>Ga0181594_10004010_pt1 | contig 13234 bp, 10 predicted proteins | sample 071ome_18_FD_145603 | JGI IMG/M metagenome (GOLD analysis project Ga0181594, IMG submission 145603) | Coastal salt marsh microbial communities from the Groves Creek Marsh, Skidaway Island, Georgia - 071413BT metaG (spades assembly) | ecosystem: Environmental > Aquatic > Marine > Intertidal zone... | reverse complement strand
CGGTGATCGGCGAGTCCTTTGATTGGTACGTCACGGTGGAACTGGCGAAGACGTAATGACCTACCGCATCCCTGAAGATCTCCATCATGACGTCAACGTCTTCGGGGTGATAGGCCGACACGTCGTGAATGCAATCCCATTCGGTGCCACCCAGAACCGAACGGAGTTGATCATGGTCGGTGCGGTCAGCGACGATTCGGCCCACCGACTCGGGAATGTCGGACGCGGTACGACCCCGGTTGCACACCGAAACGTCATGGCCTTGAGCCACCAATTCGTGAACGAGAGCCAACCCATTGAATTGGGTTCCACCCATTACCAGTACTCGCATGATGATCCTCGGGTTGCGGGGTGAGCCGGAGACGCTCATGGTTTCATAGAACCTTCGGTGGGAAAAGACTGGGGCACGATCCCGCGAATCGGTGCCGTCGATGTGCCACGCTGGACGCCATGACCCCAAATCGCTGGTGGATCAACGGCACCCTCATTCCCGCTGACATGGCGACCATCGGAGCTGATGATCACGGCCTTACCGTGGGCGACGGCTGTTTCGAAACCACCAGCGTGGTGCGGGGCCAACCGTTTGCTCTTCGACGTCATCTGACTCGCCTCCGACACAGCCTCGATGGACTCGGCTTGGAGTTGTCGATGAGCGACGATGAACTACGGCACGCCACCCAAGAGGTGGTGGCTGCGAACCCCGACGCAGGGGTGATCCGGATCACCGTTACCGCCGGATCGGGACCACTCGGTTCGGGCCGATCCGAAAGCGAACTGACCGTTCTGATCGCCGTTGGGCCTCATCGGCCGTGGCCTCCGACCGCATCGGTGGTAACCGTGCCGTGGCCTCGAAACGAACGTGGAGCTCTCGCCGGGGTGAAGTCGACGAGCTACGCCGAGAACGTGGTGGCGTTGGCCTATGCCCATCGTCATCAGGCCAGCGAGGCGATCTTCGCCAACACCGTCGGTGAACTCTGCGAAGGAACAGGAACCAACATCTTTGTGGTGGTTGATGGCCGCCTCGCCACTCCCCCGCTGCGGTCTGGTTGCCTCGACGGAGTGACGCGACAGTTGGTGTTGGAAACCAACGACGTTGACGAAATCGACCTTCCGTTCGAGATCCTCGATGAGGTCGATGAGGCCTTTCTCACCTCGTCGACCCGAAACGTCATGCCCATCGACCACATCAATGAACGGCCGTTGACCACCGGAGTGCTGACCGAGGCTGCGGCCCGCCAGCTGGCAAGGTTGATCGAATCGACGGTCGACCCGTAGCACGCCCGACCCGTCCACCGTCACACCACGACGGCCTGACACGACGCCCCGATCAACGACGCGTCACTACCCCGCGACCGACGTAGGGATCTCTTCGTTGCCATCGGCATGAATGGCGAAGCGTTCAGACCGGTTCCCATGATGCGGATCCGGACCCGGCCAAGGCCAGCCTCCGAATTCGGTGGTTCGGTAATCCTCGAAGGCCTGCATCAACTGCTCCTGGGTGTTCATCACGAACGGGCCCCGCTGGGCAACTGGTTCGCCGAGGGGGCGGCCCTGCAAGATCACGATGGACGCCCCACCCGACTCAGCCTGCAAGGTGAGCGGTTGACGAGCGTCGATGACCGCACCCGTACCGGCCGACAGCACGCCGGCGATCGACGCCCCAGACGCCGAGGGAGCAATCGACACCGTTGACCCCCCGTACAGGTACAGGACTCGTCGGGTATCCGGGCCGTGGGCTGCGGGAAGCTCCCAACCAGCGTTGTTGCCCATTTCCAGATGCCAGACCGCCACGTCGCCTTCGGGGCGTGACGCCCAGGAGTTGGGAGGCGGAGAGCTTGCGTGAACGCCATCGAGTCGGCCGGCGATCACCGTGATCTCGGTCGTCGCTCCTTGCCCATCGATGGTCGTCACCACCGGTGTCGTCTCCCGCCACATCATGGTGAAATACGGATCCACCATCTTGTCGGCGGCCGGGAGGTTCAGCCAGATCTGAAACATTTCCAGCGGGTTGTCTGCGGCCTCATCAACCAACGGGAACATCTCCGAATGTTGGATCCCGGAACCGGCAGTCATCCATTGGGTGTCTCCCTGACCAAACCGGGCCGTGGCCCCCATGGAATCGGCATGGTCGACCAGACCACACCGGACGTGGGTGATGGTCTCAAAGCCGCGGTGAGGGTGTTGGGGAAACCCCGGAACCCGAGATCCGTGATACATCGACCATCCATCACGTCCGCTGAAATCACTGCCGATCTGGCGGCCGACAAGCGAACGGGCCGGTGCGAGCTGACCATCGCCCGGTGGGTAATCGTCATGATGGTGAGCAGCAAACAAGAACGGATCCATAACCGGCCATTGAGGCCCGAGGGGGAACTGCTGAGCTATCGGTCCGTCATCGGTAATGGCCATGGGAACAACGTAGCGCTGGGCCGGCACGTAGCATCACGGGATGCGTGTGCTTGGGGTCGATCTGGCTGCTCAACCCAAAAAGTCCTCTGCCGCGATTCTTGACGGCGGCCGGGTGATCGAGCTGGTCAGCGGAGTCGATGACGACATGATTGTCCGGTGGGCCGAGACCTGCGAGCTGGTTGGGTTGGACGCCCCGCTGGGCTGGCCCGATCCATTTGTGAGCGTGGTGACCGCCCATCATGCCGGGATGGCCCTGCCGCCTGCTGGTGCCCGTGACCTCCAGCTCCGGCATACCGACCAGGTCATCGCCAACGCCATCGCCAAACAACCGCTGAGTGTCTCGACCGACCGCATCGGCGTGGTTGCGTTGCGAGCAATTCGACTGCTGGAGCGGCTCGCTGGGCCAGGCGCTGATCGAAGCGGCGGCGCCGGGATCTACGAAACCTATCCGGGAGGAGCGGTTGCTCAATGGTCGTTGACCTCGGGTAGCTACAAACGAGTTGACGGAACGACCCAACGGCTCCGAATCGTTGAGGAACTGACCAAATGGATTGACCTCAACGGGTTCGGCGACCAAATGGTGGAATGCGACGACGACCTTGACGCCGTCCTCTGTGGCGTCATCGCCCGGCTGGCCGCCGCTGGCCGCACGATCAGACCCACACCCGCCGAAACCGACCGGGCTCGCCGAGAAGGCTGGATTCATGTTCCGGCCGGCGAGATCGCCGACCTGAGTCTGCTCGGATCGTAGGTTCGGAGTTCCGGCAATTGACGAGCGGCGTCAGCCGGTCGCCGCCTGCAATTCGCTGACCAAAAACCTGACCGAAACGGTCCGTCCAACGGTGCGCCAAAGGCGCCATTCCCGTCCCGTTTCGTTGTTTTGGTACAGCAGGTCCCACACCACCGTGGCGTTCCCCGGCAGAACCCCACTTTCCCCGTCGTTGCCGAACGTGTAGGCGCAAGCGGATTGAGCAAAACGGTGCTCCCGGGGTCGCCAGACTCGACCCATGTCCCGAGTGCAGGTCACCGAATCACCGTTGCCCATCTCCCAGATCACCGAACGCACACGAGGCTGAACGATGGCCCAGACTGGTCCCGATTGTGCCGAGGCCGCCGCTGACGTCAGCTCGTTGGTGACCGCCAGCCAGGTCGGCACCCCCACGAGCTGGGCCAAGGGAGGCGAAAGCTCGATCTGCGGCAACGGAAGGGTTACCGAGTCGGCCGCAACCCGAGTCACTTCCCAGGCCGTGACCACCTCGGAGGTTTCCGAGCTCCCAGGCTGGTAGCGGCGCGGATAGCCCGGAAGGGCTCTCCCCGCGCCATCTGGGCGATCAGCAATCTCCCAACAATGAATGAGGGGATCATTGGCCTGCGGCAACTCCCGACGGTTCAGGAAGAGAAAGGTCTGCGGTGCTTCGACCCAGTCGAGGAAACCGCAGCGCACCTCGACCGGCTTCTCTCGGTTCACGGTACTGACCAGAGCGATGGGGACCCGATACGACGCCGCAACCGACACGACGCCATTGCGGTAGCCGATCGAGCTCTCCTCCGTGGCCGCCGGGGGCTGAGCAAAGAACACTGACCACATCACCGCGACCACACCCCCAAGGATCGCCCATTGAACGATCCCAACCCCTGTGCTTCGCTCGGACGCCCGCCGCCACATCATCCATCCTCCGCTCGCTCATCCATTCTGGCCGATCTGAATGAAATTGTATGAAATTTCACCATAGGAGGTCATGGGGCGGAGCCCAACCCTGCCCTCCTCTGAGCGGTCGGTTCGTGACTGCTAGAACAGGCAACGAGGTGTTCGCCTCACTGACGCAGAAAGCAGGACCGATGAAGGTTGATGGTGGCCTTGGCCTCACCCCTGATATCCCGACGATCGTCGCCAACGCCACGGCTCAGGAGGCTGCAGGTTACGACGGCGTCTGGACGGCTGAGACCAGCCACGACCCGTTCCTTCCGCTGGTGCTGGCTGCCGAGCACACCGAGCGTCTCGAATTGGGAACATCGATCGCGGTGGCGTTTGCGCGAAACCCAATGCTGCTCGCCAACCTGGGATGGGATCTTCAGGCACTGAGCAAAGGTCGATTTCATTTGGGCTTGGGCACCCAAATCAAGCCGCACATCACCAAACGGTTCTCCATGGAGTGGTCGCGCCCCGCGGCCCGGGCCCGGGAAATGATCGCCGCGATCCAAGCGATCTGGGCGACCTGGCTGACCGGTGAGCCCTTGCGGTTCCGTGGTGAGTTCTACACCCACACCTTGATGACCCCGTTCTTCACCCCTGACCGGTCTGATCTCGGCGACGTTGGTTTGCCGAAAATCTGGCTGGCCGGGGTTGGCGAGTTGATGACCCAGACTGCCGGAGAGGTTGCCGATGGCTTCATCTGTCATGGTTTCACGACCGAGCGGTACCTGCGAGAGGTCACCCTGCCCAACCTTCAAGAAGGTCGGGAACGGGCTGGCAAGTCCATGGAAGGGTTCCTGATCTCTGGACCATTCTTCGTGGTGACCGGCCACACCGACGAAGAATTCGCACGGTCCGATGCCGCCACCCGGCAACAGATCGCCTTCTATGGCTCGACGCCGGCCTACCGAAAAGTTCTTGAACTCCATGGCTGGGACGACCTCCACCCCCGCCTCCATTCGCTGTCCAAACAAGGCGATTGGGAGGCGATGGGACAACTCATCACCGATGACGTACTTGAGGCGTTTGCCGTGGTGGCCGCGCCGGAACTCGTGGCCGACGAACTTCACCACCGATACGGAGACGTTGTTGACCGGATCAGCTTCTACGCTCCAGGCCAAAGCAACAGCACCCAATGGCGACCGGTCATGGACGCGCTCAAATCCTTCCCCAACCGCTGAGCCAAACGGTTACCTGCCTTACTGCCTGGGGAGCACGACGCGGAATGTCCGGGCAATGAGCGCGGTTGCGTATTGCCGCTCAAGGACAAGCAATGGCGCGAAGGTGGTGCTTGAGGTGCCGTTGACGATCCCTTTGGACTTCAAGCAGTTCACCGAACTGCCGAAGAAGCTGAGCTTGGGAACATCGGCGAAGAAGCCCACCGCCTTGCAGCGAACCCGGGTCATGGCTTCAAGGACTTGGCGAACCATGACCGATGCCTCGGCTCGGGTAATCAGTCGTTCGGGGGAGAACTCTCCGGGTCCCGTTCCCCGAACCACCCCAAGGCGGGTGAGGCAACCAATGGCCTCTGCCTGAGGATGCTGCCGGGGAACATCACCGTAGATTCGACTCACATCGGCCAGAGAGCAGTCTCGGTCGGTCACCGTCGTCCAGAGGTCGGCGACCAGCTCGGCAAACTGGGCTCTGGTCAGCGGACGCTGCGGGTCGAACGTTGTGTCCCCGCCATCGGCAATCATGCCAAGGGCCACCAAGCATCCGATATCGTTAGCCAGCCACGACCCGGGAGCGATGTCAGAAAACCCCGGATCGCTCAACGACTCACAACTCTCGCCGATCTCGCTCCGTGACCGCACGTATGACCCCGAGACCGCCAGCCGAATCTCCGGCGGGTGGGGCCTCATCGAAATGCTGCTCTCAACCGTCACTTCGTAGGTCGTCCCGTTGTCAACCTTGGCGAAGTGACACCACGTCTCACTCGTCTCACAGGTCATCGACCCCGGCATGACGGTGACCCGATAGCTGATGTCATCCTTCTCGACCCGTCCAGCCGCTGTCTTCCAGTGCACGAACAGTTCGCCCTCACGGACATACGCCTCGACGTCGGCTGGTTCGTACGGGTGAGATGGGACCACGAAATCAGTGGGCTTGCTCGCCTCGCTTTCGAAATCGGCTCGGTTGATGGCGCGCACCCAGAAGGAGTACTCGCCGCCCAACTCGAACTGGCTACCCTCGATCGCGCACTGCCGGTCCCCTTGAGTGGTGCAGTTGATCCACGGCTCGGAACCTTCAACCGAATAGGCCGTGATCGGTGTGCCTCCCGACTCCTCGGGTGGGTCCCATCGAACAAGGACGTCGCCATCCAGCAGTTCAACCTCAGCATTGCGGGGCGGCGACGGCTCACCCACGATGATCCCCCGAAGTGACTCGGAGACACTGGAGAGGCCCTCAGCGTTGAAGGCCATCACCCAAGCTTTCAGGTCGTCTCCCAATTCGGCGTCAAACGTGAGGTCACAGGAGAATTCCTCTTGGCTCGGGTCGTCGGGGTCCACATGGCTCGGGTCGTCGGCGGCCACGTCACACCATTTGAGGCGATTGCCCACAAGCCCAACGCCCCGATAGGTGCTCATCGTCGACCCGCCACTGTGATCGGAACCCATCCAGCTCAGCCTCAACGTGCTGCCGGAGACGAAACCATCCTGGCTTTGACCAATAATCTCCACCAACTGCGGGGCGCCAGGTTGGGTGACATAGATGAAGCTGTCGGACGACTCCGGAAAGCCATCACCAAGCGCGTTGCTGGCAACGACCTCCAGCCGATAGTGCTGCCGAGTGTCAAGCTTCTCAAACGTGCAGCTCAGAGTGGTTGTCACGCAGGTTTCGTCTTGCGGCCACAGGCGCACCCGGTACTCGACATCGGCCAGACTGGTCGAACCGTCTGGGGGGCTCCAACTCACCGTGACATCAGTTGCCGCCGGATTAGATGGAAATTCGAGCTCAATCTCTTGCACTGGTCCAGGGACATCGGGAAGCTTTCCAGTGGACAACTGGATCGATGGTCCCGCACCGGCTTCGTTGACGGCGGTCACGCCAATCAGGTAGTCGCCGCCACGTTGAAGGCCGCTCACCAGGCATGACTCGGTGGTCGAGATGCAGCCGAGATCTTCTCCGAGCACCGAAACCTCGTAGTGGGAAATCTCGGCTCCGCCATCATCGGCGGGACGGTCCCAGGTGACTTCCACCGATTGGTCACCGGGATGAACTCGCACGTCGGTTACCTCAGTCGGAGGCTCCGGTACCCGCACCTGTGGCGACTCGGCCGGCCCAGCTTCGAGAGTGTCGACCCGGGCGACCACTGCCACAACATAGCGACGTCCTCGAAGGAGACCGGTGAACTCGCACCACGTCGCGGAGGTCTCGCAGGTCTGCGAGTCGGAGGGGGTTTTTCCATCAGCGGTCGACACCGTGACCCCAAAAACCACATCAGCCCGGGCAACGATTTCGTCAGGCGGCAGCCACGTCGCAACGAGCCGACCGCCGGTGAACTTCGCCGTGACACCAGTTACCGGCACGATCTCCGCAAGTAGCTCCGCTGCAACCTCGGCCGAAGCCATACCGCTCCCTTCCGCATTGCGAGCTCGAACCAAGATTCGGTAGAGCTGGGCCGGTTCGCCGCCAACGAGCCGACACCAACCGCCAGTGGCTTGGCAGGTCAACGTGGCACGTCCCGGATCATCCGGGGTTCCCACCGCCTCGTAGCTCGTGATCGTAGGGTCGTCGAGCAGGTCCCAGAACACCAAAATTTCGTCGTCATCAACGATGGCCCGAACCCCGACGGGGGCCGCAGGAAAAGGTGCCTGAGCAACTGCCCCTTCGAGACTGACCGCGCCGACGGCGGTCAGGCACAGCAAAAGTACCGTGGCCAGCTTGAGACCATTTCCCGCCAAATTCCGCACGATGCTGAGTATCACACAGTCGCGCGCAAAAGGGGCAGCGCTCCGAAGCCTCGCGTACCGCCAGTTTGGCCGCAGCTGAGGGGCAGGTTGGCCGTTGCGTCAAACAGCCCCCACCCCTCCTGCTACGCCAACGAGTCGCCCGCTCCCGTCTCGGCGGACCAACGGAAAAAGGCCTGACTCAAGTCGGAATGTAGACGCTGGACCTTCTGGGGAATAACCGTCGTGCGGCCTTTCCCGCCCAGATCGGCCCGCCTGCGCCACAGACCAAACCCCAGTGCTAGCACACGTCACGAGGAAAGGTTGCTCACCACGGACGGCAGGCCCGACGACTCCTCGGCACCTCCTGCTCCTGCTCTAGGATTCCGCCGGACCACGCGACTCGGAGATTATTTTCTAACAGGCCGTCAACTCACCGTCGCCGTCGTTGGGGGCCAGACGACCTACGACTCGTTCACCAGCGGAACAACCTGTTCGGTGAACGCCGAAAGGCTGTCTACGTACTCGTGAGCGTCACGTGCCCGAAGCTTCAGATGGATCACGTTGGCCCCCAACGCCCGGGCGTCTCGGATGTCGGCGGCGAGCCCCTCAACCCCACCGTCAAGCCATTGAAAACCGATGTCGTCAGGCGGTTCACCCAGCAAATATCCCCATGGCGGCATGTAGCCAATGTCCAAAGGGCGATCCGGGTCAGACCCCGACTCGGCAGCCGCGGTTCGCATCACCTCAATGGCCTTTGGGTATTCCTCTTTCGCCAGTCCCATCGGGATGTACCCATCACCGATCCGGCCCGTTCTCCGCCAGGCGGGGGCTCCGGCGCCACCGACCCAGATCGGGATTTCAGGTTGTGTTGGTTGCGGAGCGACCCCAACATTCTGATAGGAGAAAAACTCGCCCTCATGGGAGACGTAGGTATCGGCGAAGGCGCCACGGACCGCCTTCAGGGTTTCGTCCAGCCGTCGACCCCGGGTAGCGAAATCAATCCCTAAGGCCTCAAACTCAGCTTCCACGTGACCGGCCCCCACCCCCAGCACCGCCCGTCCGTGCGACAGGTGATCAAGCGTGCCAAACGCTTTCGCCGTCTGCAGCGGGTGCCGATAGGCGGCGATCCACACCACCGACAGCAGGCGGGTGGCGCAGGTATGGGCAGCGAGGAACGACAGCGTGGCGATGGTGTCGTACCAGGTCGTCGTCATTCTTGCCGCGTACTCGTTGTCGGGAATGGCCACATGGTCACACACCCCGACAAAGCCAAAACCGTGTTGGTCGGCAGCTCGAGCGATCAGCACCAGGTCCTCAACGGTGGCGGAGTCTTCCCACGGGTCCACAAGGGTCCGAGTCAGCGTCTGGATCGGAAGTTGAACCCCATAGGTCCACTCCCCGGGTTTGGTGATGGCAGCCATTGTCCAGAACCTAGATCACCGCAGTGGGTTGTCGTCCAACACAGACCACAAGCTTTTTGACGTCATTCGTCCGGGTTCACCGATGGAGTCGGTTTGCACTCTGCCGAACCAACCGGCAACAGTAGGAATGTGAGCGACACTCCACTTCCAAAAACCGACCATCACATTGTCATTTCCGCCGATACCCACTGCGGGGCTGAGGTTCGGGGTTACAAGCAGTACCTCGAACGCAAATACCACGATGATTTCGAAATCTGGGCTACCCATATCGAAGAGGGGGTCGCCCGGCAACGGGAACTGTTCAAGGACATGGAGCGGTCACCACTTGAAGTAGGAGTTGATGGCGACCCGGCCGAGTTCGGCGACCGCAACTACTCCAGCGAACGGCGGCTCCGGGAACAAGAAGAGGATGGGGTGATCGCCGCCGTGCTGTTCCCCAACACCCAGCCTCCGTTCGCACCCGCCGCGGCGACCAGCTTTGAGGCGCCTGCCTATGGGGACAATTTCGACTACCGATGGGCAGGACTACGGGCCCACAACCGTTGGCTCGCTGACTTCGTCGCCGAAGCGCCAGAACGACGAGCTGGAATCTTTCAGATCTTCCTCGGTGACGTTGAAGGGTCGGTAAAGGAGATCGAATGGGCGGCCAACAACAACCTTCGCGGCGGAATCTTGGTTCCCGGCGCCCCACCGGACTCCCCATTTGAGCCCCTGTATTCGGCAACCTACAACCCGATCTGGGAAGCCGCCGCCGCCCACAACATGCCGCTCAACCATCATGCCGGAGGGGCTACCCCCAACTTTGGCAACCACTTCCCCGCTTCGCTGGCGATGTTCATGCTCGAGGTCCAATGGTGGACTCAGCGGGCCCTGTGGCACCTGATGTTCTCTGGGGTGTTCGAGCGCCACCCCGACCTCAGTTATGTCATTACCGAGACCGGTACGTCGTGGGTGCCCGACACCTTGGCCAAGCTTGACAGCTTCTACCACCGCATGAAGTACAGCCGATACGGATCCGAGTCGATCTTCGGCGGTCAAGCGGTGGCCGGCATGTCGCTGACTCCCAGCGAATACTTCCAGCGGCAGTGCTACATCGGTGCGTCGTTCCTTCGTCCGGCCGAGACCGAAGTGGCCCGAGAGGTCGGAGTTGACCGGATCATGTGGGGTTCGGATTATCCGCACATTGAGGGTTCCCACCCGCACACTAAAGAACACCTGCGGTTGACCTTCTCGAACTTCAGCATTGACGACACCACCAAGTTGCTCACGAGCAACGCGGCCCGGGTCTACAACTTCGATCTGGAGGCCTTGCTCCCTCTGGCTGAACAGTTCTGCCCAACCAAAGCCGAGGTGGCCACCCCCATCGACTATTCCGAGATACCTGAACGGGCCAAAGGCTGCCCAGGGATGAACCCGCTGAATCAGATCGACACCGCAGCATGACCGATTCTCAACTCCAACCATTGGCCATCGATGGGTCGGTAGCCGTCGTCACCGGCGGAGCCGGCGGGATCGGCCGGGGAATTGTGGAGGCCCTGCTGCAACGCGGCGCCACTGTCGTCATCGCCGACGTCGAGCAGCAGGCTATCGATGAGGCCCTAGCCTCATTTGACGAAGCTGGCCTTGCCGACTCGGTGTCAGGGCATCGAACCGACATCACCAGCGAGGATTCGGTTCGCCAACTCGCCGATTCGGTGTATGGCCAACATGGGAAAGTCAACTTGTTGTTCAACAACGCCGGAGTCACCTCGGGCGGCGGCGGCAAACCCTGGCAGCAGGAACCCAACGACTGGCGATGGTGCTTTGGAGTGAATGTCTTTGGGACCGCGATCTGTGTCTCGGAGTTTGTTCCTCGAATGCTGGCCGGTGGGCATCCTGGCCAGGTGATCAATACTTCTTCGGGCGATGGCGGATTTGCCCCTGTGCCCACCGCATCGGTGTATGCCGCATCAAAAGCGGCCGTGAGTTGCTTTACCGAAGCGCTCCACCACAACCTCGTCAGCGAAGAGACGCAGCTTCGAGCGAGCGTGTTCTACCCGAGTGGCGGACTCCTCCGGACCGGCCTTTTCACCGCAAGCCGAAACCGACCCGATCATCTTCAGCGGGTCGGCGAAGCAACCGGACGCCGGTCAATGTCGTTCGATGAAATGAAGGAGATGCTGGCCAACGCAGGACGAGACGTCACCGAGGCCAACTTGGTTGATCTCGGCAATTTCGTGATCGACGCCGTCGAGAATCGCCAGTTCATCATCGGACGCAACCTTGACGACACGGTGGCCTTGCTCCATCGCCGAGCCGACGCCATTGGCCGGTTTGAGGTTCCACCCCACCACGGGATGCCCATCTAGGGGGTTCGCTCCGTGGGGGCTTAGGCCGACCAGCGATGGCCGAGGCCAGCAACCAGTCGAGGGAGCCAGAAATCGGCGAGTTCGGCGTCTTCGGCGTCGTCAAGCCGACCATCGAAGACGGCAAGCGCCAGCAGCTGCTGCACGGTAACCGCCCGATACGACGCCATGATGCCTTCCTGCAAGGTGGCGCGATCGAGCCCAACCCCATGGGACTCCATCGAGGCGAGGTAGTGCTCAACGAGACTGTCGGCCTGTTCGATTTGGTCGGATTGGACGCAGCTGCTGAGCAAATACCCAACATCCCATCCGGGATGGCCGTGGCCCACCACCGCCCAATCGAGAAGGATGACCGTTCCCTCAGGGGTATAGATCAGATTGTCGCTTCGGGGATCGCCGTGAACAAGGGTCATCGGCCGGTTCAGGGTCTTGACATCCTGGGCGAGCCCATTGACCGCATCGGCGAGGAGTGCAGCTTCGGTGGGGCCGCACCAGTCGTAGCGGTCCATCGCGATCGGCAACGAACGCCGGGTGGCCACCGTCGAGAACAAGTTGGGGGTACTGGTCACCAATACCTCGAACACGTCATCGCCAGCCAGCGATGAATCGTCCCAGAAGGTGGCGTGGACGGTGGCCAAGGCATCAAGAGCCAGCGCAATCTGGTCGCGGTTTGGCGGGTTTACCAGATCGTAGATGGCGCCGGCTGAGCCCATGTCTTCAATCAGCAGGGCATAACGTCGGTTCGATGGACGCAGGTACTTGGTGACGTTGCGAGACATCCAGAGTTTCACTGCCGCCGGCAGGGCATCGATGAACCGAGAGGCGATTGGTCCCGGCTGGCCGGACGTACCCGGGTCGTAGGACGCGCCAAAATAGCGAGGGGTCGCCACCGGAACCCGAGAGGCAAACCGTTGGTAAAACCGGATCTCGCGGGCGTACGAATCGTAGCTTTCCACCAGAGCCCGGGTCTGGGGGTCGGTGGCGGCAAACTTCGCAACAACACTTGCGGGGACCCGCGGATCGTCGGCGTCAATCCGGAGCCGTACCGTTTGACCGGTCATGCCTTGACCACCGGTGGAAAGAGGCTCAACCGCTACCGACCGAACGGCGTCAATTGGACATCCGGTGGTCTGGCTGAGTGCCGAAGCCGCCCAGTCCAGCGTCACCTCCCCGGGGGAGTTGGGCACAAATTCTCGAGCGCGCTTTCTCATCGTCGGGGAGCGTAGCCGACCACGGTTTCACCAACCCAACCTGATCTAGGGTGCCGGGATCCAAACCGTTAACCACGAACAGGCGCCACCATGACCACTCACCCTCTTGCGGAGCAGCCCATCTCCCCTGACCACATCGGACTGCTGGAAGGGTTGGCCACCACTCGGTCCATCCGGCGGTATCGAGATGAGCCAATCCCCGAGCAGGTACTGCGGGACCTCAGCTTTGCCGCAAGCCGGGCGCCCAGTGGCAGCAACCGTC
>Ga0181594_10003998_pt1 | contig 13249 bp, 14 predicted proteins | sample 071ome_18_FD_145603 | JGI IMG/M metagenome (GOLD analysis project Ga0181594, IMG submission 145603) | Coastal salt marsh microbial communities from the Groves Creek Marsh, Skidaway Island, Georgia - 071413BT metaG (spades assembly) | ecosystem: Environmental > Aquatic > Marine > Intertidal zone... | reverse complement strand
TGATCGTCGCTCTCGATGATTGCAGCGAGATCACCGCAAGCCATGTGCTGATGGCCGTCGGCTCTATCCCCAACACAGAAGGTCTCGGACTCGACGCGGCTGGCGTCAGCACTAACGAGCGCGGCTTCATCGAGGTGGACCGGGTGTCACGTACCAGCGCCCGCCACGTCTACGCAGCCGGAGACTGCACAGGAATCAACATGCTCGCATCGGTCGCGGCGATGCAAGGACGCATCGCGATGTATCACGCACTCGGCGATGCCGTTGCACCATTGGAATCCAGCGCCGTCTCCAGCACGATCTTTACCGAACCCGAGATCGCCACCGTTGGCCTGCAGCAAAGCGATCTCGATAGTGACGAGTTCCGAGGTGAAGCGGTCATGCTGCCGCTGCGCACGAACGCGCGAGCCAAGATGCACGGACACCGCGACGGATTCGTCAAGCTTTTCGCTCGCAAAGGCTCACACATAGTTGCCGGCGCAGTGATCGTGGCGCCGAATGCAAGCGAACTCGTCCACTCGGTCACTCTCGCCGTCGATAACCGGCTTACCGTCGATCAACTTGCCCAGGCCTTCACCGTCTACCCGAGCCTGTCGGGTTCGGTGGCCGAAGCCGCGCGTCGGATGCACACCACGCAGTAGGTTTCATCGGTGACCAACGAAACCACGCAAGCTGCGAACGAGGCCGCCAAGCACGCGGCCGCCACCCTCAAGGCGATGACCGGCGTCCAGCACCACGATGTCGCCATAGTTCTGGGTTCGGGCTGGGTGCCCGCAGCTGAACTCCTCGGTGAGACCACCTCTGAGTTCCCGGTCACCGATCTACCGGGCTTCGCGCCGCCGGCGGTCGAAGGTCACGCTGGGCGCTTTCGCAGCATCGACGCTGACGGAATGAGGGTCCTGGCTTTCATGGGACGAACCCACCTCTACGAAGAGCGCGGAGTTGACGCGGTCACTCATGCCGTGCGAACCGCACACTTCGCGGGCTGCCAGACCATCATCTTGACCAATGGCTGCGGTGGATTGGATCCCGCGTGGTCACCGGGAACTCCGGTGCTGATCAAGGACCACATCAACCTGACGGGAACCAGCCCCCTGCACGGCCCGCACTTCGTAGACCTCACCGATCTCTATAGCCAGCGGCTGCGCGAGATGTGTCGGGAGATCGAGCCTGCCCTCCCCGAGGGTGTCTACTGCCAATTCCGCGGACCGATGTACGAAACACCCGCCGAGATCGGAATGGTCAAGGCCATTGGAGGAACCCTCGTCGGTATGAGCACCGCACTCGAGGCGATCGTCGCCAGAAGTCTGGGAATGGAAATTCTCGGGCTGTCCCTGGTCACCAATGCCGCCGCGGGCATGACGGGCGAACCCCTCAACCACGAGGAAGTCCTCGCCGCAGGTCAGGCAGCCGCTACCCGCATGGGCGAGCTTCTCGGCAAGGTCGTTCGGGCTCTTTAGAGATGGACCTCATCGAGCAAGCGCAGGCGTGGATCGCGCAAGATCCCGATCCCGCAACCAGGCAAGAACTTCACGACTTCATCACGAACAACGACGACGAACTCACCGACTGTTTCGCCGGACGACTCCAGTTCGGCACCGCCGGTCTCAGGGGCAAACTCGGACCCGGCCCCAACCGGATGAACCGCGTGGTGGTGATGCAAGCGGCCGCCGGACTCGCGGCATACATCAAGCAGCATCATCCGAACCAGGCCTCGATCGTGATCGGCTACGACGCCCGCTTGAACTCCGACGTTTTCGCGCGAGACACCGCGGCGATCATGCAGGGAGCGGGCATCAACGCACTCGTCCTCCCCAACGCTCTTCCCACACCCGTGCTCGCCTTCGCCATCCAACACCTCGGCACCAGCGCTGGAGTAATGGTCACCGCGAGCCACAACCCACCGCAGGACAACGGCTACAAGGTCTACCTGGGCGACGGATGCCAAATCGTTCCACCGGCTGACGCGGACATCGCCCGCGAGATCGAGCGCGTTGCTAACACGATGAGCGTCCTGGAAATCCCCACTGATGACGAGTGGGTGACGCTCGGCGACGATGTCCTCGAGGACTACATCGCCCGCACAGTGAGCCTGATAACCGAGGAGCAGAAGCAACAAAACGCGCAGGTGACCACCGTCATCACCCCGATGCACGGTGTCGGCGGCGAAACCCTGCACACGGTCCTCCAGCAAGCGGGCTTTCCTGCACCCATCCACGTCACAGAGCAATTCGAGCCCGACCCAAACTTCCCCACCGTCGCCTTCCCCAATCCCGAGGAACCGGGCGCTATGGATCTCGCACTCGCGAGGGCGACCGAAAATCAACCCGATCTCGTGATCGCGAACGATCCCGACGCAGACCGCTGCGCCATCGCGATCCCGACCGATAGCGGCTACCGAATGCTCACCGGAGACGAAGTCGGATCACTTCTAGGCTGGTGGGCCACCCAGCAAGACAGCAGCCGAACAACCCTCGCCCAATCCATCGTCTCGGGAACGATGTTGAAGTCCATCGCCGAAAATGCAGGACTTGCCTACGAGCACACCCTCACCGGCTTCAAGTGGATCGGACGCATCCCCACTCTCCGCTTCGGATACGAAGAAGCTCTCGGCTACTGCGTGGACCCCGAGGTTGTCAGCGACAAAGACGGCATATCGGCAGCCCTATTCGTAGCAACGACGGCAGCGCACCTGAAGGCTCAGGATAAGAATCTTCAGGACAAGCTTGACGACCTAGCGAAAGAACACGGCGTCCACGCCACAAAGCAGGTGTCGGTCCGCGTTAGCGATGTCGCCCGCATCGCCGAAGTGATGGCAAGCCTGCGCAACGAGCCCCCCGAGGCCATTGGCGGCCTCGATGTCACACGATTCATCGATCTCGAAGAGGGCAGCGACCTGCCACCCACCAACGGTCTGCTCTTCGAACTTGCAGGCAACGCACGCGTGATCGTGCGGCCCAGCGGTACCGAACCCAAGGTCAAGGCCTACCTACAAGCAGTAGTCCCTGTTGGCACCGAGCTCCAAGAAGCCCAGACACGTGCCCATCAGCAGATCACCGACCTTGAGGCAGACGTCCGCACCTGGCTCTGTTAGCGCCTGTCCGCAGCTCCCTCCACCTGCGGCACCACATCCACAGCCCACGAGTTCGACCTGTACGTGCTTTGAAAATCACGGGCTAATGGAGCATGTCCGAAGATGATTCTTTTGTGTTTGACACAAATCTAGGAGCGAAGGTACGGTTCCTCCCAGGGGCGCATAAGCATGGTGTCCAAGCTGAGGACCAGTTGCATGTGCTGGATGCGGCTCGCGTGGTCTTCATCCGCGACGCGACACGTGGACGGTCCAGGCGCGAGTGGCTGTTCCTCGGCGAAGGCCCCAGCGGGGAGGTCTTGGAAGTGATCGCTATTCCGGGAACGAGAGAACATTTCCTGGTCATTCACGCGATGCCCATGCGCAAGAAGTGGCAACCGTTGTGGAACTGGATGCAGCAAGGAGGTTCATCATGAGTACAACACCCAAGAAGGTGGAACCGATCTACACCACACCGGAAGCAGAGGGCTTCACGCAGGAAGAGATCGACGATCTGATTGCCGAGATTGAAAGCGACGACTACGACCTGCTCGAAAACGCGATCATGATCATCCGACCCCGAGGCAGGCAGTCCCTGACCGCTCCGGGAGTTCATTCCCCTCTGGTCAGCACAAGGGTCCCCGCCTCACTTCTTGACATGCTGAAGGCCAGAGCCGCCTCTGAGGGAATAAGCGTTTCGGAAGTGCAACGCAGGGCACTGTACGAATATGTGGGGCAGCCGCAGCCCTCAGCAAACTGACATCACTCAGAAGTCAGCCTGGGGCGTCGTGCTCGCGGTGGACTTCTCCAAGCGCCTCGAGCGCGCATAACCCACCGACTACCCTTCCACCGTGAACCTGCTTCCCACCCGTCCCCTCACGGACACCTCTAATTCCGGCCTGAAGGCCTTTCTGCACGGCCTGCCAGGCGTGGACGCCGTCGGCCTTGAGGCCCGAGCCGCCACCCTCGCCACCCGCTCCATCAAGAACGAGTCCAAGGCGTGGGCCATCGACACCGCCATCTCGATGGTGGATCTCACCACCCTTGAGGGCATGGACACCCCCGGCAAGGTCAAGGCGATGTGCGCGAAGGCCCTGCATCCCGACCCCACCGACAACAGCTGCCCGAGCGTCGCCGCTGTTTGTGTCTACGGCGATCTCGTCACCACCGCCCGCGAAGCAGTCGGCGACCGTCTCCACGTTGCTGCTGTCGCCACCGCGTTCCCCAGTGGCCGCGCGAGTATGGACGTCAAGCTCATGGACACCAAGCAGGCCGTGGCCGACGGTGCCGACGAGATCGACATGGTCATCGACCGCGGCGCTTTCCTTTCCGGCAACTACTCCAAGGTCTACGACGAAATTGCCGCCATCAAGGAAGCCTGCGGCGACGCCCACCTCAAGGTCATCCTCGAAACAGGCGAACTCAAGACCTACGACAACGTCTGTCGAGCTAGCTGGCTTGCGATGGAAGCCGGCGCCGATTTCATCAAGACATCCACCGGCAAGGTGTCCCCCGCCGCGACCCTTCCCGTCACGCTGCTAATGCTCGAAGCAGTCCGCGACTTCGAAACCAAAACTGGCACCAAGGTCGGCGTAAAGGCAGCCGGCGGAATCAAGACGAGCAAGGACGCCATCCGCTACCTCGTTGTGGTCAACGAGACCGTTGGCGAAGCATGGCTCAACCCCGACCTCTTCCGCTTCGGGGCATCGAGCCTGCTGAACGATCTCCTTCTGCAGCGTCAGCGCATGAGCACCGGCCATTACTCCGGCCCCGACTACGTCACCATCGACTAGGACAGGAACCAAACACCGCCATGACCTTCGAATACGCACCCGCGCCCGAGTCCCGCTCGGTGGTGGATATCGACGCCAGCTACGGCCTGTTCATCAACGGTGAGTTCGTCGACCCATTTGACGGGCAGCATTTCAAGACCATCAACCCGGCTACCGAGGAAGTCCTCAGCGAGGTTGCCGAGGCCGGCCAGGCCGACGTCGACGCGGCAGTTGCTGCAGCGCGTAGGGCCTACGACAAGACCTGGTCCAAGATGTCCGGCAAGGACCGCGCCAAGTACATCTTCCGCATGGCCCGGCTGATTCAGGAACGCTCACGAGAACTTGCGGTCTTGGAAACCCTCGACAACGGCAAGCCGATCCGCGAATCGCGCGATGTGGATCTCCCGTTGGTCGCAGCGCATTTCTTCTACCACGCGGGCTGGGCGGACAAACTCGAGTTCGCGGGCTACGGACCCAATCCGAAGCCACTCGGCGTCGCCGCCCAAGTGATCCCGTGGAACTTCCCGCTACTCATGCTCGCGTGGAAGATCGCACCGGCGCTGGCCTGCGGAAACACCGTTGTCCTCAAGCCCGCGGAGACCACTCCCCTCACCGCCCTCGCCTTCGCCGACATCTGCCAGCAGGCCGACTTGCCACCGGGCGTGGTCAACATCGTCACCGGCGCTGGAGACACCGGTCGCATGTTGGTCGAGCACCCGGACGTGAACAAAGTTGCCTTCACTGGATCCACAGAGGTTGGAAAAGCGATTCAGCGAGCAGTGGCCGGTACCAACAAGAAACTCACTCTGGAACTCGGCGGTAAGGCAGCCAACATCGTCTTCGACGATGCCCCGATCGACCAAGCTATCGAGGGCATCGTGAACGGCATCTACTTCAACCAGGGTCACGTGTGTTGTGCCGGTAGCCGGTTGCTGCTGCAGGAGTCCATTGCCGACGAAGCAATCGACTCACTCAAGCGCAGACTTCAGACGCTGCGGCTGGGTGATCCGCTGGACAAGAACACCGATATCGGTGCCATCAACTCATCAATGCAACTGGCCAAGATCGAGGAACTCACCAAGTCCGGCGAGGACGAGGGTGCTGAACGATGGAGCCCCGAATGCCCGATCCCGGACAAGGGCTTTTGGTTCCCACCCACCGTCTTCACCAACGTCACGCAGGCTCACCGGATCGCCCGCGAGGAGATCTTCGGGCCTGTCCTGTCCGTTCTCACTTTCCGCACCCCGGAGGAAGCAGTCGAAAAGGCGAACAACACACCCTTTGGCCTCTCCACCGGAATCTGGACCGAAAAGGGCAGCCGAATCCTGTGGATGGCCAACAAGGTTCGATCCGGCATCGTCTGGGCTAACACCTTCAACCGATTCGATCCCACGAGCCCCTTCGGCGGCTACAAGGAGTCCGGCTTTGGTCGCGAGGGTGGCGTTCAGGGCTTGGGTGCCTACCTTCATGTGGAGGATCCGTCATGAGCAGAGTCGACGTCCGTAAGACCCACAAACTCTTCATAGGCGGCGCCTTCCCCCGCAGCGAATCCGGTCGCACCTACGAGGTCACCGACGCGAAGGGCGAGTTCATCGCCAACGTCGCCCAAGCAAGCCGTAAGGACGCGCGTGACGCGGTCCTTGCCGCCCGGGCAGCATTTGCGAAGTGGTCGACCGCCACCGCGTACAACCGCGGTCAGGTCCTATACCGGATCGCGGAAGTAATGGAGGGCCGGCGCGAGCAGTTGGTCCACGACGTCGCCCAGGCCGAGGGACTATCTAGTAGGAAAGCCGCGCAGCAAGTAGATGCGTCCATCGATCGCTGGGTTTGGTACGCCGGTTGGGCTGACAAGTACGCCCAAGCGATCGGGAACACCAACCCCGTCGCAGGCCCCTTCTTCAACTTCTCGATCCCTGAAGCAACCGGCGTTGTCGCGGCCGTCGCACCGCAAGACAGCAGCATCCTGGGACTCACCAGCGTGATCGCGCCGATCGTCATGACCGGCAACGCTGTCATCGTTATGCCGAGTCCTTCGGCGCCGATCCCCGCGATCACCCTCGCCGAGTGCCTCGCTACATCAGATGTTCCAGGCGGAGTGGTCAACATCCTCACCGGCGCACCCGCCGAGGTGATGCCGTGGCTGGCCGAGCATGCGGACGTGAACGCACTCGACCTCACCGGGATCGTGGACGAAGCCGTTGCCGCTGATCTGGAAAGGCAAGCGGCCGGAACCGTCAAGCGCGTGCGTCAAGCAAAGCCCCATGCGAACTGGGACGCCACTCCCACCCTGTCGCGCATCCGTTCATTTACAGAGATTAAGACTGTCTGGCATCCCCTGGGTCTTTGACGTGATCACGTTGTCGGCCGAGGAAAATGCCTAGGCTCCAGGCATGACCACAAGGCGACTCTTCGCAATCGGAGCAGGCATTACCTGGTTCGGCTTGGCGCTAGGAATGGCTCTCACCATTCTCAACGTCTATCCGCCGGTTGACATTCCACCGAATTCGCTCGGGGAAAACAGCGACGGCCTGGCCGGGCTATTCGGCCGGGTGGTGGATTCGCTGAGCTACTTCACCAACCTGAGTAATCTTCTGGTCGCAGTCGTGCTAACCATGCTGGCGCGAAATCCTGAGCGGCGAGGCGCCGTGTGGTCAGCCGTTCGCATGGACTCGCTGGTGATGATCTCGATCACGGGTTTGATTTACGCCATAGTGCTAGCTCCCGACGCTCAGGTCGAGGGCCTCGACATCATCGTGAACGCGATGAAGCACTACATCGTTCCGGCGATGACGGTGCTCCTGTGGTTACTTCTCGGCCCTCGTCGGCAGTTGACCTTCGGCTCGGTGTTTACCGCGCTCGTGATACCCATCGCCTGGGCCGGGTACACGCTGATACGCGGTGAGTTCATTGCCGCCTATCCCTACGGCTTCCTGAACGTGGTCGCCTACGGCTTGCCCGCAGTAGTCGTGAACATCGCCGGGGTAGCAGCACTCGGAATAGTTCTTGGGCTGCTGTTTTGGGGCATCGACCGACTTCTCGGGTCGCGTCAGCAAGCGTGATCTATGCGTAGGCGGTAGCGAGCGCCGTTCGGGCGGCGTTCGCAGCCGCGGCGCCGTAGGAGCCGCCGAACAGGATTGCGTGCACGACGAGCGGGTAGACCTGATGCAGCGGCACACGAGTTCGGAATCCCTCTTCCAAGGGCCACTGTGCGTGATAGGACTCCAGGACCTCTTCAAGGAACGGTAACCCGAAAAGCGCGAGCATCGCGAGGTCACTCTCTCGATGTCCGCCGTGCGCGGAAGGATCGATAATTACGCAATCACGTTTGCGCCACAGCACGTTTCCACTCCACAGGTCGCCGTGTACCCGGGCGATTGGTTCGGCAAGCCCAATGAGTCGGGAGTCCTCGGTTTCCAGAGCATCGGCGAGATCGTGCAGGTCGCTTGCCTCGCTGGCAGAAAGAGCATTGCGGGCTCGGGCACGCTCGGCAAGGGGTCGGATCCGAGCCTGGGCGTAGAAAGAACCGAACGTCTCCCACATCCCCTCAGGAAGTTCGAGATCGGCAATGAACGAGCGGTGACAACCCGGCGGCAGTTGGCCGAATCCGTCGGCACCGGCGCGATGGGTATTGGCGAGTTGCGCGCCGAAGGTACGGGCGGCAATAGGACTCGGCGCGGTGGTAGGAACGAAATCGAGCGTCAGATGATCGGTGCCGACGTCGCGAATCCAGGGCACAGGACAACCCTCGTTGTCTTCGTGAGCTCGGCGCAGCCAGGTCAGACTGTGCGCCTCGTAGGCGTACGCCTGAGGCGTCGAACCCGCTCGCCGCTTGACGAATACATTGGCGTCATCTCGCCACCTTCGCCTGACCAACGGCTAGAGGTCCGGGTGCTGTGAGTTCTTCCGCTTGCGCCAGAAGTACACGCCAACCGCAGCCGCGGTAACGACAACGGTAACCGTAATAATCACCGGCAAAGCCTTGCGGGCCTCTTCTAACGCTTCCTCAGCAACATGCAGACCCTCCTCCGCGATCGCGAGCGCGGTATCAGTGTTGTCAAGGGCGTGACGCACTTTGCCGAGCTCTTCTCGAAACTCCTCAACGCGACTTTGACCTTCTTCGAGTGCTTCGATAACCGCCATTGCATTCACCCCTCTTTTACTCCTGCATCTTCAGCCTTGAGTTCCGCGTAGACCGGCTTGATCCGCGTATTGATGATGTCCAGTCTCTCATCGAAGGGCAGGAAGGCGCTCTTCATAGCGTTCACTGTTAGCCATTGCAGGTCATCGAGAGTCCAGCCGAAGGCCTCGCAGCACAGTTCCATTTCGCGGGACATCGAGGTACCGGACATGAGCCGGTTGTCGGTGTTGAGCGTGACCCGGAAATTGAGCTTGCGCAGCATCCCGATGGGGTGCTCGGCGATAGATGGCGCCGCACCGGTCTGGACATTGCTCGATGGACACAGTTCCAATGGAATACGTCGATCGCGAACGTATGCGGCGAGCCTTCCCAACGACGGGTTGTCAGCGTCGGTCACGTCGATGTCATCGACGATGCGCACCCCGTGGCCGAGTCGATCGGCACCACACCACTGGATCGCCTCCCAGATGGACGGCAGACCGAATGCCTCACCCGCGTGAATGGTGAAGTGCGCGTTCTCGCGTCGGAGGTATTCGAAAGCATCGAGATGACGGGTGGGAGGGAAACCAGCCTCAGCCCCAGCGATATCGAAGCCGACGACGCCACGGTCGCGGTACTCGACCGCGAGTTCGGCGATCTCCTTGGAGTGCGTTGCTGTGCGCATCGCCGTGAGCAGGACACCCACGCGAATCCAGTGCCCCCGGGCCCTCGCGGCCTCGGTGCCCTCCTCGAACCCCGCGAGGACCGCGTCGATCACCTCGTGCAAAGTCAAGCCCTTTGCCACGTGAAGTTCGGGAGCGAAGCGGACCTCGGCATAGACGACACCGTCAACCGCCAGATCCTCGGCGCACTCTCGCGCAACACGGGTTAGTGCCGGTGCGGTCTGGGTGACTCCGACGGTGTGCTGAAAGGTCTCGAGATACCTCTCGAGTGAACCCGAATAGGCCGATTCTGCGAACCAGCGTCCGAGTTCGTCCGCGGAGTCAGCCGGCAGGCCCTGGTAACCAGACTCCCGAGCCAAATCGATCACTGTCTGAGCCCGAAGTCCACCGTCTAGATGATCGTGGAGCAGCACCTTGGGCGCCCGAGCGATTGCGTTCGGTGACGGTGATGTAGCCATGAGGAGAACTTAACCCGTTCACCTTCCAGACGAGGGATGCGGACGACGGGTCTCACAACATCCGAGCAGTTTCAGGGGACCCACAACGCCCTAATGGTGCACACTCGGAGGTTATGGACGGGATTGGTCGCATCGCTTGGTTGATGATCTCGCACGTAGAGGCCCTTTCATGACCGCAGGCCCTTCCCACGGTGCGTTGCCGCAGTTCCTGCGGTATCTCGCATCGCTGCCAGAACCGGATGCCGTCGCCCGCGCGTTGCTCCTAGGGCCGATGGCTGTATTCGACTCGGCTGCGATTTCTATCACCACTATCGATGACGATTGCCTCGTGCTCAATGGCACCAGCGGATACGAAAAGGATGAAGTTCAAGGCTATTGGCGCGTTCCTTTGTCGGTGCCCACTCCCTTCAACCGTTGCGTGCACGAGGCAGAGGTGCTCATCGACGAGATCGAGCAGATCACCACGAGTTTCGAGGCGTTGCGGGTTGACGAGGGCCTGTGGCAAGGATTCATGGATCGCTTCGGCATCGGTCAGGTCATCAGTGCGCCGATCGTGCTTCAGGGCACAGTCATCGGAGCTTTCGGGGGCATCACGCGCAGTAAGCGACAGTGGACCTCTTTGGACTTCGCGTTGCTCGACGGGATCTCTTCGGCACTCGGGTTGTGGATGACGCATCCGGAAACGCCCGCCCCGCGGAGCAACCGTCTGGCTCGTCCAGAAATCGGCCTCCTTCATCTGACCGAACGCCAAAAGCAGATCCTGGTGCTCGTCGAGGCCGGCAAGTCCAATACCGCTATCGCGCATGCCCTCGGCTATTCGGTTTCGACCATCAAGCAGGAAATTCAACGGGTAATGCGAACAATGCAGTTGTCCGACCGGCTCGCGGTGGCCGCCCGGGCACGCTCGGTGGGCCTCCTACCCGAGGTGCCGTCATCTCGATGAGGTCTCAAGCGTGACGGTGGCTAGCCGTCTTCCGCGCATGGCGGCGCTCGTCCTCCTTCTGGCGATGCCAGCGATCATCGCGCAGCAAGTCTGGCTTCCCGGGTCAGCCGGTGTTTTCGTTCTCGGTGCCCTGCCCTCGTCTCTGGCCGTCGTCGTCGTGGGCGCTCGACGCGCCTGGCAAATCGCTATCGCCGCAGCGATCGGAGGGGCGCTTGCCGCGAGTTTCGTAGGCAATGCCTGGATGGGAGCCTTGATCATCGCCACGCTGGCCGGAATCGGCGGTTACTCGGCTCGATACGGGAACGAAAGCCCGATTCTCTTGGTGCCCGTGGTGATCTCATTCATCGTCATCTCACCACCGCAACTGATCGAACGGGACGGGACGTCACTGACCGAGGGACGCTACGCACTAGTGGTCGGACTTGCCCTGTTAATCGGTGGACTCTGGGTTGCCCTTCTCGGGCATTTCCTCACTCGCAACCTTGAGCGTGCCGTGGATGAGCCGGTCGAGCAGCGGGTGGCGCTCGGTTATGCCATTGCATTGGCGCTATCGACCGGACTAGCGACTTTCGTGGCAGCACAGTTCTTTCCCGGGAGTACCGGGGCGTGGGTGATCCTCACGATCTTGCTCGTCATGAAGCCTCGGGCAACCGACATGTGGCGAACCGCGCGTCATCGGGTCGGTGGAACGCTTGTCGGAGCGCTCGTGGCAGCAATCGTGGTCGTGGTGGTGGATGCGCTGGGCGTTCCACTGGCCAATTGGACTCTGATGCTCGGCGCCCTGTTTTTGATCCTGGCCCTGAGCGTCCTTCGCGTGCGCCCCTACTGGCAGTTCGTCACGTTCTTGACCCCGGCGATCATCTTGCTCAAATCAAGCGGTTCAGACACTCTCCAACTCGACGCCCTGCGGGTAGCCATGACGCTGATCGGAACCGTCGTAACCCTCGTATTCGCGGTAGGCGTCCGAGAGGTGAACCATCGGCTGCTCGCACCCAAAGCGAATTAGTACGAACTACTCGTCTCGATGGGCGAGATCGTTATCGAACGCCGGTAGGCAAATCGCCACATAACGCGCGCCCGTATCTGTCCGATACCGAATCCGCTCGCCCGCTCGTGTGATGATCGCCTGACCCTGAGTCACCGAAAGAGTTGCGTCATCGTGGTCAACCAGCAATTCCCCTTCGAGAACAACGGTGAATTCATCGAAGGCTGGGGCCTGAAACGGCTCATCCCAGCCTGCAGGGGCGACCATGTGGGCTACAGACACCGATTCGTCTTTGCTGGACGCGCGACCCACGTACTCCTCGATGGTCTTGCCACCGGGTACAGGGATCAGGGTCGGGGCGGCAATGATCTCAGGCATGTATTCACATTACGCCTTGCGACTTCCATTTCGTCTTAGATACCGTCACTAGATGAGGCGCTTAATCTCGATTTCGGTAATTGCCCTATTGACAGTCGGCTCAGTCACCTCTCCCGCTTGGGCCCAACCACGCCCCGGGGACGAGTGCAGTCCTGAGGGATCGTCATCTGCCTTCGACGGAACCTCGATGACCTGTCAACAAGGCAGGTGGGTGCTGGCGGGGCCGCCACCACTCGGTCCGGGCAATGCAAACGATCCCGCAAACCCAGGAAGTAGGCCCGCATCGCCATCTGTGAAGCCGGCAAAAAACTTCAGGACCATCGGTACCGCCCTTGACGCCGCAACCTTCAACTCCGATGGAAAGCAAGTGGCTGATGCAACCGGCATTCGCTTACCGAACGGCAAGATCCGGCTGTTTGCTTTTGTGAACTCGACCGTGTCGCTACCCGGAACTCTTTCCGCTACTTCTACGAACAAGCGAGGCACCAGATTCATCGCCGATGCCACACCCCCGCTTCCAGGGGTGGCAGCCGGTCAGCCTCGAATCGTTTCCCTGGGTGGCAATTCCATGAGGCTTTTCTATGTAGCGGGAGGCAATATCAATGCTGCTGTCTCCAATGACGGAGGTCGAACCTTCTCCGATGAAGGTCCCGTCATCACTAGCGCACAGGCCGGATTTGAACCTGGGGGAATAACCGTCATCCGTCACAAGGGACAGTGGCGGGCCTACTTCTCCAACCTTGAAAAGCCCGGCGAGCGCGAAACCCGAGTGATGAGAACAGCAACGAGTTCGGACATGCTCAACTGGACAATGGGACCGATTATCACCCAAGGTTCCGGGCC
>Ga0181594_10003996_pt1 | contig 13252 bp, 15 predicted proteins | sample 071ome_18_FD_145603 | JGI IMG/M metagenome (GOLD analysis project Ga0181594, IMG submission 145603) | Coastal salt marsh microbial communities from the Groves Creek Marsh, Skidaway Island, Georgia - 071413BT metaG (spades assembly) | ecosystem: Environmental > Aquatic > Marine > Intertidal zone... | reverse complement strand
CCCGGGGGGCAACCATGAGGGCTGACACCGGGGGGCAACCATGGGGGGAGACACCGGGGGGCAACCATGGGGGGAGACACCGGGGGGCAACCATGGGGGGAGACACCGGGGTATTCCCACGGCCCCCACGAAATACGATGACCCGAAATGGGATTGTTCGGGGACGTTTCACCAAATCCTGGAAACAGACCAAAAAGTGGTTCGTGGGAAAAAAACAAGGACCAGCTAAATGCATAAAAAAAATCCCACCATCAAACATTGAACAATATTGATATTTTTAGCAAAAAAACCACTAATTTTTTTTTGTGGATAATAGAATTGTTGATGATTCTTTTATTTTCTTTTTTATAATGATATATCATGTAAATTTTTTAAAAATTCATTTTTTTTGTTTTTTTTAACGTCCAATAGAAAATCATAGAAAAGTGAAGAGCATGGGAAAAAAAAATGTACCGATGTACAGAGTTAAAAGTGCTTTTTTTTGCATACCGTGGGAATTTACAGGACGTCAGCAAAAGACTGCGAGATTTTTACCTTACATGTCAAATATAGTATAAAAAAATAGTTGGTTTTCCATCAACAACTTTTTTTGGCCGGAGTCGTTTTACCCCCTATATTCCCACGATTTTCGCCAACTGTGGGCGGTTTGTTGGCGATTCGTCATAACTGACCTTGGTACCCATGGTCGCGTGGGAAGCGTGATAGCACTTTTTGATAGCAGTTTCCATGCCATCATCATCAGCGAAAGTGCCCACTTTTGGCTATGACTCATGTTTTGTTATTTTGGATTTTACTATACTTTTACAATCTTATACAGTTTATACACTCATGTGACTTATAAAAATTAAAAGAAAAATTACCATGGGGTCCTCGAGAATTTTGAAAAAAAAAGAGCATGGGAATATGACTCCAAATTTGCAGTAAAATGATAACATATGAAGAGCATCCGAAATAATGCCAACAGTGGGAAGTGACTGCAAAACGATTCCAGGATTTCTGAAATTTCTGCCAAAAAATCCCCGAAATTCGAAGAAAATTACCCAATTATGACGTCATATGCACCAAAATTACACGAAATATCATACATTTAGTTATGAGTCATAGAAAAATTCCCAGATTTCATTGTAGTCCATTCATTTTAACACAAAATAAAAAGTGACAGCAAAAAATGTCAGCACCGACCTCGAAAAACTCCCAACCTTCACACAAAAAATAAACAAATCGGAACTCCGTTTCAGCACTTTATTTCTCTTACAATTTACATATAAATATGCCCACAAAATCGATGACTCATTTTTGTGTGGGAGTCCCTCTAAATGACAGAAAAAAAATGTACTCATGAGTCATGCATGTCAGCATTTTGGTCATATGTTCTAGAGGACCCATGGAAAAGGTTCGAATTTTCCATTCAAAATGAGTTAAAAATCCGATAGCAAAAAATCTCATATTTTGAAAAAGTTCTCTACTGTGGACACTTTCAACCCCTTAAATGTAGATTTATCAGTAAATGGTCACCGTCAATACAAAATGAATGGGTGGGAAAATGACTCATGTGTCAGATTGTTCGGGGCTTTGACTCAGCATTGGGGTCTAAAAAGTCATTGTAACTGGTTCATGTTTAAAATTCCCACACTTTTTGCATACATGAAGGCACCTAAAATGAGTCATGATTTACGATATTTTGTGATTTTTGCTGACACGGACACGGAAATTGTATGAGCAAGTTTATTTCTTTATACATAGGTTGGTCACTGCTCTATACAATATGAATGGCTCAAGCGGCACCGGTGGCGGCGAGCGCGATGAGATGCGGCGCGTTGCGGTGGGCGTTGCAGCCGGGCGACATGATGGGCATTGCAAGCGTTGTCTTGTCAATGACCCTGAAGCGCCCCGTTGCAGCCGCCTGTCGCTGGCTCTGGCTTGGCTTGTCCCCCTCGTTGCCAAAAAAAGCAGCAAGCTGGGAGGCCGTGGCAGAAGGAAACATGGCCATGGCATCAACCAGGCTTTGAAGTTTCGCGTGTTCTGCAAAGGCCCCCCTGTTTGACCTCACGAGATGCGCGAGGACACTGTTAAACTTGCCGCCAAACGAGGAAGGGTCAATGTCCCAGGTGCCATCATCGGCCGTGTCGGACTCATCATGAGACCACACAGCCGTCACAACACTGATGCCATCACCCACAATGGACGCAATGGTGGTGTTGTTACGATCACCGGTGTGGTGATGCCCCACGCGTTGCGCAACAAAGAGGATGCACTTTTGGTGGTAGTGTGTGTTGTTGATGATGGTATACTTTTGTCGGCAAAAGTAAAGGAAGAGAAAAGCAAGGAGTAGGAGTGCGCCACCATGGTCGACTTCGAGCGATGGTGGCGTAAAGGTAAAGGTCTGCAGAGGGTACGCCCTCCTCGGTGCAGCGCCAAGGTGGTAGTTGGGTGGGAGCGGGAGTTGTTGAGTGCCAAGGTAAAAGTAAAGGAACGCGAGTGTACAAAAACAAAGAGTGGTTGAAACAGAGGCAACCACAATGGCAATGACTTGGCAGTTCATGATGGGAGCGCGGGGAAAGTGTGAGGATCGAAGAGTCGTGCCAGGCTGAGTGTTGGCGAACCCGTGAAGAGAGCCCAGTGAGGAATGTGCACACAGGGGGGGTGAGGAATGTGCCCACAGACGATGTATGCAACGCCGGATGTGTGCTGTTGTCAAGGCGACACTTTTTGTATATCAAGGCGTTTACCTTCACAGGGAGACAGGGTTTTGTCATGGATTTCTTCGAGTTCTGGACAGCATCCCTTGTGATAATTCTGGGCACGTTCACAGCACAGTTCCAATCGCAACTTACAATAGCATTGATTGTAACGTCTATTATTCTATCGTTCTGTATTGCGGTGCTAGCTACTGGATCGATGCCACCTCTTTGGGACATTGTTATGCTGATCTATCGACTCATACCAAGAGGAGGGACATAGACAAAAAATAATTGATTATTGTTTAGAGTTTATTGCTTTTTATTGTACTTTTCATTGTACCTCTGCTTTTCAAGGTCATTGTAGCGCTGCTGGGCATCGAGGAACCTGTTGTGACGCTCATCATCCTCCCTCTTCTGGGCCTCTTTGTCATTGTCGTCGTTGTCGAACAAGTCTTGAGACATACCGCCGTGCACTTCATCTGGAGACCAAAGTACATTGTCTACCCTGCGCCTTTTGGTCGGTAGTGGTGGAGGGGTGTGGGGCCGCTCCGGTTCGTCGTCGTCGCTTTCAACAACAACACTCGTCTGGCTGTCCTCCAGAGGTGGTGGGCTGCCGATGGTAGACAGGCTCGAGTAGCTGCGTTTGTTGTCGTCATCATCATCGTCGTCGTCGCTGATGATTTCAACACGACACGAGATTGTACCAACACACACCTCGGTGGGCTCCTCCCCTGGGTCGGCCTTCGGGGTGTCCGACTTTGGGTCGGCCTTCGGGGTGTCCGACTTTGGGTTGGCCTTCGAGTTGTCCACCTCTGGGTCGGCCTTTGGGGTGTCCGACTTTGGGGCAGCAGACAAGAGATCAACATGACTGGCATCAAAAGGCATGGTGAAGGGATTGGGTTGCAGCGATGATTGGAGCGATTGTGAAGTGTAGACCGCTAGTACGCTGATGGTAGAAGTCAAAGTGGAGTGAAGAGAATAGAAGAGCGCTGGTGAGGAATGTGCCCACACGACATTGGAGATCTCGATTTCTGTCATTTTGTGTACAATCTCTTCGATAATAAAACGTAGGCGTTGTTTTATAATAATAAATTATTTTATTAGGAGATGTCTAGTGTTCCTCATCATCACTACCAAAAACACTAATACTCTCATTGTCGTCGTCATCGTCACTATCGAGGAGTGCCCCCCCACTCCTCAGGCGCTTGTCTTGATGTTCGACCACCTCGTCGCCCGCTTCGTCGCCCGCCTCGTCGTCGGCAGCCCTCTTGGTACCACGTGGTGCAATGTCGTATCCTTCGGCGAGCAGTGGTTCGACGGAGAACGCCGGGAGTGCTGGCGCAAGGTCGCATTCCATGGCACCGGCGATCATGGTGGCAAAGGCATTATTGACACTGGCACGCTCTTCCTTGTTGGTAAGGAAAGAAAATAGGTTGCAGTGAATGGGCTTCTTTGGGTGAATGATACCCGAGTGCGTTGTATTTTCACAGTCGAACAGCGCATAGCCAATGATGACCGTGTCGGGCACATGGTTGACTGTGAAGTCAGCAATGGCCTCTGGTGTGAGAGCGAACTGATTCTTGTCGATTGTTGTTCGTGTCCACATGACATCAAATTCACCCGTATCACCGATCGGATTGATGCCATACTTTGTAGTGTGCGTGACTGTGATGGGCTTGAGGTCGAGGAACTTTCCAATGTACTGTGCGCGCTTAGAGTCGTGGTGGATTCTTTTTACAAGATCTTCAGTTTCTTGACCCGTTCGAGTCTCCTCAGTGTCGAGCCCACCCTTGGCTGTGTATTCCACGAGCGTTGTCGCGATGATGAGGATGTCCTTCACGATGACGGTGTCGGTGACGGTGTAGGTAGGAGTGAAGAGCTTCCTGATGAGTGCGAGCTGTGACACCGTGGCGCCGTTACTGTAGTGCTGCTCGACGACTCGCTGTGCAAAGAACATGTAGTTTGCAGAGATGAGTCTGACGTGCCTGATGACGATGCGGTCGGCCATGTCGGCAAACTCGTGGGGCACGATTGTCGAGCGCTCGATGATGTCGGTGTTGGTGACGGTGATGGTCCAGAGCAGAAAGCGGATGCCGGTTGGCGCGATGAGCATGAGGTCGAAGCTGTTGCCGCTGCCATCGGTGTTCTCGACAAGTGCCAGGTACGAAGCGTGCGCCTTGAGTGTCGCGCAGAGTGACGCCGCGAGCTCCGCCGGTGTGCAAGGGCCGCGAAGATCATTGACGGGGACACCACCGTCCTCGCGGCTGTACGAGGCCTTGATGTCCTTGATCTTCTCCTCGATCATCGCCTTGATGGTAGCAGGGTCATGTACCTTAATGGAGAAGACACACCATTTAACGAAGAGGAGCAGACGTGTTAGTTTAACGAAGAGGAGAATACGTATTGATATTTTAACGATGAAGGTGTATGGCTTGTTTAACGAAGAGGGTGGTTCGTGGAGTTTAACGAAGAAGGCATACGTTTGTAGCGGGCATTGTGACTGTCTGTCGGGAGCTGAGTTCTGAGCTGACTCTTGCTCTGACCAAAAAATGAACACAACGCCGCCACGAGGTAGGCGCGAAGAGCATGGTGAGGAATTTGCACTCAGAAGTCCGCCTACTCTACGTATGCACTTTTTACATTTAACGAAGTGGGTATGATTGATTTTTTAACGAAGAGGATGGTTCATGGGGTTTAACAAAGAGGATGGTTCATGTAATTTAACGAAGAGGGCATACGGTGGTGGCAGGCATTGTGACTGTCTGTCGGGAGCTGAGTTCTGAGCTGACCCTTGCTCTGACCCTGCCTCGGAACTACAATCGTGAACACAACGCCGCCACGAGGTAGACGCGAAGAGCACGGTGAGGAATTTGCACTCAAAAGTCCGGCTACGGTTGAATGCACTTTTTAAAACAACGTCATTTGAAAAAATGTTTATTTTATTTAATTCTTCGAAAGGTTAGACAGATGCGACGCGACGACGAGACATGGCGCATGTCCTTGACGGTGTCCGGTAGGACGCCATGGTAGTGTGTTCCGAGTGGTGCGGTGAGGAGATCGCCATGACCGAGATGGACGACTTGCTTGTCGCCCTTCTGCTTGTGGGGTTCAGTGAACACAACGAAGCGTGTCTTGTACTTTGCGTCTTCTGTAAACGTGACACTTGTGATTGGCGTCTCTGCGTCCATGAGGCGTTCGTTGTCAAGATGAAGACCAAGTTTGGTGACGCCGGGCGGAGTCTCTTCATAAAAGTTGACAAGTACAATGTCGTAGTTGATGCCAGTGCACCTTGCAACACAATTAGCGATGGCATTGATGTCGGATGGTGCCTTCTGTAGATGTAGCACCTTTGTCTTGCTAAATTTGTACACCACGGGCTTTCCGTCCGGACCGGTTGTTGGTTGATCACCAATAGCCAACGCCGCATACTTGATGTGCCCTGGACTTATCGTTTTCTTGTACGGATTCCACTTTGACTGCGGCCTTTCGGGCAGAACACCGGCTAGTGCGTTGCTCATGAGCGGAAAAGATACGGCCGAGAACTTACCTTTGAGGTGATGACAATTCATGGTGAAAGGAAGAGTGGTTCTGAGCTGACTCTTGCTCTGACCGAAAGTTGAACACAACACCGCCACGAGGTAGGCGCGAAGAGCACGGTGAGGAATTTGCACTCAGAAGTCCGCCTACGTTTGTGGGCAGATTCCTCACCATTCTCTTCGCGCCTACCACGTGGCGGTGTTGTGTTCACGATTGTAGTTCGGAGTCAGCTCAAGGGTCAGCTCATAATCGCATCCGCTCCCTTCATTGTCACCCAGAAAAAATGCAAGCACTCCCCCTTTTTGTTAATCCCTCCAAGTTTTTCAATTTCCTACGCGTTCATGGTTTCCGCTTTGACAAATACCATGGCAACGCGTGGAAGCTCTTTTCGGCGTTCTTCGGCAAGTACCTACTTAACGACCCCGTTATAACAACGATGCTCACAAGCCCCCAGCACTTCTGCGGCTCCCTTGACGACCTTGCGTGCCGCCTTCGAGCCAACCTTCGCGTGGCGTGTGACGATCGTTACCTGGCAACGCACGGAGCGTGCATCACAGAGAGCAACTACCACGCCATCGCGGACGCGGTGCTTCGCATTTTCGCCAGCATTGTTGCACGGAAGGCACGCCACGCACCGCCGCCGATGAAGTCACGTCGACGCCGCCGCCTTCCCTTTGCTCTTCTTTGTCGCACCAAGCCCAGTGTCGTAGCATAACACCCTTATCGTTAAAATAAACAATCTTATCGTTAAACACACCACACACACACACTTAAGGCATACGCTAGGAGTAGACGCTAAAGGCATACGCTAGGAGTAGACTCTAGGGGTAGACGCTAGGGGTAGACGCTAGGAGTAGACGCTAGGGGTAGACGCTAAAGGTAGACTCTAGGGGTAGACGCTAGGGGTACTCTCATGATTTTATGGGTCGATGTTTATTATGTATCTAGCGCGCGCGGTGCGAACAAGTTCATCGATAGCGCGAGTGAGGATGCCGACTGCCTTCTGCCCACGACTTGGACCATCGAAGAGATTTTCCAGTGAAGATCCACTGTACATTGACTGTACAAGGTTGCGCACGAGCCTTTCATCGAGTTCCGGCAAGCCCTCTGCGACACGCTTCGCCATCGCATCGAAGGCGTCGTAAGTGCCCTCCTCAAACATCTGTCCCGAGTAGTAGTTTGAGCCATCGCCCTTGCAAACGCCACGTGGCTGCTCCTTCGCAACGATGACGCAGACGCGCGCTGGCTGGACGCCAAGGTAGAAGTCTGGGCACATGAGATCGCCGCGCACGTGCTCGTAGATCGCGCTGACGTCACCGGGCTTGTCGCTTTCCGACCCGACCTTTGCCACGATCGCGTGCGTGATGTACCTGAGTCCGCGTGACACCACTGGCATCCCCTCGTCGTCAAGGTAAAACACAATCACGTAGTCGCCCTTTTGTGCCACCTCTGGGTGCACCACAAAGTCGCCATCCTCATTGTTAAAAAAGAGGGCGTCGAGTTCGGTGCGCACACAGCGTGGCTCCACGGTCGGCTTCTCATCGCCTACATGCCTAAGTGCACGGATGCGCGACATGATCATGGATGCAATGTTCAGGTGCTGGGGCAGGCTGCGGGGTGCGCGCTGAGGAAGATCGCGAGAAGGCATGGCTGCGCTGCAAGAATCAGGTAGTATGAGCTGACTCTTGCTCATTTGTTGGTATTGGTACCACAGATCCTGCGAAGAGAGCTGGGTGAGGAATGTGCCCACACATGCCTACATCACGCGCGCCTACCAAGTCCGCCCCCACGCGCACCCTTAGCGTCTACCCTTAGCGTCTACCCTTAGCGTCTACCCTTAGCGTCTACCCTTAGCGTCTACCCTTAGCGTCTACCCTTAGCGTCTACCCTTAGCGTCTACCCTTAGCGTCTACCACCGCGTGCATGTGTACACATTGATACTTTAACGAAGATGATATAATTTTAAGTGAAAATGTTTATTTGATTAGTCATATTCAGCGCTGCTCACTACGTGGTGTACCGCACGCGTTGCTCGCCTTATACGATTAAGTCTCGCGTCAGCCAGTTCTCCCTCTTCGTGTTGCAAGTAAAGAACCAGGGCCTCGATCATACTCTTTTTGTCGAATGATGTACAGTCGCGCAAGTGTAGAATTGCTGTCTGTACATAGGCACACATCTCCGTTTCGGTAGTTTCGGGTTTAAGACAAGTGTTACTGTACATGCCTGGCACATTGTCACAAATTACAGTAGTGGCTAGTGCCTTAGTCTCAAGCGCCTCGAGTTGCACCCTAAGTGGCACCTTCTTTGGGCCCGATGGACTCTTCGCGGCCTTTGTCTTTTTTCTTGACCACCCTGCACCTCCCCGCCTTCGCCTTCGAACGGGTCTGGGGGTTGGTGTGAGATTTGGACTGCAATTGGCAGAGGACATGGTGTGCGTGGTTGTGTTCAAGCTTGAGATGCGAGTATGAGCTGACCCTTGCTCAGTCGATGGTATTAGTACCGCAGATCCGGCGAAGAGAGCTTGGTGAGGAATTTGCCCACACACACGCGCGCCTATACATTCCACGCGCGCCGCGTTGTGTTCACGCCACGCTACGCCCATGTGACGCCGACCCTGCCATAGCAACTCAAACACCCACCGAGCGGACTCAGCGTTCCCCCATGGACAAATTCCTGGCCCTCCGCAAGGTCCACCCAGGGTACACCGGGGAGTGGTCCAGGCTAGTAGACGCATACACTAACACGTTTAAACTACCACTGTACAACAAGATATACGCTGACTTTATTACTAAACCAAAAAAGAGTACACACGACCCCCATGAAATTTGGTCCATCATTGCCGAGAGTCTGTGCAACGCCATCGGCGATGACTATCTGTCAAGGCACGGGGCACCCATCACGCACGACAACTACGAGGCACTCTCACTCAGAATTCTAAGTCGACTCAAAAGACAACAACAACCACTGTACAAGAGAATACTTATTAAAAAAGTTTAATAGTAAAATGTAATAGGGCGCGCGAAAGGAGCACGTGGGCGCTTGCCTTGACTCTCAATCTGAGTCTCAGCTGAACGCTTGCGCTTGCCTTGACTCTCACTCTGAGTCTCAGCATGAGAAGCACGTGGGCGCTTGCCTTGACTAGTGCTCTTGCGATACCAGAATTCATCAGGCACAATGGTGCTCGGGTTGATGATCTTCAGGTCCTTGTCATTGCTAGGCTTGCCCCTGCGACGACCAATCAAAGTCGGCAACTCTTCCCACCATTTTGGTCGATCTCTCACACCAAACAAAGGCCCAAAAAATACCTGGGGTCTTTTCTTTTCTTCTGCCGCAATCGCTTCAAGACGACGCTTGCGGTAGGCTTCCCAAGTGTCAGCCCCAGGGGCAGCCCCAGGGTCCACCTTCGGGTCAGCCCCAGGGAAGACGATTGGGCTGCACGCGACATCCACCTTGGTTGATGAGTCATCCTCATCGCCCTCATCATCTGATGAGTCAGACACCAGGATGTATCTGCACGCGGCGTCCACCTTGGGTGGTGAGCCAGGCACCGGGATGGGGCAAAAATCAGTGCCGTCCACGCCCAGGGCCTCATAGTCGGGCGAGTCTGGTGAGTCTTTAGGGATGTCAAGAATTTCAGATGTGGAGGGAGGTGGGGATGAGGGCGAGGGCGAGGAGAAAGGTGAGGGCGAGTCCATTGCTGCAGAGGAAGGGTGCGTGTATGAGCTGACCCCTGCTTTGGCGCCATGATAGTGCCGACTCATTGGCGAAGAGAGCGATGTGAGGAATGTGCCGACATGTGCCCACGCCAAGCCCGCCTATCGCGCGTCCCTTTTTAAGGTTTATGGTTGTCAGCACATGAATGCACATTCCTCACCACACTCTCTTCAGCACAGACGCCTTAAAATAGAAGCGAGCGCCTCTTTTTTCATCATAAACTCACCCATCCTCCACCATGAAACCCGTCTCTTCCTCTCCCCCCAAGAAGACCCCCAGGTCAACGAAATCCATGAAGGTCCCCCATGGTCCACATCTCCCAAGTATAATTGATGAACGCTTGGTTTACAGTCTGAATAACAAGGCACATTTGAATCATCTTTTCGCCCAAAAGACGATTAGATTTTACAGTGGCAAACTGTACAATACAAGGCTAAAGCAAAAACGACTCAATAGGGCCAGGGAGGACCTCGCTGACGCCATGGGACGAATCGCTTTGTTTGGTCCTATCTTTGAAGCATGTAAAAATAAACACTACCCTTAAATTAAACTATTAAAGTCTACCCTTAGAGTCTACCCTTAGCGTCTACCCTTCAAGTCTACCCTTAGAGTCTACCCTTAGAGTCAACCTTTAGCGTCTACCCTTAGCGTCTACCCTTAGCGTCTACCCTCAGCGTCTACCCTTAGAGTCTACCCTTAGAGTCTACTCTCAGAGTCAACAAGTTTTTATTGTTATTATTTTAATTTAATTTAATTTATTTAATTTATTCACTATCCTCATCGTCAAAGACAACCACTCCCGGTGAGTCTATGCTCGCATGCCCCTGAAACTCAGGGACATAAACAAAGCCATGTGGACTCTCCTTCATGTGCTGGGGTGTGCCTTCATGTTGAACGTCATATGTTTCATGTGGAGAGCATTGAACCAGACGCTCACCTGCGGGTCGAACCCATGTGGCCGCTCCGTCAGACATTTTTCTTGCTTGCTTTTTCTTGTGCGTGTGCGATTATGAGCTGATCCTTGCTCAATCCAAGATATTAGTACTGTCTTTGTGGTGAAGAGAGCGCGGTGAGGAATGTGCAAACACAAATGCCCACAAAACGAAGGAACGCAAAGGCTGACGTAGGCGCAATGATGGCACCCACGTGGCACATGTTGTCGGCATTTCCGTGTGCAAATTCCTCACCGCGCTCTCTTCACTTGAGAAGAGAAACGGCCGAAATTTTCGCATAAAACCAGAGTTTACTGCGATCAAGTCATCACAAACAGCGCACACGCTTGCTCTGCAACATGTCAACCGAACAATCATCCCGCCCTTCTTCCCCCCCACCCTCACCCCCCACACCTTCTCTTCAATATTCCCACATCGTCCATCTTCCCGTCACTTTACAAACTTCAGATGGTACAGTGACAGTTGATGCCGATGATTTCCAACAAGGGTCGGATCATGTGATAATTCGAGACAACCATACGTTTCACATTGTACTCTGGGACCTCGAGAGTCACGAACTCTACATTTTTAGGCACATCGACCGTTCCAACATCATTATTTGGTACGATGAGTCTGGAGATTTCAATGAGATCTTTGTTCGTTTTGAAGGGACTGTATATTTTCAATTCGATAATGTCGGAATTGAACAGTTGAACAATTTTGAACTGTTATCTTCGCACGAACCACCCCGAATCGCCGACTTTGAGAATTGGATCAATGAGCTTGAAGACCCTTTAGAGTGCCCCCATTTTCATGGACCATGGACTGAATCGTGTTATTCAGACGAAAATCCCGCTGGTCCAGAACATATATGTGGCTGTGAAACAACAACGCTTTGGCCTTACCTTCAGGAGAACCTAGAGCCAGAGCTACACACTCTTGACACAATAAACAACTAAACAAAATATATCTTTACACTGACTCAACCCCTGCCCTCCTCTCGATTAAGTTAGTTAGGATTTAGAGTCCACTTTAGAGTCAACCTTAGGGTTAGCCGCAAAGGGTTAGCGTTTAGGGTTTGCTTTAGGGTTTACTCTAGGGTTTGCTTTAGGGTTTGCTTTAGGGTTTAGGGTTTGGCTAACTCGCGACGGACCCCCATTTAGGGTTAGGGGTTTAGGGTTAGGGGTTGTAAGCGCAGACCCTGTGGTGGCCCCTGTGGTGGCCCCTGTGGTGGCCCCTGTGGCGGACCCAAAAAATATTTTTTTTAAAGAATTTGTTGGGTTTGGAGTTTTTGTTGCGCAGACCTTGAGGCGACCCCTGTGGCGGACTCTCCCGGTGGACTCAAAAAATATTTTTTTTTAGAATTTGTGTTAAGGAGTTTTTGTTGCGCAGACCCTGTGGCGGACCCCCCGGCGGACTCTCCCGGTGGACCCCAAAATATTTTTTTTTTCTGGTGAACCCAAAAATATTTTTTTTTCTTGTGCACTAAAAAATATTTTTTTTCGGGTTAGGAATTTTTGTTGTTACTGCATGAGCCCCCTGAACAGGGATTTCGCGCCGAGCATGAACTGTTTGGATTCTATCCATGTTTTTATTTTTATATTTAAGTAAAGCAAATCCGTATTCAACTATTTTCTATACTCCTTTTGGGGGCGAACTTGGGGAAAATATCTTACTCGCTAAAAACCCAATTCACTATCGCGCGATCGTCAAAAAATAAAAGGTGCACTCTTTGTGGTGCACTCTTTGTGGTGCACTCTTTGTGGTGTACATTTGTGGGTGCACTCTCAACGGTGCACTCTCAACGGTGCACTCTTAACGGTGCACTCTCAACGGTGGGTCCCTAAATTTGAGCATGACCGCCCCCCCCACTGCGCATGTGTCTGTAGTGGCAATCTGTGCACAGAGCCGCCCTTTCGTCGATCCCCCTTAGCGCCGGCCTTACTTCGCACGCCTCGCAGGCCCTGATGCAGTTGTCGCAGATTTTCACCCCCCCCCTTTCGCACTCTGCAGTGTATTGTTTCATGACGTGGATGCTTGGCATTTCGGTGTATATTTTCCAGTTTCCAAAGTTTTGGCAAATAAAGCAAATGTCGAGTGAATCGTTGTCATCGTCCTCCTCGACCCCATCCTCCTCCTCCCCCTCCTTGTCATTCTCCTCCTCCTCCCCCTCCTCCTCGACGGCAGCGCCCGGCTCGTCTCCCTTCGTTGTCTCCCTCGACAACAACGTTGTTCCGAGGCTCCTGGATGGGTTCCATTCGATTGTTTTGTTTTCGACTTCCCCCCCCACAGTTGATTCGATGCACCGTCTGCAGCAGAACCTGTCGACAATCCCCAACACGGTCCATCCGTCTGTCCACGGTACCCCCCCCCTATGTCGTCGTGGTG
>Ga0181594_10003991_pt1 | contig 13264 bp, 11 predicted proteins | sample 071ome_18_FD_145603 | JGI IMG/M metagenome (GOLD analysis project Ga0181594, IMG submission 145603) | Coastal salt marsh microbial communities from the Groves Creek Marsh, Skidaway Island, Georgia - 071413BT metaG (spades assembly) | ecosystem: Environmental > Aquatic > Marine > Intertidal zone... | reverse complement strand
GCTACCTCAAGAAGAGCAAAGCGGTGCCGAAGAACCTCACGAACATCGAGCTTGTGATCGTCAGAAGGATTCCGAGGAACCCCGCTGCTGCAGCCTCAACGGCCAATCCGCTCTTTGCGCAGAAGAGCTCCTTCCGTGCTGCCAAGGGGTGGGCCACCGTTGGCTAGGTAGCCTCCCCGCATGGCCTCCCGCCTTTTCGTCCTAACTGTCACCGCGGCCGTCGCGCTCGGGTCCCTCGTGGGCGCAGGCTGTGGAGGCGGGGGCGAAAGCGAGGACCCCCGTGAGCGCTTTGGTGAGCGAACCACCGTTAACGGGAAGACACCGCCCGGCGTGCTTGCACCCCTTGCAGATGTGACGCCAATGCTGGATACGGTCACCGCGGACGGTGATCGCCTCCTGGTCACGCGCGGGGTACGGAAGGCGGGCACGCGCGTGGGCATCCACGTGCACGAGTGGGGTGGCTACACGTGCGTCTTGTCCGGAGAGATCACGGACTTCGTCGAAGGCCGGGAGCCGGCGAAGTATCCCGCCGGCACCTGTTACTACATGCCGCCTAACACGCCCATGACCGCCGTGAACCTGGGGACGAAGGACGCTGTGCTGATCGACAACTTCACTGTTCCCGTCGGCGGTGATCCGATAACGATTTTGGAACCCGGATACCCCGGGGGCCCAGAAACGGTCACGGCTCCGTAGGTCGCACTGGTGTAGGCGGTGCCACGGGAAGTCGTCTGGTGCCTTCTGCAGCCCGTTAGGCTGCCCGCTGTGAATCTCGGCCCCCGCAAAGCGTGGACTCTCGGAGTTGGTGGCTTCCTCGGGGTGCTTCTGATCGCCGTGGGGCTCTTGTGGGATGCGCCGGGTGGTGAGTGCCTCACGTATGCAAGCTCTCGAGACCTGCAGGAGTCGGTCCGGATATGCATCGACTACGCCGCCAACCTGTCGTGGCTGCCCCCGGTCCTGACCACGGCAGGCATCATCGTGACGATGGCCACTCTGGCGTTGGCGCTGGCGTGGTGGGGGGGCGGTCAGGCTTCGGCCTGAGCGGTTACCCGTCCACCCCCGCACTTTCGACGGGGGCTTGCTCTCCTGCCTCCTGCTGATCCAGTAGGTAGAGGCGGTGGTCCTCTTGCAACCTTCCTGTACTCCCTCCCGTCCACACACCGCTGGCGCAGCACCCCCTTGCGGCTGCCAGGTCGGCTCGACCGACCGCGGCTGGCCGCCGGGTCATGCGGGTATGTGGTTGTAAGCGAGTCCCGCTCCAGCAGTAGGCAGCCGCCCCTCAGCCAGCGTTGCCGACTCCGGGGTCAGGTGTGAGGGGACGGTAAAAAAGGTTTAAGGAACAGTGCATACGGTGCAGGTACCAGCGCGTTCTCCCAAAGGGGTCTGGGATCGTCGGCGTGTGCCTGTCTTCACCCCTCGACAGCAGCTGCCTCGCGGTCTTCGGAGCGCGCTCCTCGGGGTCAGTGCGCTTGCCATTCTCGCCGCCAGCGGGCCTCATGCCACGGCCGCGACATGCGAGGCAGAGTCGGCGCGGGTAGCCGGGGTCGACCGTCTCGAATTCGAGTGGGAACTCACCAGCATCGGGCAGCACCGGGTGCGTGCGTACCACGACTTCAACCGCGTCGGTACCGCGCTCTACAGCACGGTCAGTGAGTCACTCGTGCGCTCGCCGGGCGAGGTGGAAACGTTCGGGAATATCCCCGCCTCGCATTACTCGACCGGGACCTACAACTGGCGAATCTGGTTGTGGTCGGGACCTGGATCTCCGTGGTACTACCCGCCCGGCCCGTACTGGACGTCCTGCGGCGGGCCGCAGATATCCCTCGACCGCCCGCCTGCTCCGACCGTTGGCCTGACGGGAAGCGGCACAACAGACGATGGGTGGCGGCGGCCGACGTCGGGCCAGCAGGTGCGCGTGTCCCCGCCCGATGGGGCAGCGACGCGCGCCGAGTATGTGCGGTTTCAGTACGACGATGGAGGCTGGGGGCCGCATGTCCGCTCGCCGGCGGCAATCCCGACCACGGGAGTCCGGCGTGCAGAGGCATACAGCGAGTCCGAGGGCAGGCTGACGGGTTCCCGCTCCTCCATGGTGATCCGGACCGACAGCACGCCCCCGTCCGCGCCATCCGTGAGCGCGGCGCAGGTCGAGGAGGGCTCGTCCCGGCCGCTTTCCATCACAGGAGGCTCGGACGCCGGATCGGGTTTCGGTGCCTATGAAGCGCGCTTCATCTCTCCCTCGGGCAGGGCAAGCACATGGAGCGCGCTCGCGACCGCTGCCGTGCCCGTTGGCCATGGACGCGGGGGCTCGGTCCTCGAGGTCCGGGCGTGCGACAGGGTCGGCAACTGCTCGCAGGCGGCACGCGTGGAAATAGCCCACGCCCCCCAACCCAACCCAGCTCAGCACGCGGCTCCATCCGGCGCATCGAAGCGTCCCCCCGAACGCACGCAGCGATTTCCACCGTCGGATGTGACGCCGGTAATCACGGCCGTGGTGCCCGTGCGGCCCCACTCCGGCTCCGGACGTGTCTACGTGAGCATGAACAGGGCGGCTCTCCTCGACGTCACACTCGGTGATGCCCGGAGGCCGGCGTGGCGGGTATGGGTTGGCAAGGGCAAGACGCTCCTGCGGTTGCCAGCACGCTCACGTTCCCCGCGTCGAGCCACCGTGAGCATCCGTCCCACCGCGGGCTCGGTGTCCGGCAGCCCTGTATCGACGTCCGTCCGTTTCCCGCGTGCGCCTGCGGCCCGGTCGACGTCACGATCACGGCTCTCCCGGTTCCATTCCGGGTCGCGTTTCTTCCTCTACGACGTCGATGCGGCGGTGAGGGAAATCATCCATCCATCAGATGGCAGCACCGGCCTCAGCCGCCGCCGGGGTGCCTTTCGCCAGGAGCCGTCGCGCGGTGGTCTCTTCAGTGCGAACGACCGGGGTGGCCGCCTCGGCAAGGTCAACGAGCGCAATCTGCACGGGCTCAGTGCTGAAGCCATTGCGGCCACTCTTCGGTCGGCCATCGAGCGTTCGCCCGCGCATGCCATTGGCATTGATGAGCTCACGCCGATGGCGTCTGATCCCCGTGGACCACGAATCAGGAATGGACGGATACCGCCACCGGATCCCAATTCGTTCGCATCCCGCTTCGCACAGGCGATGGAGCTCCTTGATGTGCCGAGTCCGTTTGGTGAGACCTGGGCGGGACGGATTCACGTGTACATCGCGCCTGCGGTCGGTTCGGCCATTGCCGCGGGGCGGGGCCCCGATCGGAACCTCGGGCGGGATGGAATCGCGCGCTTCCGCACCTACCGGACGGCCATGAGCGGCCTGGCTCGCGCAGGCGGCGTCTGGATCGAGATGTACCACGGTCATACGCGGCGGGTCACGCCGTTCACGGCCGAGGAATGGAAGCGAACCCCACGGGCGTTCGTCAATGAACTCCGTCGGGCAGGTGGCGATACGTCGCGTCTTCACTTCCTTCTGCCGGGAACGAGCGGCTACCCGAAGGGCAAGCTTCCGGCAGGGTGCGTGACGCCGATGCGCTGCGTGTGGGAGCTCGCGGAGTCGACATCCGCAGGTCGGCTCATCCTCAGAAACGGGGTTGGTGGCTACCGGCTCGGCGATCAGGCCAGGCCATGGCTTGCCGAGTGGCAACGACGTGCGGGCAAGCAGTAGATCAGCCGGCGCGGCTGCCGCGGCTCGTGCCGCGCATGCCAGGTGATGCAGATGCGCACCGGGGCTCCCCTGACGTCGTGCGGCGGGCCCTCCGGGCGTGCGCATCGACTCAGTCGTCGCTGCACATCGAACAAGATGGCAGGAACGTTCGCGTCACGCAGGCAATAATCTCTGTGCGTGAGGGTTCTTCCCCACCACGTGCAGGTACATCGCCCCCGTAGCTCAGGGGATAGAGCACAGGATTCCTAATCCTGGTGTCGCAAGTTCGAATCTTGCCGGGGGCATCAATCACCACCGCCTGCCTGCGGGCAGCGGGAAGGCGGGGCGTTCCCGGCCCCTCTGGCCGTTCGCGCCCCGCCCTGTGATGTGCCGGCAGCGGGTCGGAACCGCTACCTGGTCTGCCGGTCCCTGACCGGTCTACCCACGATGATGGTGCGCGGCGTCACCGGTGCATCCACCCACATGGGTGGTTCGGCGCGCCCGGGCGGGGAGTAGCGTTAGCCCCGGGATCGCCGCCGGTGATCACGACGCAGGGGGCAGCGATGCGACGCATGCACACCACCATCCTCGCAACCGGGCTGGCGGCGGCCGCCGTCCCCGCGGTGGGTGCCGGGGCCATGGCCTACGTCACCGCTCCGCGCAGCATCACCACGCCCTCGCAGGTGATGGTGGCGAACGACAATGGCAGCGGGGCGCGGGCGATTGCCCGCGGGCAGTCAGCGGCCATCTCGCCCGATGGCACCAAGGTGGCCTACCAGGCGGTGTCGTCATCCTCGGACACCGGGTGGAGCGGGTTCGTGGTGGAGGTCGCGACCGGCGCACGGACCGCGCTGGGGTCAGCGTGCGTCACCACCCCCGTCTGGTCACCGGACTCGCAGTGGCTGGCCTGCCAGACGCAGTCGGCCAACGCCAAGGGGTTCGTCACCGGCAACGGCCTCGGGCTGGTGTCGGTGCCGGCATCACTCGCGGGCGTGGCCACCCTTCCGGTGGCCGACTACGTGGCCGCGAAGGGCAACGCCGTGGACTACGGCATGGCCTTCTCGCCGGACTCCTCGCGCATCGCGTTCTCGTTCAGCAACTACCCGCCCCCGATCGACGGCGGCACGCTGCTGGTGGCGCCGCTGTCCAACTCGGGCGCGCACACCCGCGTGATGACGCGGGCGAGCAGCCCCGTATGGGGTGACGCGGGCATCGCCGTGGCCCGTTCGCGCCGCGTGCGGGTGTCGCTGGGCGGCCCGCCCATGCGCCTCATCCGCACCCAGGTGTGGACGGTGCAGCCCGATGGCACGGGCGCGCGGCAGCTCACGCGCTACTCCGCGACGGGGCTCACCACCGGGCCGTACCCGGTCGCGTGGGCGCCCGCGGGCAACCTGTTGCTGGGCGCGATCGGCGGCGAGGACCAGTCCGACCCCATCACCATCAGCGTTCCGGGCGGCGGCATCCGGGTGCTCCGCCGGGGGGCCATCGACGTGCCGGCCGCCATTTCGGCCGACGGTCGCCGGGTGCTCTACACCGCCGGCGTGGATGGCCCCCCGGTGAACATCCGGGTGATCGGCACCCGCGGCGGCACGCCGAGGACGTTGGTGCGCAACGCATCGGGCCCGTCGGTGACCGCGGGCTGGAACGGCTAGAGGCCCCGGCAGCGGGTGCGCGCCACGCGGCCATCGGGGCATGTGGCCCCGGTCCAGGTGGCTCCCGTGCGGCGCGTGCCCCGCAGCGTGGTGTACGAGAGATCGGCACGCGACAGGTCGGCACCCGACAGATCGGCATCGCGCAGGTAGGCGAGCAGCAGGGTGGCGCCGGTCAGGTCCGCGTCCACCAGCCGGGCGTCCGCGGCACGGACAAAGGAGAGGTTGGCCTTCGCCAGGTCGGCACCCGACAGGTCTGCGCCCGTGAGTTTCGCCCCGCGGCAGCGCGGGTAGCACCGCAGCACCCGCACGCCGTTGCGCGTGACGCGCCTGCTGGGCGGGTTCTGGAAGCGCGCTGCGGTGAGCTGCGCCCCCCGCAGGTCGGCCCCGTTCAGGTTGGCACCCCGGAAGTCCGCGCCGCGGAGGTCGGCATTCCGGAAGTCGGCGCCCCGGAGGTCCGCCTTCCGGAAGTTGGCACGGCGCAGGTCGCCGTGGTGCACCGCCCGCTCGCGCAGGCGCACGCCCGCACACGTTGCCTTCACCTCAAGCACGCATGTGGTGCGCGCAGGCCCAGCGGCCGCCGGGCTGCTGGCGAGCGCGCCGAGCGCTGCGAGGCCGATGAGGGTGATGCCCGCACGGGCCATGGAGCGGACGTTCTTCAGTACGACAAGGTCAGGAATAATGGAATCCACGCTAGTGCATGGCCCCGGCGCGACAGCCCGACGACGTTCGCTAGCCGGTGTTCACGCCCACCGAGGTGCCGGTGGTCGTCCACTCCGCAGGCGGCACGGTGGCTGCGCCGATCCCGGTGTCGGGGAGCTCCAAGTAGGTGATGGGGTTGGGGAAGTCGCCCTTGCCGTCCAGGGCACCGCGCAGCGTGGCCGGGCAGGTGTAGGGCTCGCCGTAGGTCCAGTAGCTCTCCCACATCTTCATCACCGTCCGCTTTCCGGAGGTGTCCATCTCGATGTGGTGGCAGAAGTAGGTGTTGGTGCCGAGCCCCGGGATCTCGTCGAAGATGATCCCGGCTTGCCACAGGAGCGACGGGTCGTCGGGGTCGTAGGTGCCCCACCCGGTGGTGCACTCCACCGTCATCACGTTCGCGCCGGCCTTCGCGCCCTCGCCCCACAGGATGGTGACGATTCCGTTGGGGAATCCGGTGGCCATCTGCACGTTCTGGGCATCGCCGGCCGTGCGCCCGGCCTTCACGTCCCACAGCAGCGACTGCCCCGGGCCGTAGCTGCCGAAGATCTGGCGCGGCACGGTGGCGCCTCCGGTGAAGCCCTGGCCGTCCTTCGTGCAGTCGTAGAGCGGCGGCCGCTCGCCGGCCGTCCAGATGGTGTCGGTGTCGTCGCCCGCGCAGCCCACGGCCACGACGGAGACGGCTGCCACTGACAGGGCGGCCACGAGTGAGCGGAAGGCGTTCATGCGGGGGCGAGTATGTCAGCCGGCGGCTGCGGCAGCGGGCTCGTCCTGGCGCTGGTACTCGGCCACCGTGGCCAGCTCCCCGGTGTGACCCGGATATCGCAGGGCCACCAGGATCGCCCCCAGCACCACCGCGAGCGCACCGGCGGCATACGCCCAGTTGGCGCCGTCGATGAAGCTGGTGCGCGCGGCATCGATGATCTGCTGCTGGTACTCCGGGTAGCGCTCGGCGAGGGTCGCGGCGCTGGAGTACGACTGCAGCAGCGCGTTCTCCGTGGACTGCGACACCTGTCCCGCCGCCGGGGATGCGTCGATCTGGGTGGCGAATGCCGAGGCGTACCCGATGGTGAGCAGGGTGCCCAGCAGCGCCTGCATCACGGATCCGCCCAGGTCGCGCTGCAGGTCGGAGGTGCCCGAGGCCATGCCCACCTTGCGCACCGGCACCGACCCGGTGAGCGACCGGGCGGCCGGGGTCAGGGCCAGGCCCGCGCCGATGCCCATCAGCAGGTAGCCAAGGCCCACCCATACGTAGGCGGTGCCCGCGCCCCAGGTGAACAGCATCACCAGGAACGCCGGGAAGATGAAGGCGTAGCCCAGCAGCATGGTGTCGCGCGACCCGATGCGCACCACCAGCTTGGCCGAGAGCGGCGCCACGCACACCATGCCGATCGCGGCCGGCAGGATGGCCGTTCCGGCGTCCAGCGTGGAGTAGTCGAGCACGTTCTGCAGGAATTGCTGGCCCACGTACATCGATCCCACGAGCGACCCGAAGATGATCATGCCGGCGATCGCCGGCACCCAGAACAGCCGGCGCCGCGCGTAGTGCAGGTCGTACATGGGGTTGGGCGCCCGGAGCTCGCGCCACGCGAAGAACCCCGCCAGCGCCAGCGCCCCGGCCAGCAGCGACAGCGCCATCGTCAGCTTGTCGGGGGCCGAGATGGTGCCGATTCCCAGCACCAGCGCCGCCACCATGAACACCGAGATCCAACCGCCCAGGTGATCAACGCGCTCGGACGACTCATTCACATGGGCGGGTACCGAGACGGCCACCAGCACGAACGCCACGGCAGCCACCGGCACGGCGATCAGGAACACCGAGCCCCACCAGTAGCTCTCGAGCAGCAGGCCGGCCAGCACGGGTCCCAGCACGGTGCCTCCCGCGCTCACGCCCGACCATAGCGCGATGGCGCGCACCCGGCGCGGCCCCTCGGCCCACAGCGCCGTGATCAGCGCGAGGGTGGTGGGGTAGGCCATGCCGGCGGCGAGGCCCGTGAACAGGCGCCCGGCCATCAGTATCTCGACATTTGGCGCCCACGCGCTCACGATGCTGGCCGGGATGGTCAGGCCAAGGCCCAGCAGCAGCATGAGCTTCCGGCCGTAGCGGTCGCCCAGCGCGCCGAAGTACAGCACCGACATCGCGAGGCCCAGGGTGCACCCCACCGCCACCAGCGTCAGGCTGGTCTGCGAGGCGTCGAGCTCGCGCCCGATGTCGGGCAGCGCCACGTTGGCGACGGCCAGGTTGATGTTGCACACGAGCGCCCCGAGGATGAGCGCCACCAGCACCAGCGGTGCGCGCGCGGGTCGTCCGTCTGCGTCGGGGGCGGTGCGGGCCACGGCGGAAGGCTACGGATCCGGAGGCTGGGATGGCGGGCGTAGGCTGCCCGCATGGCCACCGATCTGGTCCGCGGCGCCCGCGACCTGCGGCGCCGGGCGTTCATGCTGCCGCGTGCCGACGGCGTGGCCACGGCCGAGTCGTTCCTGGTTTCGGCCGTGGTGACGGTGCTCGGCATCCGCGCCTACCTGTCGGCCACCGGCTACCCGCAGTTGGGCGGCGGCGGCCTGCACATCGCGCACGTGCTGTGGGGCGGTCTGCTGATGATGGCGGGCGTGCTCCTCATCCTGCTGCGCCTGGGCCGCCCTGCGCTTCGCACCGGCGCCGTGCTCGCCGGGGTCGGCTTCGGGTTCTTCATCGACGAGATCGGCAAGTTCGTCACGTCGGATGTCAACTATTTCTTCCAGCCGGCTGTCGCGATGATCTACGTGATCTTCGTGGTGCTGGTGATCATCCTCGCTGTCATCCGTCGCCACACGCATCTCGATCCGCGGAGCGCGTTGGCAAATGCGCTCACCCTGCACGACCAGGCGGTGAACGATCCCGCGGCCACCGACGTGCGACGCGAGGTGCTGGGGTTGCTGGCCCGGGCCGATCAGGACGACCCGCTGGTGCCCGTGCTGCGCCGGGCCGTGGTTGCGGCGCAGCAGGAGGAGGCACCCCCGGCCAGTGCGTGGCAGCGCCTCCGCCTGTGGGTGACGGCCGGCTACGACCGCATGGCCGAGCGCCGGTGGTTCCCGGCCATCGTGCTCACGCTGTTCGTGGTGGTGGCGCTCGCCACCATCGGTCTCGCGGTGCCCATCTTCCTCGAGCAGGATGGCGTGTCGTTCACCGAGTGGATGCAGGTGGCGGGTACCCTGGCGTCGGCGGCGCTCATCACCGTGGGGCTTGCGGCGTGGCGTGGATCGCGCGCGCGGGCATACCGGTGGTTCGAGCGCGGGGTGCTGGTGGACATCCTCATCACCGAGGTGTTCGCGTTCTACGACTCCCCGGGCGCAGCCATTGTGGGCCTGGCCGTGGACATCCTCCTGCTCATCGCGCTGCGTATCGCCGCGCGTCACGAGGCCCTGTCCGAGGGTGACACATCCCTGCCGGGGCGCCTGCCGCTCGGGCTATGAGGCATACGGTCCCTCGCGCCGCCCCGGCAGGGCGCAGCGCGAGGGACCGTCAGTGCGTACTACCTCAGCCGGATAGGTGCCGACAGCTTCGAGCGGAAGCCCGGCAGCGTGGCGCGGATTCTCACGGTGGCGCCCTTTCGGGCAGCGCGGGCTGCCTTCGTGCGGATGGTCACCGAGGTGCGGGTGGTGCGCGCGATGCGCTTTCCGTTCAGCACCACCTCGTAGGTGACGCGCGGGTTGCGCGCCGTCCGAGCGGCACGCGCGGCCTTCCGCCGGGCCACGGCGGCCTTGCGCTGAAGGGTGCGGGCCCTGCTCGCAGTCGTCCTGCCTGCCTCGTTGGAGGACTTGGCACTCCGGGCGCGTCGCGTGGCCACCGCGGCGGCGCGCTTCGCGGCCTTCGCCCTGGCGGCTGCCACGGTGCGTGCCTGGGTCCTCATGGCGGTCAGGTTGTTCGGGGCCTTGATGCGCACGGTGATGCCGCGGGAGGAGCGGCGCGCCAGCAGGGCGCCCGGGGTGGCCAGCACCACGCTCTTCGCGCGGGCGCGGGTCCGCGGGGCAGCGGGTGCCGGCCGCGGGGCAGCGGCAGCGGGTGCGGGCCGCGGGGCCGTCACGGGCGTCACGTCCCGGGGCGGCGTGAGTGACGGCGCCGCCGGGACGGCGTTGTCCACCCGCAGCAAGCGGTTGACGGAGCCCGAGGGATCGGAGATGGCACCGTTCGTGGCCGAGCCGGTCATCGCCTGGGTGACTGCTGCCGGCGTTGCCGACGGCGTTGCGGACAGCAGAAGGGCGGCCGCGCCCGCTGCGTGCGGAGACGCCATCGACGTCCCACTCAGTGTGGCCGTGGCCGTCGGCGACGTGTGCCACGCCGAGCGAATCGAGGATCCGGGCGCGAAGACGTCAAGGCACGATCCCCAGTTGGAGAACGACGAGCGCCAGTCGTTGCTCGCCGTGGACCCCACGGTGATGGCAGTGGGCTCGGAGGCTGGCGAGTAGTTGCAGGCGTTCGCATTGGAATTGCCGGCAGCCACGACAAAGGTGATCCCGTCGGCAACACCGGCGGCCACGGCGGCGTTCAGGGCGGCGGAATAGCCGCCCCCAAGGCTCATGTTTGCGACGGCCGGCGTACCGGCCTGGTGGTGACGCACGGCGTAGTCGATGCCGGCGATCACGCCGGAGGTCGATCCGGATCCGGAGCAGCTGAGCACCCGCACGGGTACCACGGTGGCAGCGGGAGCAACGCCATACGCACCGCCGGCAACGGTGCCGGCCACGTGCGTGCCGTGACCGTTGCAGTCGTTGCTGCCGTTGCCGTCAGAGATGGAGCTGAACCCGGCTGTGACGCGGCCACTGAAATCGGCGTGGTCGGGCCGGACGCCGGTGTCGATGACATAGGCGGTCACACCGGCACCGTTCTGCGAGGTCGAGATCACCCCGTCCAGCGGCAGCCCGGCCTGGTCAATGCGGTCGAGGCCCCACGACGCAGCCTGTCGTGTCACGGACCCGGGGTCTCCCGGGGTGGGCTCCTCAGGCGCGGGCGCCGGTTCCGTGAGGTTCCAAGTCAGGTTGGTCGCGCCAAAGCGGCCGCCCCAGCCGTCAATCGCCACGCGGTACGTGGTGCCCGCCGTCACCGGGATCGTCACGCTGCTCCACAGGCCGCCGCCGAAGTCGTCATTCGCGGCGAGCCGGTCCAGATCTGCCAGGGCCGCTCCGGTGTACGCACCCAGAAGGGTGTCGAACGACGAGCCCTGCGTGCTGAGCTGCAGCATGCCGTCGGCAGGCGCCGTCCAGCGGTACCAGATTGATGCCCGACCGGTACTCGAGCCGTGGTAGGGCTCGCCGGCCTCGCGCTTGGCTCCCACCGTGCTGCCGGTCACCGATCCGGAAGCACCGGTGATCTCCTCGGCTGCGCTGAACATGTCGTTGGGGATTGCGGGCGGAGGAGCCGGGGGGCCCTCCAGCGACCAGTTCATGACGCTCGAGCCCGTCCATCCGCCGTAGCCGTCCACGGCCAGGTAGTACGTGGTGCCCGCATCCACGGCGAAGGAGATGCTGCTCCAGGTGCCCCCGCTGCCGTTGTCGTCGTTGTGGGCGTGGGTCCGCAGGTCGGCAAGGCCGGTGCCCGAGTAGCCACCCAGCAGGGTGTCGAAGGACGATCCGCGGGTGGTCACCTGCAGCACCCCGTTCTCGGGTGCCGTCCAGCGGTACCAGATTGAAGCGGTGCCACCGGGTCCGCCGTGCCCCGGCTCCCCATCTTCCCGCGTGGCCCCGACGGTGCTGCCGATCACGGATCCGGATGCGCCCGAGATCTCCCGTGCGCCGGAAAATGGATCATTGGCTGCCGCGGCGGTCTTGACGGCCGAGGCGGTGGTCAGGGGTGCCACTCCCGCCTCTGCCGCTGTGGGCCCGGCGACGAGGCGCATCGGGCGGTCGGGCTCGATGTGGACGACATCGGGGTCGGCCTTCAGGCGTCGCACGTCGGCAGCGTCCAGATCGGCGACAAAGCCCTTGCCGATCGTCCGGATGACCGCTCCAACATCGTTTCCGCGGCGCTCCTCGGCGCGCACCTGTGCGCTCAGGTTGGCGTCCGGGTCCATGATCACGATCTGGCGCGTATCGGCGGCGGACGCGCCACCCGCGGCGAGGGCAGCGGTTGCCAGAGCCCCTCCGATCAGTGCGGCGGTGGTCCGGCGGGAACGGGTACGTGGAGTAGTCATGGACTGAACTTACGTCGGGGGATCGTCCTTTGCGAAGGTTGCGTTAGGCCTTCACGCTTTTCTCACAGTTCACCCATCCGTAGCGTGCCAATTCGTGGCGTCTTCACCTCCTCTCATTCTTCTTCCGCCGTCCGAGGGCAAGGCTCCCGGCGGGGATGGACCACCGGTCGACTGGCACAGCGGCAGGTTCGGGGCGCTGGGGGATGCCCGGCTCGAGGTGCGCGAGGCGGTACGTCGCCACCTGGCGCAACAGGGCACGGCAGAACAGGTGCTGGGGGTGCGCGGCGCGCACCTCGAGCGTGCGCTGGCCGAGTGGGGCCATCTCGACCACGCGTCCACCATGCCCGCCGGTGGGCGCTACACGGGGGTGGTATGGGGTGCCCTGGGGCTGCAGTCACTCGCCCCGGGCATCCACCGCCGGGCGTCGTCGCGCATCGTGGTGCCCTCGGGCCTCTGGGGCCTGGTCGGGGCATCGGATGCCATCCCGGCCTACCGGCTGAAGATGGGTGCGCGGGTCGCGCCGCTGGGCCTGCTCGCGGCGTGGTGGCGGCTGCGCGTGTCCGACGCCCTGCGCGGCGCGGCCCGGGGGCGGTATGTGCTGGATCTGCTGCCGCAGGAGCACCGCGCAGCCATCAACCCCGCGGTGCTGCCCGCAGGCCGGTACGTGCGGGTGGATATCGTGGATGATGGCCCCGGCGGCCGTCGTGCGGTGGGGCACGCCGGTAAGGCGTTGAAGGGCGCTCTGGCCCGCGCCCTCATCGAGGGCGACGCCCGCACGGTCGACGACGTCGCCTCGGCCGCAGTGGACGGCCTGGTGCTTGCCGCCGTGGAGCATGGCGACACGATCCAGATGGTGTTCCGGCGGGACGGCGGCTGAGCCAGGCCGCCCCGCCGGGGACGGCTACTTCTTCTTCGCCGCCGGCTTCTTCGCCGCCGGCTTCTTGGCCGCCGGCTTCTTGGCCGCTGCGGTGGTCGCCTTCTTCGCCGCCGGCTTCTTGGCCGCCGGCTTCTTGGCCGCTGCGGTGGTCGCCTTCTTCGCCGCCGGCTTCTTGGCCGCCGGCTTCTTGGCCGCTGCGGTGGTCGCCTTCTTCGCCGCCGGCTTC
>Ga0181594_10003989_pt1 | contig 13265 bp, 7 predicted proteins | sample 071ome_18_FD_145603 | JGI IMG/M metagenome (GOLD analysis project Ga0181594, IMG submission 145603) | Coastal salt marsh microbial communities from the Groves Creek Marsh, Skidaway Island, Georgia - 071413BT metaG (spades assembly) | ecosystem: Environmental > Aquatic > Marine > Intertidal zone... | reverse complement strand
AATCTCCGCCGCGACTTCCTCCGCTGCAGTTGCCCTGCGGCCATGCAGAATGACTGTTGCACCTGCCTCGGCCAATTGTCGGGCTACCGCCCGACCAATGCCGCTGGTGGCACCCGTGATGAGAACATGTTGCCCATCAAGATCACCCATTGGTTCAACCGTCTTTCTCGTCGGGCTGGCCTTCCGTATCGGTCTGGCCGGGGGCTGGCTCAGCGGCGGTGTCTGAGGCTGTGGGAAGGGTGACGTCCAGTTCAAAGCAGGCCGCCTCCTCAGCGTTCCGCACGAGCAGCCGGTTCCCAGCAAGGCAGAGTGTGTTCCAGGTCTGCCCATTGAGGGCTTCCAAACGTCCCAGCTCTTTGGGCTTTTCGGGAGTGGCCGGCACAGCCACCACCTCACCCGACTCTGCCTGTACCAGCAGGGTGTCGCCAACAAGCAATACCTGTCCCTGCCCGTAGCGGCCTTGCTTCCAGGCCCGCTTCCCATCGGCGAGCCGCACACACTCAAGGATGCCATCGGAAAGACCATAGGCGTGGCCAGCGTGAATGACGGCGTTGGTGAACTTGGTTTTAAGCAGATTGGATTGCTGCCAGACCGGCGTGATGGCCCAGTCGGCAGCAGTTGCTGACAATGCAAAGACAGCCGCCCCGACGCCGTAGCCCTTCGAGACGAACAGCCGGTTGTCCGGCAGCAGCTGGGCCTGCGAACAACTGGCGTCAGAGTTTGAGTGCCCGGGCCAAGGGAATTGCCAGACCTCTCTGCCCGTGTCGACGTCATAAGCGGCAACGTGGGCTTCGTTCACCGTGATGACCAGTTCCTGCCCCGCGATCCGCTGAAGTTGGGGCGAGGCATAGGCAATCTGCTCGGTACCCGCCAGCCAAGCCTGCTCACCGGTCTGCCGGTCAAAGGCCACCAGCGAGACAAATTCAGCCGAGGCCGGATCGGTGGTTGCAGTGGCTGTTGCCGAGAAGGCCTGGCGGGGGCCTCCGGCTGGAACAATTACCAGTCGGTCTGTCACCAGTGGTGAACCGGAGCGGCCCCAGGCGACAGCTGCCGCATGGGCCTCACGGTCAATGCCGAGTTCGTTGATGATGTCCTTCCGCCACAGGATGTCGCCGGATGCCCCATCAATGGCATGGAGCCAGCCGGTGGCTCCGGTGGTGTACACGACACCGTCGGCAATCGTGGGAGTTGATCGCGGGCCAACGCCGCCAAGAACCGTTTCATGGCGGGCCGGAACCGAAATGACCCACTCTGGCTCACCGTCCACAATCGAATAGCAGGTGATCGCTTCGTCATCGCCACGCTGTTCGAGGGTGACGGCATGTTCGCCGCAGGTGGCAAAGCCACTCCAGCCAGCACCGATCGGCCGCCGCCAGAGCAGACGCGGCGGGCGGGAGGCCCATGCAGCGTCAATGGCCAGTGCCGGCAGACTGCCCGTACCGTTGGGGCCGAGGAATTGCGGAAAGTCGTCTGGCCCAGCCTTCCAGTCACCGGCAGGGGCCGTTGCCTGACGCGCGACGGTTGCCGCTGAGGGCAGCAGGGCGTCTTTGCGTGCCTGCCAGCGAAAAGCGAACTGAGGCACAAGGTCGCCACTTACCCGCTCGATACGGAGCACGGCCAACGCCAGCAAAATCAATGCGACGAGGCTCGCAGTCACCAACTTTTTCACAGTGGGACGATAGCGGCTTTCTCGGAGGAACCAGATGAACACGGCCATCAGCCCAGAGAAGGCGAGGATCAGCGTAATGATGTTACGAACGGCCTGATCAATAACATCGCCGGCAATCACCTCGAGCCAGCCCAGACGAACCAGCGTCGTGGCAGCGGCGAGCGACGCCAGCGTCACCCAGACCCGAGTCGGCGGCACGAGGCCGCCAGCGGGCGGATGCGAAGGCCCTGCGGTGGCGGGGGCAGAAGGCGGCATGAAAAACAGCAGACTAAAAGGAGTTTGAGCGTCGGCCGGCACAGGGGCAGATCGGATACCGTGTTCTACCGTTGCCGCTTCTGGTTCGGCAACATCCCGGAACTTCCGGCATAACCGGGAGGCGGCAGGGCAGCATCTTTCGGGGCATCGGCTAGACTTGAGTATCGCGGCGGGTCATCCTAGTGAGATCGAGTCGGCCCTGGGCGACGCGGTCTGCGGCCGGTTCGCCGCCGTGCAGCCCTTTTCAACGCTTTCCATTTGTGGTTTTCCGTGATTGAGCCAACACCAACCGTTCCCCAGCCATCGATCCGCGGACGGCAGCCTGCCGGTCCGTCGACCCTGGCGGTGCATGCCGGCGAAGATCATGTGAAGCCGGGGTTTTCAATCACCGACCCAATTTTTGCGGCCTCGACATTTACCTTCCCCAACACCCAGGCAATCGTCGATTTCCTGGAAGAGGGACAGCACCGCGAAGAATATGGTCGCTACGGCAACCCCGGTGAGAAGGTGGTGGAGGACAAACTCGCTGCCCTCGACGCCGGTGAGGCAAGCGTGCTCTTCTCCAGCGGCATGGCCGCCCTTGTGGGGCTGCTCATGGCGCATGTTGATGCCGGTGATGAAATCATTTTCTTTGATGAGTGCTACCACCGCAGTCGCGAGTTTTGCCGCAAGCACCTGACCCGCTTCGGTGTCGGGTTCCGCGAGGTGCGAACCTGTGACTACGAGGCGATGGAGGCGGCCATCACCCCGCGGACAAAGTTTCTCATCAGTGAGTCACCGACCAATCCTCACCTCAGTGTGGTTGACATTGAGCGGTTCGCAGAGATCGGCCGTCGCAACGGCGTGCTGACGATGATCGACGCCACGCTCTGTACGCCCTACAACGTGCGTCCGCTCGAGGCGGGTGTCGACTTCGTGCTCCATTCGGCAACAAAGTACCTGGGTGGTCACAACGACTTGCTGGCCGGAGCCGTGACCGGCTCAGCTGAACTGCTTGACCCCGTGCGGAAACTCCGGGGCATCATGGGTGGCGTCAATTCGCCACATAATGCCTACCTGCTGGAACGCGGACTCAAGACCCTCGCCCTGCGGATGGAACGGCATAACGCCAACGGTCAGGCAGTGGCCGAGTTTCTTGCTGGTCATCCACGGGTTGAGCGAGTGCTCTATCCCGGGCTGCCTGATCATCCGTTTCACGATGTCGCCACCAAGACACTGCGTGGCTGCGGCGGCCTGGTGACATTCTTCATCCGGGATGCCGACTGGCGGCAGACGGCCGCGGTGATTGACGCGGTGAAGATTCCCCGGATTGGCCCGAGCCTCGGCGGGGTTGAGTCACTCATCGAACAGCCGATGGTGATGAGCTATTGGAACTACACGCCGGAAGAGCGGGCCGCGTTTCGGATTTCTGACAACATGGTCCGCATGGCCTGTGGCGTTGAGGACGCGGACGACTTGATCGCCGACTTGGCTGCCGCCCTTGAGGCTGCAGAGTAAGCAATGGAGTTTCGCACGCGGGCCATTCATGTTGGGCAAGAGCCCGACCCCACCAGCGGGGCTGTTGTGCCACCGGTGCAACTGGCCAGCACCTTTGTGCTGCCGACTGCCGATGGACCGGCTGATTACGACTATGCCCGAACTGGTTCTCCGACGCGACATGCCTTTGAGGCGGTGCTTGCCTCACTCGATGGTGGCCAGCGGGCGATTGCCTATGCCTCTGGCATGGCAGCTACGCATGGCGTGACGATGCTGCTGAAGCCGGGCGACCACCTGCTGACCGGAACCGACATCTACGGTGGCAGTTGGCGGCTGTTCAACAACGTCCTTGCTGAACAGGGCATCTCGGTATCAGCAGTCGACACGACCGACCTTGAGGCAATCCGCAAGGCTGTTCGCCCCGAGACCCGCATGCTCTGGATTGAGCCGATTGGAAACCCATTGCTGTCGGTGACCGATGTGGCTGGCTGTGCCGCGATCGCCCGTGAGGCCGACCTGCTGCTGGTGGCGGATAACACGCTGGCAACACCCGTTCTCTGTCGGCCGCTTGAACTGGGGGCAGACATCGTCATGCACTCAGCCACCAAGTACATCGGCGGGCATAGTGATCTGCTCGGGGGTGTGGTCGTTGCCCGAGATGCCGAAATGGGGCAGCGGCTGCACTGGTTGCAGAATGCGACCGGTGGCGTGATGGGACCGCTGGAGTCCTTCCTCTGTTGTCGGGGTGTCAAAACGCTCGAGCTTCGCGTGCTTGCCCAGTCGGCCACGGCGTCCCGCCTTGCCAGTTGGCTCCAAGAGCAGCCGCAGGTTCGCCGGGTTCACTACCCTGGGCTTGCCAGCCACCCAGGTTATGAGACTGCTGCTCGGCAGTTTCAGGGAGGCTTTGGCGGCATGGTCAGTTTTGAAATTGACGGCGATGTCGCTGCCGCCCAGCGTGTAGTGGAGTCAACGAAGCTCTTCCAGCTTGCCGTTAGTCTGGGGGCAGTTGAATCGCTGATTGAGTTGCCTGCGGTGATGTCGCATGGATCGTATGCACCAGAGGCCCGCCGGGCTGTCGGCATCAGTGACGGGCTGATTCGGCTGTCGGTCGGCCTGGAAGCGGCGGCCGATCTCCAAGCCGATCTACAAACGGCTCTCCAGCAGGCTGGTTAAGGGCTGGCCAAACGGCCTCTCGGAAGGCTGGGTGGCCTACGCTGGCGAGGCTGCGATTTCTGATCAGAGCGAATTTTCCAAAAGTTCTGATTGAATCGATACCGATATCTCTCCTGAATGAAGCGGTGGCGTTGACGACGCGTACGTCAGTCATGGGCCGCCAGATGAGGAGAGAATCATGCGTAACCCCCCACTCCGTCCCTGTTCTCTTGCGGCTTCGCTGGCAGCGATTCTCGCCGGTTTCTCTGCGGTGCATGCCGCTGATCCGGCAGCTGATGCCAGCTTGAAGTGGACGCCTCACCGGGCTGCTGCACGGCCACTCGACGGAGGTGTGGAGGAGGCTCTGGCGGCTGCAGCGGTCGCCCCACAGGCTCAAACAATGGTGGCAGCCCCCGCGCCGGCAGCGGTCAGTTCACCGCCGCAGGCCACGGCTGAAAACAAGCTGCCACCGGCAGCTGTTGCCGTCCCTGATACGATTCCTGCCCCGCCGGTAGCGGCCCAGCGACAGGTTGTCGCTCAGGCTCAAGAACAAGGCTTCGCGCCACTTCGCAAGCAGCTTGATCCCTCGGACATGGTCGAGCGGTTTGGGAAGTGGGTGGCCGACAGCCAGCCAGCTGGAAGTGCGAATACAGCTGCTCGTGATGCGGGCCCGTTGGGCATGGGGATGATGCGGACACCGCAGGGGCATCGGTACGGTCGGCCCATGATGGCTCAAGAGCGGCCCGTTGATCTTCAAGATCTGGCTCGGCAGCGTGATGGCGGTGGGCTCGCCCCGCCGTTTAACCCGAGTACGGTTCGGCAACCAGCACGCCCCGAGCGGCTTGCCATGGATATCGACAGTGTGCCATCAGTGATGTCACGGCAGGCCCAGGCCGAAGCAGTCGCACCTCCGGCAGGAAAGCCTGCCATGAAGCCAGGTGCGGCCTCGCGGGCTTCTGAGCCGCTGACCATCGAAGGACCCAGCATCACCGAAGATTTTGGTGGGTACGTCGAAGAAGGCTATTCGATGGGAGATGAGATGTGGATGGGCCGGACGCCGGCAGAACTCTACGTCGAGTCGTTCTATGACGATCCCTATGCCTGCGAGGAAGACTGCGATGTGATGCCCTGGCATTTCTGCCACGGCCGCGTCTGCAACTGGCTGCGTCAGTTTGGTAGGCCGTACTACGGCTGGCGGTGGTATCGCGACCTGACTGCCAGTGTCGGCGTGACTGCCTTTGAGAATGAGGCCAATCTCGGCCTGTTCGGCAACTTCGGCTTCAATGAGTACGTCAACTGGTCGATGCCCTTCTGGAATGCCTTTGGTATTGGCTGGCAGTTGGGTGTTCGCGGGACGCAGACGAGCTTTGGTACGACATCGATTACGCCACTAGGCTTCGAGTCACGCTCGCGGAACCAGACTTTCGTCACGACAGGCTTCTTCACACGAGCCTTCGAGGGCCGTGGTCTGCAAGGCGGTGCTGTCTATGACTACCTCCATGACAGTTTTCTTGACAACGTTGACTTGGCGCAGCTTCGGGCTGAGGTCAGTTACGTCTGGGGCTATCATGAAATCGGCTTCTGGGGAGCATTCAACTCCCAGGGGGCGACAACCTTGTTTAGTCGGGTCAATCCATCAGCTAAGGCAGAGTCCAGCACAGTGCATGTCTACACTGGCTTCTATCGCATGCAATTTGGCGACGCGAATGAGATCAAGATTTGGGGCGGTGCCTCAGCGAAGGGACAGGGCTACATTGGATCGACCTGCCGGGCACCCATGTCTCGGTCGCTTGCTCTTGAGGGGACGTTTGCCTATCTGATGCCAGGATCGAAGGAAAATATTCCGGACCCATTCGGCCAAGGCAGCATCGGAACCTTTACCCCTACCGCCTGGAACCTTGCCCTCAACCTCGTCTATTACCCGGCGAGTCGCTCGCGGCGAAGTCTGTCGAGCCCGTATCGTCCGCTGTTTGATGTGGCTGATAACGGCACGATGATGCAGGCGATTGCCCAGTAAGAGCCCCTTGGATAGACGGAAAACGAGTTTTCACCGGTCTTTTGGCCGCCTCCGAGAAGCCCCCGGTTCTGGACCGGGGGCTTTTTCGGTATCTTGAAGGTGGCCGTAGATGCCCGCAGCTCCATTTGGTGGAGCTGCCGTCCGGCCATACTTTGTCAGGAACCAGCATAAAAATGTCAGACCAACATGATCCCTGGGCCGATCTGGCCGATTCGCTCGGCGCGAAGCCTGGAAGCGACCCCTCTCCACAGCCTGCACCACGGCCGACAACGCCGAAGCCTCAGCGGGAGGCACGCCCGACCAGCAACCGCCCGTCGGCACCGACGAACTGGGGCGATGTGGCAGATGATTTAGGTGTTTCGAAGCCAGCCGGTGAGGCGAGGCCTGCAGAACCGGCTCCGCCTGCACCACCGCCACGTCCAGCGGCGTCGCGTGCAGAACCACCAGTCTCGCCCTCATCCTCTTCAGGTGGCGGTTTTGGTGCCGGCCTGCTGGGAGATGAACCAGCAGCATCACCCCCGCCTGCTCGTCCCAGACAGGCGTCGGGTTCTCGTTCGCGTGGTGGCACAGATGAGCCCATTGCGGCCGATCGGGTAGCCGCCAGTTCATCAGGCGATGATGCCCAAGCACAGCCGACTGCCGAGGGTGAAGAGAAGTCGGGAGCCCCACGGCGTCGGCGGCGTGGCCGACGCGGCGGGCGTGGTCGACGTGGAGATCGCCGCGATCGTGAAGAGGCAGCAGTTCCTGGTGATGCCGATAGCCTTCCCGGCTATGGCCACAATCTTGATGAAGAACGCCAGACTCGTCAGGTCAGGAGCAGCGGGCTGAAGGCTGATGTGCGGCCGCATGCCCCATGGGAAGATGAATTTGGCCGGGGGCTCGATGCCGACGCCGATAGCCTGCTCGATGGCGAAGACGACAGCGAGAGTCGTGCTCCCTCAGCAGGCCGTGCTGCGGAGGCGGGCGGTGAGGATGGAACAGACGGAGATGACGACCGTCGCCGCCGTCGTCGTCGCCGAGGTCGTCGCGGCCGTCGGCCACGGGATGGGGACTCGGCAGAACGCTCAGCCGAATCACGGTCAGAGCGGGGGCCTCAGGATGAATCTGCGGTGGCAGATTCATTTGAGGGCGAGCCGCGAAGCCCTCGCGGAGATGAGGCAGCCGAGGGGAGCGATGCAGACGCTGAACCACGCCGCCGCCGTCGCCGTCGCCGTCGCCGTCGCAGTGCCAGTGATGAGGGCACCGAGTCGGGTACTGAGCGGCCGGCACGGGCATCTTCAGAGGAATCGTCTGAGCCTCGGCGTCGTTCGTCGTCGCGCGGTGCACGCCGCCGGGATGATCGTCGTTCTGGTGATGCTGATGGACGTCGCCGCCGGGAAACCTTTTCCCGAGTAGGTGGTGGCCGAGACGAGGATGACGAGGGCCTTGAGTTTCTCGGCATGGATGAAGCGACAGGTGCCACAGACAAGCGGCGTGCGTCTGATGACGAACTGCTGGCAGAGAGTGGCCTCGACGAAGTCCGTGACGTACCGAGTTGGGTAGAGGCAATTGGGCATCGTCATCGCCGGTAACATGGACAGCCGAAAGCAGCCGCCCCGCAGCTAAGGGTTGCCCTTGGCTGCCGAGAGCGAGCGGCGTCATGGTGGCATTCTCAACGGTTAGCGGTCTCGGGCCGAACGCCCTTCGCTGCATCAGCTGGAAGCGCGGGTGCCACAGCACCGGTGAAAATGACTCAAAAGTGGCAGGGCAAGGGCTTTATCAGGAAGCCATGCCCGGTTTTTTCAGATTCATGAAAAACCGTTTTTCGTAAGGTGGTTTGGCCGACTACCATTATCTGTACGGATAAGTTTCCGCTGATCGGCTGCGTGGCCTCTTGGGAAGAGGCTCGAGCCCGCGTTTCCCGGTCCGGGCAAGGTCGGAGAAAACGGCGATGCGGTAGGTGTGCTGCTGCTTGGAAAGGTGGTTGCGGTCGATGAGACACGCCATCGTCATCGTTGCTATTGCTGCGACGCAATGGCTGGGAACGCCGACAGTCGAGGCTGCAGGTCCGGATTTCAACCGGGAAGTCCGGCCGGTTCTTTCCAACCGCTGCTTCAAATGCCACGGCCCCGATGAGGCAAACCAGGAGGCTGGCCTCCGGCTTGACCGCCCGGAGGTTGCCACCGCTGAACTCGACAGCGGCCTGACAGCAATCGTGCCGGGCGACATTTCAGCCAGTGAACTGGTTGCAAGGATTACCAGTGGCGATCCCGATCTGGTGATGCCTCCTCCCCATGCCAACATGGTGGTGACTCCAGCCGAGAAGCAGATCCTCATTGACTGGATTGCAGCTGGGGCTGAGTATCAGCCGCACTGGGCCTTTGTGAAGCCAGTGCAACACGAGCCACCAGCAGTCAGTGGTTTGAAACATCCCGTTGATTGTTTTGTCCGCAGCCGGCTTAAGGAGACGGGGCTGGCACCTGCGGCTGAGGCTGATCGGGCCACGCTCTGCCGGAGAGTGTTTCTTGATCTGGTTGGGCTGCCGCCGTCACCAGATGAGCTTGCTGCATTTCTGGCGGATGAATCGGCCGACGCCTATGGCCGGCTGGTCGATCAGTTATTGGCGAGCCCCCGCTATGGTGAGCGTTGGGCCCGCCGGTGGCTCGATCTGGCCCGCTATGCCGACACCAATGGTTATGAGAAAGATCGGCCCCGCACCATCTGGCCCTATCGTGACTGGGTGATCAAGGCTCTCAACGATGATCTGCCCTTTGATCAGTTCACGATCAAACAGATTGCCGGTGACATGCTGCCAGATGCCACGGTTGATGACATCGTCGCCACTGGGTTTCACCGCAACACCATGCTCAACGAAGAGGGGGGCATCGACCCGCTTGAGTTCCGCTATCTCGCCATGGTCGATCGGGTTGGTACCACTGGGACGACCTGGCTGGGTTTGACTACTGCCTGTGCCCAGTGCCACACGCATAAGTTCGACCCCATCACGCACACCGACTATTTCTCGTTGATGGCCTTGCTCAACAATGCCGACGAGCCGGAGTGGATCATTCCCAGTGCCGACCGTGACCGGCGGCTGGCCGAAGCTGCGAAGCGAGCTGAGTTGCTCTGGAACCAGCTGCCAGAGCAGTGGCCGGTGCCGGGACGACCAGGGGCTAAGCAACTAGCGGCTGGATCGAGTGAGCCGGGCCAGGTTGTCGCAAATGAAGGCCGGCAACTGGTTGGCCTGGCGGAGCGGTTTGACGCCTGGCTCCGGAAAGAGACAGCCCGCGCGGTCGCCTGGAAGGTGGTGGTGCCCGAGGCAATCGAATCGAACATGCCCCATCTGGTGCCGCAGCCGGACGGCTCGATTCTGGGCAGCGGTGATGTGACCAAGAGCGATGTCTATACCCTGACCCTGCCCGCCTCTGAGCAGCCCGTGCGGGCCATTCGCCTGGAAGTGTTGCCCGATGCCTCCCTGCCCGCCTGGGGACCGGGGCTCTGCTATTACGAGGGGCGGAAGGGCGATTTCTTTCTCTCCGAGTTTGAGGTCTCGCTACCACTGAAGCAGACCCGGGTGGAAGTTGCCAAGGCGACCGACTCGTTCGAGGGGAAAGCCTTTGCTGGCAAGCAAAAGGCAGGGGCGTCGGCAGCCATCGACGGCGTGATGTCGAGTGGCTGGAGTACCAATGGCCGGCAGGGCTATGCCGAGGCGGCCGTCTTTGAACTGGCCGAGGCGATTGAGCCGGGCCAGCCGATTGTCATCACCCTGCGGTTTGAGCGGCACTTTGCCTGCTCACTCGGCAGGTTCCGGCTGAGCACCACGACAGAGGCGGAAGCAGAAGCCCACGGCCTCACGCATGAGGAAGAGGCGGCCCTAGTGGTGGCACCGAGTGCCCGCTCCGTGGCCCAGCGGCAGCTGCTGTTCCGCCGGTTTTTAGGAACTGCTCCAGAAGTGGCTGACCAGGTGAAAGAAATCGAGCGGCTTGAGGCAGCCGAGCGGCAGGGGCTCTCCACCCTGGTGCTGCGGGAGCGACCGGGCGATAACCCAAGGCTCACGCATCGGCATCATCGCGGTGAGTTTCTTTCTCCTGAAGAAGTCGTGCCCCCAGCGGTTCCGTCTTTCCTGCCGCAGTTGCCGGCCCATGCCAAGGCTGATCGGCTGGCGCTGGCTCGCTGGCTGGTCGCTCCTGATAACCCCCTCACGGCTCGGGTGGTCGTGAACCGCCACTGGCACGCACTTTTTGGCCGGGGGCTAGTCGAGACCGTGGCCGACTTTGGCTACCAGGGGAGTCCGCCAAGCCATCCTGAACTGCTCGATTGGCTGGCGGTCACTTTTATGACACCAGTGGAGCAGGGGGGGCTGGGCTGGTCACTCAAGTCGCTGCACCGCCTAATCGTCACCAGCGACACCTACCGGCAGTCCTCGGCAGTGACACCGGCTGCGGCTGAGCGTGACCCCGACAACATTCTGTTGGCCCGTGGACCGCGAGTGCGGCTTGAGGCAGAAGTTATTCGCGATTCGTTGCTCAAAGCAGCCGGACTGCTGTCCACGAAGATGTACGGCCCCGGCGTGCGGCCGCCGCAGCCTGCCGGTGTGACGGAGGTCGCCTTTGGTTCGCCGAAGTGGGACGAAAGTAAGGGGGAAGACCGCTACCGTCGCAGCATCTACACCTTCCGCAAGCGGACGGCACCATTTGCGTTCACAACCACCTTCGATGGTCCGACCGGTGAAGCCTGTATTGCTCGGCGGGATGTCTCCAACTCTCCTCTGCAGGCGTTAACGCTTCTGAATGACCCAATGTTTCTGGAGATTGCCCGAGCCTTCGGTGAAACGATTGTCCAGGTTGCCGGCAGCGACGCAGACCGCATGCAGGAGTTATCTCGGCGGCTGCTTTCCCGGGACTTTTCTGCTGAGGAAACCGACCAGCTGCTGGAATATCTGAAGAGTCAGCGGCAGCGACTGGCAGAGGGAACGCTTTCCGCGACTGAGTTAATGGGTGTTGCCGAAAGCAGTCAGCAGGATCTCCAGCGAATCCGTCAGGAAGCTGCCTGGATGCTCGTGGCTCGGGTTGTCATGAACCTCGATGAAGCGATTGTGAAGCGATGATGCAAAGAGAACAGTTCCAACAGGCGAGTTTGCTCAACGTAACGAGGCGGCACTTCTTTGAAGAGTGTGGCGTCGGTATTGGGAAAATCGCTTTGGCCAGCCTGCTTTCCGGTGCCTTTCGCAGAACTGCTGTGGCCGGCTCGATGGTCGACCCCCTGGCGGTCCGCCCGTCGCACTTTCCTGGGAAGGCCAAGGCAGTCATTCAGCTGTTTATGGCCGGAGCCCCAAGTCAGTTGGAACTCTTCGACCACAAGCCGGCCCTGGCGGCGATGGAAGGCAAGCCGATTCCACCAGAAGTGATCGGTGGCCAGCGGTATGCCTTCATCCGGCCGGATGCAGCGGTGCTTGGGCCGCAGTATCAATTTGCCCGGCATGGCGAGTCGGGAGCAGAGCTTTCAGAGATGCTTCCCCATCTGGCAACGGTCGTTGACGATATTGCAATTGTGAAAAGCTGCAAGACCGACCAGTTCAACCATGCGCCGGCTCAGATCTTCATGAACTGTGGCTTTGCCCAGCCGGGCCGACCGAGCCTGGGGTCATGGGTGACCTATGGCCTGGGAAGTGAAAGTGACGAACTGCCGGCCTTTGTCGTGATGAGCACCGGCAGTGGCATCAGCGGCGGGGCCGCGAACTGGTCAAGTGGCTTTTTGCCGAGCGTCTACACAGGCACCCGGTTTCGGAATGCCGGGCCGCCGATTCTCAACGTCGACTCGCCAGCTGGTGCCGACGATCGCCTGGAGGCTGAGACCCTTGGGCTGGTTTCCAACCTCAATCGTCGGACGCTTGCGCGCGATGGCGACCCGGAAATTGCCACCCGCATCGCCTCCTATGAGATGGCCCACCGGCTGCAGACCTCGGCTCCGGAACTGATGCAACTGCAGGATGAGTCTCCGGAGACGCTCGCCCTCTACGGCTGCAATCCGTCCAAGGCAAGTTTCGCCCGGGCCTGCCTGATCGCCCGGCGACTGGTGGAGCGGGGCGTACGATTCATTACGATCTATCATGAGGGCTGGGACGCCCACACGAACGTAGCCGGCAACGTGAAGAACAACTGTCGAGCGACCGATCAGGCCTCAGCCGCTCTGGTGGCTGATCTCAAGCAGCGGGGCATGCTTGACGAGACGCTGGTGGTCTGGGGGGGTGAATTTGGCCGTACACCGATGGTCGAGTCGAGCGCCGTGCTGGGCCGGTCGATGGGCCGGGATCATCATCCTAATGCCTTCACGATGTGGCTGGCCGGTGGGGGCATCAAGGGCGGTATCACTCATGGCAAGACTGACGACCTCGGGTTTCACATTGTCGAGAACAAGGTGCATGTTCACGACCTGCAGGCCACCATCCTCCACTGCCTCGGTCTCGACCACGAGCGGCTCACCTACCGCCATCAAGGCCGTGATTTCCGTCTGACTGACGTCCATGGGCAGGTGGTGCGTGACCTGCTCACGTGACGTCAACAGATTGATCGCGGCCCTGATCGTGATCCTGATCCCCCGGTTCCCACCGGGGGCTTTCATTGCACTCACGCTGGGCGGGTTTTCACCCATGCAAGCCGCGAGCGGACAAGCAGAACCCCAGACGCCGCGTTAGCGGCTAAACGACTCGCCGTTACT
>Ga0181594_10003987_pt1 | contig 13267 bp, 10 predicted proteins | sample 071ome_18_FD_145603 | JGI IMG/M metagenome (GOLD analysis project Ga0181594, IMG submission 145603) | Coastal salt marsh microbial communities from the Groves Creek Marsh, Skidaway Island, Georgia - 071413BT metaG (spades assembly) | ecosystem: Environmental > Aquatic > Marine > Intertidal zone... | reverse complement strand
GGTCTATGGGACTCTTTTCCGCATTTTCTAAACAACGCCAGCCGCGAGGATTTAACCTCCAGCACCGCTACTACGACGAGAAAAAAGCCAAGATGGAATCCTTGCGCGCAGAGCGCCAGGGCCAACCATTGAGCGCGTCGGAAAACCGCCGCGAACAGCTCCGCGAGGCCTGGGCCTCCAAGCGCACGACGAACGTCAAGGGCAGATCAGCGCGCGGGCCCTTGATGGTGATTTTGATCCTGGGGGCTTTGGCCTTCTTTGTGCTGCGTTACCTGGCCATCCCTCACATTCTTTAAGTCCATGCCCATCATTCACCACCTCCCCGAGGAGGTCGCCAATCAAATTGCCGCCGGCGAGGTCGTCCAGCGTCCGGCATCGATTGTGAAGGAATTGATGGAAAATGCCTTGGATGCTGGGGCTAGCGAGGTGACGGTGCTCATTCAGGACGCGGGCCGAACGTCCATCCAAGTCATCGACAACGGATGCGGCATGGACCCCGAGGACCTCGCTGCGGCCTTTGCGCGGCACGCCACGTCCAAACTTCAGTCCGCCGACGACCTCTTTGCGCTGCAAACGATGGGCTTTCGAGGCGAGGCTTTGGCCTCCATTTCGGCCGTTTCCCACGCAGCCATCAAGAGCCGAACGGTTCAGCACGACGTCGCCACCGAACTCAGCTGCGACGGCGGCCAACTGAGCCAAGCTAAAAAAGCGACGGGACCCATTGGAACCAGCATCACGGCGAAAAACCTTTTCTTCAATGTCCCTGCGCGTCGTCAGTTCTTGAAGAACGACGCCATTGAATTCAAGCATATTTCGGAAACGTTTACGGCGATTGCACTGGCCCATCCCGCGCTTAAAATGCAGTTGAAGCACAACGGCAAGGAGGTTTGGATTTTGGACGCCGGGAATGCCCGCCAACGCGTAGCGCAAATCCTAGGCAAAAAGGCCAATGAGCGCCTGGTACCGGTCGAAGAAGAAACGGATGTTGTCAAGACCGAAGGCTTTGTACTGCGCCCCGAACATGCCCGGAAATCCCGCGGCGACCAATACCTCTACGTCAACAAGCGTCCCATTCGCAATGGGTACTTGCACCGAGCTATTGTAGAAGCTTTTGAGGGCCTCATTCCGGCGGAGTACCACCCCGCCTACGTCCTCTTTCTCACGGTCCCCTCCGACCGCGTCGACGTCAACGTACACCCCGCCAAAACCGAGGTAAAGTTTGAGGATGAACGCGCCATCTACGCCATTTTGCGCAGCGCGGTGAAGCGGGCTTTGGGCATCCACCAGGTGGCTCCCACCTTGGACTTTGAGACCAATCTGCAGCAGCACGTGGACTTGGATGCGCGGCCCATTCCCGCGGCCCCAAGCATTCAAGTCGACCCCACCTACAATCCGTTCAAGGAGTCTACTGGGCCACGCACGGGCGGCTACCGCAGTCCCAGCCCCAGCCCCAGCGCCACGGCGCGCGAGAGCTTTGACTTCTTTGCCCCGCCCAGCAGCCCGCAGGAAACGCAGGGCGTTTGGGATTTTGAAGGCGGACAGTCCTCCGACCGACCCCAGAACGGTAGCCATGGATTTTGTGCCTTTCTCGCTCCGCATTTTGCCGTGAGTTCGCTGAAATCCGGCCTAGTGACGGTGCACATTCCGCGCGCTCAAAAACACATCCTGCACCAAGAACTCCGGGAAGCCCTTCAAGCAGAGGAAAGTCTGACCTCCCAAGCCTGGCTCTTCCCCGAAGATCTTGACGTTAGCCCCTCCAGCCATTGGGCCGACTGGGTCGACATCCTGCCGCGCCTGGGCTTTCAATGGGAGCTGGACGGATCTACACTGCGCATGACGGCTGGCCCACATTTCTTGAGCGCTGCACAAGCGATGGAGTGGCTGCAGGACTTGCTGCGCGCGGCGCCCGACGAAGACGAAGCCGCCCTTCAGACCTATGTCTTGGCCTGGCTCGACCACTGGAGCAGCACTGCCCCCATTCCTACGGGTGGTGATTTGCAAACCCTGGTGGACCGCCTCTTCGCCTGTGAAAACCCTTGGACCAATGCCCAAGGAAAACCCATTGCCCGTATTTTAGATGGAGCCACCCTTGCGGCTCAATTTGCCTAGCCTATGTACCCACGTCGCTCCTTCTCCTATTTGCCCCCGGTGATCAAAAACTTGCTGATCATCAATGGCCTGGCCTATTTCGCCAGCATTACGTTTGCCCAAATGGGGACCGACCTACTGAGCATGTTTGGCCTGTACCTGCCCCAATCCGAGCATTTTCAGCCCTACCAGCTCGTCACCCACCTCTTCTTCCACGACTTGAGCAATTTCAGCCACATCTTCGGCAACATGTTCGCCCTGTGGATGTTTGGCATGTCCTTGGAGAACCTTTGGGGCAGCCAACGCTTCTTCATCTTCTACTTTGTGACCGGCATTGGGGCCGCCCTCTGCCACCTGGGCGTTAACGTCTTTGAGTACTATTCCTACGTCAACGAATACAGCGTGACCGGAAACCCACTCGCCGGACAGCTCGCGCAGTACATGCTGCAAATTCCCACGGTTGGCGCCTCTGGAGCGGTCTTTGGCCTCCTCTTGGGCTTTGGCATGACCTTCCCCGAACAGCGCATCTACCTCTACTTCTTGATGCCCATCAAGGCCAAGTACTTTGTCGCCATTTACGGCCTCTTTGAGCTCTTTGCGGGCTTTGCCAACCAGGGCAGCAACATTGCGCACTTCGCCCACATCGGCGGCATGGTCTTTGGCTACCTCCTGCTGCGCTATTGGAAACGAAACCAATTCCGCCGCTTTTAAACCATGGGCCGCGCTTCCAACGATTTTACGCGCTCCGCCCTTCGCACCTGGTTGCGCGAATCCCATGTGCACCGTTGGGTCTTTGCCCTCGCGGCTTGTTTTGCCGTGCAAACTTTGGTTGAAGTCCTGGGCTGGACTACCTCACTACCCATCGAAAACGGCCTGCTCCGCGTGTTCGCTCTCCATCCCTTGAACGCTTGGCAGATGGGCGAAGTTTGGACCCTCATCAGCTATGGATTTCTGCACTATGGCTTCATGCACCTGCTGCTCAACGTCCTCATGCTTTACTTCGCCGGCCACATGCTTAAAACGTTCTGGTTGGACGCACAGGTCAGCCAGCTCTTCATCGTGGGCACGACGGCGGGGGGAATCGCCTATGGGTTGGCCAGTCTTTGGTACCCGACCTGGCCGCCGCTCGTAGGTGCTTCCGGCGGGGTTTTAGCACTCTTACTTGCGGCCACGCGCCTTTCTCCTACCATGCCGGTCTACGTCTTTGGCGTCCTTCGCCTTCCGCTCTGGGGCGTCAGCCTTTTGCTCTTGGCGGTCAGTATTTCCGGTCTTCAAGGCCCGAATGCAGGCGGCAACTTTGCCCACCTCGGAGGCGCACTCGCCGGCTGGTCCCTCGCCAAATCCCCCACATGGCTCTTCCCCGAGACGCGTTGGACCTCCAAGCGAAAATCCTCTTCGAACACATCGCACCTCCACGTGGTGGCCGCCGACGGCATGGACCTCGACGGCATTCTCGACAAAATTGGACGCGTGGGCTACGACGGCCTGACGGCCAAAGAAAAAGCGTTCTTAGCACGCTATGGGAAGAAGTAAGCACCTCCGCTTCTGGGTCTCCCTCTGGCCCCACCTCGTCGCCTTGCCCTTAACGGCAGGTGCCGCGCTTGGCTTCTACTTTTCGCCCAACCCCATCCCCTGGCTCGCGCCCCTGGCGCTCGCCTGGCCGGCCCTCCTCCTCTGGCATGGCGCCTGGACCCTCTGGGCGGCCAGCCAATTCAAATCCAGCGCCCTCGTCGGCCTCCTGTTGCTGGCCCTCACATGGCCCCAAACCCGCGGCTGGGTCCACGTCCACACGGGCCCCGCCGAAGACGGCGATTTGCGAGTAGCTACCTGGAACGTGCATCAATGGCGCAACCTCACTTGGACCGACCAAGCCCTCACGGAGGAGCGCATGCAGCAGGCCGCCTTGGACCTGCACGCGGATATTTTAGCCATTCAGGAAAACCGATTGAATTCGGGGCCCCAACGCAGCCTCGAAGCGTGGTATCCCTATGCGACGCCCCACGAAGACCAAGGCTTGCAAATCTTCTCCAAATACCCCATCCAGCAGTGGAACTTTGAGGCCTTTGAGGCCAGCTACCCCGGGCACCGCGGCTTTGTTTGGGCGGACATCCAGACCCCACAGGGCCTGGTGCGCGTGGTCAACATACACCTGGTGACCACCACCTTCGTTACGCGTGAGGCAGAGGCGGAAACGGATTCGGCGGGCATTTCTACCTCTCTGTTTAGCTCCGCTTACAAGTTGACGCGCACGGCGAAGATTCGGGCCCAGCAGGTGGACCAGCTCTTGGCCTGGGCAAACACGGGCGACCACCCCCCCTTGATTTGGCTGGGCGACTTCAACGACTCACCCACCAGCAATACGGCCTACCGCTTGCGGGGCTGGAACGATTCCTTTGAAGAAATGGGCAAGGGATTTGGATCGACCTACCGCGGACTCTGGGGTCTTCCTTTGCGCATAGACTGGATTCTCCACGATACAGCACTTCATGCGACGGGCTTCCAACGGGTCGAACAAGCCGATAGCGACCACCATCCGCTATGGGTCAACCTCGCCTTTAGCGCGCCGAACGCCGAGTAACGCGCCGCACGTCCAGCACATTCATCGGATGGCTGGGAAGCCCCTTCCATTCCTGGCGGAAGACCCGAACGCTTTCATCGTAAAACAGTGGCACCAAGGGCACTTCGCGCTTCAACCACGCATCTGCCGAGCGGGCTGCCGCTGCGCGCTCGTCTCCCGCTACCGCCTGTCGGGCCGTCAAGGCCAAGGCATCAAAATCCGCGTCACGCACTTGCGCTGCGTTTGGACCGTTGGGCGCGGCATAGGCGGATTCAAAGAGCATGAGGTAGTTGGAGGCGTCCGGATAATCTGCAATCCAGCTGGCGCGGTAGACGGACAAGCGGCCGGCGGATTTGTCCTCGCGGAAGGCGGCCGAGGGCATGACGTTCACTTCAACCCGGAATCCCAGTTTAGACCAGGCACTCTGAACGTACTCACAGATATCCCGGTAACTCGCGGTCGTAGAGAGGACGATGGGCGCGAGGTCTGCGCGTTCGAGCACGCCCGTTTCGCGGACTAATGCTTGGGCGCGTTCCAAATCGTAGGACCAAGGCTCAAAGCCCTCTTGCCGCCAGTCCTCTGGGCTTCGATGCCCCGCCAAGCCCGCGGGCAAGAGCCCACCGTAGGCAGGAATGCCGATGTTGTTCTTCAGGTAGCGCATCATGGAGGCACGGTCCAGCGCCCAGTTCAAGGCCTGTCGAATGCGCACATCCCCCAAGTAGTCCGGATCCGGCTGCTGGGCCCGAATACCTATAAACTCCGTGTTCAGGAAGGGGCTCTTTTGCAAGGTGAGTTCAGCCGCCCATCGCGCCTTTAGTCCGCCTTGGGCATCAAAGAGCTGGTCCTTGTAGGAGGGATCCACTCCACTCACGAGGTCGAGTTCGCCCTTTAAAAACTCCAAGAAGGCCGCTTGCCGATCTGGAATGAAGCGAATGGCCACCGCCTCTAGGTAGGGCAAACGCTGGCCTTGAGCGTCGAATTCGTAGTAGTTTGGGTGCCGGCGCAGGACCAATTTTTCTTGGCGCGCCCAGGCCTGGTAGCGGAAAGGTCCGGAGCCCACTGGGTGCTCGGAAAATCCAGCCCCATAGGCCTCCAGCGCCTCCACCGGCACGATGCCGCAGTAGGGCATGGCGAGTCGGCCAAGCAAGGCCGGATCAAAGGCCTTCAGGTCGATGGCCAGGGTGAAAGAATCCAGGACCGAAACCTTGGCGACATTTTCCAATACCCAGGCGCCCGGTGAAGCCGTTTGGGGGTCCAGCAAGCGCTGGAGGCTGAAGGCCACGTCTTGCGCCCAGAGCTGGCGGCCCTTTCCCCCGGGGAAGCAGGCGTCATCGTGGAAGTAGGCATCACGGCGCAGCTCGAATTCCCAGTGCATGCCGCTCGCGTCGGTGGACCAGGACAGGGCTAAATTGGGCTGAATCTGCAGGGCGGAATCCGTGTCCACCAAGGTCGAAAAGAGCTGCTTGGACACCCAGGTATGGCCTTGGTCTCGGGCAAAAGCCGGATCCAGCGAACTCAAGGACGTGGGCTCGTTGTAGCGGAAGACAAGGCCGTCGGTAGATTTAGACGGGTCCGAACAACTTACAGCCAGCCCCAGAAAGAGCGCGTAGAGGAATACGGAAAGACCTAGGAATTTTGCCTGCATCCGCCAAAGATAGCACCAAGGAAAAGCCGTAAATTCGCGCGATGAGCCTCTCTGGAAAAACGGTTTCTTTTCACACGCTTGGTTGCAAGCTCAACTTTGCGGAATCCAGTACGATTTCCCGAGACCTCCAGGCCGCTGGCATGTCCGTTGTCGACCTTAAAACAGGGGCAGACGTCGTCATCATCAATACCTGTTCGGTCACACAGCAAGCGGATACGGAATGCCGCAGTGTGGTTCGGAAGGCCCTTCGCGCAAATCCAGAGAGCTTTGTTGTCGTGACCGGCTGCTATGCCCAGCTTCGCCCCTCTGAAATTGCCGCCATGGAAGGCGTTGATTTGGTCGTGGGCGCGGGCGAGAAACTGCACCTACGCCAGTTCTTGACGGATTTGCAGAAGAATTCGGAGGCCGTGGTTCACGCCTGCGAGATTCAGGACGTGGACAGCTACGAGGCCGCCTACAGCTTGGGCGACCGCACACGGGCTTTCTTGAAAGTTCAGGACGGCTGCGACTATGCCTGTACCTACTGCACCATTCCGATGGCGCGCGGTGTAAGTCGTTCGGCTCGCTTGGAACAGGTCGTCACGCAGGCCCAGCATTTGGTGCAGCAAGGCGTGCAAGAAGTGGTGCTGACCGGCGTCAACATTGGCGATTACGGCAAGGGGGAATTTGGCAACAAGCGCCACGAGCACCGGTTTATCGACCTCTTGCACCAGTTGGATACCGTCAATGGCTTGGACCGAATTCGCATCTCCAGCATTGAGCCAAACCTGCTGCGCGACGAAGTCATCGACTTCACCTCCGACAGCCAGCGCTTTGTGCCGCATTTCCACATCCCCCTGCAGAGCGGCAACAATGAAATTTTGGGCAAGATGAAGCGCCGCTACCGCCGCGAACTTTACCAAGAACGCGTCGAACGCATCCTGCACCGCATGCCCGATGCCTGCATTGGAGTGGACGTCATCGTGGGCTTCCCCGGCGAAACCGAGGAGCACTTCCTCGACACCTACAGATTCTTGGAAAGCCTTCACATCGGCTACCTGCACGTCTTTACCTATTCCGAGCGCCCCGGCACCGAAGCCATCGACTTTGAGGGCACCGTGCCGCCCGTGGAGCGCAAGGCCCGCAACCACCGCTTGCGGTTGTTGAGCGCCAAAAAACAGCGTGAATTTGCGCTTCGCCACATCGGCAGCATTCGACGCGTCCTCTGGGAAGAAGCCGACCGCGACGGCTGGATGCAAGGCTATACCGAAAACTACATCCGTTTGAGTACGCCCTATGAGGCGGGCCGTGCGGGAACGGTGGAACACATTGAACTCGGCGAATGGGGCGTCCACGACAGCCTCACCGTAGCCGCCGTCGTAAACGCCGTCGCCTCATGAACTGGTCCACCGAAATGGCCCAATCTGCCGAAGCGCTGATCCGTGAGGTAGGTGCTTGGATTCAGCTGCAACGCCAAAACTTTCAGGCGAGTTCGGTGGAAACCAAGTCCCTCAACGCCTTGGTGAGCTACGTCGACCGAGAAGCGGAAGAGCGCCTCGTCGCCGGACTTGCGGCGCTTTTACCCGGCTGCGGTTTCCTGGGCGAGGAAGGGGACTACCCTTGGTCCGAAGGCGGGTTCAACTGGATCATCGACCCCTTGGACGGAACGACAAATTTTATTCATGGCCTTCCCCCCTACGCCATTTCTGTGGCGCTTTTGGAAGGCGATGATTTGCGCTGGGCGGCGGTATTTGAGCTTGGGCAGAACCTCCTCTACACCGCAGCCCGCGGCGAGGGGGCTTTTTGCGAAGGTCGTCGTTTGCACGCCAGCGACCGCGCCATGTCGGAGAGTCTCGTGGCTACAGGCTTCCCGTACTACGATTTTTCGGAAATGGGCCCCTACTTGGAGGTCCTCCAGGCCTGTTTCAAGGGATCGCGCGGCGTGCGACGCTTTGGTTCTGCGGCGACGGATTTGGCCTGGGTGGCCGACAATCGCTTTCAGGCCTTTTTTGAACATGGGTTGGCGCCTTGGGACGTCGCCGCGGGCATCTTGCTCGTGCGCGAAGCCGAGGGCTGCGCCAGCACCTTTAGCGGCGCCACTCCCGTAGACCGCGAACTCATTGAGGCCCGCCAATTGGTGGCGGGCCATCCTCAAGCCCACGCCACCCTGGTGGAATGGACCCAAACACATTTTCAGGCATGAAGCACTTTGGATTGAACCTCGTGGAGCAACCTCTATCCGGACTCCTCCTCCTTGAACCTACCGTACACGGCGACGCGCGTGGCTATTTCATGGAGACTTTCAAATCAGACTCGTCCGAGCTCCTGTGGAAGCAAGACAACGAGAGTATGAGCCACCGCGGCGTCCTTCGCGGATTGCATTTCCAGCGCCCTCCCCACGCCCAAGCCAAGCTCGTGAGTGTGGTGCAGGGTTCCGTCTACGACGTGGTCGTGGACCTTCGCGCGGGATCGCCGACCTACGGAAAGACCTACGGTGCCCTATTGAGCGCCGCCAACAAGCGCCGCTTGCTGATTCCTGCCGGATTTGGGCATGGTTTTGCCACCTTGGAGGACGGAACCATTTTCCAATACCGCTGCAGCGAAGTGTATGCACCGGAAGCGGAAGGATGCATTGCGTACAACGATGCGGATTTGGGCATTGATTGGCTGGGCGCTACCGGCCTAAGCGCGTCGGAGCTCCAGCTGTCCGCCAAGGATGAAAAAGGCATGGCCTTTGCGTCGTTTGAATCACCCTTTAAACTATACTGAAAATGAGCAAATTCGGGAAAGTACTTTTTATTGCATCTGCCCTGGTTTTTGGGCTATGTGGGATACCAGATCCAGCCACTCTAAGCGAGAAAATGCATTTCATTTCAGAACATAATCACACCCGAATTGTCCCTCTGCCAGAAAAAATTGATCTATGTGGTGAAGAGGCTCCAATTCAAACCGAGGATGCTCAGGAGCGATTGACAAAAGAACTCCTAACAAACACCTATTGGCATAGTAATACCCTTCAACTTTTAAAGCGAAGCAGCAGATTTCTGCCCACCTTGAAACGTATTCTTAATGAAGAAGGGATTCCCGAAGATTTTATATACCTCGCTGTTATTGAAAGTGGTCTTTTACCCGTGGTATCACCAGCTGGTGCAGCAGGATTTTGGCAATTAATGCCTAATACTGCGCGTGAATATGGATTAATTGTGAATGATGAGATTGACGAAAGGTATCACATTGAAAAAAGTACGCGTGCAGCATGCGCCTATTTAAAAGAGGCAAAAGCTCGATTTGGATCTTGGACCCTTGCCGCTGCATCCTATAATATGGGGATGGCCGGATTGAACAAACAGTTGGCCAGACAGTCTGAATCAAGTTACTACGACCTTTCATTAAATGAAGAGACTAAACGTTACGTTTTCCGAATCCTTGCACTGAAATGTATTATGGGTGCCCCCAGGGCTTTTGGCTTTGATCTTTCACCCGTAGACTATGACAAACCGTGGGAGGACCAATTAGTGCCGGTTAATAGCGCTGTTCCAAGTTGGGGAGAATGGGCACATACGTATGGGATGAGTTATAACGAGCTGAAGCGACACAACCCATGGCTCAGAGATTCCAAAATCGGAGATCTGAAAGGAGATACCATTTGGGTAGCAGTTTCAAACTCGGCTGCGAATAAAATTGAGCCTGACACCTCATCCGCACGTTAAGCGACTATGGCTGGAGAAATTAAAATACTCGGTGCCCGCGAGCACAACTTGCACGACGTGGATGTCACCTTGCCACGTGAGGCGCTGGTGGTGATCACGGGATTGAGTGGTTCCGGTAAATCTTCTCTGGCCTTTGACACCTTGTATGCCGAGGGTCAGCGCCGCTACATGGAAACTTTTTCGAGCTATGCCCGTCAATTTTTAGGGACTATGGAGCGTCCCGATGTGGACAGTATTGAAGGGCTGAGTCCGGTCATCGCCATTGAGCAAAAGACCACCAACCGAAATCCCCGATCCACGGTCGGCACCGTCACAGAGGTCTACGACTTCTTGCGCTTGCTGTATGCGCGCACCGCGACGGCCTATTCGCTGGCGACCAACGAGCCCATGGTCAGCTACACGGACGATGAGATTCGGGCGCAAATTCTGGAGCGCTTCGCCGGAAAGCGCATCGCCCTGCTTGCCCCCGTCGTGCGGGCCCGAAAGGGGCATTACCGCGAACTCTTTGAGTCCATGGCCAAGCAAGGCTACCTGAAGGCACGGGTGAATGGCGAGTGGATGGACATCACACGCGGTATACGTTTGGACCGGTACAAGACGCACGATATTGAAATCGTGATTGACCGCCTCGTGGCCGAACCGGAGAGCGAAGAGCGCATTAAAAAGAGCATTTTGACCGCGATGCGCCTGGGCAAAGGCAACCTCATGGTGGTCGATTACGACAGCACGCAGGTCGTTCATTTTAGCCGCAACCTCATGTGCCCCACCACCGGCGTTTCCTATCCGGAGCCGGAGCCCAACACCTTTAGCTTCAATTCCCCAAAAGGCGCCTGTCCGCAGTGTGGCGGTTTGGGGCATGTGCATGTGGTCGACCTGGACAAAGTCATCACGAACCCCAAATTCACCCTGCACGATGGTGCTTTGGCGCCCTTGGGAACCTACCGCCGGTCCTGGATTTTTCAGCAGATGGAGTATTTGGGCATTCGGTTTGGCTTTGATCTGCACACCCCTTGGGGAAAAATTTCCGAAGAGGGCCGGACCGCCATTTTGGAGGGCCATACCGAAAGCTTCACCTCCGACAACAAAACCGTGGGGGTCACTCGGAAGATCAACATCCAGTACGAAGGCCTCGTCGCCTTCATCGAAAGCCAAAAGAACGACAGCAACAGCAAGAGTTTGCAGCGCTGGGCCGACGACTTCATGGTGGAGCGCGTATGCCCTTCCTGCGAGGGCCAGCGCTTGAAGAAGGAATCGCTGCACTTCCGAATTTTGGAAAAGAGCATTGCCGACTTGGCCCAAATGGGCATCGGCGAATTGGCCGCCTGGCTGGAGGCCCTACTGCCCCAGCTCAAGGAATCGCAAGCGCGCATTGGGGGTGAAATCGTCAAAGAACTCCAAACCCGCCTAGGCTTCCTGGTGGACGTCGGCTTGCACTACCTCAGCCTCAACCGAAGCGCACGCAGCTTGAGTGGCGGCGAGGCGCAGCGCATTCGACTGGCTACGCAGATTGGCTCGCAGTTGGTCAATGTCCTCTACATTTTGGACGAGCCCAGCATTGGCTTGCACCAGCGCGACAATATGCGTTTGATTCAGAGTTTGGAACGGTTGCGGGACTTGGGCAACTCGGTCATCGTCGTGGAACACGACGAGGATATGATGCGCGCGGCCAACCACATTGTGGATTTGGGACCTCGCGCCGGCCTGCACGGCGGGCGCGTGGTGGCTCAAGGCGACTTTGAGGGGGTGGCCGCCTCCAATAGCTTAACGGGTCAGTACCTGCGCGGGGAGCTCCGCATGCCCCTGCCCGAGGTGCGTCGCCCCGGCAACGGCCAAGTCCTTCGCCTTATCGGCGCCACGGGCAACAACTTAAAAAATGTCACGCTCGAAGTACCTCTTGGCACGTTGACGGTAGTGTCGGGGGTTTCCGGTTCGGGCAAGTCGACGTTGATTAACCATACCCTCTATCCGGCGCTTGCGGGCCCCTTGCACGGCTTGTTGACGAAGCCGGCCGCGCACGAAGCTTTGGAAGGAATGGAGCACATCGACAAAGTGATTGATGTGGACCAGAGCCCCATTGGCCGAACGCCCCGCTCCAATCCCGCCACCTACACCAACGTCTTCAACGACATTCGGAAATTGTTTTCGGATCTGCCAGAAGCCAAAGTCCGCGGCTATGCCCCCGGACGCTTCTCCTTCAACGTGAAGGGCGGTCGCTGCGAGACCTGCCAAGGCGGCGGCATGCGCGTGGTCGAAATGAACTTTCTGCCCGACGTCTACGTCCCCTGCGAAAACTGCCAAGGCAAACGCTTCAACCGCGAAACCCTGGAAGTTCGCTACAAGGGCAAGAGCATTTCGGACGTTTTGAACCTTCCGATTGAGGATGCCTTGACCTTTTTTGAGGCCGTTCCCAAGATCAAGAAGGTGCTGAAGACCCTCGTGGAGGTCGGTTTGGGCTACATCACCTTGGGACAGCCGTCGACGACGCTTTCGGGCGGGGAGGCGCAGCGCATCAAGCTGGCCACGGAGCTTTGCAAGCGCGATACAGGCCGAACGCTCTATATCCTGGACGAACCCACCACCGGTCTGCACTTTGAAGACATTCGCATCCTCATGAAGGTCATTCAGCGCCTGGTCTCCAAAGGCAATACAGCCCTCATCATTGAGCACAATTTGGACGTGATCGCCCAAGCGGACTACATCGTGGACATGGGGCCGGAAGGGGGCAAAGCTGGGGGCACCCTGGTAGCCGCCGGAACCCCGGAAGACGTGGCCGGACATCCCGACAGTCTCACCGCGCCCTTCCTCGCACGCGCCCTCCAAGTAGGCAAGAATTAAGCAGCTTTAAGTGTTTAGTAAGGTGGCAAGGTGGCCAAAAAGCGCTACCTTGAAGTACATCACACCCTACCGCTATGGCAACAAATTCCAACGAACCTATCTCTAAGGCCTTCAAGCGAAAGTCTTGGAACGAACAGCGCACCAACGATTCTTGGGCCATTTTTAAAATTATGTCTGAATTCGTGGAGGGCTATGAACGCCTATCCCGCATCGGACCCTGTGTCAGCATTTTTGGCTCTGCCCGCCTCAAAGAAGGCGACGCCTGGTACCAAGACGCCCAAGACATTGCGGAAGGCCTAGGCAAAAAAGGCTACGGCATCATCAGTGGCGGTGGCCCTGGCATTATGGAGGCCGCCAACCGTGGCGCCATGGAAGTCGGCGCACCCTCTGTGGGCCTCAATATTGAGCTCCCCCACGAACAAAAGCCCAACGACTTCATAGACTTAGATAAGA
>Ga0181594_10003980_pt1 | contig 13283 bp, 6 predicted proteins | sample 071ome_18_FD_145603 | JGI IMG/M metagenome (GOLD analysis project Ga0181594, IMG submission 145603) | Coastal salt marsh microbial communities from the Groves Creek Marsh, Skidaway Island, Georgia - 071413BT metaG (spades assembly) | ecosystem: Environmental > Aquatic > Marine > Intertidal zone... | reverse complement strand
GAACCACTTGGAGTGGCTACCGACAAAATGCCCAGATCAGGCAGCGGCCAACGGGATGTCTCCTCGGGTGAAATTGGCAGGCAGCCGTCGGCGTCAACACCGATGCACTGCAGATCGGCCGCGACTGTCACCGCCAGTCCGCCACCAGCCCACTGCCAGTCTTCAATAGTGATTCCGGGGAGCCGGTTCGATCGGTTTTTCTGCCCCTTGGCAGTCAACAACGCCCGGAGATGCAATGGCCACGGGCGTCCCAATGCCTCAACCGGAAGCCTGATTGCCAGTGACCCGTCCAGTACTGAAAGCAACTCGACGGAAAGCGGTTCACGCCCGTCTTCAGGCTGTACCGATAGCTCGGTCAGTTGTAGTTGTTCTCCACTCCCAAACGTCAACTCGCGGCTGGTCCACACTCCCGCCGGCATAATGACGGCCGTCAACTCCTTCGAGCGGCGACCCAACTGGGCCTTCGACCAGAGAAACAACCGTGGGCTCGTGGCCGCCGCCACGGTGATCTCCACTGCGTCCCGCGGACCGAAAGAAAACTCCCAGATTCTGCGATTTTCACCAGTCACCATCGTTGGCTTCGGCCTGTCCGAGCGGCCGCGAAAACCGGGAATTCGTGGCTCGAGGCCGGTGGGCAGATCGAGGACAAGCGTCGTTGACAAGGCGGGGATCAGGGGCAGGCGATAGGAGAACTCAGATTGCCCGCCAGCCAACGGGACAGCCTGAACCTGAGGCTGCAGCCCGCGTATGGGACGGGCGGAAACTGCGGCGGTTACAGTTCCGGGGCCTGGCACCCGCAGTTCAACCGAGCCGTCGGACAGTCCGAACAGATCGACCTCGCTACCAGGGGGTGGGCTCTGTTCCACCCCCGAAAGCGATGACTGCTCACCTCCCCTATCGCTCTCCTCTGCGTCCGCTGACAGCCAGCGGCAATCTCTGAGTTCAATCTGTCCAACCGGAATCGTGACTGCTGGCAGACCGTTTGATGGCCCACCGCCGCCGTCGATAGCGAACTTGACCTGCCCCAGCAGTTGACCAGCCTCATCCAGCCGCAGTTCATAGCGAACGAGATCAGCGGCAGGGAGAGGGAGCCTGGTCAACTGGCTTCCGACCGGCGCAGTCAACTGGCGGACAGCCTCTTCGAACTCCGTCGCCGACATCGGAACGTATTGCACTCCGGCCGGGACAACTTCCGCAAGCCGCCCCGGCGGCACCTGCACTCGGATGAATGACAAATCGCCGCTGGCATCAGGAACCGTCGACCGCTGTTCAGTCGACGAGGGGGCGACCATGCTGAGATCTTCCGCCCGGCTGTCTGATCGACCCGTCACACCTGCAATAATCACCGCCAGCAGCAACCAGGCTGGCCAGCCGCTGACTTCAATACGGGCTGTCGCGGCCTTCGTTTGCCGCCATCGCCGCAAACCATGATTGCCCGTTTGTTTCACCATCGGCGTTCTCCCTCCTACTCGGCGACGGAACGCTGGGGAACGACATCGGGAGCAGATTGTGCCGAGGCGGGCTTGGTATTGATCACAAGTGAGTCGTCGGGGGCGGCCCGCGTCACCGAATCAGGGCGGCGGTCGTACCCCGAGACAACATCGACAGGCAGCCGGGTGCCAAGCGGCCGAGCCGTCCGCCACCAGACAGAGACTCCCGCAATCGACGCCAACACGAACCCCGGAACAGCCGCCTGTAGAACTGTCAGTGTGGCAAGTGGCACAAGTGCCATTCCGGCAATGAACGCCACCGCCAGCAGCCCCGCAAACTGACGAAGGAGCCGTCCCTGTAGTGATACTGCCAGCCCAACCAGCAGCGGGAGGCCACTGGCCACCAGCACCAACAACCACTGTGGCATCAGCATGATGCTGGCGGCGGCAGGTGCCCCCACATCGCAGTACAACAACCGCGTATTCACGGCCGCCGCCGGTGCCGCCACGAGTGCCTCTAATTGCTCTGCCAGCACGCCGGAACCGGCATCCCCGGCCAAGCCCGAGCCAGCGGGCTTCCGTTCAGCGGCAGTCGTCACCCAGGCTGCAAGTTCCTTTGCGGAAACCACCGGCGTGGGTCGAAAGCCCAGACTCGTCCAGCCCCAGGCCTGCTGGCCGGTCCATCCTGCTGGCCCCGCCAGCACGACGGCATCCGGCGGTGTCAACAACTCCCAGTAGACCCTTCGGTACAAGGTGGAGGCAGGGAGGCCGGATTGCTCGAGTGCAACCCTGTTCGGCAACGAAAGCCAGCCGATCGTCGGCCTGTTGGCTCGGGGTTGCCGTATTTCAATTTCGAGCAGATGGGTTCCACCCGTGCGGTCAAGATCGACCAGCAGACGACCGCTGGCATCATCAGCCGCCTGCCATTCACCACCGTCAACCCGCACGCGGGCAGTGGTCTGCGTGTTTGCGTTAGCTTCCGAGGCCAACTCCTTTGCCACCGGCAGAAACAGCGGCAACCGACCTGCTGCTGTAGTGACAGCACATGTCCAATGATCAATCCTCAGCGTCTGCCGAATCGTTGTTTGCACCCAGGCAGCTTCCACCACAGTCTCACCGCGAACGTCCTCGCCGCGTCGGGAAATCGCCAGATCGATACGGGGCTGTTGCTGCACGGCGTTCCAGGTCCGGCCAAAGCCTTGCTGCTGCAGATCGCCCTCCCGGTTCCAGCGGTCGTCTCGAACATCAACGTTAAAACCAACCGTCTCGGTCAGCGTGACCGATTCGCGACCGATCACTGCCGGCTGGGGCAGAAGTAGTGGCACCGAGACCGCAACCGTCGTTTCGTCTGGAATCTTCGGCAGCGGCTGACGATAACGGATGACCAATTCCCCCATGCCGAGCAGCGGCTCGGTCAGGAGGGCCCTGATCACCCGCTGCGGAGAAGTGGACGTTGCCCCGTCATCACCCGCTTCTGGCACAGCTGCCGGAGCGGCCGGTTCAGTTGGGTCAGAAACCGGCTCGGCAGCGATATCCGCAGCAACTATGTCCGGCAATAGAAGCTGGCCCTTTTGCCGAATTTCGATGTCTGCCTCGTCCAGCACAAATTCAGGGACGGCCCATTCGATGAACTCGAGCGGCACATTGGCCACATCCAGCCGCACCACCTGGCGGACAGCCAACGCAGTGGTCCCGATGTCGATCTGGGAGGCGACAGTGGCATCGACCTGGCGATCAAGGAAACGCCTGTTCGCCGCAAAAATCGCCTCGGTCGCCTCCACCCGATAAGCCATCCTAGGTGCTTCACCGACAACCTTGCCCTGCTGAGCTGCGACCTGGCGGCTCATTCCTTCAATCAGTTCGTTGTCGGGAATGACTTCGATGTCACTGTCCGAAGTGATGGTGACACTCGCAGGCCCAACCAGATCGGCACGAGGCACAGGAGTAGTCCACCTGAGCAAGGTGTTTACGCGATCGATCGGCCTGCTGCAGCGAAGTTCAACAACTACGTCCCCGGCAAGCGGCTGAAGAAAGGGCACCGAGACCTCCTCTTCATCGACCGCCACGCGGGCGGTGTCAACAATGCCGGCCGGCCCCACTTCCTCAACTTCCCACCCAGGAATCGCCAGCCGCACTCGTTCCGCCGCCACCCCGCGAATCGATGCCCGCAGTCGAATATCAACCTCGATCCGACTGCCGCTGACGTGATAGCGATACTCCGGCTCGATGACCACGCGGCTCCGGCGAGGCTTCACTGTCAGGGGCAGCCGCGCCGGCTGCGAGTCGTAGGCAAAGGCTGCAACAAAGCCGGGTTGCTGCATGGCCACCGGTGGGTCGATACGTCGATTCTCCGGCTGTGGTTCCCAATCGACTTGCCAGTCACCTTCAGCAATGACGCTCGTGCTGCCCCACTGCCGCCAGTCCGGAATATCAGCCACGCTGAACCCACCCACATCAAAATTCTTCCGGCCAGCAGGATCGATAGCCCGTTCGCAGGCCAGTTCGACCATTGCCTTGCCTTCTCGAACATCATCAAGCCGTACGACCACCACCGGCTGTTCAGGCGTGCCTCCCAGACGAACCAGACTTGCTGGCTGGCCAACCCGGCGCAGGACCGCCCGAGGCGGCAGAGCGATGGTGAGAGTCCGGCGATTAGCAGGAAGATTTGCAAGTTGCAGAACTGCATCGATCCGAGCCGTGCGACCGTCCACACGGACGACGCTTTCGGTTGTCACCTCGGTCAGCTCAGCCGCCATTGGTGTCGCCGGTTCAGGATTTGTTAACCGGATGCGGGTCAACCCGACTAGTCCTTCGACCGACACCCGACTTCCGCTGGCGGCCTCCGGGCCATCGCCCAGCGGCACCACTGCGGGAGCGAGCACTCGGGGCGCAAGGCTGACCTCGGGCTTTCGCCGCCAAGAATCAATTTCAAGCCGGGACCTGGCTGCCGCTGGTAGGGTGAGCGAGATGAGGTCCCGGCGGTCGGTGCCATCGACCGGGATCAACCCCTCCAAGGTGATCGTCTGCCGCTCGGAATCACTTTCTGAAACCGGTGTTCCGGTGTCCCGCCCATTCACCCAAGCCAGAAAGCCACCACTCTCGCCACGAAAAGTTACGAGGCCGTCTGCCACTGTCGGCAGACGCTGGTCGGCGGTATCAGCGTTGACCGCGACTGGCGACCTGTCGACTGTCAGGATCACTCGCCCGGCACCAGTCACCCGGGGCGGAGCTGTCAGCACCAGTTCGGGAAGCTTCAACGGCAGCATGACCCAGCCCGGGCGGGTCTGCCGGATGACCGCCTCTACTTCAGCAACAGCCGTCTGCTGATTGTCATCGCGCGGTGGCATGATGACCCGAACCCGCACCTGCTCAAGGACCGCACCCGGTAGCTCGGGGATCCCGGGCAGCCCTTCGCGAAGTCTGATCAGGTCGACAAAGTCGCGGTACCGGAATCCGGGAACAGGAACCAGCCCCCCGGCATCGTCCTCCAAATAGTAGAGCTCTGGCTCAAGTTCTCGCACCCCGGCCGTTGCCTGCGGCCGCACCGGCTCCACTGCCACGGCGTCAGCCGGTGGCACGAAGAGCGAAACGCCGAGTAGCCAGCCTGCCAGCAACTCGCGCACGGGCAGTCGGCAGAGCCTCCGCTGCCGGCGGGATGGGGGGCAATTCACGAGCGGTTGCCGATTTCTAAGGTGTGAAAATTTTCCGATTGCGCAAACCTCTACCTCTTTGAACCTACCCCGCAGCAATCCGACCTGCCCAGTAAATTCCCTGCGTCCGGGCCGAGGCGGCAGCCGCCACCGCGGAATGAGTCGGACGACCGGCATGAACCGTTTTTTCGGCTTCCCCTCAGACCGACGAGGGTTTGTCGGCAAGAGCCTCGTCCAACCCGGTGGCAACCAACCGGTTCGCAGCAGCGAGGAAAGCAGGCCGTTCTAGTGAAACATGCTGGCGGCGGGGGGTTCCGACCGGGTCGTCGGCATGGCGGCAGGGAATGACAACAGCCCCGGCTTCACTGGCAATCAACAACCCGGCTGCAACGTCCCAGCAGGCGATCCGCCGGACCCAGAAACCGTCGAGCCGACCAGCTGCAAGGTAGGCGAGATTAATTGCCGTCGAGCCCGTTCGTCGTACGGAATGGACCCGGGGAATGACGGCAAGAAAATCAGTGACGGCCTGCGACTCTGCCGAAACGTGGGGAGGAAAGCTCACGGCAACGAGGGCATCGGTTAGGTCTCGAGGATCGGCGGTATGCAGTACCACCCCGTCAAGTCTGGCGCCACCGCCCCTGATGGCAGTGAAACATTCGTCGGCGACCGGATCGTAGATCGCCCCAGCCAACAGCCTGTCACCAACCGCCAACGCAACTGATACGCAATAGGCTGGAAATCCATGAACGTAGTTACTGGTGCCATCGAGCGGGTCGACCATCCAACGCAACGGCGGCACCTCCCGTTCCGCCTCCCCTTCTTCGCCGATAAAGCCGTGCTCGGGGAACCGGCCCAGCAGGATCTCACGAATCGTTCGCTGAGCCGCAATATCGGCCTCGGTGACTAAATCCTTAGGGCCTTTCTTGGAAATCCCGAACCGCCCACGCCAGTCCCTCAGCACCTCACCCCCTGCCCGGGCAGCAGTTTCGGCGGCAGCGCCAAACTCCCTGAGTTCGGCCGCTGCTGGTTCGGTTTTGTCAGGCCCGCCGTTCGCTGCTTGTTGCATAAATCTTCCTCGAGTATGCCGCTGTTTCAATCGCTGCGGCTGCATCACACTCGATTCTACAATATGCTGCCGGTTGTCATGACGCAGTCCACGATCAGCAGCGAAGCAGCCGACGGGTTCACCTGGCATGCCCGCGAATCGACCGATAACTCCCGCCGCGATACCACCGGCAGCAGTGACCGGGTGAGTGTTGAGATCGGTGACCTCAGCGGCTGGCTCGACCTGCACCGCCCCCAGCAGGGCATTCAACTTAGCGGTTGTAATGCCGCGGCCGAACTGCTGGCGGTGAGGCTGCCCGACACCCCTGCCAACCAATTCGTCGATGGCTGGGTTCGCGGCGGCGATGCGGTCGCTATCCACGAACCACGGAATAGCCGCAGGCTTCGTGCCACGGCCCTGTGGCGGCTGGCGACAGGTCCAGCCGATCTCACTGTTGAACTGGTGCTGTCAGTTCAGACCTCAGCCATTCGCAGCGATGGGGCTGTCGCTGTCGATTGCCGGTTGCCAGCGACGGAGGTCATTCCGGGTATCAGTTCGGGCCAACAGTTGGAATGGCTACCGCCCATCCCCACTACTGGCGGTGCCGAACTGCCCTGGCGGCGGCTTGCCGATGCCGCAGTACTCTGCCTCCTGTTTCGCCAGTCCCTTGCGGGTCGAAGTTTCGCGATCTGCGTAAGGCGGGACGAGGGTCGGGAAGTCGCCTTGCAGAGATGCACTCTGCCCGAACGCCCTGGGCTTCCCAACTTCACCCTCACGACCTGGTTTTTCCCCACGCTCATCGAGAAGGGCGTGCTGCATCGAAGCCGCCTCGCGGTCACCCTCGGGAGCCCGGCTAATGATTTGGACTGGGCGGCAGCAGCAGCCCAGTCACTGGCCAGTCAGCCACCGCTTTTGCAGTAGCGGAAATCACCGTGACGGCGGTAGAGTCGGCGTCAAGGATGGTCTTAAACCGGGTAAACAGGCGAAGCCTTGCCGGCAGATGCAGCCTGGTCTGGCAGCGATCGTCCCAGCCCGAATTGCGAGAGACTGCCCATGCTCGATCTTGTTTTCGCCTCTGATCCTGCCATTGACCGCCCAATTGCCGAGCCGGAAGGCATCTCCGAACCGCTCGGCCTCCGGCTCCGGCAGGCACCACTAACCGCTCTGCGCCAGGCCTATCAGTTAGCCCGCGAGCATGAGGCCCGTGGCGTCGTTCTCTGCGGCAGCGTCATCAGCCCGCTGCGGGCAAGTCCTGCTCAGGTGATTGCCCTTCGCCAACTCGTCCTCGAAGCAGCGGCCGACGGCTGCGATACCATTTGGGTCACGACCGATCCTACAGCCCCCCGCGATGTGCAGCGGATGCTGGGGGAACCTGCCGGTCTGAGCTTTGCCACGCCGCTCAATCCCTGGACGGCGACCATTCGCTCGACCACAGTTGAACTCTGGGCAATCGCCACCCCTGCCGACGCTGAACGTGCCGTCGCCACCGAATCGCCCGCGGCGCTACACCGGCGGCTTCTGATTGGCTGCGAGTCCGAACACGGCCGGACGGCCCGCCAGACCATCCCACCAGCAGTGCTGAGCCGGCCAGACACCCTCGCGATTTGGGCCACCGCCACTGCCGGAAAGCTGCCAACTGGGGTCTTCCGGTTACCGCCCCTTCAGGCCCGAGCACGAAACCTGCCGCCTGACGAGGGCTGTCACGGGCTACGTCTCTATCAGCCACCAACAGACACCAACGAGGCCGCCGTCCAAACGACAGAAGCCAGCCGTCAACTTGCCAGTTGGCAGGCACTGCCGGCTGCAGCAGTAATCTGGCGGACGGTCTGCATCGAGTCTGCTGAAGGCGACCATGCTCAACTTGCTGAAAGTCTCTGGCGGGCCCTTGAACCACTGGCGCAACAACCGTCGCCGCCAGCCACCGCCGCTCCGTTGATCCTGATCGACTGCCAGGTTTCGTGCGGCACGAGCGTGGAACGTCGGATCGAGGTCGGCGCCGCTGCTGAGGCGACGCTCCGCCTGCTGCGTGAACGCTGTCGCACGGCGACCGGAGACCTCTGGTGCGAAGCCGTTGCTGCCGACGCCGATGAGTCGCTTGCTCCCCTTGGCCACAGTCGCTCGGGGGGACGCCCCGGCGCCAGCAACTCATTCACCTCGGCACTGGCCGACATCGTGACCGAGCGGGAGGCGACCGGCCAGGGTGTGCCGCTCGACCGGGAAGCTGCCTGGCTCGCCCTCGAACTGCTCGCTGCCGACTGAACTTTCTGGAGAAAAGCCAATGCACATTGAACGGCTGGAGATTGAACAGTTTGGCGGCCTCGAAGATGTCACCATCGATGGGCTCGGCCAGGGCGTGCAGGTTCTGCACGGCACGAACGAAATCGGAAAGACCTCGCTGCTGGAATTTGTCCGGGCAATCTTCTTCGGCTTCGAGGGCCTTTTCCGCCGTGGCGTGCTCGACCCGCAGCGTCCCTGTAGCGGTCGGTTGGTGGTGACGATCGGCCGGGGGCCACGGGGAGACCGCGAGCGGCACCGGTTCCTGATCGAACGACGGCATGAAGGACCTGAAATCGCCAGCCTTACCCGAGCCAGCTACGAGGACGGCATTGTCGGTCTCGGCGGTGACGAAGGCGACCTCGTGACCATTGAGCGACTCGATGACCACCATGATGCCGACCAACGGATCTACCTCCAGGACATCGTCGGAGATATCGACGAAGCCACCTTCACCAATGTGATGGCCTTTGGGCTCGACGAACTGCACGAACTACGAACCCTTGAGCCGGAGGGCTGCGGAAGTCGGCTTTACGAACTCGCCAACGGCCTTGATCGTTCGCGGGTTGCTGGCACGCTTCGCCATATCGAAGAGGCAATCGTCCGGCTGGATCAGGGAGACGACGACGCCAACGAGCCGCCCCTAAAAGCTCTTCAACGACAGCGGCAGGAACTCTGCGAACTGATCGAGACCAATGCCGCCGCCACGATTGGTGACCTGTTTGTCGAACAGACACGGTTGGAGCGCGAAGCCGACGGCCTGGCAGCAGCGGTTGACCGAGCCCGGCGGTCAGAGGGGCTGATCCGGGCAGCAGTGCCAGCCGGTGAACTCCACAGCACCTGGCAGAGGCTCACCGCCGAACTGGAGGCTCTGAAGCTTGTCGCCCTTGTCCATCCTGATTACGACGGCTGGCGACAGGACGTCAAAGGGCGACGTCGAGCCAACCGACTGGCCGAAAAACGGCGGCAGGAACGGCGTCGGCTGGCACGGGAACTGGCCGACCTTCCTGCCGAGAACGTGATCTGGGAAAAACGTTCGGCCATTTCGGCACTCAATGATGAGCGGCCGCAATTGGAGCGGCTGGTGGCCGATGCCAGCCGGGCAGAGGCCCATGCCAGGCTGGCCGCCCGCCGGTTTGGCGAGCAGGTTGGGCTCTGCGGTCTCGCCAAGCTCGTTCAGGTCGATCAGTTTGATGCCGACGACGATGGACTCGGTGTGCTGTTGCCGGAAGGACTCTCGCTCTCCTTCGGGCCGCTGCGGAACCGGGCCCGGCGGTGCAAGGCGGCATCCCGCGGGGTGGCGAAGGCCCGCACCCGACTGTTGCGTGCAAAAAAGCGGCTCCAGCAGGCCGAAGGCCAGGTTCAAGGGGCCGAAGCATCACTTGGTGGTCTCAGCCTGACTGCCGCCATCGAGGCGGCCACCGAACAGGCGACGGCAACGCGTAAGCGACTGGCCATCGGGAAACGCGTTGAAGAACTACAAGCAACAACTGCCCAACTTGAGCGGGAGATGGGTCGCCAGCTTGAGGGGCAGGTGCTGCCGATGAACTGGCTGCTCGGCCTTGGCGGTGTCTTTGTCGTCGGTGCCGGCATGCTGCTCTCAGGACTACTGCTGCCAGCGGTTGTCACCGGACCGCTGGCGTACGTGATCGCAGCCCTCGGGCTGGCGGGTACCGGCGTGGCCTCGGTAATGACCTGGTCGCTTGATAAGTCAGCAGGGGTCAAGCTCGATGAACTCAGACGGCAGCACGACCTCGCCCAGCAGCAGCAGGCCGAAGCGGTCACCCAGTGCGAGACACTCGACCGGACGATCGCCAAGGCGGCCCGACAGCTCGCCATCACGGCCACCGACGATGTTTCGCGGTTTGATCATGGTGGTGATCTTGAACGACGAGCCGCCCAGGCTGACGCCGAGATTGCCCGGCTGGAACAACTGGCTGGCCGGGAGGGCACCCTGCCCGTTTTCAGCGAACGGGTCGAGGCTGCTCGGCAGGGATTGAAACGGGCCATCGCCCGCCGCAAGTCGGCGGTGTCCCGCTGGAAGAAGTCGCTCGAACAGCGGGGGCTGCCAGCCACTCTCAGCCCTGCCGAGGTCTGGCGGATCGGCACCCACCGCCACGAGCTTCTGGCGCTTGATGATGATCGCCGTCGGCTTTCAGACGAGGCTCGTCAGAAGCGGGAAGAACTCGCGGCCGCTGCCCGTCGCATCGATGCAGTAATGGTTGAGTGCAACCTCGTGCCCGAGGGAACGCCGCTGGACCATCTCCAGCAGCTGGACGAATTGCTCGATCAGCAGCGGCGGCTTCACGACCAGCGGCAGTCCCTGAGTCGAAAACTTGATCGCTCTCGGCTGCGGCACCGGCAGGCGATCCGGCAACTCCGGGCTTGCGACCGCAGCCTTCAGGCCTGGCTGGAACGCTGGGAAGTTGAAACCGAAGAGGACTTCCTGGCCCGGGTTGATCGCCGCCCCGCCTTTGAGCAGCTCGAACGAGATGCGGCCATTGCCGAACGCAGCTGGCTCGACGCGCGGACACGATTTGCTGAACCCGATCTGCTCGACGAATGGCTCGGCGATCAGTCTGAACTGCCTCTGGAGCAGAGACTGGAAGACGCCGAAGCAGCTACCACCGAATTAACGCAGACACTCGCCGGCCGCCGGCAACAACTCGACCGTCTCACCGAGCGAATCGCACTTGCTGAAGTTGACGACGACCGCGAGCGAAAACAGCGACAGCTCGCTCGGATCGAGGCAGCGATTGCCGAGCACGAGCGGCGGTCGAGGCTGCTCCACCGCACGCACGATCTACTGGAGAAAACCCGGGCAGAGGTCGCTCGCCATCATCAGCCAGCGGCACTCCAGGAGGCTTCACACTGGCTCAAACAGCTGACCGAGGGCCGTTACGTCAGGATCACCACAGCCGTCGACGAGGCACGACTCGATGTCCACGATGCGTCCGGCACGGTCTGGAACCCTGAGCGGCTCAGCCGAGGCACTCGTGAACAGGTCTTTCTGGCCCTGCGGTTGGCCCTGGTTCGAAGCCTGCACGAGCACGGCGTCGTGCTGCCGGTCGTGATGGATGATGCCCTCGTCAACTTTGACGACACTCGCGCCAGAGCGGCGGCCCGCACGCTGGTGGCCTTCATGGCCGATCAGGCAGGAGATCGGCAGATGCTTGTGCTCACCTGCCACGCCCATGTTGCTGCGTTGTTTGAAGACGCGAAGGCAACTGTTCGCTTCCTCGGTCCGGCACCACCGCGGCAAACCGTTCCGACACGTCTGACAACGGCTCCAGCCCCAACACCGCAGTCGCCCTCCGAGTCTTGGGCGGCCGAAGAATTCTTTTTTGGCTCCGGCCGCAGCCGAAACCAGTAGCAAACCCGCGGCTATGACAGTCCCGGCAGCCGGTCGCGTACGAGGCTCAGGTAGCGGGTCCGCATGCCGCCGAGCAGAATGCCCAGGTAGGCATTCCCGCCAAGTGAGAGAAACAGCGCCACAAGTGTGCCAATCAGGAGCGACCACGGGCGTTCCTCAGCCGGTGATTCTGCGGCTGGCGATTCTGCGGCGGTCGTCGTTGCAGCCGCGGGTGCCCGGGGCCGGGCCGCGGCCTCGATGACGCTCCGCTCCACCGTTGCCGGCCAACGGTCAGCAACGTAAATGCAGACGCGGCGAACATCCCTGCTGTCGGCCGGCACATCGCTGGAGAATGTATAGGGACTGCGGCCGGCAACCAGATCGGGTTCAACCCGAACGAGATAGTCTCCGCCCCCTGTCTCTGCCGGAACGTAGGCCGTTTCGATGCCCGTCGCCAGCATGGCGGCGGTCAGGCAGAGGAATTTCAGCAACATCGTTGTTATGCCTTTCAACGCTGGGGTCGGCCAGTCAGCCTGTTACGAATGGTCCTATTTCACCCTCGGCTGGGCGGTTCATGCAAATCGGCCGCGGCCGTTGCCGCCTGACGGTCTTCGGCAAGCGAGCCAAGTTCTGTCTGAAGCATCGTCAGGGCTGCCTGCAGGAAGGCGACCGCAATCGGACCGACGAAGATGCCGATTGGGCCCAGCGCGGTGACCCCGCCGAGCACACTGAGCAGAGCCAGCAGCGGGTGAAGCTTCGACTGACCGTGAAGGACGATCGGCTTGATCACATTGTCGATCGTCGAGACGACCGACACTCCCCAGAGAGCGAGGCCGACGGCTGCCCAGGTGTCTTTGACAAAAAACAGCAGGTAGAGACTCGCCCCACCCCAGACCGCCGCCGCGCCGACAAAGGGAATCATCGCCGCAAAAAAGGTGAGAAGGGTGAGCAGAAAAACCGTTTCGAGGCCCGCGAAGTAAAAACCAAAGCCAGCCAGCACAGCCTGGACAATGGCTGCCAAAAGCGTCGAACTGACAACCGCTCGACTGATCTCCTCAAACTCCTCGAGCAACTGCCATTGATACCGCTGATCAAGCGGAATCAGCCGGGTGACCGCAGCGAACATTCGCGAACCATCAGCTAAAAAATAAAACAGCGAAACCGTCATGACGATCACGCCAATGATCAGCTTGATGATGACGACTGGGGCACCAGTGGCAATCGGACCAAACAGATCCTCTGCCAGCATTCGCAGCTCGGCGTTGACGTCATCTGCGGTAACGTGAAGCCCGGTCGCCTCGTTGAACGAGGTGATGAATCCGTCGAGAACCGCCGGGTCGAGCCGCAGGCCGGACGGACTTTTGAGCATGGCTACTGCATCACCGCCTGCGCGGATCACCAGCAACGCCAGCGGCACGAGCACGATCAGCAGAACGAAACCGGTGGTCAGCCCAGCAGCAACCCAGTCGGGACTGCGGAGGGCCTGCCGCAGCCAGCGGTAGAGCGGTCCAAAGATCACGACCAGCATGGCC
>Ga0181594_10003978_pt1 | contig 13293 bp, 9 predicted proteins | sample 071ome_18_FD_145603 | JGI IMG/M metagenome (GOLD analysis project Ga0181594, IMG submission 145603) | Coastal salt marsh microbial communities from the Groves Creek Marsh, Skidaway Island, Georgia - 071413BT metaG (spades assembly) | ecosystem: Environmental > Aquatic > Marine > Intertidal zone... | reverse complement strand
CTGGCTCGCCCGGTCGGAGAGTGCGCGCTGGATGAGGGTCTCGTGCCGGGGGTCGGGCAGCAGGGTGCAGGGCCCCGGGACGAGCCGCACCTCGCCGGTCTCCCGCCGCAGCACGTACCGCCCCTCACCCTTGGCCACGACCACCGCCGTGTGGAGCGGGTTGCCCTCGGGGTCCGGCAGGACCTCGACCTCCGGCCGGGGGAACCAGATCACCCCCGCCCCGGTCACGAAGCGCTCCTCGCCGACGACCCGCGCCGTGCCCGCATCGTCCACGTGGTCCGCGACGACCCGCAGGTGGACGCCGGAGGTGTCGGAGAGCTGGAGCGCCCGGAACACCCGCTCGCCGCCGCGCTCCTCGAAGCGCTGGTCTGCGCGCGGGAACACCACCCGCTCTCCCCGCACCACCTCTCGCGTTCCCTGCTCACCGATGAGCACGCAGTACTCCAGCTCCTGGAGAACCACCGCCTGCCGCACGTGCTGCCCGGCACGGTCGGGCACCACCTCGACCCCGGTGGGCGGGATGTAGAAGCGCACGTCGCTGCCGCGGATCACGTGCGTGTCTCCGACCCCGAAGCGCTCCGGCTCTGGTCCGCTCTCCTCCTCCCCTGCAGGGGGGAGGCCCAGGGCCGCCCGCCAGCTGTGGTTCGCAGCGCCCGCGTCCTGGATCCGCACCACGAGGTACTCGTCGCTGCGCAGCCGATGCCCCTCGATGACCTCGGCGACCTGCCCGGGCCACAGGGCGAAGGACGTCGGGCCAGGGACGTTGATGCAGCGCCCCGTCTGCAGGTCGATCAGTCCGTTGGCGACCCCGACCCGCGGGTGTGCATTGTCTGCGGCCGGGTTCTGGAGCACCACGTAGGCGTTCGCCGGCGCCGTCACGAACAGCGTCACCGCCTGGGAGAGCTCGACCGACTCGAAGCGCCCGGAGACGGGGTTGAGGCGGACCGGCTGGTCCGTCTGGGCGAGGCTCGTCTTGTTCGGCCCGACGTAGCAGGCGATGAGACCCTTCGTCGTGTCGAGGATGTAGGCGAACTCGTTGGGGGCAAGGACCAGCTCTCGCTCTCGACGCTCTGTCATGTCGGCCTCCTGGGTTGCGACACCCGGAGACCGAAGCACGATGTGTGCCCGCCGAGCAGGGCCCAGACCGGCACCGTCAAACCAATATGATACATTCCTCGCCGTCAAACATACCAGAATGAATCATCTACACATCCAGCTCTTGCCTCTGCCCGAGAGGGGACGTAGGTGCCCCACCATCGAGGAGGCCACATGGAGCTCGAGGTCAAGGGAATGACGTGTGGTGGCTGCTCTGCAGGCGTGGAGAAGGCCGTGCGGGCGATGGACGGCGTGAGCCGGTGCGACGTCAGCCTCTCCGCGGAGACGGCAAGCATCGACTTCGACGCCACCGTCACGACGGCCGAGCAGATCATCGAGCGGGTCTCGAAGATGGGCTACGCGGTGCAGCGCCGGGCCTGAGCGTCCCGACACCGCCACGCGAGGCGTGCGTCAGCCGCCTCCGTAGAGCCCGTCGAGCTGGTCGAGCACCCAGAGGATCCCCTCGCCGTCGGGCTCGATGATGTTCGAGTGGGTCTGGCTCGCGGCGTAGTAGGTCGTGATCCCCGTGGTGGTGTCGTCCGGCCGGTGGTTGTCGTCGTCGTCGTGGATCCAGCCGGCAGACAGGTTCCACTCCTCGGACGCCTGGACCTCCAGGCACCAGGTCACGTTGTCCTGCGGCAGGACATCCTCGACATCCACCAGCCGGACCCGCGCAGACACGGTCTCCCCCCGCACCGCCGACCCGGCGGGCAGCGTCTGGGCCGTGGAGACCTCCTCGCCGTCCACGAACCACTGGACCGCGACCTCGGCGGCGTCGCTCCCCCCCCAGATCAGAGAGCACCACGGAGATGGGGTCGAGGACGGTGGGCGCCGCCGGCGACAGCCTCACCCCACCGAGCGTCGGCGCCGAGCGGTCCTTCTTGCCAGAAGGGGAGCCACAGCCAACAGCGAAGACGAGTACCCATGCGCGCATCATCCGACCTCCCACCTCGAGGGCGGCCTGCGTTTCACGCCGACCCTGGCGTCGGGTCCGCGAAACCCGACGGCTCCGTCCGGTCCGACAGCGCGCGCGCGAGGGCGATCAGCCGCTCCAGGAGGTGCTCCAGCTCCGGCCCGACCCGCCCCTCGAGCTCCACCGACACCACGCCATCCTCGATCCGGGCACCCGGGATGCCGTGCAGCACATCCAGCAGGCAGCCGCGCAGGTCTCGTCCCGACTCCGCCAGCCGCCCCCGCATCCAGTCGAGGGCGGCGTCCAGCGCCTCCGGGCCCCCACCCTCGACCCACTCCACGACCACACGCCCGTCGAGGACAGGGTCGCCGAGCCGGGGTCCGTCCCCGCCCGGGACGATCCGGACGCCACCCGGCAGCCCGCCGACGAGCCACGCGGAGATCCGGGTCCGGCCAGGCTCCCGACGCCACGCCGCATGCACCCGAACGGGCAGCCCCGAGACCTCCCCTTCCAGGGTCGCGTCCTCCGCAGTCTCGACGTGCCGGAGTCCCCACGAGTCTGCTGCGGCACCCCAGGGCGCGCGGACCGCGTCGTCCAGCCCGCGAGCCCCGGCGAGCGCCGCCTCGATGAGCGTGTCGAGCCCCGTCGAGAGGAAGCCCGTCTTCTCCAGGATCAGTCGCCCGTCCTCGAGGCGGGTGCGCTCGCTGCCGTCCGCGACCGCCTCGAGCGCAGCAGTCGCCCGAGGATGGTCCAGCACGGCCTGCACCGCTCCCGGTCGTTCACCCCGGACCTTCACGCGCCCGTCGAGGGTCGGGTGCGCGAGCGGGATGTCCTGGGAGCCGAGCTTCGCGAGCAACTTCGCGCCCAGCCCCTCGCGGTCGAGCCGCAGTCCCTCGGGCAGCGGCACGACCGGGCGGGCCTCCACCACGGTGACGATCTTCGTGTGCTTCCCCCCGCCCCGCGTGATCGAGTGCACGAGCAGCTCGACACCGTCGACGGTCCCCCGAAGCCCCGTCTGCTTCACGAGGCTCCCAGCCTTGAGAGAGAGCCCGAGCCGGCCCGCGACCGCGGCCCAGTGGGCCCGAGCGCGACGGTTCTGCCGGGCAACCAGCCAGAAGAGCCCGACCACGAAGACGACGAGGACCACGCCAGCGAGGATCCGGACCATGCAGACTCCTGACCGACGGCACGTGTCCCCAGGGGGGAGCCACGGCCCTCAGGGGAAGGCGAGGACCGCCGTGTGGGTCGAGCCCGTGCCGCCCGGCGCGCCGTTCGCGATGCTGCCGTACGTACCACCGCCGCCGCCCGCAACGCTCAGGGAGCCGGTCAGGCTGAGGTCGGTGTCGTAGAAGATCTTGATCCGCCCGCCGCCGCCGCCGCCGCCGCCGTCGTTGGCGGTGCTGCTGCCGCTGCCGCCCCGGCCGCCGGTGGCGGTGATGACACCCGTGACCTCGACGGAGTCTCCGATGAGGAGGACGCCTCCGCCCGAGCCGCCGCCCGCGTTGCGGCCGGTGCCCCCAGCGCCCGCGACACCGTCCATGGTGATGGTGCCGTCCACGATGATGTCCGCAGCGGTGACCGCGATCGCACCGCCACCCGCACCGCCGCGGGTGCTGTCGGTCGAGCCCCCGCCCGAGCCCTCGAAGATGGTCGTCGAGGTGGACGAGCCGTAGGCGCTGCCACCGGCACCGGGGGAGTCACCGGAGTCGTAGCCCCCGCGACCACCGGTGCCACCGTAGCCGCCGCCGCCGCCGCCGCCGGTGCTGCTCCGCCCGCCACCGCCGGTACCCAGGCCGACGGCATTGAGCGCGCCACCTGCCGCGCCTTCTCCGTCCCCGTCGACCGTCGCACCGATCTCGACGTAGAAGCTGTTGGCGTCCAGCTCGACCACGCCCTCGATGACGAGGGTACCGCCGTTGATGACCTGCACCTCGTCGTAGGCGTACGTGCCCGCGCTCAGCGTCTCGGTCGTCCCGTCCACGATGAGGTCATCGAGAGCGGACTCCACGGTGACGGTCGCCGAGTCGGTGGCGCCGTCGTCGTCACCGTCGCTGGGCGTCACGGTGCAGACCCAGACGTCCCCCGCGGTCGTGTCGCTCGCAAAGACCGTGTCTCCCGTGAAGACGGTGGTGCCGGAACCCGAGAACGCGGCGCCGTTGACCGTCCAGGCGGCGCTGTAGGTGACCGTGTCCGCGTCGTCGTCTCCGCTCGCGACATCGACGGAACAGAGCAGGTCATCCACCCCCTCGGCGGGAGCCGTCGGGCTGACGCTCACCGAGGGTGCCCCCGGCGCCGTGTTCAGCACGGTGACCGTGGCCGAGGTCACCGAGCTGCCCGGCGTGGTCCCGTCCGAGGGCGTCCCGATAACGTACACCGTGTCGTTCTTGTCGAACCAGGAGGCGCCCGACAGCGTGCTGCTGCTGCCGCTCTGGACGAGGGTGGAGCCGACGTAGAAGTCCCACTGGATGGTGACGGTGTCTCCGTCCGCGTCGCTGGTGCTGCCGTTCGCGGTGAGCGTGTCGTTGGTCCGCGGACCGGACGGCGTCAGCGTCACCGACGAGAGCGTCGGCGCCGTGTTCTGGATGGTCACGCTGGCGGAGGACGCGGTCCCCGAGGACGCACCCTTTCCGTCGTCCGGAGTCACCGTACAGGTCACGACATCTCCGGCGCTGAACGCACCGGAGAGCGTCGTTCCGGTGCCGACGCTCGTGGCGCCGACCGTCCATGCGTACGAGAGCGTCACGGTGTCCCCGTCGTCGTCGACCCCGGTGGCCGCGCAGGTCAGCGTGTCGGTGACGCTCGGTGTCGCCGGCGTCAGGCTGACGGCTCCCGAGATGGTCGGCTCGCGGTTGTCGAGGGTGATGCTGGCGCTGCCCGAGTCGGTCCCCCCGTCCGGGTCGCTGATGCTCACCGAGCAGAGGATGGTGTCGAGGGAGGACGCCGTCGCGCTGGACAGCGAGACGCTGGTGCTGCTGCCGAGCACGCCGCCAGTCGTGGTGTTCGTCCACGTGACCGCGACGGTCGGGGTGTCCCCGTCGGCGTCCGTCGCGACGACGGTGCAGGTCAGGGTGTCGTCGTTGTCGGCCGGATCGGGCGTGATGCTGACCGACGACAAGACCGGGTCGGAGTTGAGCACGGTCGCCGAGGCGCTGCCGCTGTCCGATCCGCCGTCGGAGTCCGAGGCCGTCACGGTGCAGGTGAGCACGTCGCCCGGGTCGTCCGAGGCCGTGATCGTGTAGGTGGAGCCGGTCGCACCGCCACTCCAGGCGTAGGTCAGCGAAGGCGTGTCCCCGTCGGCGTCCGTGGCCGAGCCGCTGCACGTGAGCACGTCGCCCACCTGCCCCGTCGACGGCGTCACCGCGACCCCGGAGAGGACCGGAGCCGTGTTGGCGACCGTGGCACTGGCGGTCGCCGTGTCGGTCCCGCCGTCGAGGTCATCTGCCGTGGCGGTGCACGTGATGACATCTCCTGGGTCGTCCGCAGCCGTCACGGCGTAGGTCGCACCGGCGGAGCCGTCTGACCAGACGTAGGTCACGGTCGGGGTGTCGATCGCGTCCGCATCGGTGGCGGAGGCAGCGCACGTCAGCACATCCCCGACCTGCACGGTGCTGGCCGAGAGGGTGGGACCGGAGAGCACTGGCGCCGAGTTCTGCACGATGAGAAGCGCCTCGGCGCTCGGACCTTCGCCTGTACCATCCGTCGGCGTCACCACCACGCGATACTCGCTGTCCTTCTGGGTGTCGCTGCTCGGGAAGGTAGCGCTGGTCGACACCGCAGACAGTGTTCCGTCCACGTACCACGCATAGCCATAGGTCACGGTGCCCGAGGCGTCCGGGTCCACCGAGCCCGACGCGCTCGCCGTCAGGGTGTCGGTCGTGTACGCCGGGTCGGGCGCCAGGGTCAGGGTCGGCACCGTCGGTACCTGGTTGATGTTCAGCACGAGCGTCTGCTGTGCGATGAGCCCGTCGGTGTCCGTCGCCGTGACGGTCAGCGTGTGCGGCCCCGCCGTGAAGCCCGATGCGGAGAAGGCGATGACCCCCGTGGCGTCGGCCCCCTGGGTGCTGAACTCCCCGTCGACGTCGCTCTCCCAGGACAGGAGGATGGCCGAGGGCGTGTCCTCGCCATCGCTCACCGTGGCGGCGAAGGCGACGGCCTCCCCCTCGTTCGCGACGTCCCCGTCGGTGGGGGCGGTCACGACGAGCGTCGGTGCCGTGCCGACCGTGTACACGGTGGAGGCGGTGCAGGACGCGCCGACCTCATCGGTCACGGTCAGCGTGACCGTGTGGGTCTCCACCGACAGCGTGCTGATCGGGAACGTGACCGTGCCGTCGGAGTCCGGGGTGCTCGTGCCGATGTCCCCGTCCCTGTCCGAGCTCCACTCCACCAGCAGGTCGCTGTTGTCGATGTCGACGTCCTCCGCGAGCGCGCTGAAGACCACCGTCTCGCCCGCGGGCCCAGCGGCCCCGGTCGGTGGCGCCGTGATCGCGCAGGAGGGCGCGGAGTTCGCAGGTCCCACCACGATGGCCACACTGTCCCGGGCCTCCTTGCCGGAGGTGTCGACCACGCTGAGCGTGATGACATGGTCCCCCTCGGCCAGGGACGCGCTCCCCCACACGAGGCCGTCGCCGTCGGGCGTGGCCCCCGCCAGGGGGCCGTCCAGGCTGGACTCCCACGAGACCACGAGGTCCTCGATGGCGTCCTCTCCGTCCCCGACAAGTCCCTCGAGGGCGACCGGCTGGTCGGAGTAGTACTTCCCGTCCGCGACGGGCTGGAGGACCTCGGCCGTGGGCGCATCCGTCGCGACCACCTCCAGCGTCACCGTCGCCGTGCCCGTCGCGTTCTGGGGGTCGCGCACGAGCACCATCGCAGCGACCGAGCCTGGCGCGAGCGCCACCTCACAGGTCACCGAGCCATCAGCGCCGGGCACCAGGTCCACACAGTCGAGGACCGACTCTCCATCGAGCGTCCAGGTCGCAAGGAGGTCGTCCGGCGTGTCGTTGGCGTCCGTCACCGTCGCAGCGAGCGTCTCCGGATAGCCCTCCCGGGCGGTGTCTCCGTCCACATGGGAGGTGATCACGGCCTCCGGGGTGTTGTTGTACGCCTTGACGGACTGGTCGGAGCACGCCGCAAGGAGCATCGCGGACAGGGTGAGGATGGGAGCGCGCATGGGAACCTCTCTGCCCTCCTTGCTACCCGAAGCGGGAGGCGCGTGTCCATGCACCCACCCGGTCGCCTCTGGTCACGCGCCCGCGCCCGCGGGCGGGGGTATGGTCCCTCCTCGTCCACTCGGAGACATCCGGCCACCCTCAGCGGCCCCACGAGGACCGAGAGCATGACCTTCCGAGAAGTCTTCTGGCGCTTCCTGGCGGCCAAGCGGGTGCGAAACTCGAGCCAGCGCCTCGCCCACCGGCTGCCCGATCCAGCGGACACGGTGGTGCCGATCCCGATCCACGAGCGCTACCCGGGCCTGCGTGGGCTTCCCTCCCTCGTGGCGGAGGACGTGCCGAAGACGGAGCAGATGGCGACGAAGCAGCTGTGCTGCGGCGAGTGGCCCTCGCGATCAAGCCCTGGCTGCCCCCGTGGACCCTGCTGGAGCCGTACCTCGAAGACGACAGCAGCTACGCCCCGGAGCTGGTCGACGTCACGAGTGCACCCTGGCGCCCAGAGTCCTTCTCGGAGGGTGCGGACGTCCTCGCCGACATCGCGACCCGCGGCCCCTTCTCCCTGTACACCCGCCGCCGGGACGACGGAGACTACGAGATCGACGTCACGAAGATGCTCGACCACTCGGTCAAGGAGGGCTTCCTGACCGGCGGGGGGCGGGTCATGCTCCGCGCACGGAACGGACGCCTCGTCACGCCGGCCTTCGAGGCGTCCCGGGCCGCGGTCGACGCACGGCAGGGGCGACACGGACGCTGGTACGCGTCTTCCTCCCTCGTCGGCTCTGCCCGTCATGAGGACGGCGTGACGTCCGCGCTCCGGGCGGTCATCCGGATGAAGGGGCCCGGGGCTGCCGCTCGGCTGGGAGCGCTCGGCCTGTCCCCGTCCCCCCTGTCCAGCCACTGAGCGCACCCCGTCGCGGGGGCACCGGCTCGGCACGCACCCAGCCACCCAGGTCCGCCTCGAGGGCCCGGGCGACCCGCAAGGTCAGCGCATCCCGGCCCCGACCCGCCGCGACCTGCACCGCGAGCGGCAGGCCGCTCGGCTCGAAGCCGGCCGGCACCACCGTGACGGGCAGCTCAAGAACGTTGAAGATGGCTGTGTACTGGGCATCCAGCGGTGTGCGCCACGCGTCATGGTGTCTCGGTGCCGCGCGGGAGTACGGCGGGTGCAGCAGCACCCCGTCCGGACCGAGGACGTCCTCCACCGCTGCGAGGAGCTGGAGGCCGGCCTCGACGAAGCGTCCCCGAGTGCCGGCGAAGGGCGCGATGAGGCGGTCCGCCGCCGTGATGGCGAGCGCGGCGAAGGTGTGTCGGCTCCGGCCGAAGGGCAGCGCCGCCAGCTCCCGGAGCAGCGGCAGCTCCCCCTGCCCGGTGAGGATGGTCTCGTAGTGGACGTCCGACGCCTCTGCGAGCATCGCCGACCAGATCCCGAAGGCATCCCGGAGCCCCGGCAGCTCGGCGTGGATCCGCGTCGCCCCCCGTGACTCCAGCGACGCGGCAGCCTGTGCGACCGCCCCCCGCAGGGAGCGCGAAACCGACACCCGACCGTTGGTCTCGAGCGCGAGGAAGCGCACCCCGGAGAGGTCTCCGTCCGCCACACGCGACCGCCGGTGGACCCGGTGTGCCGGGCCCGCGCCGTCCGGACCCGACAGCACCTCGAGCAGCAGGTCGAGGTCGTCAGCACTCCGAGCGAGCGGACCGGCACAGAGGTAGGGCTCGGTTCCCGGACTCGCGGGCGGGAAGTGGCCCCCGTTGGGAATGGTCAGGCCCGAGGGCTTGTGCCCGAAGGTCCCGCAGAAGGCCGCAGGGATGCGAACGCTCCCGCCGATGTCCGACCCGAGCCCGAACGGCGAAGCGCCAGACGCCACGAGCGCACCCTCTCCTCCCGACGAGCCCCCGCTCGTCCGACGCAGGTCCCAGGGGTTGTTCGTGCGACCGTACAGGTCGTTGTGGGTCTCCATCCACAGGCCACCCTCCGGCGCGTTGGTGGTGGCGAGGATCACGGCACCCGCGGCACGGAGGCGCTGCACGGCCACCGCGTCGTGGTCTGCACGCACGCGGGCCCGGTGCTGAAGTCCGCCGGTCCACGGCATCCCCTCGACGGCAAAGAACTCCTTGATGGTGCACGGCACCCCAAGGAGCGGGGGCAGCACCCCGGTGTCGGAGGCGCGGCGGACGTCGGCCGCACGGGCCTCGGCCATCGCCGCGTCGAAGCGCGCCTCGGTCACGGCGTTGACGAGCGGATCCACAGCCTCGATGCGCGCGATGTGCTCTCGGGTCAGCTCCTCGGCGGACCAGCGCCCGGAGGCAAGCCCCTCCAGGAGCCGGGTGACCGGAAGGTCGATGGGTTCGTCAGGCATGGGAGCTCCGATGGAACAGGGGACGCACGCACGGGGACTTCCCGCACGTACGAGGACACGCGGGAGGGCCCACGTGCGGGAGAGATGACGACGTGACGCCCAGACGGCTCGTCAGGCGTCGAGGGCCCGGAGCTGCTCGTACATGGGCCCGGAGGCGAGGATCTGCATCGTCAGCGTCTTCATCGTGGCCTCGAGGACCGGACGATGGGCCGGGTCGAACAGACCTTCCCGCTTGGCGTGGAGCGCGACGCCCTCGATGCCGGTGATCAGGCCGCGAACGAGAAGCGGCTCCAGCGGCGGAAGCCCCGAGCGCCCGACGGCGGCCTGGAGCAGGCCGATCCAACGCTGGACAGCCGCCTCACGCAGCGGAACCAGCGGAGAGTCGGGACCGAGGGAGTCCGCCATGAGGACGGTCACCAGCGGCCCACCGTCGACGTGGACGTCCACGTAGGCGCGGATGGACGCCGAGATCTGTCCCGCCGGGTCCGCCTCGCTCTCGAGGGCCTTCTCGATGGCGTCGAGCATCCGGTCGACCAGCTCGCAGTACAGGTCCCCGAGCACCGCGTCGGTGTTGGGGAAGTACAGGTAGAACGTCCGACGGGAGACCTCCGCCTCCGCGAGGATGTCCCGAACCGTGGCGCTCCGCAGCCCCTGCGCAGCGAAGACGCGACCGGCACCGTCGAGGATCCGGCGACGCGTCGCGCGCGCGGTGGGGCTGAGCTCGGTGCTCACGGGGAGACCTCCTGCGCGGAGACTACAGCAGTGGATCCGATGGGGACGCTCAGCGGGCCCGCTCGGCCTCGACCATGAGCAGGCTGTCGCACGGCATGGAGCCCGTAGTGAGCTCGACCAGCCAGCAGTCCGCGCCCTCGCAGTCGGCCGTGATCGTCGTCTCCATCACCAGTGCGTCTCCCGCCAGGTCTCCCTCGGCGTTGAGCGTGAGCAGCAGCAGCGCGTCGAGCCCGAAGTCCTCGACCACCGACGTGTCCTCGTCCTGACGCTGGTCGCAGATGTAGGTCTCATCATCCACGAGAAGACAGGTCTCGGCACCACGGTTGTGCGTGATGGTGAACCCGTCCGCGTCTCCGCGAAGCGAGAGGGTGCCGTCTTCGCGACTCTCGATCCAGTCGGCCATGTTGCAGCCGTCCTCGGCCAGGTACTGGTCGACGATCTGCCAGTCGCTGTCGACGCGGACCGGCTCGTCCGGCATCGACTCGCCGCCCCCGTCATCTCCGTCGACGTCGTCTCCATCGGGATCGTCTGCGCCGCCGCCACCGTCGGTCGGGCTCTCGCCCGGCACCTCCGAGGGGCCTGCATCGGTCGAGGGGTCGGCATCGTACGACTGGGATGCACAGGCAGCGAGCAGGGAGAGAGCAGGGATGAAGCGGATCATGGGGCCTCCGAGGAGCCGCGGCGACGGGGGGTGTGGAGGGAATCGTCTCGTCGGCTCGACAGGGGTATACTCACTGTATAAAAAGTAGACAAGCTGTTTACCTAAACTTCTTCCCGAGACCGCCATGACCAGCCTGCCTGTCCTCCTCGTCCTCTTCGCCTGCGGGTCTGCGACACCATCTTCCGGCGATCCCCTCCCCAGCGGCAGCTTCCCCTGCCAGCCCGAACGTCCCTTCCCCTACGCCGACGGCATGCCGTACCTGGGCGTGCACGGTGATCCCGCCAACAGTGATCTGATCGACTGCGAGAGCGCCGAGCGCTTCGACGCCGACTGGCACGCCCTCGAGGGGCTCGGGATCCCCCAGCCGAACACCTTCAGCCCGGACGGCGCCACGACCTACGTGACCACCACCAACCCGGAGCCCGATGGCTGCCGCGTACACGCGCTCGACGTGGCCACGGGGTCGCTCCTGTGGTGCCGCACGGCCGACCCCAGCGTGTCCGCGGGAAGCGTCGAGGTCGACCTGGACGGGTACCTGTACTTCACGGTGAAGGGGGCGCTGGTGTCGCTGGACGCCAGCGGGGCCGAGCGCTGGAGTGCAGCTCTGCCTGCGGCACCGGACGGCGGCACCGACACCGCCTGGGGCGTGCACATGTCGGCCGCCGGCCACGTGGTCACGGTCACCGCAGGCGGGACGGTCGCCGTGTACGACCGCGACTCGGGCAGCCCGATCTCGGCGCTGTCGATCCCGGACACGTGGGGCTACCCGCCCGTCGAGGGACTCCAGCTCACGGTGGACCCCGCGCTGCTCTTTCCGGACTCCATCGTGGAGAACATCGAGGCAATCTATGGCGTGACGAACCCGGACGACGCGAGCTCGGACATCGGCGCCTTCCTCGGCGCGGGCGCCTTCGTCGACAACACGGTCGCGATCTCACCCCGCGGAGAGATCTACGTCATCGGAGCGGGGCCGGACCGCGAGACCGGCGCCCTGGTCCAGATCCACCTCTCGGACGAGGACGGGAGCCTCACCCCGGGGTGGGTCGCCCCGACCCGCCTCGGCAGCGCGACCAGCCCGTCGGTGAGCGCAGACGGACGGTGGGTCGTGGTCGGAGACGGAGCCTCGATGGAGCGCTTCCTCAACCCCGACGCAGCTCTCGGACACGTCCGGATCGCTGACATCGATGCGTGTGACGCCAACACGGACGCCGACCCGGACCCTGCCGTCTGCGCGTTCGCGACCAACCACGCCATGGAGCGGGAGCCCATGGCCGGTGCGCCGGCCATCGGCGAGGACGGCACCGTCTACTTCTACGAGCTAAGCCTCGGCTTCGGGGCCTCGGAGACCGCGCGGGATGTCGTGGCCCTCGCGCCGACTGGTGAGGAACGCTGGCGCACGGCCCTCCCCGGAGACCTGGACTGGACCTCGGTGATCACGGTCACGCGCAACCACCTCATCGGGACCGCGACCGCCGTCACCCACTCCGATGCGCGCTTCCTCTCGCTGCCTCTTCCCGGGACGTCCAGGGACGAGCTGGTCATCCTGCGGCGGGAAGACGGCCGACTGGTCTCGCGTCAGCCCATCCCCGACGACTCATCTGCGACGGTGACCATCGGCATGGACGGGTCGCTCTACGTCGGGATGCTCGGCCTCATCAGCATGCTCTCGACAGAGGAGCGACCGCAGCTGGGACTGCTGCGCCTCACCCCCGAGGGCTGAGCCCGCGAGCCGAGACGCACACACAGACGCACACACAGACGCACATCCAAGCCAACGCGAGAGGCGGGAGCCGCTGTCGCCGCTCCCGCCTCCGCCCCGCTCGTGCCCGAGCCGACTCAGATGTTCGCGTTGGGGTCGGCACCCTCGTCCGGAGCCGCCTCGCCCTTGGTGTCGTCGATGACCGGCGGGATGAAGTCGAAGGTCGCGCTGAAGGCGGCCAGCTCGAACTGCTCTTCACCGAGACCCATCTTGAAGCAGTCCTCGCCCTCGACGCTGTTGGCGAACATGATGTCCATGGCGAACTGGTCGGGACCGGTCTGCTGACCGTCGGCCAAGAGCTCGGTGACCACCCTGCAGCGACCGTCCTCGACCGGCGCGGTGTAGTCGTCGACGTACTGCGCGGCGAGCTCCTCGCCGTTGGTGAACATGGGCGCCATGCCGTGCAGCATCGGGACGCCGCCGACGCGCGTCACCGCCACCAGCTGACGAGCGCCCTCGGTCATCGTTCCCTCGTCGGTCTGGTCGTGGACGGCCTGCACGGTCATCCAGTAGGTGCCCTCGGGCAGGTCGGCAGGAGCCCACCGTGCGCTCGAGACCTCGGGTCCGTTGATGCCGTCCGCGGGGACCTGGTTCATCGCGACCACCGGGAG
>Ga0181594_10003976_pt1 | contig 13294 bp, 14 predicted proteins | sample 071ome_18_FD_145603 | JGI IMG/M metagenome (GOLD analysis project Ga0181594, IMG submission 145603) | Coastal salt marsh microbial communities from the Groves Creek Marsh, Skidaway Island, Georgia - 071413BT metaG (spades assembly) | ecosystem: Environmental > Aquatic > Marine > Intertidal zone... | reverse complement strand
GCTGTTATTGTTGATGATCCCAAGGATTTGACTCCGCAACGCCCCGTCGCACCGATTGACCTGTCCGAGAACCTGACCGCGCCGCTGCTTGGATTGTTTGGCAATGATGATCCGCGCCCAAGCCCCGATCAGGTCAACCGGCATGAAGAAGTGCTCAAGACGCTTGGCAAGACCTATGAATTCCATCGTTACGATGGGGCAGGTCACGGGTTCTTTGCGTCCGAGCGGCCCGGGTATCGCGTTGAGCAGGCCAATGACGGTTGGCGCAAGGTTTATGCTTTCCTGGGAAGCAATATCGGTCCGGCGGCGACGGTTGACTAGGCGTACGATCAGCAGGAGCAGTTCCATGTGTTCTTATATTGTCGAAGAAGTTGCATTGACCGGGAGCGCCAAGGGCCAGGCAGGCTGGATGAGCGTCGACACGGCAAATGTCTACTTCGACCATCCGTATCATGCTTCGCTCGATCATGCGCTGGGCATCGATTTCATAAACCGAAAGGATGGTGCGCGTGAGCGCGTGGCGATTGAAATCAGCGCCGAATCGGCTCGCGAACTGGCGAAAGCTATGCTTGCCGCGCTGGAGCGCGGTGAAATGGAACATGGCGCGCTGGAGCATATTTAAGCGATTGAGCGCAGGCAGTTTGCGGCCGCATGCTTGAACTGCACGCGCCAATGCGCCATTTGTGTATCAATGAACCGGCGTCGTTTCCTTGCAGCTCTTACATTGCCCGTGTTGGCGGTCCCTGGCTACGCCACCTGGCGGGGCCGCAACAATCCGTACTATTCGGGACCGCCAAGCGAAAACTTCGACGGCACGCGCTTTTTTCTCAATGGCCACACGGTAGATACCAACCGGATGGATCTGCTGCGCTGGCGGCTCTCGGGCAACAAGGCGAAATGGCCGGAAAGCTATCCAAGCCCGTATCCGAAGGACACGCCGCCGCCGCGTGTCGTAAATACGACTCGCATCTCCTATGTTGGCCATGCGAGCGTGCTCATTCAGACCCACGGGGTTAATATTCTTGTTGATCCGGTCTGGTCCAAGCGCGCGAGCCCGTTCCAGTTTGCCGGGCCTTCGCGGGTTAACGAGCCGGGTATCGACATTTCAGACTTGCCGCCTATTGACGCCGTGCTGGTTTCGCACAACCACTACGATCATCTGGATCTGGCGACGCTGACAAAACTGGCCGGAAACGCGAAAACGCGATTTTTCGCTCCGCTCGCCAATGACGCGATCATGCAGGGGCATGATCCGCGTATTAAGACACGGACTTTTGACTGGGGCGAAAAAGTACAGGTTGGCCGTGGCGTTGTTGTGCACTTCGAACCGGCCTATCACTGGTCAGCGCGGGGCCTGTTTGACCGGCGCATGGCGCTTTGGTGCGCTTTCGTTATTGAAACGCCGTCGGGCAAAATCTATCACGTTGCCGATACTGCCTACGCAGACGGAGAATTGTTCCGCAAGGCGCGCGCCAAACATGGCGACTTCAGGCTCGCAATCCTGCCGATAGGCGCCTATGCGCCGCGGTGGTTCATGAAAAAGAACCATATCAACCCGGATGAGGCGGTCGCCATCATGCGCGAATGTGGCGCGCAAGAGGCCATGGCGCATCATTGGGGAACGTTTCAGCTCACCGATGAGCCCGTCGACGAGCCGCCGCAATTGCTCGCCAAAGCACTGGCGCGGGAGCAAATCCGGCCAGGCAGGTTCAAGGTTGTGCAGCCCGGTGGCGTGATCGCGCTGGGCAACGCGGGTTGAGCCGGCGGGCGCTGATACCTCGATCCGAAATAACATGGCTTTCCCGAGCGTGTGCTTCCATGCAAACTGCGAGCGGCGGGCAATCTCGGAATTGTGGGAGGGAGACGTATGCGAACAATCGGATTCATTGGCACCGGTGGAATGGGTAGCGGCATGGGAGCAAACCTGATCAAGGCCGGTTACGGTCTGGTCGTGAACGATCTCAACCGCCAGCAGGCGCAAGGTCTGGAAAGTCAGGGCGCGGTGTTCAAGGACTCCGCCAGGGCGGTTGCCGAATCCTGCGACGTGGTCCTTTCCATGTTGCCCAACAACGATACCGTAACTGCCGTCGGCGTGGGTGCGGGTGGCCTGAGCGAGGCAAAGTCAGGCGCGAAAGTCTGGATCGATTTTTCCTCCATCGACAAGAAGACCATTCTTGCCGCCAATGCGGAATTGTCCGGCAAGGGCTGGACGCTGCTTGATGCGTCCGCCGGCGGCGTTGAAGAAGTGGCGGCTGCCGGCCAGCTATCCCTGTGGGTGTCCGGGGACAAGGCGCTGTTCGAAAATTACAAGCCGCTCCTGGAGCCGATGGCGAAATCGGTCTTGCACGTCGGGGAACTGGGTAGCGCCAAGCTGGTCAAGAATGGTATGGCCATGCTGGCTGCCGTGCAGCACATGAGCCTGATCGAGATTGGCGCCTGGCTGGAGAGGGGCGGCGTCAGTGCAGCAGCGTTCAAGGAAATTCTTGAAAACTCCCAGCAGAATTCGGAGGCCGTGCGGCGTATCATGGAAGTGGCGGTCAGCGGCGCTTACAAGCCACGCAAATCGTGGATGCCGAAGGATGTCAACTTCGGCCTCGACATGGCCCGTGAGATGGAAGTGCCAATGCCCTTCGTTGGCCTGGCCTCGCAGATGTTCGCCATCGCCCAGGCCAATGGCCTCGATGGTTACGAAGCGACGGGCATCGCCTGCAACGTGTATGATCTGTTGTATGCAAAGTCACAGTAGGGTCGACAATGTAACGGCTTCGTCCAGGGAGCTTTGCAGTGGCGGGGCGTCTCCAGGGGCCGCAGCATCGCGGTGCAAAACCCTGTCCCGATGCTGCCAAACCCTTAATTCCCCGGCGCATCCGTGCTATCGGCAGCGCATATTCTGATTCCCGCGCCGAAACGAGACCGCCCGATGTCCGACACACTCCGCCCCGTCACCCGCGCCCTGATATCCGTTTCCGACAAGACCGGCCTTGCCGATTTCGCCAGGACGCTGGCAGGCCGTGGCGTCGAGTTGGTTTCGACCGGCGGTACGGCGAAAGCGATAGCGGACGCCGGCCTGCCGGTGCGCGACGTCTCCGATCTCACGGGTTTTCCGGAGATGATGGACGGGCGGGTCAAGACCCTGCATCCAGGCGTTCACGGCGGGTTGCTGGCGATCCGGGGCAATGCCGAGCACGAGGGCTCGATGCGGGCCCACAATATTGCCGCCATCGACCTGCTTGTGGTCAATCTCTACCCGTTCGAGGCTACAATCGCCAAGGGCGCCGCCTATGACGATTGTATCGAGAACATCGACATCGGCGGCCCGGCGATGATCCGCGCCGCCGCGAAGAACCATGCCGATGTCGCTGTTGTCGTGGATGCCGCCGACTATGCCGCGGTTCTGGAAGCGCTTGCCGCCAACAATGGTGCGACCGACCTTGACCTGCGCAAGCGGCTTGCCCAGAAGGCCTATGCCCGCACAGCCGCCTATGACGCGGCAATATCCAACTGGTTTGCCTCCGAGCTCGGTGAGCAGACGCCGGACTATCGCGCCATCGGCGGCGCGCTGGCGGAAAAGATGCGCTACGGCGAGAACCCGCACCAGGCTGCCGGTTTCTACAAGACGCCGGAACAGCGTTTCGGGGTATCGACCGCGCGGCAATTGCAGGGCAAGACGCTGTCCTACAACAATGTCAACGATACCGACGCAGCGTTCGAATGCGTGGCGGAATTCGATCCGGAGCGCACTGCCGCTGTTGCCATTATCAAGCACGCCAATCCCTGCGGCGTTGCCGAAGGGGCAACGCTCAAGGATGCATATGAAAGCGCCCTGCGCTGCGATCCGGTCTCTGCATTCGGTGGCATTGTCGCGCTGAACCGCAAGCTGGATGCCGCCGCCGCAAACGAGATCGTCAAGATTTTTACCGAGGTCATCATCGCACCCGATGCGGATGAGGAAGCCGTGCAGATTGTCGCCGCCAAGAAAAACCTGCGCCTGCTGGTTACCGGCGGCCTGCCGGATCCGCGCGCGGCCGGTCTATACGCGCGGACTGTCGCCGGCGGCATTCTGTTGCAGGTGAGAGACAACGCTGTGGTTGACGACATGGAGTTGAAAGTCGTCACCAAACGCGCGCCCTCGGAACAGGAGCTGGCGGATTTGAAGTTCGCCTTCCGCATCTGCAAGCACGTCAAGTCGAACGCGATCATATATGCGAAGGATGGCGCCACCGTCGGTATTGGCGCCGGACAGATGAGCCGTGTCGATTCCTCGCGCATCGCCGCCTGGAAAGCCGCGGAGGCAGCAAAGGCGGCGGAGCTGCCGGAATCGCTAGCCATCGGTTCGGTTGTAGCTTCGGACGCATTCTTTCCGTTTGCGGATGGCTTGCTGGCGGCGGCCGAGGCCGGGGCGACGGCGGTCATTCAACCGGGCGGCTCGATGCGCGACAACGAGGTTATCGCCGCGGCGGATGAAAAGGGCCTAGCGATGGTAATGACCGGCCACCGGCATTTCCGGCATTAGGGCTGGCCTGAGGCCAGGGCGGTTGCGATAATGGTCTCCGCAGGGAGACATTCATGAGCAGCGAAAGCTTTCCGCCGATCAAAATCCATATATGCGATCCCGCCCGGCGTGAGCCGGGGTACATGATCGTGCCGGTCGGCAAGGAAATGCGCATTGTCCGGAGGGATTCGGAATTCGAGGCGCTGCTGGCGCTGGACGTCGAGGGCAAGATCGCCTGGGAATGGCGCTCGCCCGGCCCGCTGATCGGCGACGTCAAGCGCACGGCCCGCAACACGCTGCTGACATTGTCCAGCGAGGGCGTCATCTATGAGGTCGATTTCAAGGGAGACATTGTTGCGTCCTGGTCGACGGCCGGGCGGAATCCCAGGTTCGCGGAAGGCTCGATTCCCCTTGCCACGCGCCTGTTTCATCATGCAATCCAGGAATTGCCCAATGGAAACCTCGCCGCCTTGTCGATTACCCATCGTGATGTCGACGACGTTCCCCTGTCTGCCGATGATATTTACGGACCGCGCGGCCGCAGACGTTACATGGCCGATACGCTGGTCGAGTTCCAGCGAGATGGGACAATTATCCGCGAGTTCGATTTCTTTGACATCCTCGATGTCAATCGCATTGCCTACAGCCACGACATGCCGTTCTGGCAATTGATGGAGCTGGAGGAAGAAAGCGCCGACTGGACCCATGCCAACGGTTTTGAACATGATGCGAGCGACGATTCATTTATCGTGTGCCTGCGCCATCAGGATTGCGTCATCAAGATTGACCGCGTGAGCGGCACGCTGAAATGGATCATGGGAACGCCGTCCTGCTGGACCGGACCGTGGGCTGAAAAACTGCTCCGCGCCAGGGGAAAGACAAGTTATTTCTGGCACGCCCACGATCCCAGCCTGCGCGCCGATGGCACATTGTTGCTGTTCGACAATGGTGAAGCTGGCGCATTCCCACCTGATCCAAAAACAGATCTTGATACTTTGGTCAGCCGCGGGGTTGCTTACAGGTTTGACGAAAGGGCCAGGACATTCGAGGAAGTCTGGTCGTTCGGCGGACCCGACCAAGGCACGCCGTTCTCGATGTATATCGGTGGTGCGCAGGAGTTGCCGCAAACCGGCAACGTGTTTCTCACCTTCGGCGGGATAATTCTGATGCGTCCCGATAACCGGCGCACGGATGCAGCGCTGGAAGGCCACGGCAGCGCCGAACTCTATGAAGTAACAGGCGGCGATAATCCGCAAGTGGTCTTCCACGCCGAAATCAACAATCGCGATACGGAAGAGGAAAAGGCCTGGGCTGTTTTTCGATGCGAGCACGTTTCGTCGCTTCAATCTGCTTCATAACAGGAAGTCCGGAGCCGGCTGAATGAGCGGTGAAGTTGTCAGCAACGAGGCGCAAGGCATCATGTCCCGGTTCGCCGGAATCCGGCGTGAAGAACGGCGGGCGCTGATATTTTCATTCCTGTTTTTCTTCTGCGTCCTGTGTTCGTACTACGTTGTACGGCCACTCGGCGACACGATGAGCGTCAGGCTCGGAAAAGAATTCGTTCAACTGTCGTTTTCGATCATTTTCCTGGTGATGTTGGCGGCGGTTCCAGTGTTTGGCTGGATTGTTACTCATGTTCGGCGAGCGCACATAATTCCGCTCGTCTACGGCTTTGTCATCGGTGTTTTCGGAATTTTCTGGCTCCTGTTTGACAAGGCTGACCAGAATCCCTGGCTAGCCGGTGCATTTTTCATATGGGTGAAAGTATATGTCCTGTTTGTCGTATCGCTGTTCTGGAGCTTCATGTCCGATATCTGGCATACTGCGCAGGCGAAGCGGCTTTATGGATTTGTATCGGTGGGCGGCACCCTTGGCGCCCTGTGCGGACCTTTACTGGTGCAAATGCTTTTGGCGCGCATTGGGATCGGCAATCTGATCCTTGTGTCGGCGGCGGTTCTGGGGTGCGCGCTGGCCGCATCGCTTGCCTTGCGCGGAATGACCGATCCCGAGCGTCAAGCAACCATGAACGAGATGGCGCATCGCGAGGACAAGCCGAGCGTTTTCGCGGGCGCGGTCAATGTCTGGAAATCTCCATATTTATTTCGCATCGCGATATGGATATTGATCGCCAATGTTATTGGAATGATATTTTATATCGAACAGGCGCGCATTGTCGGTCTTTCCGTATCCGGCGATGCTGCGCGGGTCCTGCTGTTTTCGCGCATGGAAACCGCCGTCAGCATTGTTACCATCCTGCTGGAGATTTTTGTGACTGGCAAGGTCATGCAAAGATTCGGGACGGGAAGAACTATCGCGATCGTGCCGGCGTTAACCGTTCTGGGGTTGATTGCTCTGGCGTTTGCTCCGGTCCTGACAACTATCGTCGTCATCATGGTGCTGAGCCGTGCGATGGGCTATGGGCTGTCTGGCCCTGCGATGCGCGTCCTGTATACGGTCGTTGGAGCGCAGGATAAATATCGTGCGCAGAATTTTATCGATACGCTCGTCCAGCGTGGTGGTAACGCTGCTGCCGGCTGGCTGTTCCGCGGTCTGGGCAAAGCCGCCGGCGGCGCGGGTCCTGTCATTGCAGCGGCAGCAGTCCCATTTGCACTCTATTGGGTCTGGCTGAGTCTCGATTTGGGAAAGCGTCAGGAAAAGCGTGCCGTCCAAATTGGTGAAGACGTCACTGCAGGATCGCGCTGAACCGCGTCGATAGCGGAATGCATCAGTGTTGCCGTTCACAGGCAAAGCGCAAGGCGTCACGCAGAATTTGCGCGCGTTCACCGAATGATTCCAGGACTTGTACCGCGAGGGTAACTTCAGCATCGCGTAGCGCTTTGGCGCGATCAATTCCGACCGCAGTAACGAGAGTTGCCTTGTTGCGTGCAGCATCTTTCCCGGCTGCCTTGCCAAGCGTTTGCGTATCGCTTTCGGCATCGAGAATATCGTCGGTAACCTGAAACAGGAATCCGAGGCGAGCGCCAAATTCGGCAAGTATCTTCCGATCATCTGTGCTGGCGCCAGCGATTACGGCTCCTGCTTCGCAAGCGAATTGGATCAATGCCCCGGTCTTCATGGCCTGCAATTGGCGGATTTCCGGCTCGCGAAGCGGGACCTTCGCGGCCTCCGCCGAAAGGTCGAGCATTTGTCCGCCGGCCATGCCGCCCGGTCCGGCCGCAATGGCGAGCATTCGCACAAGTTCCGCTCGCACCGAACCATCAGAGTGAACGCCCGGCTCCGCCATCACGGCGAATGCGAGGCTCAACAGCGAATCCCCGGCGAGAATCGCCGTTGCTTCATCGAACAATTTATGGACAGTCGGTTTGCCGCGACGCAAGTCATCGTCGTCCATTGCCGGCAGGTCGTCGTGGATGAGCGAATAGCAATGAACGAGTTCGAGGGCGCACGCTGCTTGCAGGACGCCAGGGCCGCTATAGCCAAGCAGCGTGGCGGATTCGATGAGCAGAAAGGGCCGCATGCGTTTGCCGCCATCAAGAGCGCCGTGGCGCATGGCCGCCATTAGCCGGTCCGGACGGGCGGTTTCGCCCGCGATGGGGGAGTTTTCCAGGATCTGCGAAAGGACCTGTTCGATTGCGGCTGCATTGGCGGAGAGTCGGGCTTGGAAATCCTTGGTCATGGCAAGTGGTGCGGACCGTTCGCGGTTCATTGTTCGGGCGACAATTGGCTGCCGGAACCGGCGGCTTGCCTTATCGCTTCTGCCGGGTCAAGGGTGGGCCGGTGGCAGGAAGGTAAACGCGCGCGAAATGTGGTCACGTTCAAGACGGAAGACCCGGCGCGCAGCCGGATCAGGCGAGGCGCCAGCCAACAAGCCGTCCGGCTCCGGACCGGCGCCGCGGTCGCCGAGCGGTCCCGGTATCCTGATGGGTACTGCGATGGTTGTGCGGGCGCTGCTCGGCTGGTTGATAAGCATGACTATTCTTGTGGCCATGGTTCTGGCCGGGCTGATCGTCCTGTGGCGTTACACGCCACCGGTTTCGACACTGATGTTGGCTCGCTATGCAACCCTGAGGCCCGTGGTGCGCGAATGGCGGCCGCTTGAAAAAATTTCGCCGCACCTTGTTGCGGCGGTGATTACCGCCGAAGATGCGCGGTTTTGCCGGCATAACGGCATAGACTGGGATGCACTGGACGATCAATTGAACAGCGAAGGCGGTCCCAGCCGGGGCGCCTCGACCATCGCCATGCAAACGGCCAAGAACCTGTTTTTATGGCCGCAGCGGTCGTTTATCCGCAAGGGATTGGAGATTCCCATCGCCCTGGCAATCGATTTTGTCTGGCCGAAACGGCGCATTATCGAGGTCTATCTGAACATTGCCGAATGGGGCGAAGGCGGCTTGTTTGGCGCACATGCGGCGGCGAAACGTTATTTTCGCCGCGAGGCATCGGCGCTGACCAGCGGACAGGCAGCAATTATGGCCACCGCGCTGCCCAATCCGGTCCTGCGGCGAGTTGACCGGCCTAGCCGCTATCACCGCCGGTTGGCGCGCATCATCCAACGGCGTGCGCGTACCGCCGGTCCGTGGCTCAACTGCTTGAGGCGTTAGCGCCCGCTATTGAACCAGACCCTGGGTCGACTTTTTGGCCGCCCGCTCTAGCCAATCCGAAAAATCCGGTGTAATAGCCGCGCCAACAGCTTTTTTTGCCGCCCCAGACCAGCGAGCCGGCCAGATGTTCCGCTTGAGAACATGTGACGGATCATGGTGGAGCGGTTTTCTGTTCGGAGAGTTTCGATGGCAGTTCCCAGACGTAAAACGACCCCGCACCGGCGCGGCAATCGCCGGGCTGCGGATGCGCTGAAAGCACCGACCTATGTGGAAGACAAGGATTCCGGTGAATTGCGCCGTCCCCATCATGTCGACTTGAAGACCGGTATGTATCGTGGACGCCAGATACTGGATATCAAGTCGAAAGATGCGGAGTAAGGTTTTCCGTTTCGTTTGATCGGCGAGCGTTTTCAGACTTTAACAGGACGCATGAAACCTGATCGCTACCAGGCCATAGAGCATCGTTGTTCGCGAAAAACCGATCCGCTTTTTCGCATGATGCTCTAGTGCTAGCAGTATCAAGCCCGGCTCACGCGTGAGCCGGGTTTTTACTTGTAAGCGTGCGGTTGCCGCTTTGATGGCGTGATATCGGGAAAAGGTGCAATCGTGATCAAGTTCTCCGCAAACATTTCTACCATGTTTACCGAGCTGCCATTCCTGGAGCGGATTGCAGCGGCGGCGCGAGCGGGATTTCCCGCCGTGGAAGTGCAATACGTGTTCGACAAGATCAGCGCCGCAGACATCAAAACCTGTGCGGATGTTCATGGGTTGAGCGTCAATCATCTCAACACCCATGCCGGCAACCAGGGTGAAGCGGGTCTGGCGGCGCAGGCCGGGCGTGAAAGCGAGTTCAAGGTGGCAATGGAAGAAGCGCTTGAAAACGCGCGCATATTGGATGCGCGATCGATACACGTCATGTCCGGCTGCATTACGCCGGAAGCCAGGGACGCCGCGATTGAGACATTCATTGCCAACATGCAATGGGCCGGCGATTTGGCGAACGGCATGAATACGGCGCTATGCATCGAGCCGATCAACGCCGTGGACCGGCAAGATTATTTCGTTTCGCGTTCCGATGAGATCGTTCCGCTGCTGGAGCAGATCGGCCGGCCGAATGTAAAACTGCTGTTCGACTTTTATCACATCCAGATCATGGAGGGGGACCTTGTCCGGCGGATGGGCCGGCATTGGGATCATATCGGCCACTTTCAATTTGCCGGCGTTCCACACCGCCATGAACCGCAGGATTGCGAAATCAATTATCCAGCTGTTTTTGCCGAAATAGCACGGCGGGAGTGGCCGGGCTTCGCAGGGGCCGAATACCGGCCGCGTGGGGCAACCGTGGATGGGTTGGGCTGGATTGAATCTTTTCAACCAACATGACCAACACCGACAAAGTCTCACGACAGGCGTTTATCTGCGGGCATACGCAATTGCTGGCAGCGCCACATGTACCTGAGATAATTCTTCATCTGGCCGACGATTCAACCGAACTTTGGCGCAAGACGGAAGACGAACTCGGCGAGATCGGTCTGCCACCCCCGTTCTGGGCCTTTGCCTGGGCGGGCGGACAGGCGCTGGCGCGGTATATTCTCGATCATCGAGAAATTGTCAGGGGCAGGCGCGTGCTTGATTTTGCCACCGGGTCCGGCCTCGTCGGTATAGCTGCTGCAATGGCGGGGGCGGCTTCGGTTTATGCGAGCGATGTCGATGCTTTTGCAATCGCGGCGATAGAATTGAATGCGGGTGTCAATCACGTGTCCGTGCAACCGGTGGAAGCCGATCTGACCGGGAAACATAGTATTGAGCAGGGCGGAGATTGGGATGTCGTTCTGGCTGGCGATATTTCCTACGAACCGGAAATGGCGCGAGTATGCACCGAATGGTTATACGGTTTGCATCAGCGCGAGGCTGTCGTTTTGATTGGCGATCCGGGCCGCGCTTATTTGGCAAAAGACAGGCTGGAGCCCGTCGCCAATTACAGGGTCCCGGTGATCCGCGATCTGGAGGATGCGGAAGTCAAGAACACAAGCGTGTGGCGGTTCGGTGGACCTTAGCGTGTGTTGCCCATGGGCCTCGCAGACGTCAGGTCGACGCCCTTGGCGATGCCCAGCATGGCGCCGAGCACAGCGGCTACAGGCACACTCGTGCGCATGACGAAATTTCCGCATTCGATTCCGCTGCAGGAAAAATGTCCCGACTCGGCAATCAGGGCCCCTGCCAGCAAGCCGAAAAGACCGCCGGCCAGAAGGCCGATCGACGCAACGAGTGCAATGACAAGTATGCGCAACATGGTTAATGTCCTGACAAGTTCAATCGGTTGGACTTGTCGGACATAAACATGAATGGGAGCCCGGTGCGGTGCGCTGTCACACCATGGTGGCCTTGTGATGCCCGTCCCTGCAGTCCGCCCATGTTTATGACAGCACGATGCAGGTCCATTTTGTATTATTGCGCGGTCCAGCCACCGTCGACTGAGATGTTGGCTCCGGTGATATTGGCGGCCGCCTCCGAACAGAGAAACACTGCTGTTGCCGCCACTTGTTCGATCGTAACGAATTGCTTGGTCGGTTGCGCCGCCAGCATGACATCGTTCTTGACCTGCTCCTCGGTAAGATTGCGCGCTTTCATCGTATCTGGAATTTGCTTCTCCACAAGTGGCGTCCAGACGTAGCCAGGGGAAATGCAATTGACGGTAATGCCCGATGCCGCCAGTTCCAGCGCGGCGGTTTTGGTCAAGCCTGCTATTCCGTGCTTAGCGGTAACATAGGCGGCCTTGAATGGAGAGGCGACCAGCGAATGGGCGGACGCGGTGTTGATGATCCGGCCCCATTTTCGGTTTTTCATCGCGGGTACGGCAGCCCGGATCGTATGAAACGCCGAGTTCATGTTAATGGCGATAATCTGGTCCCATTTGTCGAGTGGAAAATCCTCAATAGGTGAAACGAACTGGATGCCGGCATTGTTTATCAGGATGTCGAGGGAGCCCAGTTTTTCCTGTACGCCGGCGACCAGGGCGGCGATTTCCGCCGGTTTGGTCATGTCTGCGCCGTTGTAGATGCACGTAACGCCAAAAGTTTTTTCGATCTCCGAACGTACAGCCTCGATTTCGCCTGCGTCGCCAAAGCCATTCAGGCAGATATTGACCCCCTCGGCGGCCAGCGCTTTTGCATAACCCAGGCCTATGCCGCTGGTGGATCCGGTGATCAACGCGTTGCGGGACTCAAGTGTCATCGGCGGCTCCTGTCGTTCAGAACGAGGTGCTGAATTACGCCGATAGCAGGTTTTTTGCAACGCACAATAATATACGGTTTAGGCTTGGGCTTTAAAGCTTCCGATTAATCCGCAGGGGAAGACTGCCATCCGGCGCTGGATAGGCTATAGTCTGGCGATGAACGGTAATTCCACACCGCCCGGTCCTGCGGATCATTCCGCCTGCGCCGGACACGGGGCAAACCTGGCTGGCAAGAAACTGACCCCTTCGCGCCAGGCGCTACTTGATATCCTGTGTGAGGAAGCACGTCCGCTCGGCGCTTATGATCTGATCGATCGCATGGCGGAGCGCAGCGGCAAACGGCCCGCGCCGATCACGGTGTACAGGGTTTTGGATTATCTGGTCGAAAACAGCCTGGCGCATCGGCTGTCGTCCCGAAATGCCTACATGGCCTGCGCTCATCACCATGACGAAGGCGAGCCCCTGGCATTTCTGATCTGCGATCAATGCGGCGGCGTCAGCGAACAAACATCGCCGGCGCTGGGAACAGCTTTGGATAGTCTTGCCGACGATGTGTCATTCAAACGCCGCACGCAGGTCATAGAATTGACCGGGACCTGCGCTACCTGCCAGGCGGCTTGAAATTGTTCCCGGTTTGCAAACAATTTTGAAACCAGCCATGCCTGACGATCCAAATACTGGTCCTGGTGATTATCAACCGCTGGCCGCCGAGCCTTCGCAGCGCCACCGTACCGTCGCCGTACTCGTGGGCGAGGGGCGAGGGTCGGTTCTTATTGGCGGCGGCCACCCGGTCGCAGTGCAGTCGATGACCAATACGGACACGGCGGACATCGCCGGCACGGTGGATCAATGTGCCGCGCTTGCGGAGGCAGGATCAGAGATTGTTCGGATCACGGTCGATCGCGCCGAGGCAGCGGCGGCTGTTCCGAGAATCAAGGAAGAATTGCTCAAGTGCGGCATCTACGCGCCGATCGTTGGGGACTTTCATTACATTGGCCACAA
>Ga0181594_10003971_pt1 | contig 13298 bp, 4 predicted proteins | sample 071ome_18_FD_145603 | JGI IMG/M metagenome (GOLD analysis project Ga0181594, IMG submission 145603) | Coastal salt marsh microbial communities from the Groves Creek Marsh, Skidaway Island, Georgia - 071413BT metaG (spades assembly) | ecosystem: Environmental > Aquatic > Marine > Intertidal zone... | reverse complement strand
TGAGGTCGGTGGCGATGGAGGTCATTTGGATCGGACCCAATTGGTCCGATTGCAGCATCAAGCCGCCGCCGAAAGCATCCGTCAACATGCTTTGCCCGGAGGCAAAGAGCGTCGTGGGAGCCCCTTCAATGCCCTGCCATTGGTTGCGGTAGGCCAAGGAAAGTTCGGGATCCTGTGCGTTGCCCGCATACGCAGGATTGTACATCGTCGGGTTGAACACATAGAGCGCTAAATGCGGGTCCTGCTGCCCAAACAAGTTAGTGGCGCTGAGCAAAAGAGAGGCTAAGAGAATAGACTTTTTCATGGTTTAGCGCTTCAAATAGATGTATCCGTTTTGGGCGGGTTCCGAAGGACTCAAGGTCAAAATGTAGTAGTAGACGCCGTTGGGCAAGATGCCGTCACCGTCCAGGACATAGCTTCCGTTCACGTTGGGTCGACCGTCCCAATCGTTCTGGTAAGGGCCCTGGCTGTCGTAGACGGCGTGTCCCCAGCGGTTGAAGACTTGCAATCGGCTCTCCGGATAACGTAAGATGCCCGGGATCACCAGGTAGTCGTTCAATCCGTCGTTGTTGGGCGAAAGTCCCTGGGGCACGTCCGTGTTGCAGGTGTCAGGATCTAGGTAATCGGGAATGCCATCGCCGTCGCAATCGTCGTCAAAGATGCCGTCGTTGTTCCAATCGTATTCGTCCGCATCGCTCAGGCCATCGCCGTCGCTGTCCAAATCCAAGTAGTTCGGAATGCCGTCGCCATCCACATCCAAGTCGCCTTCATCGATGTCTAGAATGCCGTCGCCATCGCTGTCGATATCACGGAAATCTTCTTGTCCATCCCCGTCGCTATCTGGCACAGGCAAGGCAACTCCGCCTTGGCCTGGATCGACCGCGTCGTGCAGGCCGTTCAAATCCACATCCGTGATGGCACCCGTACCGATGTAGCCGTCCTTGTCGGGATCGCTACCGCCGCCTTCGTAGACATCCGTCAGTAAATCGTTGTCGCTGTCGTGGTCGAGGTAATCCGGCGTACCGTCGGTATCGTAATCGCCATCCAGCTCGATGCTATCCAGGATGCCGTCATTATCGCTGTCCAAGTCCAAGTAGTTAGGCTGCGTGTCGCCATCACCGTTGTCCGTGCCTTCGCTCGCATCCAGAATGCCATCGTTGTCGCTGTCCACATCCAAATAGTTCGGGCTACCGTCGCCGTCAAAGTCAGCTACCGTCTCCGTGCTATCGGGAATGCCATCGCCATCGCTGTCGAGGTCCAAGAAGTTTGGAGCGCCATCGCCGTCCGCATCCGCCGCCGTCTCTACGCTGTCCGGAATGCCATCGCCGTCGCTGTCCAGGTCTAAGAAGTTGGCCAAACCGTCGCCGTCAAAGTCGAAGTAGCCTTCAGTTTGGTCGGGAATGCCGTCGCCGTCGCTGTCAAAGTCCAAGAAGTTGGGAATGCCATCGCCGTCGGGATCGCCCGTGCCTTCAATGATGTCCGGAATGCCGTCGCCGTCGCTGTCCAAATCCAGGAAGTTGGGGAAACCGTCACCGTCCACATCTGCCGTGCCTTCCACCGCATCAGGAATGCCGTCATTGTCGCTATCCAAATCCAAGTAGTTGGGCTGCGTGTCGCCGTCAAAATCCGCGGAGGTTTCAATCAGATCTAGGATGCCGTCGCCGTCACTGTCCAAATCCAAGTAGTTGGGACTGCCATCGTTGTCAAAGTCTTGGGTTGTCTCCACCGCATCCGGAATGTTGTCGCCGTCGCTGTCGAGATCCAGGAAGTTCGGAATGCCGTCATTGTCAAAATCAGCGGCCGTCTCCACAGCGTCCGGAATGCCGTCACCATCGCTGTCTAAATCGATGTAGTTCGGGATGCCATCGCTGTCCGCATCGGCCGCCGTTTCAATGCTGTCAGGGATACCGTCGCTGTCGCTGTCCAAATCCAAATAGTTCGGAATGCCATCGCCATCCGTATCCACTACTCCTTCTACGCTATCAGGAATGCCGTCGCCGTCACTGTCCAAATCCAAGTAGTTCGGAATGCCGTCACCGTCCGCATCGTTGGTCGTTTCCACGGTGTCTGCAATGCCATCGCAATCCGCATCGTACGTGCCAATCGTAATGGTATCCGACGTGATGACACAGCCGTTGGTATCGGTGATGGTGACGACAAAATCGCCCGCCCACAATCCCGTCGCCGTATCCGTGGTGGCGCCGTTGGACCAGAGGTAGGTATAGGGGCCAACGCCTCCAGCAACCGCCACATAGGCCACACCGACCGAATCCGTCAAACAGTTAGTCGTTGCCAACTGCGCGGCGGTGCTCGACATGCCTTGAGGATCCACCAAAGTATAGGTCAACTCTTTCGTACAGCCCAAACTATCCGTCACGGAAAGCACATAGGTGCCAGCCGCCAAATTGGCCAGCGTGAGGGTATCGCCCTCGTTCGCTTGAGCCGTGTACGCGCTGCCCAGCCACGTCGTGGTGTAAGGAGCTACCGCGCCAAACAAACGTACCTGGATACTCGCCACCGTATCATTGGCACAGAGATTTTGGGTCAAGACTGCAGAATCCAAGAGGGCTAGCCCTTGTCCGACATAGACGGAATCCAGTTTGCTGCAGCCCAAGCTATCCGTTACGGTTACACTGTACCAGCCGGCCGTCAAGCCCGTGGCCGTATCTGCGGTCGCGCCATGGTTCCATGCAAAGGCATAAGGAGGCACGCCGCCGGTGACCTGTACATAGGCGAACCCTGTACTATCTCCGTAGCAGATATTGTTCACGGCACCCATGGTCAGTCCAAGGAGTGCGGGTTCCGTAAGAACGATGGTGTCGGTAACCACGCAACCCAAAGAGTCTGTCGCGCTGTACACATAGGTGCCCGCGCTGAGATTGCTCAACACGGTCGCCGTATCGCCCGTGTTCCAAACCACGAGGTAGGGAGCTGTTCCCCCAGAAAGTGTCAGTTCGATATAACCGGCGGTATCGCCATAGCAGGCTAAGTGCGCCACACTATCCACTACCGTTAGCGCAGCGCTGGGCTGGCTCAAGGTGTAGGTCAAGGTGGTAAAGCATCCCCCTGCATCGCCAACGTTTAACGTGTAGCTTCCCGCAGGCACAGCACTCAAAGTAGCCGTGGTATCGCCCGTGTTCCAATAGTAGCTGTAGGGAGGGGTTGCTCCCGCGACGGTCACCGCGATACTTCCCGTGGAATCGCCATAGCAGGCCACGTCCGTTTTTACCGCAGAGATGGCAAAAGGCAGGGGTTGAACAATGGTAAAGGTATCCGTTACACTGCAGCCGTTGGCATCGGTAACAATGAGGCTATACGTGCCTGCCGAGCGGTTGACGATGTTCTGAGAGGTGAACGCCCCCCCATTCCAGCTGTACGTATACGGGGAGGTTCCTCCGCTTACGGCGGTCAGCACTTTACCGTTTACGAGTCCGTAGCAAGAAATATTCTGGACCATCGCGTTGATCGCCAGAGGCGCGGGGGCAATGACCGTATCCGTCAAGGTCAGCACACAGCCATTCGCATCCGTGACGGTCACCGAGTATACATCAGCAGCCAATGAATCCAAAGCCAAAACCGTATCTCCTGTGCTCCATAGCACCACGTATGGCGCCGTGCCTCCCGTTATGGAAAGACTTATACTTCCCGTGGAATCTCCCGCACAAAGGGGTTGCGTTTTCGCTAGAGACCCAGAGATAGCCCCTGCAGGTTCCGTAACCGTGTACGACTGGGAGAAGCTACACTGCTGTGCGTCCACCACCGTCAAAGTGTAGGTTCCCGCGGGGAGGTCCGTCAAGCTGGGCAACGTATCCCCCGTTGACCAGAGGTACGCGTAGGGTGCGGTGCCTCCTGAAATCACGACACTCATTGCGCCTGTACTGTCTCCGTGGCAAAGCACATGAGTGACAGCCGCAGAATCCGACAAAGCTTCTGGTTGACCGACCGTATCCTGCACTACAAGCGTACAGCCGTTGCCATCAGTAATCGTCAGGACGTATACGCCCGCTGCCACACTGTCCAAATTTTGCGTCGTTGCACCGGTATTCCATGTATACGTGTAGGTTCCGGATCCCCCTGAAGGCACTACGTGGAAAGCGCCATCCTGAGCCCCCGCACATTGGGCATCGGTGATGGATAGCGTAGCTGAAAGCGCCGTTGGTTGTGTCAAAGTAGCCGAAGCCGTAACCGTACAGCCAGCGGCATCCGTGACCGTCACCGAATAGGTCCCCGCGCCCAAGTTTGACTTTATCGCCGAGGTTCCTCCCGTAGACCAGATGTACGAGTATGGCGCCAATCCACCAGACACCAGTGCTGCAATGGATCCCGTGGTACCACCAAAGCAATCCACATCCGTTTGAATCAAGGATAGAACCAGCGCTGGATTCTGAGTGAGCGTTGCGGTAGTTGTTGCGGTACAGCCTGCAGCATCTGTAACAGTGAGCGTGTAGCTCCCGGCCAAAAGTCCCGAAATATCCTTTGTGCTCTCTCCGGATGACCATACATAGCTGTAAGGAGCCGTGCCTCCGGAAATAGTAGCATCCACCGCTCCTGTCGCACCACCATAGCACGCGACATGTGTTACGGCCGTCGAAAGCACTAAAGCAGCAGCCGGTTGCGCTAGGGTATCAGACCACGTAGCCGTACATCCAGCAGCATCTGTAACGGTCAACGCGTAGAATCCCGCAGGGAGACCACTCAAATCTTCCGTAGTTGCACCTGTAGACCATGCATAGGTGTACGGCGCTGTACCTCCGGAGATCGTTGCATCAATAGCTCCCGTTGAGGCGCCAAAACACAAGACATTCGTCGCGCTCGCCGTCACCGTCAAACCCGCAGAAGGCTCCGTCAAAACGGCCGTTCCAGAAACCGCGCATCCATGGGCATCTGTTACGGTATACCCATAACTTCCTGACGCCAAATTGGCGCGTGTCACTTGGGTCGACCCATCGAGCCAAGCCACCGAGTAAGGAACAACCCCACCCGAAATCGTCAAGGATACCGCCCCCGTCGTATCGCCAAAACAGGCCACGTCCGTGGTTGTCGCAGTTGCAGAGAGGGCAACGCTAGGCCCAGCAATCCCGACGTTTGTAGTTGCAGAACAGGCATTAGCGTCCGTGACCACTACCGTATATGTCCCGGCGGCCAATCCACTAAGGTCTTCTGTGCTACCCACCGCCGTGGAGGCCAGAGTCCAAGCAAAGCTATATGGGGCCGTGCCTCCACTGACGCTCAGGTCAATGGAGCCAGCAAAATCCCCAAAGCAGTCTTCATCTACATGCGTTTCAGCCAGGGTCAATACCGCAGGTTCTATGACCGTTGCGGAATGGGTCACCGAACAACCATCTGCATCCGTGATGGTAACGGTATAGGTTCCGGCGGCCAAGCCAGTCAGGTCTTCCGTAGTTGCTCCATGACTCCAGGCGTAAGTGTAACTGCCAGCGCCACCACTCACCGTGAGGTCGATGGCCCCATCGCCACTGCCGAAACACGTCAAATGCGTTTTGGCACTGGTCGCCACAATTTGGCTAGGTTGTGTAAGTGTGGCAGCTGCCGACGCCGTACAACCCGCGGCATCCGTAACAGTCAATGCATAGGTTCCAGCTGCTAGGTTCGATTTAATCGGGGCAGTTCCGCCCGAAGACCAGGAATAGGTATAGGGGGACTGGCCACCGGAAACTAATGCAGCCAGCGAACCATCGCCCGCGCCAAAACAGCTCAAATTGCTTTGGATCAAGTTTATGGAAATAGTACCGCCTTGTGTCACTGTGAAGCTCTGCGTCACCGAACAACCCGTCCCATCAGTGATAGTCACCGTATAGGTCCCTGCGGCCAATCCGGTCAGATCTTCCGTTGTCGCACCCGTGTTCCACACATAGGTAATGGGCGCCACCTCGTTTAGCAAGGAGATTTCAATCATCCCCGTGCTTGCGCCGTTACAAACGACATTCGTCACATTCGAGGTGACTGAAAAGCTTGGTCCTGATCCAATAGTCACCAATACTGAATTCGAAATCTTGGTTGACGTACCATCTGTCACCACACGGCGGTAGTAGGTGTCCACCGTCAAGCCCGCAGGCGCATCGTACACATTTGACGTCGCACCGGCAATCGTAAACCAGGTCACATTGTCCGTAGACGACTGCCAGCTGTAGGTCAAGCTGCCGGTTCCCCCCGAAGCATCAAAGGGCGACGTAAAGGCTGCAGGATTGCCCCCTGTGCAAATACTTTGATTCCCTGCTATGGTGCCTGCATCCAATGGCAAGCCTGACCCTGGCAAACTCGTCGCCGTTGGAGGACTCGTGGTAAAGTCATACGCACAGTAACCAAAAATGTCTCCCGTTTGAGGGTCGGTCAACTCAAAAATGAGCGTCTGCGCATTTTGCAAATTGTAGTTGCTTGCCGAATAAAAACAGTAGCCAAACTCACCAGCCGCAACTTGGCCTTGGGCGGAGGCTGGGCCTACTTCAATACTTGTCAACGTAGCTGCTCCAACGCTAGAACTTTCATAAATCGCTGTAATCGCGGGAGGATAGACGGTGCCCGTCAGTGAGGTCCAGTTCATACGGATATTTCCCGTCTTTGACCCCGTCGGTGGCGTTGCATAGGAGGTCCCAACGAAGTTGGGCGCAATGGCGATACCGGGCTCACCGGGACAAGAGGTGGCGCCCCCGTTGCCATTGTTTCGGAAAGTTACGCCGGCACACCCATCCACGTTGACCCAACTTTGGGCCAAAACAGGCGACACAGACAACAAAGTGAAAACGAGTAGGCTCCAAAAGGAACGGAGGGTAGGGGTGCGAAGCTCAGGCATAGCTACAAAGTTCGATGCTAGTGTATGAAGGTACGTGGACTTGACTCCCGCGCGCGAGGCCAATGAGTTACCGAAGGTTTTGCGCGGTTTAAAGGACACGGTTGAGTTTTTTGTGCAAGGCATTCCGAACGCCTTGAAAGTGGGTAAAACGTTCCAAAAGTTTCATTCGCTCTTCAGGCTCGTCCGTATTGTCTAGTTCTGTTTTTAGACCCGAAATCATATCCGTCAAGCGCAATTCTTTAAAGCGAAAGAGGCATTCCTCTACATGCTTGGACAAGTGGTCTTCCCGCTCTTGCACATAGATGTTTTTTCGCTTCCAGTCCGCCAATGCATAGCGTTCCGTAAGCAATTCGGCCACGACGGAAGCTACGGCCGGTTCGGGGTGGCGGCTAAATAGTTCCGCGGAAAGCAGATGCTCTTCTTCCTTCCAGCTCTTCTCCATTTGGCTGTAAATCTGCTGGTACACGGGGTAGGAAAACGTCAATTCATCGGCGGCCAAATCGTCCAAAACGACGGCGCCAGCCGCATCTGAAAATTCTTCGCCATCTTCCGTTTTACCGGTAATTCGATCGTTGGCGTGCAGGAGTAAGACCCGCATAAGGGCCTCTTCCACGGCGGGCGGGCGCTGGTCCACCACCGGCGCGGGTGCCACCACCAAGGTGGGCCCTTCCGGCTGCTGCCGCTCCTGCTCGCGCTGCGCCGCCCGGCCGTCGGCTGCCCTAATCCGGTCCAGCTCGGCGAAGAGACTGCGCTCCTCCATCCCCAGGCGCTGCGCGGAATCCCGCAAATAGACCTCGCGCAGGATGGCGTTGGGGATTTTTGCGATGGAGTGCACGATGTCCTTGACGAGTTCGGCCCGTTTGATGGGGTCCTTGCCGGCAGACTCGATGAGGAGGTCCGACTTGAACTGCATGAAATCCACCTCGTGCTCTGAGAGATAGGCCTGAAGCGCTTCGGTGTCCATGGACCGTGCGAGCGAATCCGGGTCCTCCCCTTCTGGAAGAGGCACGGCGCGCACGAGCATGCCCTCCTCCAGCAACAGGTCAATCCCGCGGAAAGAGGCCCGTATACCCGCCGCGTCCCCATCGTAGAGCAAGGTGACGTTAGACGTTAAACGCTTGATCAGTCGGATTTGCTCCACCGTAAGGGCCGTGCCCGAGGAGGAAACGACATTCTGAACCCCTGCTTGAGACAGGCTGATAACGTCCGTATAGCCCTCGACAATGTAACAGCGGTCCTGACGCGCGATGCTTTGTTTGGCCTGGTAAAGACCATAGACGACCCGACTCTTGTGGTAGATTTCGGACTCCGGGCTGTTGAGGTATTTGGCTGTTTTGGCGTCGGACTTGAGCACCCGTCCACCAAAACCCACGATTCGTCCACCCAAACTGTGAATGGGGAACATGGCGCGGCCCCAAAAGCGGTCGATGTGGCTTCCGTCTTCCCGGGCAATGCAAAGCCCCGTGCCAACGAGGTACTCCGCCTGGTACCCGGCAGCCACTGCGGCATCGTAAAAACTTGCACGGCCCTCCAGGTGGAAGCCCAGCTCAAAACGGCGTATAGTCTCTTCGGTAAATCCGCGCTCGCGGAAGTAAGACAAGCCAACCGACCGGCCCACCGCATCTTCCCACATCCAGCCGGAAAACTGCTTGGCCGCAAAGGCATTCACCGCCAGCAAACTCTCGCGAATGTTGCGTGCCTCGTCTGCCTCTTCCGAGGAAGCCTCTTCCTCGAGTTCAATGTTGTATTTCTTCGCCAACCAGCGCAACGCATCTGGATAGGTCATTTGCTCATGCTCCATCAAAAACGTGACGGCCGAACCCCCTTTCCCCGAAGAGAAATCTTTAAAAATTTGCTTGGATGGGACGACGTAGAAGGACGGTGTCTTTTCTTGGGAGAATGGGCTGAGGCCGCGGAAGCTCGAACCGCTCTTTTTCAGCTGCACGAAATCCCCCACAACTTCCTCAATTCGAACGGAATCAAGAATTTTTTCCACGCACGAAGCGGTGATGCGGCCCATACGTTAAAGGTACCGAATTTGGCCCGTTACGCCACGCGGTTGCCCATGTAATCGACCAATTCGTCGAGGGCTTGACGCGAGGGTCCTTCTGGGAAGGTTTGTAGGTGGGCTCGGGCCAAGGCTTGCCATTCCGCCATACGCTTCTGGGCATAGTCTATACCGCCCAGTTCCCGAACTTTTTCCATCAGCCACTGAATGCTCTTGGGGTCGTCCTTCTTGTTCTTCACAATGCGCATCAAGGCCTTCTTATCCGAACCGGACGCCGCCGAAAGCGCGTGAATCAAGGGCAAGGTCATTTTCTGCTCTTTCACATCAATGCCTGTCGGCTTGCCACTTTGACCAAAGGCATGGTAGTCCAGCAAGTCATCTTGGATTTGGAAGGCCATGCCTAATGCCAAGCCAAATGCATGGGCCTTTGCTACCTGTTCAGGTCCTTGGTCGGCCGCGGCGGCACCAACCGCACAACATGCCGCCATCAGCGAAGCTGTTTTTTTCTCAATAATCGCGTCGTAAACGTCTTCTGTGATGTCCAAACGGCGGGCTTTTTCAATCTGCAACAGCTCTCCCTCGCTGACTTCTTTCACCGCTCGGCTCACTAATTTCAAAAGGTCGTGGTCCTCATTTTCCACCGCCAATAAGAGCACACGCGACAGCATGTAATCGCCCACCAACACGGCAATCTTATTCTTCCAAAGCGCAGAAATACTAAAGGCCCCGCGGCGCGTGTTGGCATCGTCGACGACATCGTCGTGAATGAGCGTAGCGGTGTGCATGAGCTCCACGAGCACGGCGCCACGTTGGGCACGCGGTGAGGCCTCCCCGGATGAGAAGCTTTTGGCCGTCAAAAAGACCAGCGCGGGACGCAGGCGTTTTCCCTTTTGTTTAACGGCATAGCGGAGCACCAAGTCCATCAAAGGAACCTTGGTGCTGAATGCTTTGGGGAAGTCCTCGTCAAAGCGTTTCAGCTCTGCCTGAATGGGGGTTCGAAAGCTCATTTAAGTCCGCGTTGTTTGCAAATATGGTCGTAGGCCTCTTGAATCTTTCTAAACGTGGCCTCTGCTTCCTTAACCGCCGCTTCCCCAAGACCATGAAGGGCATCCGGATGGTATTTTTTCACGAGGCTTCGGTAGGTCTTTTTAAGGTCTGCATCCGTGGCTGTCTGGGGCAGTCCCAAAACTTCGTAGGGATTCGGTGCCGCAGGTCGGTGTACCGCTTCCAAACGACGAAAATCATTGGGATGTATGCCTAGGTAACCCGCAATTCGGGCAATTTGTTGACGCTCATCGACCGTCATACTCCCATCGGCCTGTGCAAGGCCAAAGAGGAAGGCGACGAGCTGAATTCGGCCCTGAATGGCCATATGACGACGCACCTGTTGGCAAACCTGCGTGATGGCAGGCTTCTCCTTCACAACCTCCTTAAACGCTTTAAAACTTTGGTTGGCCTTTTCTTCACCAAACCACTTCCGAAAATGCTCCCGAACAAACGTCAATTCCCGTTCATCTACACGGCCGTCCGCTTTAATGACGATGGACGCCAAGATGAGCAGACTCGCGTGGAAGTCTTGTTCCGAACGATTTTCTGAACGCTCCGAAGAATCTGAAAAGTAGTCCGATAAGGAATTTCCCAAAGCAGCACCCAAAATGGCGCCTATTGGGCCGCCGCCAAGCGCCCAACCAATGCCTCCACCAATTATCGTCGCCCAGCTTTTCATGCCCGGCGAAGGTACGGCGGTATACTCAGCTCGTCAGCCAGAAAGCGAAGCCGACAATAACCGCAATAAATACGATGACCATCACTGTGGTCGACAGGGAGGCTTTGTCGCGTTCCGCTTCCATTCGGCGTCGTGCAGCCAAGCGTTCCCGTCGGCTCAAGCGCTCTTGTGGGCTGTTTCGATCGCGTGTGTCACGCTCTGCCATGGGTACTGTGGGTATTGATTAGGTTGAAAGTACCATTATTCTACTTAAAAACAAAGGGTTAGCCCATAAATTTCAGCCTATCTAACTTTTGTTCAAGCCAAAAAAAACTCCGCCCGTGGGCGGAGTTTAGAACGTGCATTCTTTGCGTTTTTACGAGCCACAGGCCTCGCACGCATCTGGATTGTCCAGGGAGCAGGCTACGGCTTCTTCTGCCGTGTACACTTTGCTTGGCTCAACGGATACGGCTGCAGCTTCTGCTGAGGCCGGCATTCCTTCAAAAGCGCCTTCCTGACCTGACAGTGCCTCTGCTTTTTTCTTCACCGTAAACTTGATAGCCGCGGATGCTGCTTTGGTGCGGAGGTAGTACATGCCCGTCTTGAGGCCCTTCTTCCATGCGTAGAAGTGCATAGAGGTGAGCTTGCCCATGTTGGGCGACTCCACGAAGAGGTTGAGGGACTGGCTTTGGTCAATGAACATACCGCGGTCGGCGGCCATGTCGATGATATCGCGCATGGACATTTCCCAAACGGTTTTGTAGAGTTCCTTGATGTTATCGGGAATGCCTTCAATGCTTTGGATCGATCCGTTATTCGCCATGATGGCATTCTTCACGTCTTCGTTCCAAAGGCCCAACTTCACCAAATCCACCAGCAAGTGCTTGTTCACCACAATAAACTCGCCCGAAAGCACACGGCGCGTGTACAGGTTGCTCGTGTAGGGCTCAAAGCATTCGTTGTTGCCCAAGATTTGCGAGGTGGATGCCGTGGGCATTGGAGCGAGCAGCAAGGAGTTCCGGACACCGTGCTTTTTCACTTTCTTGCGAAGTGCTTCCCAATCCCAACGGCCGCTGAGATCGCTGTCCTTTTTTCCCCACAAATTGTGTTGGAATTCTCCTTGTGAGATAGGAGACCCCTCGTACGTTTCATAGGCGCCGTGTTCGGCAGCCAGATCGCAAGACGCTGTTACCGCGGCAAAGTAGATGGTCTCAAAAATGTCTTGGTTGAGTTGACGCGCTTCAGGGCTGGTAAATGGCAAGCGAAGCTTGATAAAGGTGTCTGCCAAACCCTGAACGCCTAGTCCAATGGGGCGGTGGCGCATGTTGGAGTTGCGCGCCTCCGGCACGGGGTAGTAGTTGACATCAATGACGCAGTTCAGGTTCTTCGTCACTTTGTAGGTGACGTCGTACAGCATTTGGTGGTCAAAGGCGCCGTCCTCCACGTATTTGGGGAGGGCAATAGACGCCAGGTTGCACACTGCGACTTCGTCGGGAGCGGTGTACTCGATAATCTCCGTACAGAGGTTAGACGAGCGAATGACGCCCAAATTCTTCTGGTTGGATTTTGCGTTGCACGCGTCTTTGTAGAGCATGTAAGGCGTGCCCGTTTCAATTTGGGCTTCCATGATTTTGGTCCAAAGCTCACGTGCGGCAATGGTCTTGCGGCCTTTGCCTTCCGATTCGTACTTGATGTAGAGGGCCTCAAATTCGGCACCGTAGGTATCGTACAACCCGGGGCACTCGTTGGGGCACATCAAGGTCCACTTGGCGTCCTCTTCCACGCGTTGCATGAAGAGGTCCGGAATCCAAAGGGCGTAGAACAAGTCACGCGCGCGCTGCTCTTCCTTACCCGTGTTCTTGCGGAGATCCAAGAAGTCAAACACGTCGGCGTGCCAGGGCTCTAAGTACATGGCAAAAGAACCTTTGCGCTTGCCCCCGCCTTGGTCGACGTAGCGGGCGGTGTCGTTGAATACACGGAGCAAGGGGATCAATCCGTTCGACGTTCCATTGGTGCCGCGGATGTAGGATCCCGTCGCACGAATGTTGTGAATGCTCAGGCCAATGCCGCCTGCACTTTGGCTGATTTTAGCGCATTGCTTCAAGGTGTCGTAGATGCCGTCGATGCTGTCATCTTGCATTTGGAGCAAGAAGCAACTGGACATCTGCGGCTTTGGGGTGCCTGCGTTGAAAAGCGTCGGGGTAGCGTGGGTGTAGAGGCCTTTAGACATTCCGTCATAGGTCTCCACCGCGGCTTGAATATCTTCTTTGTGGATGCCAATGGCAACACGCAAGAGCATCTGCTGGGGGCGTTCGGCAATTTCTCCGTTGGTGCGCAAAAGGTAGGAGCGCTCTAAGGTCTTAAACCCGAAGTAGTCGTAGTTGAAATCGCGGTCGTAAATGGGCGTCGAATCCAACAATTCGCTGTTGGCCTCGATGATTTCCATCACGTCGTCGGCAATCAATGGCGCCGCCAAGCCCGTTTTTGGGCTGACGTATTGGTGCAGATCCCGCATCGTTTCCGTGAACGACTTGTTGGTGTTCTTGTGGAGGTTGGATACGGCGATACGTGCAGCCAAGAGGGCAAAGTCTGGGTGACGCACCGTCATGGAGGCAGCCGTCTCCGCTGCAAGGCTGTCCAACTCCGAGGTCGTTACCCCGTCGTAAAGCCCCTCGATGACACGCATGGCTACAGCTACAGAGTCGACCAGCGGGCTGAGACCATAGCAGAGCTTCTGAATTCGGGCCGTGATTTTATCAAATTTGATGGCTTCC
>Ga0181594_10003962_pt1 | contig 13310 bp, 12 predicted proteins | sample 071ome_18_FD_145603 | JGI IMG/M metagenome (GOLD analysis project Ga0181594, IMG submission 145603) | Coastal salt marsh microbial communities from the Groves Creek Marsh, Skidaway Island, Georgia - 071413BT metaG (spades assembly) | ecosystem: Environmental > Aquatic > Marine > Intertidal zone... | reverse complement strand
GCCGAGCAGGCCTACCCCGGCGCGCAAAGGATTGCTCCGGAACTCCTCACGGGCGCCCTCGGCAAGCGGATGACCGAAGAAACGGGGATCAAGACGGAAGGGTCGATGCTCTTGGGCGGCGTCAACGGCGACCTCTACCTGTCGGCCGAGCTGTCGCAGGACCAGCGCCGCACCGTCGCCCTTGCGCTGATCGCCTATCTCGAGACGCATCCCCAGGTCGCAGCGGTGTTCCATGCAGACGAACTCGCCGCCGCGCCGATGCCAAAAGGCTCCCCGCAGGACTGGACGCTGCTTGAACGTGCCCGCGCATCCTTCGATGAAGAAAGCTCGGGCGATCTCGTCGTGGCGCTGAAGCGGGGCATCCTCCCGCTGCCGCCGATACCGGGGCTTGTCACCACCCACGGCAGCATATGGGACTACGACCGGCGCGTGCCGATCCTGTTCTGGCGCAAGGGTCTTGCCGGGCTGGAACAGCCGGCACCCGTCGAGACCGTCGATATCGCACCGACGCTTGCCGCGCTGCTCGGGCTGAAGGTGCCGCAAGGAGAATTCGACGGTCGCTGCCTCGACATCGACGGCTCGGCGCACGATATATGCGCTGAATGAGCAACTCCGGCACCCCAGACAGGCGCGATATCGTCATCCTCGGCGGCGGACTCGTCGGCATGACGCTGGCGCTGGCTGCCGCTCGCTCGGGCATCACCAGCCATGTCGTCGACCGGGCGACGCCCGAGGAGCTCACCGCCGAAGGCGTCGATGGCCGCGCCTCGGCGATCTCGACCGCAAGCTGGAACCTGTTCGCCAATATCGGGCTTGCCGAAAGGCTGGAGCCGCTGGGCTGCCCGATCGAGGCGATCGCTGTCACCGACGGGATGAAGCCGGGCCGCATCGATTTTCGTCCCAAGCCCGAAGAGGGCTCGCTGGGCCGTATGTTCGCCAATCGCGATATCCGCCTCGCGCTGTTCGAAGCGGCAAGGGACGAAGAGGCGATCGCCTGGCACACCGGAACCGTACCCGTAAAGCGCGAAAGAGGCCCTTACGGCGTCGACGTGTGGCTCGATGGTGGTCATTTGGTGGCAGGCTCGCTGCTCGTCGCCGCCGAGGGCCGGCAGTCGCCGACGCGGGAAGAGGCGGGTTTTGTGCTCGCCAAATGGGACTACACCCACCGCGCCAACGTCACCGCGCTTTACCACGAAAAGCCGCACGATGGCGTCGCCTGGGAAATCTTCTATCCCGACGGGCCCTTCGCGCTGCTGCCGCTGCTCGACACACCGGAGGGCCGCCACCGCAGCGCGCTGGTCTGGACCGTTTCCGAACGCGATGCCGCAGGCGTCGCGAAGCTGTCCGACAGGGCTTTCCTGCACGAGGTCGAACGGCACATGCACGGGATCTTTGGCACCATCGAACTGGCCGCGCCGCGCATGTCCTACCCGCTCAAATTCCACCATTCCGGCAAGCTTACCGGTGAGCGGCTGGCGCTTGTCGGCGATGCCGCGCATGGCATGCATCCGATCGCGGGTCAGGGATTAAATCTCGGACTGCGCGATGTCGGCGCGCTGGTGGAAGTGCTTTCGGACGGCATGAGGCTGGGGCTCGAACCCGGCGATGCCCAGCTGCTTGCGCGCTACGAGAAATGGCGCAGCCTTGACGCCCTGATGGTCATGACCGCGACCGACAGCCTCACCCGGCTGTTCGGCATTCCCGGCAGGCTGCCGAGCGCGGTGCGCCGGCTTGGCATGGGTGCGGTGCAGCGGCTGCCGCTGCTCAAGCGCTTCTTCATGGACGAGGCGCGCGGCATGTCAGGCAAGCTGCCCGAATTGCTGAGCGGCTGAATCGCTCTATTTTTTCTTCATTTCCACGGGCTTGGCCTCTACCGGTGTGGCGATCGGGCTCGGCTGGTCGATGCGCTTGCCTTCGCTGTCCTTGAGCTTGGTGGGCTCCAGCATGGCGGCAGTCTCGATAAGGTCGAGCGCGCTTTGCACCTCGGTGAAGCGCTGTGCGTCGACGATCCACTTGTCGGCGGCCCCTGCTCCGGGCAGCAGTTCGACCTGCTCGATCGCCTCTGGGATACGGCGCGCGGTCAGCATCACGCGGGCGCGCTTTATCCGGGCTTCGGGCGTCATCACATTCGAGGAATCGCGGCGCAGCACGAACATCTCCGATAGCTCGCCGGTGATTGCGCTCCACAGGCTTTGCTCGGCTGAATCCTTGGTGAGTTGCGGGCTGAGCGCCTCGAGCCGGGCGGTTAGCTCGTCAATGGTAACCGGGTTCTCGGAGAACTCGATGATTGTTCCGACGGCGCGGGGCTGGGCGTTAGCAAAGCGTAGCCGAAGCTGGTCGGAGAGATAGCGTAACGGCTCACCGCGGTCGACCATCCGCCGCGTGGCGAAGGCGATCAGCAGTCCTTCCGCCCGCGCTGCATTTCCGGATGCGGCATTGGCTTGCAGGTTGAGACGCGACAGCCGGTCCTCAAGCATGGCCAGACGGCCTTCGACCAATCCCACTGCCTTCAGCTGGTCCTCGGTAGTGGCTTCGATGACCTGAGTAGCGGTTGGCGAAGCGATCTTGGCGGTGCTCTCGTCCAGGACAGTCTCTGGCGGAGTTTCCTGGACCTTGGGGAGCAGGCTGCTCAGATAGCCATTCCATCCCAGCCATCCGACAATCACGGCGCCGAGCGCAAACGCGAGAAGCGGCGCGAGCAGTTGGCGCCACGCGCTTCGCCCACGCCCTTCTGCGGGCGTAAACGCCTCAATTGTCGTCTGGTCCTGCATTGAACCCGCTATTTTGTCGTTCTTGTTGCCGGGCTCTTGGCACATTTGCTCCGCCAAGGCCAGCAACGCGCCTTCGTGGCGATGTTGCGCTACTTCGACGGCGGCCCAGCCTTCGCCAGCCATCGCTGCTGCGCGATCGGAGATGACGGCAAGCGCAATCCGGTCGCGGTCGATGCCGGCGGTATCGCAGCAGGAGGCGAAATGGCTGGCCGCTTCGCCCGAATGGATAAGCACGACAGCTTGCCCTTTGAGCTTGGCCGCAAGCTCATCCGGCATCTCCAGTCCTTCGCTTGCATAGACGGTCCGTTCGTCGATGGTGACTCCGTCCGGCGGCTTAACTTCCACGCGCTGTTGGCCAGCCACCCGCAGAATGCGACGATGAACGGGCTTTATCTGCGCAAGCAGCTCCTGCAGCCCGCTTGACCCGGTTTCTATGACCTCGAAGCCAGCATCCCGGGCTGCCTGGGCGGTCTTTTCTCCCACCGCATAGGCGGGTTTTCCCGACAGGGCGGATAGGGCCGCGCCGCCATGCCGTACGGCATTGGCGCTGCCGAGCAGCAAGGCGTCGACTTGCGCCGGGTCGGGCAGCTCCCAGGGTATCGGACGCACCTCGAAGAGCGGATAACCGTGGGCATCGAGCCCCTGCGCGCAGGCCTCGGCAACGCTCGCATCGCAGCCGGGCTGGGGCCGGATGACGATGACCGTCCTCATGGCCCGGATGCCTCGGCACCAGCGAAATGTTGCGCGATCGCCGGATGTGCTCCTTCGAGCAGTTGCCTGGCCAGCCTTGCCGGAGCGGTGTTGTCTCCGGCGTCGAATCGCAATTCGCAGTCCACGCGCACGGTGCCGTCCGGACTGAACAGGGCTGCGCGCATGGTCAATTCTTCACCGTCACGTTCGGTCAGGACCGCCACGGGGCTGTGACAATTGCCACCCAGTGCTTGGAGTAGTGCACGCTCTGCCATCACCGCGCGCCGGCTTTGCGGGTGGTCGATCGCGGCAAGCAAACTCATCGTTTCGTCGTCATCTGTCCGGCATTCGACGAGTATCGCAGCCTGCCCGGGTGCGGGGAGCCAGTTTTCGGCTGGCAGTACGTGGCCGACTTGTGTCTCGCCAAGCCTGCGCAACCCGGCTGCGGCCAGGAATGTTGCATCCGCCTCGCCTGCCGCCAGCTTGGAAAGCCGTGTGGCGACGTTGCCGCGGATTGGCGTGACAGTGCAATCGGGCCTCGCATGGAGAAGTTGCGCGGCCCGGCGTGGGGCGCTGGTGCCCACCTTCGCACCGGGAGGAAGCGCGGCGATACTTTCCGCACCGATCAACACGTCGCGCACGTCCTCGCGCTCGAGAACTGCGGCGATGGCAATCTCGGGTGGGCGAATGGTCTCGACATCCTTGGCGGAATGCACGGCAAAGTCGATCTCGCCGGAAAGCAGCCAGGCATCGAGTTCCTTGGTCCAAAGCGCCTTGCCGCCAATCTCGGCGAGCGGGCGGTCCTGTATTCGGTCGCCGCTTGCCGTGACCGGTACGATGGCGATCGTCGCCTCGTCAAACCCGTTCGCGGCTACCAGGCGATTGCGGACCTCTTCCGCCTGGGCCATGGCCAGCGGTGAGCGGCGGGTGCCGAGTTTGAACGGGGGACGAGCCATCGCGGCTTGTGCTACTCGCCATTGACGGTAAGTGAAAGGGCGGGATGGAGATCGTACTTGGCATTGAATCGTCTTGCGACGAGACTGCCGCCGCGCTGGTGCGCGGGGACCGGACGATTATCGCCCAGCGGATCGCCTCGCAGGACGAGGCGCACCGTCCCTATGGCGGTGTCGTGCCCGAGATTGCCGCGCGCGCGCATGCCGACAAGCTCGCCCCGCTGATCGAGGCGGTACTCGGCGATGCCGGCATGGCGCTGGGAGATGTGGATGCGATTGCCGCCACTGCGGGACCTGGCCTGATCGGCGGCGTGATGGTCGGTCTCGTCACGGCGAAGGCGCTGGCGATGGCTAGTGACAAGCCGCTGATCGCGGTCAACCATCTCGAAGGCCATGCGCTGTCCGCCAGGCTGTGCGATGCTGCGCTGGAGTTTCCCTACCTGCTGCTGCTGGTGTCGGGCGGACATTGCCAATTGCTGCGGGTGGAGGGCGCGGGGCGCTACCAGCGGCTTGCCACCACCATCGACGACGCGCTGGGCGAGGCTTACGACAAGACCGCCAAGCTGCTTGGCCTGGGTTATCCCGGCGGGCCGGCGGTCGAGCGGCTGGCGTGTGAAGGCGATCCGGCAGCGGTGCCACTGCCTCGTCCGCTGCTGGGCAGCGCCGAGCCGCATTTCTCCTTCGCCGGGCTCAAGAGCGCGGTTCTAAGGGCCAAGCAATCAGGCGAACACCGCGATGCCGATATCGCCGCGAGCTTCCAACAGGCGGCGGTGGATTGCCTTGCCGACCGCACCCGTAAGGCGATCGCGGCGGCGGGACCAGTCGAGGCACTGGTCGTGGCTGGAGGCGTTGCTGCCAACAAGGCCATTCGTGCAGCACTTGAGGAACTGGCCGAAGAGGCGGGCCTGCGCTGCGTTGCTCCGCCGCTGGGTCTGTGCACCGACAATGCGGCGATGATCGCCTGGGCGGGTATTGAGCGGCTGCGACTGGGCCAGCGGGACCCACTCGACTTCGTCGCCAGGCCGCGCTGGCCGCTCGACCCGGAGGCCGAGGCGGTGCGTGGCGCGGGAGTCAAGGCGTGAGCGCGCCCACCTCACCAGTGGTCGGCGTTGTCGGCGCGGGTGCATGGGGCACCGCACTTGCCCAGTCGCTGGCGAGCGACGGCAGCGAGGTGCTGGTCTGGGCGCGAGAGCCTGAATTGGTCGAGGAAATCAACACCAGCCAAACCAACAGCCTGTTCCTGCCGAGCGCGCGGCTTTCCGAAGGTGTGAGGGCCACGAACGAGCTTGCCGATCTGGCGGGGCTTTCCGCCCTTCTGCTGGTTGTACCCGCGCAGTTCCTTGGCGCGGTGATCTCCGGTCTGCCCGATGGCCGGCGAGACCTGGTGCTGTGCGCCAAGGGCATCGAGGCCGGGACGGGTCGGCTGATGGCGGACGTTGCGGAGGATGCGGCACCTGATGCGGAGCTCGCCGTGCTTTCCGGCCCGACCTTCGCGCATGAGGTCGCCGACGGGCTTCCCACCGCAGTCACGCTCGCCTGTTCTGGCGGGGATGCGCAGTGGCGGCGGCTGTCCCCGATCATCGCCCGCCCGGCGCTGAGGCCCTACTACTCGGACGATGTCGTCGGCGCGGAAATCGGCGGGGCGGTGAAGAATGTGCTGGCGATCGCCTGTGGCGTCGTCGACGGGCTGGGGCTCGGACAGAATGCGCGCGCCGCGCTGATTGCGCGAGGCTATGCCGAGATGTTGCGTTTTGGGCTTGCGCGGGGAGCGCGGGCGGAAACGCTGTCGGGCCTGTGTGGCCTTGGCGATCTGGTTCTCACCTGTTCTTCGACGTCGAGCCGGAATTTCTCGCTCGGCAAGGCGTTGGGCGAGGGAATGAGTGCGGCGGAGGCCCTGTCGGGCAAGACCAGTGTCGCTGAGGGCGCCGCGACCGCGCCGGTGCTGGCCGAACTTGCGGTGCGGGACGGTATCGACATGCCGATCACCCAGGCGGTGTGCAGCCTGCTTGCGGGCGACGTGCCGGCAAATGCGGTCGTCTCCGACCTGTTGGCGCGGCCGCTGCGTTCCGAGCAGGAGCCCGGCGCTTGAGCGAGCCCGGCATGGCGGGCCGTGACGCTGGCGAGGATATCGCCGTCATCGCCAAGGGCGGGCGGACCAACCTCATGGGCTTCTTCCTGCGGCTGGCCGCGCGGCTGCCGTTCCTGTTCATCGCCGGGCGGGCCGATGCCTATGGGCCCGCGGCACTTGGCCGATTCGCCTCCGCGCTGGTGGTGATCGAACTGACGGCGATGATCTGCACGCTCGGAGAGAAGCGCGGGCTGGCCCAGCGGCTGTCGGAATCGGACGACAATCCCGCCAATGTAGTCGCCGACGGCGCGCTGGTGGCGCTGGCGGCCTCCTGCGCGATTGCCCTGGTCTTCTGGCTGTTTCCTGCGCCTATGTTTCCCAGCGGGCATTTCACCGAGCTGGACCGGCTGATGGTGATCGCCATTCCGCCGCTGGCGCTCACCGAGATCTGGCTGGCGGGGCTTGCCTATCGCTACAATATTGCCGCGACCGTGCGTGCGCGGGCGATTGTGGAGCCGTGGACGATCTCGATCATGGCCGGTGTCATGATCTTTGTTGCGCCCGAAAGCGGGCTTGCCGTCGCCTATATCGTCTCGATCTATGCCGCGTTTCTGGCGGCGCTGATCCCGTTCCTGATGGATTACGGACCACCCAGGGCGTGGCGTCCACGGCCCGCGATTATCGGACGGATGACACTGCGCAGCCTGCCGCTGGCGGTGGCAGATGCGATCGAATGGGGGACCCGCAGGATCGATATTCTTATCCTTGGTTTCTTCGCGGCTCCGGCAGCAGTCGGGGTCTATTACGTGGCGCAACAGGTCGCGAGCCTGCCGCAGAAACTCAAGACCAGCTTCGAGCCGATCCTGGGTCCGGTCATTACCCGCAACCTCAAGGAGAAGAACTACGCAGCCATTGCGAAGCAGGTCTGCCAGGTCGGGTTCTGGATTACTGCGGCGCAGGCCGGCATCGCGCTTGCGCTCGGCATTCCAGGAGAAGGTGTGATGGGTCTGGTCGGGCCGGAATTCGTCTTCGGCACCGGCGCGCTGGCGTTCCTCCTCGCCGCCGAGGTGGTGGCCGCCACTGCCGTCGTCAGCGAGGCGGCGCTGATCTATGTCGCGAGAGTGCGCAATCTGTTCATTTCGATTGCGACAATCGGGCTGCAGGCAATGCTGACGGTGGCAGGGATACTGCTCGCGAGACGTCTTGGCTTGGACGAATTCTACCAGGCAGCCGCTGCCGCGATGGCCTTGATGCTGGCGCTTGCCTTCTCGTCGCTCGTCAAGTCGCTGATGCTCTCGCGGCTGCTGGGAGAGCCGATCAACAACTGGCGATGGGCGCTGTTCTGGGCTGCGGCGCCAGCGATCGTGCTGGGCTGGGCGGCGACTCGTTACCTGCCGGAATGGGCCGAACTCGCCTTCGGTGTGCCGGCGATCCTCGGCATCTACTGCTGGGTGATCTGGACTCGCGGATTCGGTCCGGAGGACCGCGTGCTCTTCCGCAAAAGCGCCGCAAACTAACGGTTTACCGCTAGAAAAACACGTTCAGTCGACGTTCACGGCGAATCGAGCCTCCTATGGCGGGACGGACAAAACCGTATTGGAGGGATAGCCATGACCATGGCCAGACTATTCGCGGCAAGCTGCATGATCGCAATCGTGGCGGGATGCGCCGCCACCAAGGACGACGGCCGGCTGGGTTCAACAGGCGAGCAGCAGGACCAGGTGCTAGTCACCGGCAGCAAGAATGAAGAAGCGAAGGTGCTGGCCGATGCCCGGGGCCGGTCAGACAGGTCATACGAGACCCCCGCACCGCCGCCACCCCCTCCTCCTCCTCCCCCGCCCCCGGCAATGAGCGCCAAGGTCGCGAACCAGGCCTATGGAGCGCTGGGCGCACCCGCCCGCGAAATGGTTGCTCCTGTGCCGGGCTACCGCGTCCCGCCTGTCATGGTTGCCACCGATCCGGGGCGCGAACGTTATGAGGGTGAAGAAGTCAGCCCGGTCCACTTGACGCGGGCCGAGCCGGTTTCGACCTTCTCGGTCGATGTCGATACCGGCGCCTACGCCAATACCCGAAGGTTCCTCACGCAAGGCCAGACGCCGCCCCGCGATGCGGTGCGGACCGAGGAGCTGATCAACTATTTCCGCTACGATTATGCGCGGCCGGGCGATCGTTCGACGCCGTTCTCGATCACCACGGACCTTGCGGCTACGCCGTGGAATCCGGATACGCGGCTGCTGCGGATCGGGTTGAGGGGCTACGACCTGCCGCGTGACGGCAGGCCGCCTGCCAATCTCGTCTTTTTGATGGACGTGTCGGGTTCGATGTCGAGCCCGGACAAGCTCCCGCTGGTCAAGACCGCGCTCGCCGGTCTCGCCGACGAGCTGGGCAGGCAGGACAAGGTCTCGATCGTCGTCTATGCGGGTGCCGCCGGTCTCGTGCTGGAGCCGACCAATGATCCGCGCAAGATCAAGGCAGCACTCGAGCGGTTGCAAGCAGGCGGCTCCACTGCGGGTGCGGCAGGGCTCAAGCTCGCCTACAACATCGCCCGTGACAATTTCATCGACGGCGGCGTCAACCGTATCCTCATCGCCACCGACGGCGACTTCAACGTCGGCGTCTCCGATACCAAGCAGCTGATCGAGATGATCGAGAACGAGCGCGATCACGGCATCACACTGACCACGCTCGGCTTCGGCACCGGCAATTACAACGAAGCGATGATGGAGCAGATCGCCGATCACGGGAACGGCAACTACGCCTATATCGACACCGCTCTCGAAGCTCGCAAGGTGCTGGTCGAACAAATGGAATCCATGCTGTTCACCATCGCCAAGGACGTCAAGATCCAGGTCGAGTTCAACCCCGCGCAGGTCAGCCAGTACCGCCTGATTGGTTATGAGAACCGGGCGCTGCGTGAGGAGGATTTCGACAACGACGAGGTCGATGCCGGCGATATCGGGGCCGGCCACCAGGTCACCGCGATCTACGAGATCGTGCCGGCGGGGCTCAAGGGCTGGATCGCTCCCCGGCGCTATGATGACCCGCTTCCCGATGCGGCCATGGCCAAATCCGGCGAACTCGCTTTCGTCAAACTGCGCTACAAGCTGCCGAACGGCGACACGTCGCGGCTGATCGAAAAGGCCGTGCCGGCAAGCATGATCGCGCGCAGTTCGCTGCCCTCGGGCGACTTCGCTTTCGCCACGGCGGTTGCCGCATTCGGGCAGGCCCTGCGTGGCGATGAAATGCTGAACGGCTTCGACTATGCCGACATCGCCAGGCTCGCGGGAAATCAGCGCGATTTCTGGAGGCAGGAATTCGTCCGTCTGGTCGGAGTTGCCGGTTCGCTCAAGGGAGGATGATTCTTGGCGTTGAGCGCGAGCCGCTAGGCGGCTATCGCGTCTTGCGTGAATCCCTATCGCCTCACCATAGTCCTTGCCGGAGCTGCGGCCAGCGCGGTGCTCGCCTTCGCCAGCACCGTGGCGCATGGTCCGGAGTTCATCGCCGGACTTGAAAGTGAAGCGATGGCAGCGCGGGACGCGGCAGGCGGCAAAGACATCGCAATCGATTTCGTTACCCGCCAGGGCTGGCTCACGCGCCATCCGGTGCTGAGCGGCGGCAAAGGCCTGGACGCCGCGACGCGTGAAGACTCGGCAAGGGCAATCGCCGGCGTACCGGGTATCGGCGGGGTGTCCTGGAAGGGAGGCCGGGCAGGCGGCGGTCGCACCGACGGGCGGGAACGCGAAGTGGCGTCCGGTCACTGCCAGGAAGATGTCGAGGCGATCCTCAGGGTCCGCACCATACGTTTTGGTGAAGCCAGCGCCCGCATCGACCGGGCGAGCAACAAGGTGCTCGACGAAGTGGCCGAAGCGCTGTCGCCCTGCGTCGGCAGCATCATTGCGATCACCGGCCATACCGACGGCAATGGCGACGAGGTCGCGAACCTCGCGCTTTCGATCGCGCGTGCCAATGCGGTCCGCTGGGCTCTGGTTGGCAGGGGAATACCGGCAGATGGACTTCGGGCTAGCGGTGTCGGGTCGGCAGAGCTGATGGAGGGTCTTGATCCCACCGATCCGGCCAACCGCCGCATTGAATTCTCGGTGGTCATGACCATGCCGCTGCAGCCGACACCGGTCGACACGCCAGGCCCGGGCTGAGGAGGGAGTAGGCACCATGCCACTGTGGTTGGAAATGCTCGTAATGCTGCTGCTGACCTATGCGTTCGGCCTCGCTATTGGCTGGGCAATCTGGAATCGGGGGTAATGGAACTGTGCTGCAAATGATCGAGGCCAACTGGCTTGCATTCGTCATCGTCCTGGCGATCGGTATTGCCGTTGCGTGGTGGCTGTTCCGCCACGGATCGACGATCGAGGGGAGGCGGGAGCGCCGCCCGGATGCACTGGACGAAGGTGCCGCACCCGCTTCGCGCAACCAGGCGCTGATCGTCACGCCGCCTGCAGCCGATCTGACGCCGCCGGCGGCGAGCGGAACGATGGCTGGAGTAGGCGAGATCGTCGCCGTGGCCGCGCAGGACGAAGTCGAGGAACAGGCGTCCCGTGACGCGGATTCCGGGCCTGCGGACGATCTTGGCAGGATCAAGGGCGTCGGGCCCAAGCTCGTCACGCTGCTGGAATCGCTGGGGGTCACTCGGTTCGAGCAGATCGCCGGCTGGAGCAAGGACGATATCGACCAGATCGATGCTCAGCTAGGCGCTTTCGCCGGCCGGCCGAGAAAGGACGGTTGGGTCGAACAGGCCAGATTGCTCGCCAGCGGCGACACTGCCGCCTATGAAGCGAAATTCGGGAAATTATAGCGGTCAATCGAGCCCGTAGCGCCTGCGGATTTCATCTTCCCACCCCGTTTCGGGCAAGCCGAAATCTTTGCGCAGCGAATCGGAATTCCTGAGGAATTCGATTTCCGCTGCGACCTGCTGTTCGGGGTCTCCAGCTGGATTGGCCAGCCGGTCACCGGGCTCGTCTGTGCGGCGAGGGATCGTTCTGCTGTGGCCTGGGCAACCTTGGCGGACATGTCCTGAAACGTCGGCGCCATGAGCCATTCATCCATCAGCGCTGCGAGCGATTCTTGCTCGGGCCTAAAGCTGCGCTGCCAATCGTCATCGCTTTCCTCGTCCTCGATTTCCTCCGGGTCCCAGACGATGACAACACCTGTTTCGAAGTCGAGGCAGACCAGAGCCGGGCTGTCTTCACAGATCGGCAGCAGGTTTGCCGGCCATTCCTGCCCCAGCGGCCCGAAGGGTTCGGTGGTGAGTTCAAGGTAGCGCCTTGCCAACTCGCCAATCGCGAACAGGCCCTGTCCTGGTCCAAACCCGCCGTCACTGATGGCGTAGAGTTGGCGCAGTTCTTCCGGAAACCTGCGGCCGATCTGTCGCTCGGCCAGCTCGATTGTCGCGGCATCGGGCGGCGTTGAAAGGTCAGGCGAAGGTGCCTTGCCACCAAGGCGGATCGGGCCCTCCGGCCCTATTGCGACAGCACCACCGAGCTTGCCGAGCATGCCTTCGAGCGCATCGGCTAGGTTGAGCAGCCCCATCGCGCCCGGCGCACTGTGCGCGCGCATGTCGCCCTTGAGTTGAGCGAAATCGAGGAATTCCGCATCGGCTTCAGCCGCTGCCATATAGGTCCTGCGACGCGGGTCGCCGGCGCGATCGGAAATGCGCCGGAACAGGTCGTGCGAGATTGCTGACATTTCTTGCCTCTCCCGAGTTTCGCGCATCCACCGTACTGCAGCGAGCTTTGGGCAAGGTTAACATCTGAAAGAGCGATTGCGCGCGGGCCTCACAGTCAATAGGATTCGCCGCAAACTGGAACGAGGAGAGGACAATATGGGCAAACTCGATGGAATGGTGGCGATCGTCACCGGTGGCGGGCAGGGTGTGGGTTTCGGCATCGCACAGGCCTTTGCCGACGAGGGCGCAAATCTGGTGCTGACGGGCCGCGTCAAGGCAAAGCTCGACGGCAAGGCCGAGCAGCTGCGCGCCAAGGGTGTCGAGGTTGTCGCGGTTGAAGGCAATGTCAGCGAACGAAAGTCGGCTGCCGAAGCGGCGGCTGCCGCACTCGATGCATTTGGACGGATCGACATCGTCGTCAACAACGCACAGTCCGCGCCTACCCATGCACCACTCGACCAGCAAACCGACGAGATGCTCGAATCGGTGATCGATTCGGGCCTGTTCGGCACAATCTACTTCATGCAGGAATGCTTCGAGGGGCTGAAGAAGCAGGGCGGGGCGATCATCAACATGGGCTCGATCATGGGCACCAACGGATCGGAGAACACGGCTGCCTATGCCGCCACCAAGGAAGCCATCCGCGGCGTTTCGCGCGTCGCTGCGCGTGACTGGGGGCGCTATGGGATCAAGGTCAACACCATCTGTCCCGGCGCGAAAAGCGAGAGCTTTATGAGCTTCTTCGAGCAATATCCCGAGGAACTGCCGAAATACGAGGACGCGCTCGCATTGAAGCGCTTCGCCGAATGCTATGAGGATGTCGGCGCGCTGGCGGTCTATCTGGCGAGCCCTGAATGCTTCATCACCGGGCAGACGCTGCATTGCGACGGCGGGCAGTTCATGCCGTGATCAACGGGGAGCTCCGCTAGCCCTCGTACCGCAGGTCGACATGCGTCGCCTCGCCGTTCGGGCCCATCGGTGAATCATATTCGATCACCGAACACACCGGATTGGAATGGGTCGCGAACAGGTTCTTCTCGTCGGCCATTACCGCGTCGAGCCTGCCTGGCTCGTTCTGCATGATGTTGCGCGCCTCCTCGAAGTCTTCCTTACTGTTCCACCAGATTTCCATGATGCAGTCGTAACCG
>Ga0181594_10003961_pt1 | contig 13311 bp, 11 predicted proteins | sample 071ome_18_FD_145603 | JGI IMG/M metagenome (GOLD analysis project Ga0181594, IMG submission 145603) | Coastal salt marsh microbial communities from the Groves Creek Marsh, Skidaway Island, Georgia - 071413BT metaG (spades assembly) | ecosystem: Environmental > Aquatic > Marine > Intertidal zone... | reverse complement strand
GGAGGCCAGTTGATCCGCGCGAGACCGTCGCTCACTTCGGGCGCTCTCAAAGGCAACGCGGGTTCGATCGAGGTCTGATGCTGCCTCGGTGACGAGCCTTCGGGCATCCTCGAGTGCCTCGGCAAGGTCACCGAGGCGGCCGGAAAAGAGGTCCCCCTGGGATTCCAGGTCCGACAGGGTGTCAGATGTAGTGCTCAGCTCCGATGTGACTTGGGCCAACCGACGCTCGAGTTCCTCAGCCTGAGCTTCCGACGCCTCTGCATCCCCCTCCAGCTGGGCGACCCGCCTCACGATTTCCCGACCTCGCGCCTCGACACCTTCGAACACATCGCGAGCCTCTTCGAGGCGAGATCGTACCGCAGCGGCATTCGATGCCCGCTCATCGGCAATGGACTTGATGCGCCCCAGCTCCTGTTCCACGCCGGCTCGTGCCGCCAGGAGTTCAGCGTGTTCCTTGTCCAGGGAGGTGACACGCCCTTTGGCCTCAGCTCGCTCTTCTCCGATCTGCCCGAGTCGTCGCTCCGCGTATGCGGCGCGCTCGTCGGCAACCGCCAGGTCACGCTCCCAACGGACGAGCTCGGAGCGGATACGGTCGAGCACCGCGGTGGCCGCACCCCTGGCCTTCTGAGCGTCGACCTCGCGAAGGCGGAGTCCTTCATACTCGGCCTCGGCCGAAGCCAGTTCCGCCACCATCCCCTGCTCAGTCTGCATATCGCCGCTCAGGTCGGACGTCACCGCCTCAAGCCGCACAGAGAGCGTTTCGAGCTGGTGACGAACCACTTCGACCTCAACGTCCAGGCGACGCTGTCGGTACTCCAGGAAGCGCTGTGCTTTCCCTTTTTGACGGGCCAGGGACCGCACCTTGGTCTGGACTTCGGCGATCACGTCCTCGAGTCGTTGTAAATCCATCTCGGCACGCTCGAGGCGACGCGTCGCTGCCTTTCGCCGGTCCTTGTACTTCCCGATCCCCGCAGCCTCTTCGAAGAGGCCACGGCGCTCCTCGTTCCGATCGGAGAGGATCGCATCAACCATGCGTTGTTCGATCATCGCATAGGCGTTTGCACCGAGACCGGTATCACGGTACAGCTCGACGATATCCTTCAGACGTACCGTGGAGCGGTTGATGGAGTACTCGCTCCCCCCGTCGCGGAAGACCTGTCGACCGATCTCCACCTCTTCGTACGCAATCGGCAGGGCGCCATCCTCGTTCGTGACCGTCAGCGATACGAAACCGCGGTTTACCGGGCGACGGTTCAACGAGCCCTGAAAGATCGCTTCTTCCATCTTCGCGCCACGGATGGCGGTGGGTCGCTGCTCACCCAGGACCCAGCGGATCGCATCCGAAATGTTCGACTTGCCACAGCCATTCGGCCCCACGACCGCCGTGATCCCCTCGTGGAACTCCACGGTGGTCGCGTCAGCGAACGATTTGAAGCCCTGAACCTTGAGCGATTTCAGTCTCATCCGGGACCCATCCACAAAAGCCAGGCAGCAACCGCAACGACAAGAACGAGCACGACAACAAACGTGATGGAGGGTCGGCGCGTACGCTTTTCAGCGATCTTTCGGGTGGCGCCCGGTTCTGCCGCCACCGATTCGGCTGCGTCGGCGCCGGCGGAGTCTACAGCGGATGCGGCGGCGGCAGCTCCGCCCTCCGTATCCACGCCACTCACCGGACCCGGTTCAGGACTGTCCGACCTGTCCACGTCGAGCACGTCCACCCCGTTCCCATCCGAGACCGGGACCGTGGGCGCGGTCACGGCCCGGACCAGGGGCTCGAGATCCCGGATCGTGAAGGAAGCGTCTTCAGCAGCACCCAGGATGATGATGTCGGACGCAGAGCCCAGGAAACCCGGCGTGCACGGCTCCCCATCGAGCAGGTAGAGCATCAGCATCACACCTGCCTCCGCCATGCCTTCCGAGAATCTGGCCCACCGCGGGTCGCGAACAATGGACATCGTCTGGGCCACCGGTGCACCGGCCGTGATCAGGAGGTAGCCGTCCATCGGATGTGAGACACGACCTGCAGAAGCACCGAACAGCGCCGCGTCCGAAACCCCTTCCCGGTTTGGAACACCTGCGTGGACATGCAGCGACGGATCATCGAGACCGGCATCCGCAAGCACGATGCGATGCCCTTCTGACGCCCAGCGAGCGGCAAGCGAGTGAGCCGCTACCGGCGCCCACCCCCCTCGACGGGATTCGTCCGAGGCGACGAGGGCGACGACCCGTCCGCCCCCTTCCCCGGCCATGACCGGTGCCGCGACCTCGTCAAGCGGCAGCGGTGCAGGGAGATCGGCCATGAGCAAGCAGTGGTCGCGACCGAGTCGCGAGCCCGACGGGGCGATTCGAGAGGAAAAGAGGGAGCGCCGCGTCACGCGACGCGACAAGGTAGATCCCTGATGAACGTGCGGAAAGGAACCTCAGGCTTCAGGTGCCTCCCACCGCGGCGCGTCACCCCAGAGGTTTTCCAACTGGTAGAAGGCCCTCGCCTCGGGATGGAAGACATGAACGATGAAGTCGACGTAGTCCAGGAGGGCCCAACGTCCGCCCCGAAGCCCCTCGGAGTGCTCGGGACGGACGCCGTCCTTCTTCAGCTCGTCGAGGACATGGTCGGCGATCGCCTTAACCTGCACATCCGACCTCCCCCCGGCGATTACGAAGTAGTCCGTCGCAGTCGAGATACCGCGAAGATCCAGGATCAGGACGTCGTGGGCTTTCCGCTCGAGCGCGAGAGACGCGGCTCGACGGACTTCGGGAGGAAATTCCGCCGGATCGGTAGTCAGCGCATCCATGGGCGGATCAGCTCTCCGCAGCCTCCACACGGACCGTGATCTCGACGGTAACGTCGGTGTGCAACTTGATCGGGACGGAGATCTCACCCACGGACTTGATCACCTCGTCCAGCTGTACGCACTTCTTGTCCAGATCGAAATCGAGTTCGTCCGCATTCGCACGATCCGCGATGTCCGCGACGGTTACCGACCCGAAGAGCTGCCCGTCTTCCCCAGCATTCTCGCTGAACGACAATGTGAGTCCCTCGAGCTGCGATGCGCGCCGACGCGCCTCGAGGAAATTCCGACGCGCTGACTCCACGGCCTGTGCCTGCTCCGCTTCAATGCGCGCGAGATTGTCGTCGCTTGCGACGTACGCGAGCCCCTGCGGAATGAGATAGTTCCGCGCGTACCCGGGCTTGACCGTCACAACTTCACCGACGTCACCGAGATTCGAAACCGACTGCTTGAGAATGAGCTTCATGATTCCTCCAATAGATGCCTAACCGGTCATGGCCTCCGCGCGTGCGCGGAGGTTCAACCACGTGTCTGCGATACCCAGGAGTGCCGCGAAGCCGACCACAACCGGTGCGGCGAACAGAACGCCCAGGACGAACATGAGTGCACCGAAGAGCGAAAGCCCTCCGTTGACGAATGCGACAACGCCTGCCCCCCGAAGGGCGTAAAGAGCTGTCATGAAGACGGCGAGGTTCGCCCCCACCCGCACCGCACCGTCGCTCATCCTCGTCACGACGAGGACGAGGCCAGCGATCAAGACCCATACGAGATGGTCGTTGAACGCGAACTGACGGACAGGAGCCAGGCCCTGATCATCATGGAAGCCCAGCCGTCGGTATAGCCACCACGCGACCCCGAGCGCAGCCATCGACTCCAGCGCCAGAACGGCTGGAAAGACCGCCGCTTGCAGCTCAACGGTGCGATATACGGCCGCGACCAGCGCTGGCGAAACCGCCTGACCTTCGCGAACGACCTCCAGCCCCTGCAGCACGTTACCGAGGACGACGGACAGGCGGTCGTTCACACCCCAGTCAAGGTTCGACCAGGCGTCGGCGCGAAGCAGGTAGAAAACGCCGGCAACAACGCCAGATCCCCCAACAGCTGCCAGGGAGCGGGACACGAGCCGCCAGCGTGGGAAGCCGATCGTGGACGCGGCGAAGAACCCGCCGAGCAACACGGCCCAACCGCGTTCCGCGTACCAGAGCGGATCTCGCTGCCCTGCCAGCGTGACGAACATTGCGACCACGGTCGCCACGACGAGGGCCGTGCTCCGCAGTCCCCCCACTCCAATGAGGATCAGCAGGGGCACGCTGACCAGCATGCCGGCAGGAACCATCGAGGTCAACGCAAGCAGAACGAAGAGTATGACCGCTCGTCGCCACCCCCCTCCCATGGAGGACTTCTGCGCATCACCCATCGACATCCCGGTCGTGTCCCGGAACTCAGCCGTCCTGACGGCGCATATAGGGAAGCAACGCCAGATACCGGGCCCGCTTGACCGCCGAACCGAGTTGCCGCTGGAAACGAGCAGTCACCTTCGTCGTCCGCTTCGGCAGGATCTTGCCCTGCTCCGTGATGAAATGCGACAGCGTTTCGACATCCTTGTAGTTCAGCACGACGACCCGTGGGCCCTCCATACGCCGACGACGACCCCTCGCCCCGCTGAACTCCGGCGGCGCACTCGTCGGGTCGCGAGGTTCGTCCTCTTCGTCCCGAGCCCCGACCGTGTCGTCGTCATCGTCGTCGTCCTCTTCGTCGTCGTCATGGCGCGTTGCCCGAGCCGGCACATCCGCGAGAATCGACGCCCCGCTTGTGGGCTCTCCCTCGTTGATCACCACGAGATACCGGAGCACTTCCTCGTCGAGCTTCAGCAAACGTTCGAACTCGGGGAGCGCTTCCGGGGCTGCGGTCACGTGCGCAACGACGTAGTAACCGACGCCCTGTTTCCGGATCGGGTAGGCGAGTTGGCGGTTGCCCCAGTGATCGACGGCGACCACCTCGCCACCGTGGGCGATCGCGAGCTCGTGAAACTTCTCGAGCTTCGTCGTTGCGGCGCCTTCGTCGAGCGCCGGGTCAAGGATGTACACCACTTCATAGAGCCGCATCGTTGGTTCCCTCGGTCCGTGAGTTGGAAACGGGCTCCACCGAACTTGGGACCTCGACAGCGGAAAAGGTCCCCGATGGAGCGGGATTTCTGGAGCGCTCGCAGAATCGTGAGCGCGGTGGAAGCTAGTGGATTGCCCCTGTCGGTGGAAGCACACGCCCAAGCCGTACCGGACGCCTGGCGGAGGGCTCCCTACACGGTCATCGCCTGCTGCACAGCGGCGATCAGGAATGGATACCGCTCGAAGCCCCAACGCGCTTCCTCCACATCCAAGCGCTCCCGGTTCGTATGGGCAAAACGTTCTTCTCCCGGAGCGAAGCCCACCGTGGGGATCCCGTGGACACCACACGACCAACCCCCGTCCGTGGCAAACTGCCATGGTCGGATGGTCGCGGGTCCGTCTCCAGACCTGCGTCCAACCGCTTCAGCGGCGGCAAGGATCATCGGATCGTCGGCGCTCATCAGAAATCCGGGTGTGAGCAGATTCCGTTCTTCGATCAGACCGGTGTACGTCCGCTGTAGTTCCGTGGCCATCCGCACCTCCCACGTAAGCCCGTCCGGCGTACTTGGCATCCGCGAGGAGACGGCTTGGTGCACCTGGTCCATCAGCGACTGATCATCGCTTCCCGGCAGGATCCGCCAATCGATCGTGACCACGGCAGAGTCCGGAATCACATTGCGGCTCTCAGGCAGCACGTCGACCATGGTGGAAATCAGGCTCGATTGACCGAGGATCGGGTCAGATGGTTGATCCCCCGCGAGGTCGCGGATGCCTGCCAGGACATCGCCGAGCAGGTCCAGCGCATTGTGCGCCCGAGCCGGTACGCTCGCGTGCCCGGCCAGCCCGGTAATCGCGACCTCGATCTCCGCTCGCCCCCGATGCCCGATACAGACATCGCCATGCGTTGCTTCGCCGATCACCACCACACCAGGCTGAACTGCTCCGGATTCCAGCAGGTGCTTCATACCCAGGCCGCCCCTTTCCTCCAGTACGGTGTGCGCGACGATCACATCCCCGGGGGCTTCGCCCATCATGGCTGCAGCAGCGTAGGTCTGGAGGGCAAGTGGACCCTTGATGTCCATGGCGCCGCGCCCGTGCAGGAACCCGTCCCGGATGTCACCGGAGAACGGGGGGACCTCCCACTCGTCGTGGTCACCCTCCGCCACAACATCCAGGTGACAGTTGAGGAGAGCAGCGGGAGCATCACCCCGACCGCGCGCGACCCCGATCACGTTGCCGGCCCCATCCACCCGAATATCGTCGAGGCCGAGTGCCTCCATCTCTTCCCTGACTCGGCGCGCAACGTCACCCTCGTGTCCCGGAAGCCCCGGGATCCTGATGAGGTCGGCCGCGAAGGCGATGGCGTTTTCGAAGGTGGCTTCCCTGGACATTGGTCAACTCCCGTAGGACTGCTTGCGTCTGGAAACGCGGGCGGGTGGCCGACCCCCGGGGCCAGCCACCCGATCGCTGGGTGAGATCAGCTCGGTGCCAACCCTCGGTAGGGCGGCACCGGCGCGGTCACGCGATGAACCACGGCGCGAGAACCAGTGACACGACACTCATGAGTTTGATGAGGATGTTGAGTGACGGGCCGGACGTATCCTTGAACGGATCGCCTACGGTATCACCCACCACGGCCGCCTTGTGCGGATCCGAACCCTTGCCCCCGTAGGCACCACCCTCGATGTACTTCTTGGCGTTATCCCACGCTCCACCCGCGTTCGCCATGAACAGTGCCATGAGGACACCCGTCACCGTTGCACCTGCGAGCAGTCCCCCCAACGCCTCGACTCCGAGGAACTTACCCACGATGACCGGGGAGATCACCGCGGTCAGGCCGGGAAGCACCATTTCGCGGAGAGCCGCCTGAGTGGAAATGTCCACACAGCGAGCTGAGTCAGGCTTGGCTGTTCCCTCCATGATGCCGGGAATCTCGCGGAACTGTCGGCGCACCTCCTCGACCATGCCCTGAGCAGCCCGGCCCACGGCCGTCATCGTCAGGGCGGCCACGAAGAAGGGCAACATTCCGCCGAGGAGAAGGCCGATCACCACCATTGGATCGACGATGTTGATCGTGTCCAGGTTCGTTGCCGTCGCATACGCGGAGAAGAGCGCAAGGGCCGTGAGCGCGGCTGAACCAATGGCAAAGCCCTTACCGATGGCAGCCGTCGTGTTTCCGATCGCATCGAGCGAGTCCGTGATCTCACGGGTCTCGGGCCCGAGGCCGGCCATTTCACTGATGCCGCCCGCGTTGTCGGCGATCGGGCCGTACGCGTCGACCGACATCGTCACGCCCACCGTGGCCAACATGCCCACGGCCGCGATCCCGATACCGTAGAGGCCGGCGAAGTTGAACGCGACGGCAATCGCGATGCAGATCAGGATCACCGGAATGGCGGTCGATTCCATGCCGACCGCGAGTCCTGTGATGATGTTGGTGGCGGACCCGGTCTGGCTCGACTCGGCAATCTTGTCGACAGGTTTGCCCGCCGTGTAGTACTGCGTCACCGTGCCGATCAGGATCCCGGCGAGCGTCCCCGCAAAAATCGCGATCCAGGGCCCATTCGTCGGGTAGCTCTCCCCGCTGAACGTGATACCCATGCTCGTCACCACAGGGTACATCAAGGCGAGGAACAAGGCTCCGGCAATCCACGTCGTGCCATGGAGAGCGTGCGATGGATCCCGCTTTTCGAGGACCTTCATGAAGGCGATCCCGATCAAGGAGGAGATCAGACCCACCATTGCCGTGGTCAGCGGAAGAGCGATCGCCTCAGCACGAGAGCCCGCAAGCATCGGAGCCGAAGCACCGATCGCGATCGTGGCCACCATCGAGCCTACGTAGGACTCGAAGATATCGGCACCCATACCTGCGACATCACCCACATTGTCGCCCACGTTGTCCGCGATTGTGGCGGGGTTCCGTGGGTCATCCTCCGGAATGCCGGCTTCGACCTTGCCGACGAGATCGGCGCCAACGTCAGCCGCCTTCGTGTAGATTCCGCCGCCAACTCTCGCAAACAGTGCGATGGTCGAGGCTCCCATGGCAAAGCCGGACACCAACTCGGCATAAACCGAGAAATCGGAGGCACTCGCAGCGCCAGCACCGAATGCGAAGTAGAGCACGCCGAGGCCCAGCATGCCCAGTGCGGCCACAGCAAGGCCCATCACCGCGCCACCGAAGAAGGCGATTCGGAGCGCCTTGCCCTGACCCTCCTGGTTCGCCGCGGCGGACGTTCGCGTATTCGCCCGCGTGGCGGCCTTCATGCCGGCAAAACCCGCCGCGACCGAGCTGAGGGCGCCGAAGACGTATGCTCCGGCCGAGTTCCATCCGATGGCGATTCCCAGCAGGCCCGCCACCAGCACGACGAAGCCCGCGAGGACGGTGTACTCCCTGCGGAGAAATGCCATCGCACCATCATGGATCTGCTCCCCAAGGTCCACCATGACCTCGTTGCCCTGATCCTGGCGCGTAACATAGCCGTAGATTCCCCCTGCGATGGCAAGCCCGAAAATCCCGAGCGCCCAGGCGAATCCGGTAAAGTCGACGAAATTCATTGAATCGATTGCCCTCTCGTCCGTCGGTCCGTGTTCAGTTCGCGATCTATCGATTGAAGCGGTTCATTGCCACTTCCGTTCCTTCTTCCAACCACAGGCGCACGGCCTCGGACAGGTCTGGCAGGAGCCCGACCACCGTGTCTTCATCATCTGCGGACATCTCCGAGAGAACCCAGTCCGACAGATCTTCGCCCTCCGGCTTCTTTCCCACCCCGATCCTCAACCGAGGGTAACCGTTCGACTGCAGGGCACCTGACACCGACTTCAGCCCGTTGTGCCCACCCGCTCCTCCGTCCGGGCGAAACCGAATGCGGCCGACATCCAGGGCCGTGTCGTCCACCACAACCAGCAGATCCCGCTCGAAATCGAAGTTGGCAACTACCCGGATCGGTCTGAGAGCGAGCCCACTTCGATTCATGAACGTCGTCGGCTTCATCAGACGAACATCGACCGCTCCGACCTTACCCTCACTGACGAACGCCCTTCCCTCCCGCCGAAACGGTCCGAAGTCCCAGTCGTACGCCAGACGATCAATCACCCACCACCCGACATTGTGCCGGGTGTTTTCGTACTCGGGCCCGGGGTTCCCGAGCCCGAGCACGACTTTCATCTACTGCAGCACTCAGCGTGGAAGTCAGGCTTCGGGCTCGCCCGAGGCGGGCTCGTCCCCTGAGTCACCCTCTTCGTCAGCCTCTGCTTCGTCGGAACCGCCCTTGGGCGCGGAAACCGAACAGATCGTTCGTTCCGGCGCGACCGTTACCTCGATGTCTTCGGCGAAGGTCACATCACGGATGTGCAGGACCTCCCCCACATCCAGACCGCTGATGTCCACCTCGATCGTTTCCGGGATCTTGGACGGGATGCATCGAATCGGAAGCTCATAGATGATCTGCTCGAGAGATCCTCCGCCGACCTGCACACCCACCGGCGTCCCCACGAGGTTCACCGGAACTTCAACGTCCACAGCGACACCTTTCTGGATCCGCAGGAAATCGACGTGAAGGAGCGTGGCTTTCCACGGGTGCGTCTGAAGCTCCCGGACGAGCGTTCGGACGGCCTCCTTCTCCCCTTCGATCTCGAGGTCCACAATCGTGTTTTCGACCGAGATGTTGCGAAACAGGTAGTCGGCGTCGTGCGTGTCGAGCGACAGATGGACGGGCTCACCGTCCCCGCCATACAGAACAGCAGGGGTCTGACCGGCCTGGCGCATTTTCCGCGCGACACCCTTACCGGTTCCTTCTCGAAGCGTGGCCTTCAACGTTGTGTCAGTCATATCTGACTCCTCTGATTATCGGCCCCCGGGCGATCCCGGGGCCCTTTCCCTCAGTTGTCAGGAAGCATCTCGAACAATTGGCTTACCGACTCGTTCGAGTGCACGTGATCGATCGCCTTCGCGAGAAGATCGGCGACCGAGAGTACCCTGAGATTGTCGAACATCTTTTCGTCAGGAATTTGAATGGTGTTCGTCACCACCATCTCTTCGAGCGGGGCCTGACTCAGTCGTTCGACCGCGGGCCCCGAGAATAGAGCATGGGTTGCCGCAGCGTAAACGGCTTTTGCCCCACGCTCCTTCAGCGCAACAACGGCGTTCGAGAGCGTTCCCGCGGTGTCGCACATGTCGTCGACGAGCAGGCAATTCATGCCGTCCACGTCACCCACGACGTTCAACACCTCGGACATGTTCGCCTTCGGTCGCCGTTTGTCGATGATCGCGAAGGTGGCCCCCAACCGCTTGCCGAACCCTCGAGCCATCTTCGCCGAGCCAACATCGGGCGCCACGACCACGAGGTCATCCAGCTGCTTGTCGCGAAAGTATTTGGTCAGAACGGGTGCGGCGTAAAGATGATCGACCGGAATGTCGAAGAACCCCTGGATCTGGTGCTGATGGAAGTCGATGGACACGACTCGATCGGCACCTGCCGCCACGATCAGATTGGCGACGAGCTTCGCGCCAATCGCCACACGGGGTTGATCCTTCCTGTCCTGACGACCGTAACCGAAGTAGGGGATCACCGCCGTCACCCGTGCGGCACTGGCTCTTCGCGCAGCATCGATCAGCAGAAGGAGTTCCATGATCGAATCGGCAGGGGCGTTCGTGGACTGCACGATGAAAACGTCTCGACCCCGCGCGTTCCGGTCGATCCGGGCGAAGAGTTCCCCGTCCGCGAACTGCTTGACCGTCGCGCCATCAGGAGACTTGCCGATGATGTCCCCGATCTCGACGGCGAGCGGCCGATTGGCACGGCCAGCGAGCAGCAGGAGGGGGCCCCTCCTGAAGGTGTCGTCCATGATGGGGAAGTCGTGTCTGTGTCGCGCGAAAGAACAGCCCAGAAAGCTAGGGGCCGGTGCATTTGGGGTCAACGAGCGGGAAGTACCTCGAAGTCGATCGAGGAGACGGCATCCGTCCGGTTCGCCGTTGTGAGCACGAGACGAATCTCGTACGTGCCGGGGTCCAGGTGTGGAAGATCGAGGGAGAGGTAGTGAAAGTCGTGCCCAGGCCGCTCCGGGGCCGGCTCCTCCCATGAGAGCTCGAGGGGGCGGGTGCGCTCCCCAAGACCCAGCACCCTGCCGAGCGTACGAAGGACACCACGGTCGGTACGATCGATCGAAACCCGAAACCTCAGAGTCTCGGGGCGAAAACCGAGACCAGCGACCTCCCACCCGATCGCAAATGACTCTCCTGAGTGGACTTCGGCACGAGGGAGAGCGCTACCAACGGCTCGCTCCAGGTTCTCTGGCTGATCACCCGACGCCGACAGAAGCAAGAGGTCAGACAGTGTCGCAAGATCCTCCAGAGCACGTCGCTCGACCTTTCCGAGGCGAATGCGGCCAGCACGGCGTAGCGCGGGAGCCCAGCTCTCCGCCGAGATCAACATCGGCCCCGTGGGGACATCCGTGATCAAGACCCCTTCCGTGAATCCGGATACTCGGACGCTCTCGACGAGTTGACCGTCAGGGCGGAGGACGAACAGGCCGATCCCCGGCTCTTGATCAGAGTACGGCCCGGCCTCCATCCACGGTCTCGGGTGTGCGTGCTCTGCATGGAAGGTGGTGTCGCTCGGGAGAAAGTGCGTCGCAACCACGATCGTCCGCTCACCGCGCGGAAACAGTGCGACCTGCCCCTCCATGGGGAGCAGAATCGGTGCGTATAAAGGGGCATAGAGGCTCCTCGGTGAGCGGCGGTCGGCCCGTAATGCTTCTGCGGTCATTGCCTCCCAAGTGTCCAGCGCATCACCGGGAGGCATGAAGTCACGACCCTCGGGGTGCTGGTGACCCACCGCGTCATCGTCGGGCTGAAAACCTCGACGGAGCCGACGTTCCCAGCCCATCTCCCACCCGTTACGAACCGTGAGTTCCTCCAGATCCCGTCCCCACGGCAGCAGGAAGGGATTACGGGCCTCCGACCGAATCGCCGACACGGTCCATCGGGCGTAGTGCTCGGTCAGGCGGTCGTTGCCCGGAGCAAGGTACAGCGGATCTGCCAGCGCCCAGATCCTGCGGATCAGGCCGTCGATCGCCTCGGGTTGACCTTCGAGACCATCGAGCAGACCCCGGGCCCTGGAGTCCATCGGCCATCGGGGGACCTGCCACTCCAACGCCTGCTCCTCGTCCATGAGCGCCAGGGCGCTCTCAAAAGCCTCCAGTGATCGACCGTACTCTCCCAGCGCGTGAGACGCGAAGCCCTCCAGGGCGTGACACCACCACGGAGACGCCCCTCGACAATTCCCGGCGATCGAGCGTGCGGTTTCCGGCTCACCTGCCTCGACCCGGTACCATACCCTCTGCCCGAGAATCCAATCATTTCCCGGAGCAAGATCCTGAAGGGAATCGAGTCGCTGCAGCAGCTGCGAGCGCAGCTCCACGATCGCGTCATGCTCTGGAACGGGGTACCACTCACCCTCGGAGTAGGTCGTGCATATACGGCCGACGATCTCGTCACAGTCACCGCCAAAGCCCTCGACATTGACGGGGAGGTACCGGATCCGACGACGCTCGAAGCTGGCCTGCGCCGAGCGTGCCGACGATACGACGCGGCCCACATCGATCGTGTCCGCCGCACCCACCAACGACGGAGGGTCGCGAGCCAGCCTCTCCTCGGCCTTGTGAGACTCTCCACCGTCCGGACCGGCCCCGCCTGAGGTCAGCATGACTGCAAGTACGAGCGAAGCTCTCATGCTCGCGAACGTACTCGCCCCGAGTCGGTCGGGCGACAAGGCGAAATTGGCCCGGGTGGATTCGAACCACCACTGCCGGTTCCAAAGACCGGGGTCCTGCCATTAGACGACGGGCCATCTGCGATATGCTACCAGAACGGAGGAGCCGCCTTCAAGCCCTTGTCGACCTACTCGTCTCCCACTAGGACAAGTTCACGGGAGGAATGAGCCCCAGGGTCGTACACGGAACGACAGGCCACCCCAACGTCGTCGACACGCCGGCACACCAACGAGCGAACCCCCCTGTATCCGTCCAGGGACCAAAGAGTGCGAATGACGCGGCACCGCTCCCCGACAGCATGGCAACGGCCGCACCCGCCTCACGCATCGCGGACAGAGACTCCTCGACCGGGACGAATTGAGCCGACACGACCTCCTCGAAGTCGTTGGCCATCCGTCCACCGACAAGTTCGGCCCAGCTGAATCGGCGATCCAGCGCCGGGAGCGGTGCGACTGTCCCGCCTGTGCGCGAGGAGGTCAGCGCCCGGTACGCAGGACCGGTCGCTACATGAACAGGAGGCAGCGCGACCGCGATCAACTGCTCCGGCAACGCATCGACCGCCTCGATACGCTCGCCCCTTCCCTCACCGATGGCCGTACCCGAGGGCCCGAGGAAGAAGGGAACGTCCGAGCCGAGGCTTGCCG
>Ga0181594_10003960_pt1 | contig 13316 bp, 13 predicted proteins | sample 071ome_18_FD_145603 | JGI IMG/M metagenome (GOLD analysis project Ga0181594, IMG submission 145603) | Coastal salt marsh microbial communities from the Groves Creek Marsh, Skidaway Island, Georgia - 071413BT metaG (spades assembly) | ecosystem: Environmental > Aquatic > Marine > Intertidal zone... | reverse complement strand
TTGCATAATTCACGCAATGTGGGGCTTGCGGAACGCTTAGACAATATTGGTTGACGGATTGTCATACTCCGTCAGGGGCGCGGCGACGCAGGGGGCGACGGGTTTAGGTCGGCGGACGCGAGAGTTTCGCTGACCGCTGTCATCGCCGCGAAGGCATCGCCCAGGCCATCGTCGCAGAGCATCAGCCCAAGCGAATCACGCACCTGGAGGCGATCGCCGGCAGCCATCCCGGCGAACAGCGAGAGCACGACCGCTTCGTGCTCGGCGATACGACCGCAATGCAACGAACAGAATCTCAACGGCTGGAGCGCATCACGCTCGAACGCTATCATCAGACGCAGGACGGCTGGAGCGCGCCCGGCATCCGCCATCTCGCGAAGGCGGGGGCGAGTGCGGGCCCCGGACATCTGTCGCCGCGCACGACGACGGCCCAGCTGCGCATCGACCACAGAAGGAAGCGGCATCCCGCGTCGAGGCTGGTTACGGGACGGTCGACAAATGCGTACACGGCGTCTCTCTCACGATATTAATGCAAATGGTTCGCAATATCATGAGAGAGTGTCGCGTGGAGGTCAACCGGAATCGCCCAGGCGCGAAAAAGTCCGGCGGTCAGAGCAACTATTCGGTGGTCTTGCCGTCGAAATGCTCGTGGCTGGCGTTTGCCTCGGCGCAGGTCTTGTGGACGATGCCGTCGACGTGCTCGGGTGGGCCGTAGATGGTGTATAGCTTGAGCGGCTCGGTGCCGACGCTCTTCACATTGTGGCGCGCGCCCTGCGGCACGATCACGGCATCGTCGGCCTTCACGCGGTAGGTTTCATCATCGACAGTGATCTCGCCTTCTCCCGCCTCGATACGGAAGAACTGATCGATATCGTCGTGCACTTCCGCGCCGATTTCGTCGCCCGGTTCTATCGACATCAGCACCAGCTGCAGATTGTGCCCGGTGTAAACCACGCGGCGGAAATCCGTGTTGTCCTCGGTCTGTTTCTCGATATCTTCCTTGTAACCCTTCATTGTTCCGGTTCCTTTTGCCTCTTGATGCAGCCAAGATAGGATGCCAGCGGCGAGGTGCAATTTGAAACATTCGATCACTGTGATTGGCCATTCGCGGCGCGAGTTGACCACGGAATCGACGAGAAAGGACTGACAGTGCCCGGCGATCTCCATTCCCGCCTAGCCGACAGTTTTTCCCGCTTCGCTGACCGCGTTCTGGTCGAGGCGGAGAGCAGAGAATGGACATATGGCGAGGTCGAGCGCGAATCGGGACGACTTGCCGCGCGGCTGGTCGCTCTTGGCGTCTCTCCGGGCGAGCGGGTGCTGGTCCAGACCGATAAATCGGTCGAGACATTGCTGCTTTATTTCGCGGTGGTGCGCACCGGCGCGATCTACCTGCCGCTCAATGTCGATTATACCGAGGCCGAACTGGAGTACTTCGCGAGCGACGCGACCCCGGTGCTGGCGGTGTGTCGCGAGGGGACCGAGGCGCTGTTCGAACGGATCGGCAAGGGTGTCGTTCGCGTGACCACGCTCACCGAGTTGTTCGCTGATCTGCCCGATTCACCCGCTACCCCCGCGCTGCGCCAGCCGGATGATGTGGCAGCGATCCTCTACACCTCGGGTACCACCGGCAAGCCCAAGGGCGCGATGCTGAGCAACGCCAACCTGCGATCGAACGGCGATACGCTGATCGGCCTGTGGCGATTCACCGCTGAGGACCGGCTGATCCACGCCCTGCCGATCTTCCATGTCCATGGTCTGTTCGTGGCGGTGCACTGCGTGGTGTTCTCCGGCGCGTCAATGGTGTTCCTCGACAAGTTCGAAAGCGGCGCTGTGATCGGCTTGATGGCCCGTTCCACCGTGCTGATGGGCGTGCCGACCTTCTATATCCGCCTGCTGGCGGACGAGCGCTTCACAAGAGAGGCGGCCGCGAACATGCGCCTGTTCATTTCAGGCTCCGCCCCGCTGTCGGCCGACATCCACCGGGCCTTCGAGGCGCGCTGCGGCCACCGCGTGCTCGAACGCTACGGCATGACCGAGACGGGCATGCTGACATCGAACCCCTACGACGGAGAACGCCGCGCTGGTTTTGTCGGCCAGCCGCTGCCCGATGTCGAGCTGCGCGTGGCCGAGTTCGAGACCGGCAAGGTGCTGGATCAGGGCGAAGTGGGCATCGTCGAGGTCAAGGGCCCCAACATATTCGCCGGCTATTGGCAGATGCCGGAAAAGACCGCTGCTGAATTTCGCCCGGACGGCTTTTTCATCACCGGCGACATGGGCTTCATCGACACCGATGGCTCGGTGCAACTGGTCGGGCGCGAGAAAGACCTGATCATCTCTGGCGGGCTCAACGTTTATCCCGCCGAGGTCGAAGCCCTGCTCGACGATCGCGCCGACGTTGCTGAAGCGGCGGTCATAGGGGTGCCGCACCCCGATTTCGGCGAGGCGGTGGTCGCCGTGGTGCAGCCCGTCGGCAGCTTCGATGCCGAGGCGGTGCGCGAGGAAATGCGGCGCGATCTTGCCGCCTTCAAGGTGCCAAAGCAGATCATCGCGCTCGACGAATTGCCGCGCAACACCATGGGTAAGATCCAGAAAAAATTGCTGCGCGAGAAATACGCGGATCTGTTCGGCTAGGCTTTCGGCCAGGGCGCCCAGCCCTTCATGCGCTCCAGATAGGGTGCGAAGCGGGCGCGGACATCGTCGTCTTTGAGGCCGAAGACCGACGGATCGGGCTTCTCGTACGTTTCGCGCGCCTCATTCTCTTCCCAGAAGGCCTTCATGCCTTCCTCGAAAGCGGGCGTGACTTCCTCGCCGAGCCAGTCGTAAAGGCCGCGCACCTCGCCTACCGGATCCTGCTGCATCGCCCGGAAATGGATGTCGTAGAAGCGTTCGTCGTTGCCCGGCTTGTCACGAAACGCGATCAGCCGGTTCATGCCTTCGGACCACATCTCGGCATTGAGTTCACCGACAAAAAGCGGGTCGGGGTGGTCAGTGAAATGGCGCTGGAGGTCGTCGTAGATGGTTGCGACCGAAAGGATCACGTCGGTCGGATCGCGGTGGGTCATCACGAATCGCGCGTCGGGAAAAACCGCATCGAGATGGTCCATGTAGAGGATGTGCATGGGCGTCTTGAGCCGCCACGGACGCAGTTCCTCGCCCCATTGCAGCATCTTCAGCACGCGGCGCTCGAAGGCGTAGGTGGTGGTCAGGTCGGCATCGAGCACCCAGCGGTAGTAAGTCGGCAGCTTGGCATAGGCGAGAAACATCTGGCTGCAGAAAGTGAGGCCCATGAGGTCGAGGCATTCGTAGGCGCCATCGATCCCGCTTGGAACGTATCGTCCTGCCGTGTCGCTATCGGCCAGCACGCTGTTGGTCAGGCCCCGCCGTGGGTCCGGGCCTTCGATGGTCGAGGTTGGTGGATAGGGCTGCTGCGCTTCCCACATCCTGAGATAACGAATGCCCGGATCGCTCGACAGCAGGAACGAGAGCGCGGTCGATCCGGTTCGCGGAAGGCTGACGCCGAACAGCGGTGCAACGATCGGGCGGTCTTCGGTTTCTGGATGGAGCGCATACCAGTGCTCGACTTCCAGCCGCTGGCGCAGGTAGCGCAGGATAAGGTCGCGCAACACAGTCTCGCCAGTCGCGTTGAGCTGGGCTTCGGCCTCTAGCGAGCCGCACAGCACTTCGAGCCCTTCGCGAAACGAATCTTCGCCAAAATCATCGAACCCACTGTCGCGGCGGGCAATGTCCATCATTTCGCGGTAACCTTCCACTCGGCTTGCTCTCCTAAACGCGGCAGATTGCCTGCCCGGACACCGGCGATAGCCGTGTCATCAGCTTGCGGCAAATCCCGATCGCGCTTGTCGGAACCGACAAAACGGGCCATAGCCTTGCCATGCTCAACACCCGCGCTTCGCACTCTTGCGCCCTGGCGCGGCCAGACCTGCCGCCGTTCCGGCGCAATGGAGAAACCCGATGAAACTGCTTCGCTGGGCGGTGGCCGGTGCGGCCAGCGCTTCCGTCTATGTCATCTATCGCTATTCGATCGGCAAGAAAGCCAAGGGTGAAGACGTGTTCGCCTCGCCGGACGAGGGCGTTGCCAAGCTTGACGATGCCAGGGCGAAAAAGGCGCGGACCAAGGCGAGCGAAGCGGCACCTGCGCGCAAGGCTGCGCCGGCGAAGGCAAAGTCCACGACGACCAGATCGCGCAAGAAGAGCGAGAGCTGACAACCGAGGACCGGGGAGAGCGGCCCATGCCACTGGCACAAGACGTGCGCGACGCGCTCGCGCTACCCGCATTCTGCGCGCCGATGTTCCTCGTCAGCAATCCGGCAATGGCAATTGCCAGCTGCAAGGCGGGCATAGTCGGCTCGATCACGGCCAACCACCTGCGGGGCCTCGAAGAGCTGGAAGCCCAGCTTGGCGAAATTCGCGGGGCGCTTGACCGGCATGAGGGCGATGGCGGTTCTTCTGCACCGCTATGCGTCAACATATCGCCGCGCGCAGACGACGACGAATTTCGCCGCAGTCTCGAGGCGTGTCAGCGCCACGGCGCGCGCATTATTGTCACCTCGGTGGGTGATCCGACGCGTGTCGCGCCCATGGTGCGGGACTTGGGGCTTCTCCATTACCATGATGTGACCAGCATTCGCTTCGCCGAAAAGGCGGCAAAGGCAGGTGTTGACGGCATGATCGCGATTGGCGGTGGCGGCGGCGGCCATGCCGGAACCATCAGTCACATCGTCCTGATCCCGAAGATCCGGGAGATGTTTGCGGGCACAATCGTCATGGCGGGCGCGGTTTCGACCGGTTCGGCAATCCGCGCCGCCGAAGTGCTGGGCGCGGACCTTGCCTACGTGGGCACGCGCATGATCGCCACGAAGGAGGCGGGCGCGCCCCTCGCCTACAAGCAGATGATAGTCGAAGCCGGCGTCACCGACGTCACCTACACTGCCGATTACACCGGGCTTGCGGCATCGTGGCTCACGGAATCTCTAAGGCAGGTCGGGCTTGACCCGGACAAGCTGGTCAGGCCCGACAAACACGGTCACGATCACCTGCCCGAGGGACAGAAGCCCTGGAAGGACGTGTGGTCGGCGGGGCAGGGCGCGGCCCTGATCCAGGACATTCCGTCGGTTGCGGAGCTTGTCGCGCGTCTGCGCAGCGAATATGCGGCAGCCTGCGACGTGCCCGCCATGGGCCGGTAAATTCACGAAAGGGAGCGCCGATGTACGAAGGCATCAAGAATCTGAAGCTGGAGAAGCGGGGCACGATCCTCGTCATCACCATGTACAATCCGCCGATGAACTCGCCATCGCCGGAAGACCACACCGAGCTGGCGCAGATCTTCGAACTGATCAATCACGACCGCGAGACCGATGTCGTGGTGCTGACCGGCGCAGGCGAGAAGGCATTCAGCGCGGGCGGCGACATCAAGCGGATGATGGAGCGCTACGAGAACAACGATCACGCCATGTGGTATTACCAGATGCTCGAAGCGCGCCACATCGTCGAATCGATGCTGCGGCTGGAAAAGCCCTTGATCGGGCGGATCAACGGCCATGCCATGGGGCTGGGCGCGACGCTCGCCTCGCTTTGTGACATCACTTACATGATGGCCAAGGCAAAGATCGCCGACACCCACGTCAATATCGGCATGACCGCGGGCGACGGCGGCGCGCTGACCTGGCCGCTGCTGATGGGCTTTCCCAAGGCCAAGTATCACCTGTTCACCGGCGAGGCGCTGACCGGCGCGCAGGCCGCCGAAGCGGGCCTTATCAACGAGGCGGTAGAGACCATCGAGGAGCTTGACGAGAAGGTGTTCGGCCTGGCCGAGCGGCTTGCTGCTAGTCCGCGCGTGGCGCTCCACACTACTAAACGCGCGATCAACCTGGTGCTGCGTAACATGCTTGAAGGGCTGATCGAAGCGCATCTCGGGCTGGAGACGCAAAGCGCCTGGACCAAGGACCACTACGAGGCGGGCAAGGCCTTCGCCGAGCGGCGGGAGCCGAAGTTTACAGGGGAATAGAGCCGCTCAGGCCCGTCCCACGCTCGAATAGGCAAAGCCCCGGCTGCGCATGTCGGCGGGATCGTAGATGTTCCTGAGATCGACGACGACGGGCGCCTTGAGCGCTTGCTTCATGCGTTCGAGATCGAGCGCGCGAAAAGCGTCCCATTCGGTGACGATGGCGACCGCATCCGCGCCATCGAGCGCTTCGTATGCGCTCGCCGCCATCTTGACTTTGGGCATGATTGGCGCGGCCAGTTCCATGCCTTCGGGATCGTAGGCGACCACTTCGACGCCAGCATCGGCAAGCGCCTGGGCGATTGCGATCGAGGGCGCATCGCGCATGTCGTCGGTATTGGGTTTGAAGGTGAGGCCGAGCATGGCGACCCGCTTGCCGCGAGAGTTTTCACCCAGAGCATCGATGACCTTGCGGCCCATCGCCCGCTTGCGGCTGTCGTTGACCTTGGCGACCGCCTCGACCACGCGCAGCGGGCTGTCGTAGTCTTCGCTGGTCTTGAGCAGGGCCAGGGTGTCCTTGGGAAAGCACGAGCCGCCATAGCCGGGGCCGGCATGGAGGAATTTGGCACCAATGCGGTTGTCGAGGCCGATGCCGCGCGCCACGTCCTGCACGTCGCCGCCGACCTTCTCGCAAAGGTCCGCGATCTCGTTGATGAACGTGATCTTGGTCGCCAGGAACGCGTTGGCAGCATATTTGATCAGCTCGGCGCTGCGGCGCGAGGTGAACAGGAGCGGCGCGCGATTAAGGAAGAGCGGTCGGTAGATCTCGGAAAGCACTTCGCGGGCCCACTCGTCGTCGGTGCCCACGACGATGCGGTCGGGCCGCTTGAAATCCTCGATCGCCGCGCCTTCGCGAAGGAATTCGGGATTGCTCGCGACGGCGAATTTCACGCTGGTGCCCGATTCGCCGAGGATACGTTCGACTTCGTCGCCGGTGCCGACCGGAACGGTCGACTTGGTGACGACGACTGCGGGGCCTTTCAGGCTCCTGCCCACTTCCTCCGCCACAGCGAAGACGAACGACAGGTCGGCATGGCCGTCACCGCGCCGCGACGGGGTGCCCACGGCGATGAACACGGCTCCGGCGCCATCGAGCGCTTCGGCGAGGTCGGTCGTGAAAGCAAGCCTGCCCGCCGCAACGTTGCGCGCCACCAGCTCATCGAGACCGGGCTCGTAGATCGGCATCTGTCCGGCCTTGAGCCGGTCGATCTTGTAAGCGTCCTTGTCGATACAGACGACATCGTGCCCGAAATCGGCAAAGCAGGCGCCGGAAACCAGCCCGACATAGCCCGATCCCACCATTGCAATCTTCAAGACGCTTCTCCGTTCGGTTCGCGCGCTGTCCGCCCATGCGACAATTTCCGTCGATTTTCCAGCGCCGCACATGGGTTTCCCGCAATGCCGCGCAGGATGCTTTTACCGCATCGCTCGTCGCAAAAAACCGGTTCCCACTCTGTCGCGCGATGCTCTAGCTCCAAAACGCCAAGACTTGCCTAACGCGCTTGTGACAGGCACTGCCCGCAGGATTGGACTGGAACGACGACATGACGATGAACGGCGCACAATCACTCGTAAAAAGCCTAGTCGCATCGGGTATCGACACCTGCTTCGCCAATCCTGGAACGTCCGAGATGCATTTCGTTGGCGCTTTGGATTCCGCGCCGGAACTGCGCGCCGTGCTGTGCCTGTTCGAAGGCGTGGCGACGGGGGCGGCGGACGGCTTCGCGCGCATGACAGGCCGGCCCGCCGCGACGCTGCTTCATCTTGGTGCCGGCCTCGCCAATGGGGCATCGAACCTTCACAATGCGCGCCGAGCCGGATCGCCCATTGTCAATGTGGTGGGCGATCATGCGACCTATCACCAGCAATACGATGCGCCGCTCGCCTCGGATGTCGAAGGGATCGCGAGGCCGTTTTCGCACTGGGTCCATTCTGGCACGTCCTCGCGGACGATCGGCGGCGATGCGGCGCGTGCGGTGCAGGCCGCACGCGAAGCGCCGGGCCGGATTGCGACGCTGATCCTGCCGGCAGATACCGCGTGGGGCGAGGCTGATGTTGTTGCGCCAGCGCTGCCGGCTGCCGAACCGGCCAAGGTCAGCGACGAGGCTGTAACGCTGGCGCAGGAGCTGCTGACCAACGGAGGCAAGAGCGCGGTGCTGCTGCGCGGCCATGCAGTGCTGTCGGCGGAAGGCCTCGAGATTGCCGGGCGCATCCGCAAGGAGACCGGCGCGCAGCTGCTGTGCGACACCTTCGTGCCACGGATCGAACGCGGCGCGGGCGTGGTTGCGGTCGAGCGCCTGCCCTATTTTGCCGAGATGCTGACCGATTTCCTGTCGGAGCTGGATTCTATCGTCCTAGTCGGCAGCCAGCCGCCGGTCGGCTTCTTCGCCTATCCGGGCAAGCCAAGCTGGTGCCTGCCCGACGGGTGCCGCATTCATTACCTCGCCCAGCCGCATGAGGATGGTGCGCAGGCACTTGCCGCGCTGGCCGAAGCACTGGGTGCAAACGAACCGGATGCGGTAACCGAACTGGCCTTGCCCGAAGCGCCCACCGACAAGTTCAACGCCTTCACGCTGGGACAGGCGCTGGCGCGGGTGCTGCCCGAACACGCCGTCATTTCCGACGATGGCGCGACTTCCAGCGGCCCGGTGCTGGCCGCGCTTGCCGCCGCAAACCGCCATGTTCACATGGCCCTGACCGGCGGGTCGATCGGGCAGGGGCTGCCCTTGGCAGTCGGCGCGGCCGTTGCAGCGCCCGACCGCAAGGTCGTGTGCATGACCGGCGACGGCGCGGGGCTCTATATGCCGCAGGCGCTGTGGACCATGGCGCGCGAGCAACTCGACATCGTGACCGTGGTGTTCGCGAATCGCGAGTACAAGATCCTCAGTGTCGAGATGATGCGGGTCGGCGTAGAGCGGCCGGGGCCGAAGACAAACGCCATGTTCGATCTCACCAATCCCTATGTCGACTGGGTCTCGCTCGCCAACGGGTTCGGGGTTCCTGCCGCCCGGGCCGAGACAATCGAGGAATTCTCCGAAGCGATCGAGGCCGCCATGGCAAACAAGGGCCCGCTGCTGATCGAGGCGGTGTTGGTGTGAGCGATGCGCTGATCCAGTCGCTCGAGCGTGAGCTTGGCCCTGGCGGCGTGCTCACCGGCGAAGCCGCGCAGGAAAAGGCGGTCAGTGGCTGGTCTCGGGTGGGCTCCCCGCTCGCCGTCATTCGGCCCTCAACTACACTTGAAGTTTCCGCGGTGCTCCGCCTGTGCAACGAAGCGCGCCAGCCGGTAACGCCGTGGGGCGGCAAGACCGGTCTCGTCCACGGCATCTTCGCGGACGGCATGTTCGCGCTGTCGCTCGAACGCATGGACAAGATCGAGGAAGTAGATCCGGTCGGCAAGACGCTCACGGCAGAGGTGGGGTGCATTCTCCAGAATGCCTGCGACGCAGCGGAAGAGCACGATCTGCTGCTGCCGCTCGATCTTGGCGCACGCGGTTCGGCGATGCTGGGCGGCGTGATCTCTACCAACGCCGGTGGCAATCGCGTCGTGCGCTACGGCATGATGCGCGATTCGGTGCTGGGCCTCGAAGCCGTGCTGGCCGATGGCACCGTCGTGTCTTCGATGAATCATCTCATCAAAAACAACGCCGGTTACGATCTCAAGCAGCTGTTCATCGGCTCGGAAGGCACATTGGGTGTCGTGACGCGCTGCGTGCTGCGCTTGCGCCAGTTGCCGCACAGCCAGGACACCGCCTGGATCGGGATCGACAGTTTCGATTGTCTGCCGCGCCTGCTGCGCCATCTCGACAGGGGGCTGGCGGGAAACCTGTCGGCCTTCGAGGTGATGTGGAAGGAATACGTCGATCTCGTCACCAGCCCCCCGGCTCTGGGCCGCTCGCCCTTGCAGGACGACTGGCCGCTCTATGTGCTTGTCGAGCAGCAAGGCCTGGATCAGGAAGCGGACAGCGCCCGGTTCGAGGAGGTGCTGATGGAGGCGATGGAGCAGGGCCTCATAGCCGATGCTGCCCTCGCCAAGTCGCAGGCCGAGCGCAATGCCATGTGGGAATTGCGCGACGATGTCGGCCAGACCTCACGCAACTGGCCTATCTACAATTACGACGTGTCCCTGCGCATCGGCCACATGGAAGGATATGTGAACGAGGTTCGCGCCGCCATGGAGGCCGAGTGGCCGGACAAGGCGACCCTGACCGTGTTTGGTCACATGGGCGACGGCAACCTGCACCTGATCGCGGGCGTGCCGGATCGCGAGAAGGCGACCAAGGCGCGTCTCAACGAATTGATTTACGAACCGCTCCGCGCGCTGGGCGGGTCGGTGTCGGCCGAACACGGCATCGGCATCGAAAAGCGCGATTACCTTTCGGTGACACGCAATGAGGCCGAAGTGGCACTGATGCGGACTCTGAAATCGACGCTCGACCCAAACGGCATTCTCAATCCCGGCAAGGTGCTTTAGGGTCCTTAGCAAAGGAGCTGGATTGCCATGAAATACCTTCACACCATGCTGCGCGTGCATGACCTTGAAAAGTCGGTCGAATTTTTCCGCGACAAGCTCGGCCTCAAGGAAGTGGCCCGGCACGAAGTGCCCGCCGGGCGGTTCACGCTCGCCTTCCTTGCACCCGAAGGTCAGGAAGAAGCGCAGGTCGAATTGACTTACAACTGGCCTCCCGAGGATGGCAGCGAGCCGGAGGTCTATGGTGGCGGGCGCAACTTCGGCCACCTGGCCTACAAGGTCGATAATCTCTACGAGAAGTGTCAGGACCTGATGGACAAGGGCGTCACCATCCTGCGGCCCCCGCGCGACGGTTACATGGCCTTCGTGCGTTCGCCCGACGGCATTTCGGTAGAGCTCCTGCAGGACGGCACGCCACTCGAACCCGCCGAACCCTGGAAGTCCATGCCCAACGTCGGCGAGTGGTGATCGCTCCGGCGCGTTGTCCGCGAGGACACATCTCCCTATTGTCTAACTGATTCGAGAATCAGGGAGCGGGACGATGGGAAATCTCAAGGTTATCCAGTGGGCGACCGGCACGGTCGGCGCGCACGCGATGAAGGCAGTCATCGACCTGCCGCATCTCGAACTGGTCGGTGCACTGGCCTACGATCCGGCCAAGGACGGGAAGGACGCTGGGGAGCACTGCGGCGCAGCTGCTTCGGGCGTTGCCATCACCACCGATCCCGAGGCGATTATTGCCATGCAGGCCGACTGCGTGCTCTACATGGCCAAGGGTGAGGGCAAGCGCGACCAAGTGCTGGACGATGTCTGTCGCTTGCTCGCTTCGGGCAAGAACGTCGTCTCGACCGCGCTGACCGAGCTGATCTATCCAAAGGCTTGCGGGGAGGACGTCGAGGCGCGGCTCGAAGAGGCTTGCCGCCAGGGCGGCGTCTCGTTCCATGCCACCGGGATCGAACCAGGCTGGGCCAGCGAGGTTCTGCCGATGGCGATCTCGGGTGTGCTTCGGCGGATCGATCACCTGCTGGTGCAGGAAATCATGGACTATTCGACCTATCCTTCGGCCGAGATGATGGCGTCGATGGGCTTCGGCGCTGCGCCCGAGCCGGTGCCGCCGACCTCGCTTCCAATCACCATGGCAGGCGCTTTCGGCGCGCCGCTGCTCATGGTTGCCGATGCGCTCGGCGCGACCATTGAGGACGTGATTTACGAATGCGAGGTCGCCGAGGCGCCAAGCGAGCGCGTTGCTGGCGGCGTAACGATTGCAGCGGGCACAACGGCAGGAAAGCGCTATCGCTTCAGTGCGGTCATCAATGGACGCAAGGCGATGACCGTGGAGCATGTCACGCGCATGGGCGACGACATCGCCCCTGAATGGCCACAGGGGCGCGGCTGGCATGTCACGATTGAAGGCACGCCGTCGATGAAGCTCGCCTGCGAGATCGCCTTCCAAGGCGAAGACGCCAACGATCAGGCGTGCCTTGCCACTGCGATGCATGGCGTCCACGCGATCGCGCCGGTTTGCGCGGCGAAACCGGGGATCAGTACATTCCTCGACCTGCCGCAGATCGTCGGGCGCGGGGCGTTCAGTCTCCCGTAACCGTGCCGACGAATTGCTCGAAGGCCGCCGCGAAATCTTCCTTGAACTGCTGCACGACGGCAGTTGCCGAGAGCACTTCGTCGATCAGGCCGACGCCCTGCCCTGACTCGTAAGTAACGAGCCGCTGCGCGCCTTCGTGGCCCGTTTCGGCCACACGGAAGCTTTTGTTGAGCGCAGGCACGGTAATCAACGGCTGGAGCGGAAAGGGTAGCGCTCCGGGCGAACTCGGATCGTCCCATGCTTCGTTCCAGCCCGCCCTCAACTGACGGCATGGCTTGCCGGTGCGTGCGAGCGAACGCACGGTGTCGCTGGCTGTCGATGCGAGCATCTTGTCGCGGATCGCCGGGCTGGTCTCAGCGTCCGAAGTGGCGAGCCAGACCGTGCCGGTCCAGACGCCCTGCGCACCCATGGCCATCAGACCTGCCATCTGCTCGCCGGTGACGATGCCGCCCGCCGCCATGACCGGCGGCGCGCCATGGTCCTTGACTGCGCGGATCACTTCGGCGGTTAGCACCAGCGTTGAAATTTCGCCGCAATGACCGCCCGCCTCTGTGCCCTGTGCCACGATGATGTCGACGCCCGCCTTGGCCTGCTTGATCGCATGCTCCTTCTTGCCGACCAGCGCGGCGACGGGAACGCCCGCTGCCTTGGCGCGCTCGATCATCTGCGGCGGGGCGACGCCCAGCGCGTTGGCGATGAGCTTGATCGGATGGTTGAAGACGATGTCGAGCGTGCGCTCGGCCTCGTCGGGAGCCGTCGGCGGCAGCCGGTCGCGGATCACTTCGTCGCGCGCGATTTTTACATCGTGTCGCTTCAGGACTTCGACCACGAAATCGACGTGCTCGTCGGGAATCTGGGCGACGAAATCGTCCATCGTCATGCCCGTGGAGGCCTTCTGCGTGGCAGGAAACAGGATATCGACGCCATAGGGTTTGCCGTCGACATGGTCGTCGATCCAGGCCAGTTCGGCCTCGATCTCGTGCGCGCCGAACGAGGCGCAGCCGAGCACGCCGAAGCCGCCCGCGCGGCTGACGGCGGCAACCACGTCGCGGCAATGACTAAAGGCGAACAGCGGGAATTCCGCTCCGGTCATCCGGCACAGTTCGTTGTTCATGGCAGCCTCTCCTGATTCGAAAGGCTATCGTCTAACTATTTGGCGCCTGATGCCAAGCCTCGATTGGCTTACAAATCCCGCTGGCCCTGTTCGACCAGCGCCAGTGTGTCGT
>Ga0181594_10003959_pt1 | contig 13317 bp, 13 predicted proteins | sample 071ome_18_FD_145603 | JGI IMG/M metagenome (GOLD analysis project Ga0181594, IMG submission 145603) | Coastal salt marsh microbial communities from the Groves Creek Marsh, Skidaway Island, Georgia - 071413BT metaG (spades assembly) | ecosystem: Environmental > Aquatic > Marine > Intertidal zone... | reverse complement strand
ACGGTCTCTTCACGGCGCCGAGGAGGCGATTCTCTGAGATTTCGTGCGGTGACGACGAGGTTTCTGGCGGAGGGAGGGGGATTCGAACCCCCGGGACCCGTGAAGGCCCGCTGGTTTTCAAGACCAGTGCAATCGTCCGCTCTGCCATCCCTCCGCAGACGAGGTTAGGGCTTCCGCTCGCTAGTCGCTCCGCGAAACGGGCAATCTACCGAAACGGGCCGCGACCCGCCGATGAACGCCGATGGCAAAGGAACGCTCAGCAACTCGGCCAGCCGATTGAGATACTGCGAACGGGGCATCTCGGTAGCGCCAAGCGTGGCGAGGTGCGGGGTGCGCCATTGGACGTCGATCAGCCGAGGTTGTCCGTCCCCCAAGGCAGAAACCAATGCCACGACCGCCGCTTTGGAGGCATCGGTGACTCGATGGAACTTCGATTCGGCTGCGAAGAGTCCGCCGATGGCCAGACCGTAGAGTCCACCGACGAGTTGCTGGTCTTGCCAGATCTCAACGCTGTGTGCCCAACCAAGCCGATGAAGTTCTGAATAGGCAGCTTTGATTCGGGCGTCGATCCAGTTGCCGTGACGGCGGTCAGCGCAACCATCAATGACTGCGTCGAACTCGGAGTTGATCCTGACCTCGAACCGGCGGAGAGATCGGCCCAACGATCGACTGACGTGGAGGTGTTCGAGCTCAAGTACGCCGCGAGGTTGAGGCGACCACCAACCCAACGTGCCGTTGGGCTTCGTTGGCATCGGGAAGATGCCGTGCCGGTAGGCGGCGAGCAAAGTTCCTGGAGCGTCGTCGGCGCCCGTACCGATGAACTCCACTGGGTCATCGCCGAGGCTGAGATCAAAATTCCAGGAGCTGGCCGGCGGTTCGATCGGCATACCACAGCCTAGGTTCGCCTAGTTTGCCTAGATGGCTGAGGCGAAGAGAACGGGTCACTTTCGAGATGAACTCCGATCGGATGAGTTCACCAGTCGGGTGGAACGGATTCGCGTGGCGGCACGAGGCCGGACCGTCGAACTCAACGGGTGGGAACCAGTGCCGGAGTTGCACGGCAGCTATGACACCGTTCTTTCGTTGGGTCGGTTACCGAACGAGGGCGACCCGGTGCGCTACCTCCAACAGCTTGTCGCTCATCTCGAGCCTTCCGGCGTGCTGTGGGCGCTTGAACCGACGATCCGTACTCGCCGGCGAGGGCGCCGTCTGCGGTTCGGCCGGATCCGCAACGGAGCAACGGACGTGCCGGCCGAACTACGAGCGGCGGGCCTGTTTGTGACCGATCTGGACCGCTTCGTACTCCCCTCCGCACACCGGGCTGGTACCCCGTTTGTGGAAGCCGTCGCTCGGTTCCCTACCGACGCAGCTCAACCTGACGGTTGACGCGAGCTGGCCGAGCGGAGCGAATCTAGTTGACTTCGATCGTTACTGACCTGACGATCACGGTGCGTGACGGCGCGCCCCCGAGCAACTCTCCGGGTTCGTGGAGTCCGATGATGGTTTCCAGCACGTTAAGGCCTGCTTCGTCGGTTTCACCGAAGACCACATACGACCCCTGCCCATTGAGGAGGGCGGCATTGGGGCCGGTGGTGAAGAAGTACTGGGCTGAGGCGCTGTTTGGGTTTGTTGAGCGAGCCATGACCAACTGGCCTGGCTGATAGCGGTACGGGCCGGTCACCTGACCAAACTCATCGACGTCAAGGGCGGGTTCGTCGTCGATGGTGTACCCCGGTCCCGGATCCAGAGGTGACTCAGTGTGAGGCGACCCGCCTTGGATGATGTCGATGCTGGGGTCGGTGCGGAAGATGGTGGTGTTGTCGTAGTAGTGCCAGCGGGCCAAGGTGACGAAGTTGTTGACCGTCATTGGTGTGGTCGTCGCGGTCAAATTGACTCGAATGGTCCCTTCCGAGGTCTCAAAGATCGCAACGTGGTTCTGCGACGCATCGATGCACCATGGTTGTCGGCCGGTGAAGTCAATGGTCCGAGGAGAGGAGCCATCGATCTCGGGGCAGCCGTCAACCGGCGTCCCATCGGCGGGAGAACCGTCAGTTTCGCTGTTCTCAGATGCGTCCGAATCGGCGCCGCTGTCGGAACTGCTGTCGTTGGTTACGAACCAGATCACCGCGAGTCCGACCGCTACGACCGCCATCACAAGAATGACCGGACCGACTTTTCTCAACAGGGGCTTTCGCTGGTAGGCAACGGATTCTGTGCCCGGTTGGAGGTGTCGGCCCGCCTGTTTGCGACCCCATCTTGCAGAACTCATGGAGTTCAACGCTAGTCAAGTTCAGTCGGAGATGTCGATCAAGGTCGCATTCCGCAGGCGGTACGGCGTCGTGGGGTTGGCTCTGGCGAGGGCTTCGATGGCGTCAAGGACGTCGAAACCATTCGTCACCGCCCCGATTACTGGATGCACTGGATCAATTGCGAGAGCCTGAGTCCCAAGTTCGCCAGTGACGATGGCCATCTGACCGGCGAGCGAACCCTGAATGTCGGCGAGCGCAACCACCGTGCCGACCGGATAGCGGCCGTCGGCAGGAGCGGGGTCGGCGTCAATCGTGAAGCCGGCATCTCCGGCTCCGCCGATCACTATCAGGCCGTCGTAGACGGTCAGAAGCGCCGACTCGTAGACGCCAAACCGGGCAAAAGCGGCGATGAGGTTGGCGGCTTGCGGTCCGGTTTCGGGAGTGAGATCCAACGAGATGGAACCGCTCAACGTGTCAAGCTCCATGAGGTAACGGGCGCTTAGGTCGAGACAGTCAGGTGGAGCCGTTTCAAAGGAGGTGAATCGTTCCTGAGTCCCGTCGGTCGCCGGGCAGGGGGTGTCGCCGATGAACGATGCCCCCTGATAGTTGGCGTCCACCAGCGACGGGGGGGAAGTATCCAACGGAACAACAGGGGTCTCATCCGGTGACGTCGTTTGCGTGCTCAGAAGCAAGCCGGATACGAGAGGCAGCACCATGGCTACGGCGAGGACGCTCACTCCAAATCGGATCAGTCGACGACGGCGTAGCGCCGAGCGACTGCTCACGGGAGCGGTCAGGCCACGGCTCGCCTGGACCCTTCGTTTGTGGGTATCGCGACTCACCACACCGTGACGCTAGCGGGAGGAACTGGTGTCTCAGGCCCCGCGGCAAGGGCTTGCCGCAGCCACTGATTCGAGGCGCCCCGAACGGAACTGTTCTACCGTCCCGTCTCGCAACGTGAAGACCACTCGGAACTTGGCGTCGGTTTCGTCTTGAGGCACGAAGACCAACTCGGTGGTTCCATCACCCGGGTCCAACTCCTCGATCTGGTCGCCAAAGAGCTCACGGATTCGTTTCGCTGAGGTTCCGATGCCTACCCCCGATCGGGTGGTGATCTCAGGTGATGTCACATCAACTCGCTCAATCGTGCCGTCGGTAACGGTGAACACCACCCCCGAAAACGGCACATTCGGTACCACGAGGTAGCACTCGCCGACCGGGGAGCAGGGGATCATGTCGGTTTCGGCTGCGGTTTCGGCCTGAAGCACCGTCATCCCGAACGTCACTTCACCGAAACCCACCGTGGTGACCGAGTCGTTCACTCCCAACGCCGGGATGCGAGGCTCGCTGCTGCCACCTCCGCTCCCCGGTTCATCTTCCGAATCGCCCGCCGGGGTATCTTCCCCTCCTTCAGGGTTACCGGACTCGATCGTGGTCGGCGGGGCGGTGGTTGTGGTGGACTCGGTGGCCGCATCGGAACTGTCCTCGCCGGGAACGACGCAGGTGATGGCAGGAACGGTGGTGGTCGTGGTGACCGTCGTGCCGGTTTCGGCGGTGGAGACCTCTGGTGCGGAGGTGCTCGGTGAGGTCGTCGTGGTGGTCACCGAATCGTCGTCAGTCCATGTGACGACAAACAGGCCTGCAGCGAGAATCCCAATAAGAGCAAGTACAGCAGCGAACGCCTGACGGATCGTCATGGATCCATGGTAGATGACCGGCAGGACAGCGCTGTGGTCAGTGGTGCCCCCGGTGGGATTCGAACCCACGATCTTCGGATTAAAAGTCCGCTGCCGTAACCAGCTTGGCTACGGGGGCACGGCGGAGCCTAACGATGCGCTGGACCGGAAGGAAACGCTCGCTACGAATCAGCCGCGCTGTGACTCACCCAGCGATCACCACGACGGCACACAATCCAAGAACGTAAGGGCCGCGTCGATGAAGGCAAACTGCTTCGGAAGGTTGAAATGGTCCACTCCGGGGAGCACCCTGACCTGCACGTTGGGCAGGCACTCCGCAAGCGGTTCAGGTGGACCGGCGAAGTCGTCAGATCCGATGACCAGCAGCGTTGGTGACGTGACCGCAGCCAACGTTTCGGCCGAAAAGTATCGGTCCTTTCGTTGGGCTTGGGCCCCGGAAATCATCCGAAGCAGATCCGGATCTTGGCCGTCGGAACGCATTAGGCCGTCAAACCGGTAGCCGATGGCATCAGCCTGATCGTTCCCTGTGGTGGCATCGCCTTCAATCAGGTTGCGTCCCACTCCACCGAGCACCAAACGGCGTACAAGACCCGGGTGCCGTACCGCAATATCCAGTGCAGTACGGGCGCCCAATGAGTAGCCGACAATGTCGATCTGCCGGTCACTGTCGGCGGCAAACGGCAACTGCTCAAGAACCGCACCGGCGAGGTCGTGATAGGCGGCCGGATCAGTTGGTTTGTCGGCGTCGCCGTGTCCCAACAAGTCGATCCCTAATGGGCGTCGGCCACCTTCCTTGACCAATTCAAACCAGCCCGGCTCGACCCAAGTCCGCTGTGTGGAGGTCGCGAACCCGTGCAGGAACACGACAGGTATCGAGGGCGTGTCGGCTACTGAACGCACGCTTCGACCCTAGAAGCTGCATCGTTGTGCCGCCATTTCCTGAGCCCGGCTACCGTGTCGCCGGTGACCGACTCCGACTCTCTTCCTGATCGAGCGTTTCCGCCTCGAGTGATTGCGGTCTTCGCGGCGACAGCGTTGTATTTCGGGATTGCCGGCGTGTCGTTTCCTGTGCTGCCGAGGTTGGTTGAACGTGAACTTGGTGGATCGGAGGCCGACATCGGGCTGGCCTTCGGGGTGTTCGCCATCGGGATGTTGCTGGTACGGCCGTTGGCCGGTTGGATGCTGGACCGGGTGGGTCGCCGGCCCGTGATGGTGGCGGGTTCGGTCGCCCTCGTCATCCTCCAACTGCTTCACGTGCCGGCCGCAAGCACCGGACATCTTGAAGTGCTGCTGATCGTACGGGTACTGACCGGAGCGGCCAGCTCCGCCATGTACCTTTCGCAGGCCACGGTGGCTACCGAACTTCCTCCGGCCCATCATCGGGATCGAGTGTTTTCGTTGTTTTCCACGGTGGTGCTCGTCGGCTTCGCCGTTGGACAGGTGGCTGGGGAGGCGGTCATGCAGGCCTTCGGTTTCGGCTGGGCCTTTGCCCTCGCCGCGGGCTTTGCCGGATCAACTGCGGTGGTTGCGTTCACACTTCCTGAAACCCGGCCAGCAGATGTGGTTCCCGCAGCATCGTTCACCGGATTGTTCCATCCAGCCGCAGTACGTGTCGGTGTGGTCAATCTCTTGATCTTCGTGGCGTTCATGGGGTTCAACGCGTTCATCGCCGATTACGCCGAAGAATTTGGGCTGACCGAAGCCCGTTGGATCTTGCTCACCTATTCGCTGACGGTGATGGCCATGCGGGCTGCTACCGGGTACGTGTTGAGCCGTTTCCGTCGTATCCAGATTGCCACGTTTGCCCACTTGACCGTCGTGGTCGGGGCGTTGCTGCTCTCGACCGCCAGCAGCGTCACCCAGCTCTATGGGGCAGCGGTGGTGATTGGTATTGGCCTGGCCTGGAACGTGCCGCTGTTGGTGCTCATTGCCGTGGATTCGGCCAGTGATGCCGAGCGCTCACGGGCGATGGCTACCGTGACCACGTTCGGCGATCTCGCGAACTCTGTCGGCACCCTCATCCTTGGGTTTGTGGCCGAAGCGTGGGGTTACGACGGTATGTATCGGGTAGTCGCGGTGACGGGCCTCGCAGCCGTCATCTTGATGCGAAGTCGGTTCATGGCCAACACCGTCGGCTTGCACCGGGTTGGACCGACGGTGTCGCCGGCGAAGGCCTGACTCGGGCGTCGTTACCGTTCGGCGTCGCCCCGCACGAGAGAGTCGTACAACTCGGCGTATAGGCCACCGGCGTTGCGGAGCTCATCATGGGTTCCTCGTTCGATGATGGAACCGTGATCCAGTACCAAGATTTGGTCAGCGGCGATGATCGTTGACAGGCGGTGGGCGATGACGAGCGACGTGCGGCCCTTGAGCGCATGGGCGAGTGCTTCTTGCACGTGAGTTTCGTTCTCGGTGTCGAGATGCGAAGTCGCTTCGTCAAGGATGACGACGGCAGGATCTTTGAGCAACATTCGGGCAATGGCGAGACGCTGCTTCTCGCCGCCAGACAAGCGATAGCCCCGTTCGCCGACCACCGTGTCGTAGCCATCGTCAAGCGCTGCGATCACGTCGTGGATGCGAGCTGCGGTACAAACTTCGATGAGTTCTTCTCTGCTGGCATCGGGCCGGGCGTACCGAAGATTGGCCCCGATGGTGTCGTGAAAGAGATGCGGGTCCTGGTTCACCACACCGATCGAGCGCCGTAGCGACTCTTGGGTGAGGTCTCGAACATCGATTCCGTCGATCGTGACCGCACCATCGGTGACGTCGTAGAGCCGAGGGACCAACGAGGTCATGGTGGTCTTTCCGGCCCCGGACGGGCCCACAATGGCCACCATCTGTCCGGCGGCGATCGTTGCCGACACACCGGAAAGCACGTCGCTGTTTCCTCCAGCTTGGCCACCACCAAGTGATGTGGGCGTGCCATCGGGTGGTGGGGGGTAACGGAACGTGACGTTGCTGAAGGTCACGTTCCCGACGGGGTTGGTCAGGTTGGTGGCATGGTCGGCGTCGACGATTGGGTTCGGGGTGTCAAGCACCTCAAAGACCCGTTCAAAGGACACGAAGGCCGACATCACGTCTACCCGGGCGTTCGAGAGCGAGGTGAGCGGGAGATAGATCCGTACGGTGAACAAACCGAGCGCTACCAAGGTTCCCTCGGTGATGGAACCATCGATCACTCGATGGCCGCCCCACCAGTACACCAAGGCGGTTCCGATGGCGCCGACCAGGGTCAAGGCGGCAAGGAACACTCGGCTGTACATCGCCGAGCGAACCCCAATGTCTCGAACCCGACCGGCGTGTTGACCGAAGTCGTCGGCTTCGCTGCGGTGCCGACCAAACAACTTGACCAGCAATGCGCCAGCCACGTTGAACCGTTCGGTCATCGTGTTGTTCATGGTGGCGTTGAGGTTCATGCCTTCACGGGTGATCTCGGAGAGGCCAGCTCCAACCCGACGAGCGGGGATCACAAACACTGGGAGGATGACGACGGCCAGCAGCGTCAATCGCCACTCCAACACCAGCATGGTGGCCAGCGTGCCGATCAAGGTGATGACGTTGCCGACAACCGTGCCGAGCGTGCCGGTGAACGCCCGCTGTGCGCCGATCACGTCGTTGTTGAGGCGGGAGATCAGCGTGCCGGTTTGGGTCCGGGTAAAGAAGGCCAACGGCATCCGTTGCACGTGATCGAACAACGCCACCCGAAGGTCAAAGATCAGGCCCTCGCCGATCCGGGCAGAAAGCCAGCGTTCCACGAGGCCGATGAGCGCTTCACCGATGGCGGCCCCCACCATCAACACGAACAACAGGTTGAGCAGCGCACCGTCGTCGTTGCTGATGGCGTTGTCGAACACTTCTCGAATGAGGAGGGGAGGCAGCAGGCCCAACACCGTCGCAGTGACCACGGTGGCGACGAAGCCCACGATCAATGAACGGTACGGTCGAGCAAAGGCCAGCACCCGCCGGCGGGTTTGGCGCCCGATGTGTCGTCCTTTCAGTTCGGCGTTGTCCGAAGAAATCGAATGCAGGATCTGAAAGGGACTGGTTGCGGTCATCGACCTTGGAGCCTACGGCTGAATGGGCGGCCCGGGGTCGGCGCTACCGTAATGGGCGTGCAACCGTCGTCTGCGCTGCTGACTGACCACTACGAACTGACCATGGTGGCTTCGGCGCTCCGTTCTGGGGTGGCGCACCGACGCGCCGTCTTCGAACTCTTTGCTCGTCGACTTCCGGCCGGACGGGCCTACGGCGTGGTAGCCGGCATCGATCGGATGCTTGAGGCGGTCGGCCGTTTTCGGTTTGATGAGGCCACCATCGAGCATCTCGTTCGCGCAGGGGTAGTACAACCCGGACCAATGGTGGACTGGCTGGCCGACTATCAGTTCCGGGGGGACATCACCGGATATCCGGAAGGCGAACTGTTCTTTCCTTACAGTCCGGTGTTGACCGTGACCGGTACCTTCGCCGAGTGTGTGGTGCTGGAGACGGTGCTGTTGTCGATTCTGAACCACGACAGCGCCGTGGCATCGGCGGCGGCTCGAATGTCGGACGCAGCTGGCGATCGGCTTCTGATCGAGGGTGGTTCTCGCCGGACCGACCCGGAGTCGGCGGTCGCCGCGGCACGCGCCGGGTTCGTCGGCGGGTTCGACACCACCTCAAACCTGGAGGCGGGGCGTCGCTACGGCATCCCTACGGGCGGAACCACCGCCCACGCCTTCGTCTTGGCGCACCCTTCGGAAAGTGAGGCGTTCGCCGCTCAGCGAGAGACGCTTGGCGCCGACACGACCTATCTGGTCGACACGTTTGATGTCGTCGAAGGGATCCGGCGGGCCGTCGCCACGGTAGGGCCAGACATCGGTGCCGTCCGGATCGACTCGGGCGACCTTCTCAGCGAAACGTTGGCAGCTCGGGCGTTGCTCGACGATCTCGGCGCAACCAATTGTCGGATTGTGGTCTCGAGCGACCTTGATGAGTTCAAGATGGCCGAACTCGAAGCGGCCGATGCCCCGATCGACGCCTACCTAGTGGGAACGAGTTTGGTGACCGGGTCGGGTCACCCGACGGCCTCGATGGTCTACAAACTGGTGTCGATCGCCGAGAGTGACTCCTCAACGAGTCCCCTCAGGGCAGTGGGCAAGCTCTCGCCCGGCAAGCGGACGCTTGGAGGCAGAAAGGACGTTCATCGCACGCTCGATGCTGATGGCCGTTTCACCGCCGAAGTGCTGTCGGTGTTGCCAGTGAGTTTGGACAGCGAGTCGATGACTCCGCAGGTGACGTTGATGACCGAAGGCGAGGTTCTGGTCGATCTCACCAACCCGGTGGCGGCTCAGGTCCGTTGTGCCGAGCGCCGTGCCCGACTGCATGACTGCGACCGGTCGCCATGGCCCGAACGCGCCCCGGCGATCCCCACGATCTGGGAAGGTGTGGAGGAACCACTGTCGGTGCCGGTGCAGACCACGCCGGTTGATGGTTCACGGTCGGAACAGTAGAGGAGACGGTGATGCGGCGTGCGTTGATCGTGGTCGATGTCCAAAACGATTTCTGTGAAGGTGGATCGTTAGCGGTCGACGGTGGTTCGGCGGTGGCGTCGTCGATTACCAACCTGGTCGGCGATGATCGAGCCGACGGCACCTACGACCATGTGGTGGCTACCAAAGATTGGCATGTCGACCCGGGCACGCATTTCGCGGCTGCGGGAACCGAACCCAACTTCGTCGACACCTGGCCGGTGCATTGTTTGGCCGAAACCACCGGTGCTGCTTTTCACCCCGAGCTCGCAGTTGCCTTCGATGAGGTCTTTCTCAAAGGCCGAACGACCGCCAGCTACACCGGTTTCGATGGGGTGACAGCTGCCAATGGAATCTCGTTGGCGGAGTGGTTGACCGAACGAAATGTGGACGAGGTGGATGTGGTGGGTTTGGCCACCGACCATTGTGTGAAAGCCACAGCGCAGGACGCGTTGGCTCGGGGGTTTCGCACCCGAGTGTTGCTCAGCCACTGCGCGGGGGTCGCTCCTGAGTCGACCGAATCGGCCCTCGTGGAGATGGCCTCAGCAGGGATCATCATCGCGTGAACGCCTCCGACCTGAGATGACCGATCAGCGAGGAACTCCGACCGATCCGGGTTGGAAACCGGTTTTCCGTCGATTGCCGCTGCTGCTGGTGCCGGTACTGGGGATGCGGGCCATGGCCCTGAACCGATCGGGACTCGATTCGCTGCGGATGGTCTGGTTGACCTTGGCTCATGCCATGGTGCTGCTCTGGCTTCCGGTGCTGCTGATTGGTGGTTCAGGTTTTGGTCTCGTTGGGTCGCAGGCGGCAGTCGTTGTGGCCGCCGTTGTCGGGGTAGTGGCCCAACTGTTTGCACCCCGTCTGGCCCCCGAGTTGGATCCGACCACGCCCAGGAACCTGGTCGATTCCTTTCAGCGAGCCACGCTGACTCGCATTGGTCTTGCTCAGTTCGCGTTGGCGGTTGGCCTGTTGGGTTTCCTAGCAAGCGGTGGGGTAGCTGCGTACGCCGTGGGCTTCGTGATCGCGGCCGCCGGCATGGCCGACGCGGCACCGACTCGACGCCATCTCGTCGTAGCTCAAGCCAAAGTGGATCAGGCGGAGAGCGGATTGGATCTGCGGTCCGCACTCATCGAGCAACGACTCGGTCGGTAGGTTCGCTGATGAGGGTCGGCGGTGGCGAGCTAGCCGTCGAGGTGCCGGAGCAACGCGTCGAGCGCCGCGAGGTAGCTGTTCTTGCCAAACCCCAGCACCACGCCGAGACAAACCGCGGAGAGCACCGAATGGTGGCGGAATGGTTCGCGAGCGTGAACGTTGGAGAGGTGGGTCTCAACCACCGGAAGACCGCTGCCGGCGACCGCGTCACGCAGCGCGATGGAGTAGTGGGTGAAGGCTCCCGGGTTGAAGATCACTCCAGCGGCCCACTGCTGAGCGTCGTGCAGGGCATCGATGAGGTCGCCTTCGGCGTTGGATTGCCGGTGATGGATCTCGGCGCCGCGCTGAGCTGCTGCGGCGGAGACTTCGGCCACGATGTCATCGAGGGTGTCAGAGCCGTAGATCTCGGGTTCGCGGGTGCCCAGCAGGTTCAGGTTAGGTCCGTTGAGCAGCAGTATCTGATGCGCCATAGGTTCAGGTTACGGCCTGGTCGCAGTCGAGAGGTGGTGTTCGCGTCTAGCGTCGGCCCATGGGGCAGCGGCATGGTGGCCAGACGCCGGAAATGTTGAGCTACGACGACGTCGGGCAGGCCGTCCATCGTTTGGACGGCGTCGCCCATCGCACCCCGGAACTGACCAGTCGAACGTTGAACGAACGCACCGGTGGCGCGGTGCGGTTGAAAGCCGAGTGCTTTCAGCGCACCGGATCGTTCAAGTTTCGAGGGGCCTACAACGCCCTCGCCTCGTTGGATCCTCAAGTGCGGCGCAACGGCGTGTTGACGTACTCGTCCGGTAACCACGGTCAGGCGGTGGCGTTCGCTGCCGCACTGCACGACATTCCGGCGGTGGTGGTGATGCCAGAGGATGCCCCGGCGATCAAGAAGGTGGCCACGGCGGGGTACGGGGCCGACGTCGTGGTGTATGACCGGTACAACGAAAACCGAGAGGAACTCGGGAATCGTTTGGCTGAGCAGCGCGGTTTGACGGTGGTGCCGCCCTACAACGACTGGTCGGTGATGGCCGGTCAGGGGACGGTGGCGTGGGAGATGTTTGCTGTCGACCCGGTGGATCTGCTGGTGGTCTGTGTCGGCGGGGGTGGACTGATCTCTGGATGCGCGACGGTGGCCAAAGCTCACGGCGATGTCCGAGTGGTCGGGGTAGAGCCCGAAGCGGGCGATGATGTGCGCCAATCGCTGGCCCAGAGTTCGATCGTCACGATTGCCCCACCACGAACGATCGCCGACGGGCAGCAAACCACTTCACCCGGAGACAAGACGTTTGCGGTGATACGTGAACGGGTCGACGAGGTGGTGGTGGTTAGTGACCATGAGATCGTGGCCGCAATGAGGTTCGCGTTTGAACGACTCAACGTCGTGCTGGAACCGAGCGGGGCGAGCGCACTTGCTGCGGTCCTTCACGGTCGGGTTGATGCCAAAGGTCAGCGGGTAGGGGTCACGCTGTCCGGCGGCAACGTGGATCTTGAACGGTTCACAGATCTGACCAGCCCTGATTAGCGGGCGGCGGTCGATGAGAGGTACCGATCCAAAATGTTGGCGGTCACTCGAGCCACTTGAGGATCGCCAAGCCCAAACACCCAATCGGTGGAGCCGCAGACGATCATGTCGCCGCCGGCAGCTCCCCACGGGCGACTCGTCATCATCACGGCGTTTCCGTGGGTGGCGCGGGCGAGATTGTGGTCGTTGATCCCGCCAAAGACTCGTTCGGCGATGAACTCGGCGTCGCCCTGATCGCTGAGCGCGGCAATTGACGCGGGGTACTGGCCGACCCTGAGGTTGGAGGTGGGGGTGACCGCCACAATCGTCGTTTCCGATGGGAGGTCGGGCCGGTCTGCGGCTACCGGCAGGCCGAGATCGTCGAGTTGGAGAGGGCAACCCACTGTCTCGTAGCCAACGATCCCGTCGTCACGGCCCAGCACGTCGCCGTAGTTCAGCCCGGTGCCGTCGAGGAGCCAATGGTCGGTTCGGTAGACGATGAAACCGCCCACGCCTTGCGGGGTTGCTGCGCCAAATCGGGCGTAGAGCCCGAACGCGCTTCCGGCGCCAAGCAAGGACCATTCTGGTTGGCCAACCAACGGATCAGCCCACATTCCGGTCATCGTTTCCTGCCGGTCGGTTCCGACGACAGGGTCGTCGAGATGGGCTCGATACTTGAAACAGACCATGGCTAAGCCCCGATCAGTGCGTTCAAGCCGCACCTGCCAGAACATCGTGTTGCCGCTGAGTGAGGCGACGGCGCCGCCGTTGGCTCCGAACGAGTCGATGCATTCTCGTTGTCCACGCGACCAGTACTCGTCATGGCCGACGTTGATCACAAGGTCGTAGCCATCAAGGATGTTTGGATCGGTCTCAAGATCGCTGGACACCGCGTAGTCGAACCGGTAGCCGGCGCCCTCAGCCCACTCGACAAATCGGCGTTCGTGGGTGAACCATCCCGTCGAACCGATCGCCGACGGGTAGTTGTGTGCGGTGCGGTACTTCTGGAAGATCGTGCCGTCAACGTCGGGTGGTTCTCCGGTGTAGACCGGCCGGGCCTTGCGGTCGTCGCGTTCGGTCGCTGGTCGCGACAGCATTCCTCGGGCGAAGGGTCGGCCGAAACTTACCTGCGATCCGCCGGTGTAAAGGCTGCGACCACCCCACGTGTTGTAGGCATTCCACGTGTTGGTTGCGAGCACCAGAAGGGCCTGCTGGGG
>Ga0181594_10003953_pt1 | contig 13327 bp, 13 predicted proteins | sample 071ome_18_FD_145603 | JGI IMG/M metagenome (GOLD analysis project Ga0181594, IMG submission 145603) | Coastal salt marsh microbial communities from the Groves Creek Marsh, Skidaway Island, Georgia - 071413BT metaG (spades assembly) | ecosystem: Environmental > Aquatic > Marine > Intertidal zone... | reverse complement strand
GGATTTTCCAAGATCGATGCCGTCGTCGTCGATCCAGTCATCTTCCGGGCCGTAAATGCCTTCGGGAATGGTGGCGATGGCCTTGCGAAGTTCGCGTTCGCATATGTCCATCCACTGGCTCCAGCAGTCGGTGACGTTCTGCGTTCCGCGCCGCGCGAACAGTTCAGCAAATTTTTCCTGCCCGTGTGCGTTGGTCATGATTTGTGCGTTGATATCGCCCCAGGTTACCTCGGGTGTGCGCGTATTCGCGCAAATCATTTCTTTCAGATCTTCGTTCAATTCACCGCTACGCATGATTTTTAGCGGCGGGATCAGCAGGCCTTCCTGAAACAGGTCCGTAGCGTCACCGGCATTGGTGCCTGGCACCTTGCCGCCCAGATCCGGCTTGTGCGCGATATTGCCGATGAAGGCGACCAGTTTGCCATTGTCGAAAACCGGCGAAACGATGGTCACATCTGTCGCGTGGTTTTGGCATGCCCGATAGGGATGATTGACGATGAATGTATCGCCGGGATTGATATTGCCGGCGAATACGCGGCGGATTTCATTGACCTGCGAGGACAATGGACCGATGTGAAGCGGCTGCGGTATGCCTTGCGCAACCATCCGGCCGCGGCGATCGAAAATGGCGAAGGTGAAATCCTGGCTTTCCTTGATTATCGTGGAATAGCCGGTGCGCAGCATGTTGACTGTCAGCTCGCGCGCAATCTGCAGCGTCGACTGGTAAATGACTTCTAGGTCGATGGCGTTCACGGCGTTTCCCCGAAATGCATTCCTGACAGGGATACTGCCGCCGCAAGCGAAGCGCAAATTACAGGTTGAAAAACGAGGGAAATTGGAAGAATACCGTGCCTACCCCGGCAATATCGGGGCATTGCACGTGCCATTCCGTGCGGGGCGGTAGTCCGCCCCGGGAAAAATCAGGCGGCGGTTTTCAGCAGTACATTTTCAATGCTGGATTTCAGCGCGGATGGACGCAAGGGCTTGACGATCAAGCGATAGGCGCCGAGGTCTTTGGCGTAGTTCATTACGTTCCAGTCGCCGTCCATGGTAATGAACACGACTTTTGGCGCCTCTTCGCCAAATTCCTCCTGCAATTGTTCCATGAAGCGTGGTCCGTCCACCGGCGCCATGTGCCAGTCCGACAATATCCACTGGTAGGATTTCTTTTTCGCCATGGTCAGGGCTTCGGAGCCGTCCCTGGCTTCCTCGACGTTCCGATACCCTAGCTGATTCAGGCAGGTGCGAATTACCTGGCGCATGGAAGGTACGTCATCCACTACCAGGATCGCTTCTGATAATTCCGGATGCATGTCTGCGGCTCCTGTAAGAGTCATATCAAATTTGAGCCTCGAACATTAACTTGTTTGGTTTTCACAACCTTTAAGTGATTGTATAAACATCTATTCAATTGCCAGCGTGGCAATTGCCAACTCCCTGTTTTTATTCCGACAACAGTAATAATTCCGAAATCTCGCAAATGGATAATTTAGTATGAAAACCGGTCTTCTACAGGTCCGCTAATTATTAACAAACCATTCGATCGCCAACTTGTTGAACGTTTGCCAGTCTTCATACATGACCCAATGACCAGCATTCTCGATGATATGGCAGAGTGCATCGGGGTGATCGGATCGCAGTTTGTCAATTTGGGTTTCGACATCGGGCTTGCCGGTGGGATCGAGCCGCCCGGAAATCGAACATATCGGCGCGTGTAGTCCCTTCAGGATATCTGTGTCGAGATCGTCAATAAAACCGGGCACCCGCAGGCGCGATGCCTCGACGTCCTCGCGATACAGATCGATCGTGGCATCGTCGGCATTTTCGGGGTGAGCCAGCATCAGCGTCCCGAGATTGTGACGCAGGATTTCACGTCGCTCGGCGGGGTCTTCGACGTGACGCCAGCGTTTGAGAATGGCGTGCGGCGTAAAGTGCATTTTACCGATAAAGTGGCCGTGTACCAGCATCAGGCTTGCCGCCCTGCGCTGGCAATGGGTCATGACATGAGGCGCTATGAATGAGCCCAGCGAGAAACCGGCGACGTGATAGGTTTCGGTATCTCCTGTCAGCGCCTCGATGCCCGCGCCGACAATCTTTCCGATGCTGGTGAAGCTGACCGGCTCGGGGGGCATGTCCGATTCTCCATATCCGGGAACATCGGCAACCAGAACGCGAAAATGTCGAGCCAGCGCATCGATGTTCCGCAGCCAGTGCTTCCACGATCCCGAGCCGCCATGCAGCAGCACCAGCGGCTGGCCGCGGCCCCATTCATGCCAAATCATGACGCCATCGCCGCAAGGCGTCTCATGGCGCCTGGCGGAGGCTGCCACGGTTCGAACATCTGGAAGCGCGATTGATGGCGTCATTGAGGGTTCAGTCCGTAATCAGTTGAAGGCGGGGCTGTTTGGTGCCGGTTGGGATAAAGCCAAATGATCGCTGCAACGAGGCGGCGCCCGCCGCGGCTCTCACACCTCGATCACCACATAATTGTCTTCCACCCGCACCGGGTAGGTTTCCGCCACGAGTTTCTTTTCGGCAACGAGGTCTCCGCCCGGTTCGACATGCACATCGTAGAGGCGCACGCGCATGGTCTTGGGATCGCACACCGAGTGGCCGGTGCGCAAATCGAATTCCCATCCATGCCACGGGCAACGGATGAATTCATCCTCGCGGGTCCATTCGTAGGTTCCTGGATCGTTTGAGACTGTCAGCGCCGAAATCTTGCCGGTGCAAAGCGGGCCGCCCTCGTGCGGACATCGATCGTTGAGGGCAAAATATTCGCCGCGCACGTTGAACACGGTGATCTTGCGCCCCTCGACTTCAACGCGCTTGCGTTCCCCCGGCGGCAGTTCCGGTACGGTGGAAACCACGTGTTTTCCCATTACGCCGCTCCCGCGGTTTGTGTTAGCCGGGAATAGGTCGCGCGAGGATTGTCGATCATGATTTTGCGGTGCAGGTTTTCCGGTATCATCGGCGGCATCACCGCATCGCCGTCGAATTGCCAATGCGGATAGTCCGAAGCGTAGAGCAGAAAATCGTCCGACTGCATCTGATCGATGGTCTTTTCTAGCGCCTCCGCCTCGGCCGGTGCGTCCAGTGGTTGCACGGTCATGCGGACATTCTCGCGAATATACTCGCCCGGCGGCCGGTCGACCCACGGTACCTCGCGGCGCACGCCGCGCCAGAACTTGGCCAGCCGCCAGATGAAACCGGGCAGCCACGTCACACCGCTTTCGATCATCACCACTTTCAGGCCGGGATATTTGACGAAAACGCCTTCGGTGATCAGGTTTGCCAATTGCGCCTGGAACCCGAGCGTCTGTGCCGCATAGTCCTCAATGTAATAATTCGTCCAGCCTAACGTCGTGACCGGGTTGTGATAGGACGAACCGGCGTGGATGCCGAGCGGAATGTTGAGCTGTTCCAGCTTCTCCCAGATCGGCCAGAACCGGCGCTTGCCATAGGGCTCTTCGCCATTGGCCAGCACAAGGGCCTGTACGAACTGCCGGTTTGATTGAAGCCGCTCGAGTTCCTCCATGCAAGCCGGCGTATCTTGCATTGGCAACACGATGGAAGCGGCCAGCCGCGGGTCGCGATCCAGCCACTCGGTCTTGATCCAATCATTCAGGGCCCGCGTGAACGCAACGCCCATGTCGGCATTGTGAACCATCTGCACGCCGTAGATACAGTTGAGAATTGCCCGGTCCGCGCCCCACGAATCGAATACCTGTCCCGTCAAGCCGTTGAAGTCCAGGCCATTCTCGCGCAGGTCCGGCCGCGCGGTAAATTCCAGGTTGGGGGGATACGCGATCGAGTCCAGTGACAAAATCCCGCGGTCCGTAACCTGTTCCTGCCAGTGCGGTTCAAGGTAGGGAAGCAGTGCGGTCATGGACGGCACTGTCGGGTGAACATCGCAATCGATGGGCTTGTCTTTCGGGGCGGATGACACGGACTTTTCCTCAAACGCGCAAGGCCGATAGAACGGCGTTGCAATTTTATCGCGCCTTGACAGGGCGCGGTCAATTGCCGGCGCGGCGACCGAACGCCTCAGACTCAACCGCACAGTTTCCCGATATGCCCGGCCAATTGGCCGTTGGAATATCAGTTGTGGCACTGGCGGGGTCTGGCGGTCTCGGGACAGGCTGGATTCTACTGCGATCTATCTACCATTCGCCAGACGGCGGCCGGAGGTATCCGGGTGCCGTGTTCAAGCCAAGGCGCGGTTCAGCGGAACCGGCAGTCACCCGTTGCATGGCGCGATAGTGCAGGTCCTTGCTGCCGCACATCCGTTGTGCCGCTGCCTATCGGGCTCAATTGCCGGATTGGCATAGCCGGAAATCGCTGTTCCGTGCTACAAGCCCAGCCAATCTCATAAACCCCGGGGGCGAAGCCATGATCGATATATACACCCACATATTTCCGGACAAGTTTTTCGAAGTCCTGACCAACACCAACCCGAAATTGGGCAATATCGGCGCCCGGCTTCGGAAAGTGCCGGCCCTGTTCGATCTGGATTTGCGGTTCCGGCACATGGACGCGGCCGGCGATGGTTACCAGCAGATTATATCCTTGCCCAATCCTCCATTGGAGGACATCGCCAATGCTGAAGATGCCCGCATGCTGGCGGCAGCGGCCAACGATTCCATGGCGGAAATCTGCGAAAAGCACCGCGATCGTTTTCCTGCATTCGCCGCGGCTGTCTCCTTGCACGATGTGCCCAGCGCTCTGGTAGAGATCGACCGGGCGATCGGTACACTCGGGGCGAAGGGTATTCAGACTTTCACCAACATTGCCGGTCAGCCGCTCGACCTGCCCAAGTTCGAGCCGATTTTCAAGAAGATGGCAGAGCTTGACCTGCCGATCTGGATACATCCTGCGCGCACTGCAGCCGACGTCACAGACTACAAGAGCGAAAAAGTCTCACGCTATGAAATGTGGTGGTGCTTCGGCTGGCCGTATGAAACGTCTGTCGCCATGTGCCGTATCGTTTTCTGCGGGCTATACGACCGCTACCCAAATCTCAATATCATCACCCATCATTGTGGCGGTATGATTCCCTATTACGACGGGCGGGTCGGTCCGGGCTTGGACGTGCTGGGCGAACGCACGATGGATGAGGACTATTCCAACGTCCTGCCATCGCTGAAAAAGCCGCACCTGGAATATTTCCACAATTTCTACGGCGACACGGCCATGTTCGGCGCCGCGACCGGCCTGCACTCCGGCTTGAAGTTTTTCGGCCCGGAACGTGTGGTGTTTTCCACCGACGCGCCACTTGGGCCGATTAACGAAACCATCCGCGCGGTGGAAAGCCTCGAATTGTCGAAGGAAGATTTCAACATGGTCACGCGCGGCAATGCGGAGCGTATATTGAAGCTGTAAATTCGTTTCCAGTGGTCGTGCCAAACCGATCTATCGAGATTGCGAAAGACATCAAGTTCTCGACGCGAGGCTGTGGCCACGCGAAGTCGCCCGAGGCCGGCTGGTATTCGGCGGTGAAGGTGATCCCAAGCACCGTGTCTCGACGTGTGCGGACGGATAACTTATGCTTTGACCGACGAACATCGCGACGGATCAATTGATCAGACGTCAATTCATGTGAACAGGAGACATTATGTCCAGCGTCGACAATCCCCATCGCAGCGACAATCATTCGCGCGAATGGAATGGCCGCTATGAAGACGAAGCGCTGGTTACCGGCCGCGGCCATTATTCCAGCGATGCCCCCGAAGGCGTCTTGTACGCGGCTTTCGTCCGCTCGCCCCATGCCCACGCTGAAATTCGCTCCATCGATATCAGCGCTGCCCAGGAAGCAAAGGACGTCGTTGCGGTCCTGCACGAAGGCGACATCGAGTCTTTGGGCTTCGGTTCGGTCAGCGCATCAATTCCGTTCCCAGGACGTGATGGACGTATGCCCGTCAATCCCTTCCGGCCGGCGTTGGCGGGAAAGAAAGTCATGCACGTTGGCGAGGCCGTCGCCATGGTTGTCGGGAAGAGCCGGGCGGTTGCAGAGGACGCCGCCGAACTAGTCGAAGTCGACTACACGCCGCTGACGCCGGTTGTAACCATCGATCAGGCGAAGGAGGCGAAGACCACATTGTGGCCGGACGTGCCGGGCAATTGCAATCTCGACTGGACCTCACCGGAGGATCCCGACGGCGCCAAGAGAAAGGCCACGGAGGCTGCCTTCAAGTCCGCCGACCACGTGGTCGAGGTCGAAGTGCTCAACCAGCGTATTGCCGCTGTCTCCATGGAGCCGCGGTCCGTAACAGCAAGCTATGAAAGGCGCAAACAGGCATACACGTTTCATGCCGGAACCCAGGGCGTCGACGGCGTCAAGGGCCAATTGCTGATGGCAACGGCGATTGCGCCGGATAAGCTGCGCGTTTTATCGGACGATGTTGGCGGCGGTTTCGGGATGAAAGGCATGGTCTATCCCGAATATGTCGCCTTGCTCGCGGCCGCGAACGTTACCGGCAAGCCGGTGCATTGGACAGCGAGCCGCAATGAATCGTTCTTGATGGATAATCAGGCGCGTGATTCCGTTTGGCGCGTTTCGCTTGCGCTTGACGGCAATGGAATATTTCAGGCGCTGAAAATTGATGGGGACCAGAATTTCGGCGCTTACATGACCCTTGTCGCTGTGCTGATACCGACCGTTCACATCGCTGGGTGCATGCCGAGCATCTACGATATTCCCCACATCGTGGTGGATTCGAAATCATGGTTCACCAACACAACCCCGACCGGTCCGTATCGCGGTGCGGGACGCCCGGAGGCGAACTATCTGCTGGAACGTGTTATTGATGAGGCAGCGAGACAGATCGGGATGGACCCGGCCAAATTGCGGCAGAAAAACCTGATAAAGCCTTCGCAAATCCCCTATCCAACTCCGCTTGGTCCTGCTTATGACAGCGGTGAGTTTCCGGCAATTTTCAAAAAGGCGCTCGAAACGCACGATTACAAGGGTTTCAAGGCGCGCAAGCGGGATGCCGCCAAACGCGGCAAGTTGCGTGGCATCAGCGCCTGCGGTTTTCTGGAAATTTCGGGCGGTCACTACCATGAGCCCGCGCGCATAACTTTCCGGGACGGAAAAATTTGTGTTTCAATTGGCGCAACGCCGCAAGGTCAAAGCCACGTCACGGTATTCACCCAGATGGTGGCGAAACGATTCGGCATCGAGGATTCCGACGTGATCGTGACGCACGGCGATTCGGCGCGTGCTGTCCCGGGCTTTGGCGCAGTCGCCTCGCGTACCGCCATGCTGACCGGCAGTGCCGTCGCAAAGGCAGTCGATGAAGTCCTCGACAAGGCCGCCGATGCGGCGGCGACCATGTTGCAGACCGATGTGTCTGAAATCGCTTATTCCGGAGGGGCCTTCTCGCGCAAGGGCACGGGCCAGAAGATCACCTTGTTCGAGGTCGCTGCCCATGCGGCAGAGAACGGCGGTGGCGCCGGGCTCGATACGACCGCGGAAGTCGATACTGGCCCGTCATTCCCGAATGGAGTGCATGTCGCCGAGGTGGAAGTGGACCCGGACACCGGCCAATATGAAGTTGTTGCTTATACAGCGGTTGGCGATGCGGGTATCCTGCTCAACGAGAAAGTCGTCGACGCCCAGGTGCATGGCGGCGTGGCGCAGGGACTGGGCCAGGCGATGGGAGAGTACGTGCGTTATGATGGCGCCGGTCAGCCGGTTGCGGCAAGTTTCATGGATTATCCGATGCCGCGCGCCGACGATATGCCTGACATGAACGTGCTCCATCACCCCGTGCGTTGCCAGACCAATTACGTCGGCGCAAAGGGCACTGGCGAAGCCGGGACGACCGCAGCGCCGCCGGCGATCGTCAATGCCATTGAAAACGCGATTTCGCCGGACAAGGCGCTAAACTTGCAGATGCCCGTCACGGCCGAAGCAGTTTGGAAGGCTATGCAGCGGGGTTGAGGGAACGTTGCAACCTTAATTGGTTAGTTCAGCGTGAAGACGTATTGGAAATTCAGGCACACGCTGATCGGCAGTGTCGCTGCTTGCCAGCCCTGTTGCACCAGTGCGGTGGGGCGAAGGTTCGTGTCCCAAGGCCCCCTGTGTTTTCGCCTGGTTTCCAGTCATGAACATCGTGGCGCATGGCACTTCGATGGAATTTCCTCGTGTCGTTTAATAGCCTTACGCCGGGCCGCGGCAGAGCGTTTTTCGCAAGTGACCGGTTGCAACTTCAATGGTATATTACAATCCGAAGATTGAAACGCGAACACGGCATTTGGAGGTTGGCATGGACGGAGATCAATCCAAACCGGACGGCACCGAGCATCACACAATGCGCGAGGCGCGGCGCGACGCCGCCCACGATCTCGTCAAAGATTATCCCGCTGAGTTCAAGGGAGAAAGTCCGATAAGGGTGAACAAGCTCGGTCACATCGTTTACGAAGTGACGGACGTGGAGCGGACTGCAAAATTCTGGAAACAGGTCATGGGATTTCATGAAACTGACCGGAACGAGCATGGCATGATTTTCTTGCGGTATGGCGCCGACCATCATTCGATCGGGCTGAAGCCCAGCAAGGCGAAGGGCCGCCCGGCAAAAGGCGAGGCCCTGAAACTCGAGCATCTGGCATTTGAAGTCGATACGATGGACATGCTGTTTGCCGCGCGCGACTTCATGCGGGACAATAATATTCCGGTGGTCTTTGATGGCCGCAAGGGCGCCGGTGGAAACACGTCCCTGCATTTTCTTGATCCGGACGGGTTCGAATTCGAAATCTACTACAAGATGGATCAGATTGACGAGGACGGCGAGTTGCGCCCGGAAGCGCAGTTCCGCCGCGCCGGTTCTCTTGAGGAGGCCGCTGCAAATCCGTTGCCGCCCAAGCGCTGGTAGCAATCTGCTGCGCGATTGCAAAGGTAAAACTGGTGGCTATCGGCCGATCAGCGGCAGTACCCTGTCGGCGAATATCTGCAGGCCATCTCTCATGGGGTGGAATTGCAGCATCAGGCACGTCAGGCCCATGTCTTCATAGCGCCGGATGCGGTCCGCGATAGTTTGCGGCGCGCCGATGAGACCGGCGCCCAGGGCCTTGATTGCGACGTTGTGTTCGGGGTGATTTTCAAGCGCCCGGGCCTCTGCGATCAGCGTGTCGACATCTTCGCCACAGGCTACGTGTGTGGAGACGCCAAAGCCGATCTCGCGCCCGAACCCGCCCGCCCGCTGCCGCATGTCGGCGATCTCCGCCGTCAGTTGGCCGATGTTGGATTCATAGGCGTCAATGCCCGGCTCGTAATTGGCAAACCATAGGTCGCATTCCCTAGCGATGATGTCCTTTCCTCGATCATCGCCGCTGGCGGCATAAACTGGCGGATGCGGCAAGCTCACGGTTCGCGTCGCCATGCTCGCATTCCTGGCCGTGTAAAACGAACCTTCAAACGTAAAATCATCCTGCGTCCACATCGCCTTCATTAGCCGGATGAATTCATCGACGCGAGTGTAGCGATCATCGGAGGTGTCGCCATCCAGCCAGGCGTTGTTGCCATAAAGCGCAAACTCGTGGCTGCGGCGCCCGGGTACGACGTTGATCAGCGTGCGCCCACCGCTCAGCCGGTCGATGGTTGCGGCCATTTTCGCGGCAAGCTGCGGATTGAAAATGCCGGGATGAACTGCGGTCATGATCTTGATGCGCTTGGTTTCGACTGCGAGCGCCGCCGAAACTGCCCAAGCTTCCAGATCCGGTGCCACCAGCCGTTCGGCGACCAGGGTGATATCGAAGCCAATATCTTCGGCCTGACGCACCACGTCGCGGGCAAAACTGTAGGATCGATCCAGCGCTTCGCCCTGGCCGCGTGTTGTCAGATCGATCAATGCGCGGTCGACTTCCGGCTCGGGACGGATTGTATGGGGCAGGGGAGTCCAGATACCAAGTTCCATAACAGCTTCCGCGCAGATCAACAGCTCCGGCAGCCGGGACAGGCGGCTACACCAGCAGCGGGCATGATAGGACAAAGCCGCCGCCTGCCAAAGTGGAAGCGTTCCCTTGCGGCAATAGCGCAATCGTTGTTGGATTGAATCATTGGTCGAAATCGGCACCAGCATCTGCTAAAGATGTGGCAAATGATTGCGCTGGCTTTGAATTTTCTGGGGGGAATTCGTGCGGGCTGGATTTTACGAAAGATTGGGCGATCCGCTGGATATTATACAGGTCGGCGAGCTTCCCACGCCGCGGCCAGGGCCCGGAGAAGTGCGCGTGCGCATGCACGTGTCAGGGATCAATCCATCGGACCTGAAGCGCGCCACCGGCTGGTCCGGCGCGCCGATGGCGCATCAGCAAGCGATTCCTTGCAATGACGGTGCCGGCGTAATCGATTCCATTGGTGAGGGTTTGCCGGCCACCCTGATTGGCCAGCAGGTCTGGGTGTATGAGGCCACGCTTGTAGGGCCCAACCAGGGCACAGCGGCCCAATATTGCGTCGTGCCCGCCGCTTACGCCATTCCGCTGCCTGACAAAGCGGATTTCAGCTTCGGCGCCTGTCTCGGCGTACCGGCCATGACAGCGCACCGTGCCGTGTTTTCCGAGGGCTCGGTGGAGGGCAAGACGGTGCTTGTGTCTGGTGGGGCGGGCTCCGTAGGCCGTTTTGCCGTGCAATTTGCCGCCTGGGGAGGGGCGTACGTCATCGCTACCGTGGGTTCGGAGAAGAATGCCGCCATTGCCCGCGAAGCCGGCGCGGATGCGGTGTTTCTGTATACGGATCCGGATTTGGCGAGCAAGATCCTGGCCTGTGCCGAGGATGCTCCCAGTGGTGGTGTGGATCACGTGGCCGAGGTCCATTTCCGCGACAATATTGCGTTGGATGCCCGGATACTCAGCCCCAACGGATCGGTCTCGTTATACGGCTCGTCGGATGATCCGCAGGAGCAACCGGTCGTACCGATGCGTGATCTGTTGCGCAAGGGGATCAATGTGCGCTGGGTCATGGTCTACGCGCTTTCGCAGGCTCCCCGCGCGGCGGCCTTGCGCGATATCGAACGGGCGATTATGGAAGGCGCTATCACGCCGCTGGTCGCAGCACGCTACAAGCTTGACAACCTTGTCCAGGCCATGGCGCAAGTCGGTGTCGGAGGCACTGGTGGCAAAGTTCTGGTGGACATTGACTAGCCGGGTCTGCGCGCAAAAAGAGGAGGCTTGAGTGCCGGAAGTAAGACTGACCGTAAACGGCAAGGACGTGAGCGCCTCGGTGGAGGCGCGGACCTTGCTGGTAGAATTGCTGCGCGAGCACTTGCGGTTGACGGGCACCCACGTCGGTTGCGACACCACCCAGTGCGGTTGTTGCACGGTTCATGTAGATGGCAAGGCAGTTAAATCCTGCACCATGCTTGCCGTTCAGGCGCAAGGCCGGGAGGTAACGACGATCGAGGGCCTTGCCGAGGCCGACGGGACATTGCATCCCATGCAGGCTGCATTCCGTGAGCATCATGGTTTGCAATGCGGATTTTGCACACCCGGCATGGTGATGATGGGGATCGATATTGCCCGGCGTAATCCCGGTTGTGACGAGAATACGGTCCGCGAGGAACTGGAAGGCAATATTTGCCGCTGTACGGGCTATCAAGGTATCGTTCAGGCGATATTGTCGATAGCCAATCCGTCAGCTGTGCGGGATCATCATTGAAGCTTTTCCTGGATAGGTGCCAACCGGATTTCCGTCCGCAAATGCGTTAATTCAGGAATTTGGAGCCGGAAACTGATTCACGGACGTCGTGAATGGCCCCAGTACCCAAGCAAGCAGGGTTTTGACCGATGCATAATTTCCAATATCACCTCGCTTCCGACCTCGCATCGGCCAGCAGCGATCTGGCAGCAGCCGGGGACGGCAAGCTCATAGCCGGCGGAATGACATTGATCCCGACGCTGAAACAGCGGCTCGCGGCGCCGTCTGATGTCATCGATCTCGGTGCAATCGACAGCCTCAGAGGTATCAGCAAAGATGGCGACAGCATCGTTATCGGGGCGATGACTTGCCATTACGATGTGGCCTCGTCAGACATTGTTCGCCAGGCGATCCCGGCATTGGCGGATCTGGCCGGCGGTATCGGCGATCCGGCCGTGCGCCATCGCGGAACAATCGGCGGCTCCATCGCCAATGCCGATCCGGCTGCCGATTATCCGGGTGGAGTAGTTGGCCTTGGAGCAACAATCGTCACCAACAAGCGCGAAATCTCCGGCGATGACTTTTTCCTTGGCCTGTTCGAGACGGCATTGGAAGACGATGAAATTATCACTGCCGTAAAATTCCCAATCCCGAAAAAAGCCCATTATCAAAAGTTTCGCCACACGGCGTCCGGCTACGCCGTGGTTGGCGTCATGGTAGCCCAGACGGACGCCGGTGTGCGCGTTGGCGTCACAGGCGCCGGTCCGAGCGCCTTTCGCGCCAGCGAGTTCGAGGCAGCGCTGACGAAAGATTTTTCAGCCGCGTCCGTGGAAGGGATCAGTCAGAACCCCGATGGCCTGCTCACCGATATTCATTTCAGCAACGAATATCGCGCTCACATCGTCGGTGTTTTCGTTCGCAGGGCTGTTGCTGCGATGGTGTAAAGCTCCCCGTCCCGCGCCCGGCATGTTACCCTTGCGGCAACGCAAATTCTCGCGGCGGTAGTGCATGGGCCAGGAAATAAACCTATCCAGTTTCGGCCAGGAAGATTTTGATCTTTTCGCAAAGCGTCTGGATGAAGAAACGCGCCTGTTTGAAGGACTGTGCGCTGCCAACCGCCTGTCCGAGGATGGCTTCGTCATCGGGTTTGAGATCGAAGCCTGGTTGCTCGATCACGGATTTTTCCCAAATCCGGTGAACCAGCGTTTTCTTGATACGCTGGACCACCCGATGGTTGTGCCCGAGCTGTCGCGCTTCAACGTGGAACTGAATTGCGATCCGCTACCGCTCACCGGCGATGTATTGTCGCGAGCTGCGAGTGATCTTTCGCGCTTGTAGGATCATTGCAACCACGTCGCGCACGGTATGGACACCAATCTTGTGATGATCGGGACCCTGCCGGTCATCCGCGATGAAGATCTGACCCTGTCGAACCTGTCGCCGCTGGAACACTACCGGGCGCTCAACGCGGAGATTTTGCGCCGGCATGGTGGGCGTCCGCTTGTCGTGGACATCGACGGAATCGAGCACCTGCACAGCGAGCATCGCGATGTAATGCTTGAGGCTGCGACAACATCATTTCAAATTCATCTCAAAATGCCCGCTGCGCAGTCAGCCGCCTAATACAACGCTTCGGTGCTTGCATCGGCGCCGTTGCTCGCCGCCAGCGTCAATGCGCCCTTCCTGTTTGGC
>Ga0181594_10003952_pt1 | contig 13329 bp, 7 predicted proteins | sample 071ome_18_FD_145603 | JGI IMG/M metagenome (GOLD analysis project Ga0181594, IMG submission 145603) | Coastal salt marsh microbial communities from the Groves Creek Marsh, Skidaway Island, Georgia - 071413BT metaG (spades assembly) | ecosystem: Environmental > Aquatic > Marine > Intertidal zone... | reverse complement strand
GTAGACCAAGTGGTGAATGAGTGTATCCGGTCGTACCTCAGCGCACACCACAAGCGAGATCACCTAGAGGCCTCTGCGGCTCTGAAACCTCGGGTTGAGAAGACCGCGCCTCACGCCGCGATCGTGGAGCAACCCCCGCTCTACATCTGGTATAATGACAAGTGTGACGTGATCCAGAAGCCTCGCTATGTGATTGGTCGTAGCGCTGAGCTGAGCGACCTAGTGATGGACTTTAACGGGATCTCACGCCAGCACTGCGCGGTCTTGTTTGAGGACGGTGAATACCTGATCGTAGACCTAAAAAGCACGAACGGGATTGAGTTTCAAAATGACAAGATCCTCAGGAGGCACATCAATGAAGGGGACAGCTTTTACCTCTGTGAGATGAAGATCACCTTCTCATATCGTCAATGAGCGAGGGTCGCTCGCGCCCTTATTGACAGAGCCCTTATTGACAGAGCTCAAAGCGCCCACCTGTGCTGGGTTGGCAGATCGCGTCGATCGGGCAGTTGGGCGCGTCATCACAGCAGTAAACGGGCTCATTCCCCATCGTGCAGACCCCCCCGAGACAGCTCCGCCCTGGCGAGCAGTCGCAGGCGCTCGAGCAGGTCTCATCCGACACGCAGACGTCTCTTTGCCCTGCGGGGGTCTCACAGACCTGACCCGCTGGGCATAGGCCCTCTGTACAGCAGAACACGGCCGGGTTGGCTGAGACACAGGTGCCGTTATCACAGCTGAGCCCTGCCGCGCAGTCACAGGCGCTCACACAGGAGTCACTCTCGCAGGTCAGCTGTCTCTGAGAGGGGGTCTCACAGGCCGCTCCCGCGGGGCAAGGGCCTGAGTTACAACAGAACAGCGGGCTGTCACCCACGACACAGCTCCCTCCCTCACAGCGCATCCCAGGGCTACAGTCACAAGCGCTCGTACACTCTGCCACAGCGCAGACCTCTAGGCGACCCTCCAAGGTCTGACAGCTCGCCTCTGGTGGACAAAAATTGCCTGAACAACAGTAGACGGGCTCCCTGAGCATCTCACAGTGACCTGCCTGACAAGATAAGCCGGGGGTACAGTCACAGGCGGTCACGCACGTTGGCCCCCTGTCGGGTGAGGTCATATCTAGGCTAGGGCTCGCGTCCATAGGAGGGGACATATCTTGTGTGGGGGTCATATCTTGGGGTGGGGAGAGGTCTCTCCCCATGTCCTCCGTGTGCGCGACTCCTCCTGAGTCTCCCCCCTGATCCCAGCTCCCTGAGGGGGTCATATCTTCGCGCCCAAGAGGAGGCTCAGAGTCCGTCTCACTCATCACGACACAGGTGTCACGAACGCAGACCTCAGGGGGGTATTGGCAGAGGCGCTCCCCACAGCGGATGACCTGAACGGCCTGGACACACTCCCCCTTGTAGATCTCTTGATCACACACGAAGCCCTCACGACAGTCGGCGTCAGAGCTACAGGCGCTGGGGCTGTCATCACAGCCCCACAGGGTGAGGAGGCAGGTCAAGAGTGGGACGAGAGGAGAGAGAGGGTGGCTCATCGGCTCGGCTCCTATACGCTTGGTTTGTGTCGCCTTTGAACAGGGTAGGCGTCTCAGCGTGTGATGTGCTAGAGATGCTAACATGTGCTCGATTGATTAGCGAGCTTAGGCCACAGGAGGGCAGTGATGAAGGTCGTCCGCGCGACAGAGCACATCGAGCTCTATGCACATGGAGGTCACGCGAAAGCTCGCCGACACCCGAGCCAGTCCCCCTGCCCTCGCTGTCGGGACAGTGGGTTCTTGAGCGTCCTAGATGAGCGGGGTCAGCTCACCGCCCGCAGGTGCAGGTGCCAAGGGGTAGATCATCGGGTCAAGGCGTACAATGACGCGCAGTTACCTGCTCGTTATCTCGACGCTGAGTTTGAGCGCTTTCATCCACGTGACAGCTCTAGCCACGAGGCGCTCCGGCGCACAGAGGCGCTCGCGTGGTCCTTCCAGCCGAGCGCGAAGGGGCTCTTACTGTATGGGGGCTACGGCACAGGTAAGACCTACCTCGCGGTCTCGATCGCGCGGGTTTTGACCTTATTACGTGGCTACAGCGTCCGCTTTATTGAGTTTTCCCACCTGCTCTCAACGCTTAAGGCCTCCATGCGCGGGAGTGGCTCTGATGGGAGCGCGCTCATTGATCGGCTCGTGCGCGCAGACTGTCTGATCATTGATGAGCTAGGGAATGGACAGCAGACAGAGTGGACTCAGAGCGTCCTCGAAGAGCTGATCACGAAGCGCTATAACGCCTCAAGGACGCTGATCTGTACGACGAACTACGACCCTCGTAAAGGTCAATATGGACAGACAAACAGCTTAGAGGAGCGGGTTGATCTGCGCGTCTACTCTCGTCTCCATCAGATGTGCGAGATCACGCCACTCTTTGGGAGCGACTACCGCCAGTCAGGGGACTGACGGGGGAGGGGCGTCGCTCGACCCCTCTTGAGCAGGTAGGGCTGAGACCCCCAGCGCCTTCAGCGCGTCTCTGATCTGAGCGCTAGGCTCAGGGAGCGTCAGTGGAGCGTCTAGCGCTACGGTCTCAGGCGCCCGATCGACCGCTGACTCGCTCACGCCCTTAAAGCGCTCTGTGAGCTTCACGCGAACGTCATCGAGTGGCTGTGGAGCCTTGAGCGGGTCAGGGGGAGGCAGGCTCGCTCGGCGCTTGTCTGGCCCATACCACTGCGCGCGCCACGGCTCACCCCCCGCTCGCCACCAACGCCAAACGCCCCTGCGCGCGCCCGCTTGGTAGGCGCCCACGTCTCGTAGCTCTCCTCCTGGATACCAGCTCACCCAGACCCCCTCCCGCTCGCCTGATTGATAGGCGCCAATCTGAGACAGTGACCCATCTAGCCCCCACCACGCCCAGAGACCTACACGCGCGCCATCGAGGTAGCGACCCACGCTCTCTAGCGACCCGTTTGGGGTAAAGGTGTACCACACCCCATCCTCATGGCCACCCTTGAGCGCGTCCTCTTGCTCATGAGCTCCCTCTGTAACGACCTCTCCTTTAGCTGAGACGGGGCGCTGAGCGCTGTATTGCCCCTGAAATTTTAAGCGACCATCAGGGTAGTAGCCTCGCCACTGTTTGACCTGTCTACCATGAGCGTATTGACCCTCTAAGATCCTCCGCTCTTGCTCATTAAACTGTCGCCAGCGACCGTGTCGCTCCCCTGACTCAAAGTGCCCCTCTACCTGAAGCTTCCCGTTTGGATGCCACCAGCGCCACAGGCCCAGCTTTAAGGACGTAGGGGTCCCCTCTGCGGTGACCCGACAGACCTTACAGCCCGCGCTTCGCCCCTTGAGGTCTTCGCTCCACTTCCCGCTGATCCGTTCACATTGATCCGCCTCTTTATCCTCCGCGACGCCAGCTGTGTAGGTGAGTGAGCGCCACGGTTCACCTGAGTACCAATAGAGCTTCCAAGGGCCCTCTTTTTGACCTCGCTTATACTGCCCCTCAGCCTTGAGCTTGCCGTTGTTGTGGTACTCACGCCACAGCCCATCTTTACGGTTAAACTGAAACTGCCCTTCGATTTTAGGGCTCGCCATCCAGTGCCACTCCTTCCAGGCGCCCATCCTGACCCCAAACTGAAAGTCTCCCTGCACCGCGGGCTGACCATTTTGGTAGTTAAACTGCCACGCCCCTGACCGGCTCCCACCTTTATAGTCGCCTTTAATGCTCAGGGTCCCGTCCTCATACAAGGAGAGATACGGGCCGTCTAGGACGCCCTTTTCTGAGAAAATGAGCTCCTCTTTGAGCCCCGCTGGGTTGGTCGCTGTCAGCGCGAGCTGAGGGTCGCTGATCGGCTCGCTTTGACCTTGGACATGGTCATGAAAGAGCCTCCACACCCCTACCTTCATCCCCCCTTGGTAGCGCCCTACCTCCTCGATCGCTCCATTCGGGTGGTAGCTGACCCACAGCCCGCTCCCCCCCTCGATCGTCACCTTGGCAAACTCCTCTCCGCTTGGGGTGAGGTATCGGTGACTCCCCTCGGGGACCCCTCGAACGTACCGGCCCTCCGCGAGCAGGGCTCCGCTCTTATGGAAGCGACGGTCAAGGCCGGTGTGTTGACCCTCGACGTACGGTAGCCTCCTCTTGAGCGCCCCGCCTGGACCATAGCGAAGCTCCGCGATGATCATGAGGTCATTGAGGACACAGCGCTCAACGCGCTCTTTATAATCAACCTCCCAGTCTCCCCCCTCGGCGCGACAAGCCGCGGGGTCTTCTCCCTCGCGTTGCCCTTCTTGATATTCGACGCTTCGCCACGCCTGGCCCGTGTGGAACCACTCTTGCCAGCTCCCTACCTTTAAGCCTCGGCGGAGCGTCCCCTCCTCGAGCTTGTTCCCTTCGCTGTGATAATAGCGCCACACCCCCTCCGGTTGACCCTGCTCATACCGGCCCTCCTCTTGTCGCGCTCCCGTCATGTACCAAGCGCGCCACGGCCCCTGTCGCTCACCTCTCTCATAGGCGCCCCAAGCGCGCGGGAGGCAGGTCTCAAACCAGCTGAAGTGCCTCCCGTGCTCTTGTCCCTCTTGAAAGTGGGTCACAGACTCTAGCTGGCCACCTGAGTGCCAGCTGAGCCAGCGACCTTCTTTTTTCCCTGCGCGCCAGACCCCTTGAGCGCGAGCGCGACCCTGCGCTGAGAACTCTTGATAGAGCCCATCGAGCTTGTCATTTTTAAAGTGCGCGAGCAGGGATATGGAGCCATCCTCAGCGCTCAGGTGCCACCTCCCCTCACGCTTACGCTTGATGACACAGCCATGAAGGCGCTCATTGTGTGTACTCCACTGCCCCTTCTTGGCGCGACAGCGCTCTTGATCGAGCTTAAGCGGGCTCAAGGCGAGCGCGTCCTCTAGGAGGGGTGGCTCATGGTTGACCTCCTCCTTCGTAGGGTGTGGATAGCTGAGCGGTAGCTCCGGCTTAGGAGGGCTTGGCTCAGCTCCTTTCGCTGGCGAGCCCCCTGTCGAGGGCTCAGGGGACGCTTGAGGCTCAGCTCGCGCTCCTCCGCTCCCCTCTCCACCCCCTTCACCAGGGGTCGCGCTGAGCTCACTCGAGAGGAGCGCGACGCTCCCAAAGAGGGCGAGCGAGGTGAGGGTGACACGTGATAGAGTGGGGAGCTGACTAGTCATTCACGCCTCTTTCTGCTCTGAAGCTCATGGGAAGAGGGCCTCAATGGCGTCCTCAGCGCTGAGCTGTCTGATGTTTCCGTCTAGGGAGTCGAGCTCTTTTTGAGTCAGCTCAACCTTGGGCGCTAAGAGGAGCGCGTGGACACGATCGACCACACGCTCAACGGGCCCCTCAAGTGGCTCCTCTCTACCGTCATCTTGGGCGCCCTCCCCCTCTGGCGTCCGCTCGATCCGATGCGCCCTCCCTCGCGACGCCTGCCTCTTAAGTGCCCGCTTCGCGCGCTCAACCTCAGGGTCAATCCAGCTCTCTACGCAACCGTAGCGAGCTGAGCTTCGCCCGATGAGACACACCTTGAGCTGCTCAGCGCTCTCGCTCACCTCAAGGGTCAGCGTAGCGCGCTCATCTAGCTCGAAGCGAGGTGAGCGCGCGAGCGCTTGACCGACCTGATCAGCGAGCGCCCCACCGCTGAGGCTGAGCTGAACAGGGAGGCTGAGGTCGAGGATCCTGAGTGGGGTTGGGAAGCGCTGGAGGAGGGTGTGTAGGTCGTCATCTAGTCCGCCAGGTGGGAGCGAGGGGTCACCGAGCGCCCGACGTGACGCCCAGCGTAAGGCCATGAGCCGGTACCGCATCAAGCTCGCGGCCTGCGGGACCCCTGCGAGCGCCTGCTCGATGAGCTTGAGCGAGGCGCTGTAGTCGCCCTCAACCCACTCGAGCTCCGCCTCAAGGGCGTCGAGATAGGCGTTCACCTCGTCTGGGTAGTCTTTTGACTCAAGCGCGCGGGCTCGCTCAATCGCCCCTCGGAGCACCCCACCCCCTAAAATATGTGCGAGGGAGCTTAAGTACCACGGCATGACGTTACTGTAATAAGGGCGCACAATGTCGGTGAGGAGCTCCTCATGTGACGCGTAGCGGATCACTTGGCGACGCTGTTTCCAGCGACGGAACGTGAGACGTATACGGGACAGGAGCGCCACGCTCTGCTCCTTCAAGGAGCGAGCAGAGGCCTGCTCTCTGGCGGAGATGAGCGCGCCATCGAGGAAGGCCCAATACAGCAGAGAGGCCTCAAGGCTCAGCATCTCCTCAGAGGCGCTGTCGGTGCCTGATGAGCGGTCTGGGTAGGTGACGACCTGGTGGGCCTCATCGAGACCACGACCCCAGACCCCAAGGCTGTACATCAGCTCAGCGCGACGGCCCTTCACCCTCATGTGGCTCTGAGAGAACTCACTGGCGGTCTTCGGCGCCCAAGCGCTCAACGCTGAGATACTCTTTTGGAACTCACCACGGATCAGGTAGGTCGCTGAGCTCTGGATATAGGGGGAGCTAGAGCAGTCCTTCTCTTGGGCGTTGAGGGCGAGCCGATTGAAGCGCACCTCCTCATCAAATAGGAAGCACTGACGGGCCGCGAGGCCCATGTTGAGCGCGATGACACAGGACTGTTCACGGGCGTCGATGTGGCCCTTCATCCCCCACTCATAGCTCGCCTTACGCTCTCGCGCCTCACACTCTACCGCCATCAGCCCGTTAAAGGCTCTGCTACGCACAAAGGGGTCTTCTTTTTGAATCAGCTCGTAGCCAAGGGCGCGCGCCTCTTTAAAGCGACCGAGCTTGACGAGTGGCCAGATCTTGAGGTCATCACGAGGAGGCGTATAGAGGCTGTCATAGCGGGTGAGCGTCTTGAGCTGCTCGAGTCGCTTGTCCATATCTCCTAAGGTAAAGGACTGCTGTAGGATTAAGTCGCGGTGGAACTTTTGTGCTTCAAGGTCGCTTGGCTTCCCTCCACAGCGCGTTAAGAGCCAGCGCTCAGAGCGCCTAAGCCAGTAGAGCGCCTTGGGGAAGTTCCCCTCCATCTCAGAGTAGACGAGGGCTAAGATAAAGGACCCTAAGACGGGCTCCTCCTGCTCTTTGAGTGTTTTTTCTGCGAGGGTGCGCGCACTGTTACGCTGGCCACTATAAAACGCCACCTTCGCCTCCCGCTCGCCCGGGGTGGGCGTAAAGCATGAAGCGTAGGCGCTCGTTGAGCACAGCGAGGCGCTCACAGCGAGCGTGAGGAGCGAGAGCGCCCTGCGCAGCGCGCTCATTAAAGCATCGCCTTTGCGAGGGTGTCGAGCGGGCTCTTCAGGCAGTCCATGATCACGGCGCGAGCGTCTTTGACCCCAGGGATGAGGCTGATCCGATGCTCGAAGAGGTACGAGGAGAGCGCGACGACGTCATCGGCGTTCACATAGTCACGCCCCGCGAGCGCCGCTCGGGCCTGTAGGGCGGGGATCGCCTGCACGAGCGCGCGGGTTGACACCCCTTGGGCACAGCGCTTATCCGCTCGGAGCTTGCTCGCGAGGTCGACAAGGCAATCCTTGACCTGCTGATGCACTGTGACGCCGTGACGAATGGCGTGACGAGCCTCGACAACATCCGCTCTGCTGACACCTGGTAGGGCGACACGCTCGCTTGGCATCCCCCAAGTGTTGAGAACCTCAAGCTCCGCTTCACGCTCAATGTGCTCCATACGGATCTTAAAGAGAAAGCGATCGAGCTGGGCGACGGGGAGCGGGTAGGTGCCCACGCTGTCGAGCGGGTTTTGGGTCGCGATCACAAAGAACAGCTCATCGAGCTCATAGGTCGTGTTGTCGACCGTCACCTGTCGCTCCGCCATCGCCTCAAGCATCGCGCTCTGCACCTTGGGTGAGGTGCGGTTGATCTCATCGACGAGCAAGACGTGCGCGAAGATCGGACCCGCCCGAAAGCGGAACTCTTGGGTGTTGACGTCAAAGATCATCACCCCTGTGATATCCGAGGGGAGCATGTCAGGCGTAAACTGAACGCGCCGAAAGGGGGCGATCAGCTCGCGGGTCTGACCCTCAATCGACTCACCGAGGGCCTTTGCGAGGGTGGTCTTACCTGAGCCTGGGTAGTCCTCAAGCAGGACGTGCCCACCGCTCAGGAGGGCGATTAAGGTGAGCTCAATCACCTCATCTCGACCCATCACGTCTCGCCTCGCGCGGGCGGTGATCGCGTCAGCTACAGCGCGCGCTCGCGCTAAATCAGGGAGGTCAGTCATAGTAGCTCCTCATGGAGAAATTCGCACGGTGCGCGGTTGAGAAGATCAACGGCTTAAAAGCCAAGAGAAGGGGTTGAGCCAGCTGATAAGCCAGCGGAGACGGTGCTGTGAGGCGAACTCCGACCGCACCCGTCGCGCGTGTTCTCGGACCTCAAGGCCACGCTCGCGCCTCGCCTGTCGCGCGCCGAGCGCCCACGCGCCATGCGCTGAGGCGAGGCCCTCAAGGCTTGGGATGCGCGCGCTGAGCCGGCGCGCGTAGGCCTCACGACTCTCACCATAAGCGCGCCGGAGGCCACCACCAGAGAGCCGATCTAGCGCTGAGAGGTAGGCTACGCTCCCTAAGCGCTCATCGGTAATCAAGCGCACGCGGAGCGCCCGAGTGAGGCTGATCAGGTAGCCAAGCGAGATCAAGGCGATGAGGGTCGCGAGCAGAGACATCCCGATCAGCCGCCACGGGAGGAGGGGCTCTTGAGATAAGCCTCTACGGACCTGATCACGCGCGAGCTCCCCGAGCAGGCTCTCAAGGGACTGTGAGACCGTGGTGGGCGGAGGCTGATCAGAGCGCTGAGGGTAAATGTCAAAGGTGACCCAGCCTACGCCATCGACGTGGATCTCAGGCCACGCGTGGGCGCGGTCCCCTGTGATCACCACCGCGGAGCTACTTGAGCGTGTGCGCGCGTCTACAGCGTACCCGAGCGCGACGCGCGACGCGATGCCCTGGCTTCTCAGGAGGTGGACAGCGGAGTGCGCGAAGTGCACACAGTAGCCTCTCATGTCACCAAATAAGAACGGCGCGACGGGGTCTTGTTGAGAGCGATGCTTGACCTTCAGGGTGTAGTATCCCTCCTCTTCGAGGTAGCGCTTGATCGCGAGCGCCCTCGCGACGGGGTCCGCAGAGAGGCTTGAGGGGAGCTCACGTGTGACCTCGCGGGCGAGGCTCACGTAGCGAGGGTCGTCGCTGTGTGTTGAGAGGTAGTGTGCCCGACGCTCCTCATCCCAGTCTTTAGGGATCGACGCTCTCCCTAGATGTCGAGAGATCGGCACAGAGGGGACAAAGGAGAGCACCCCATAGGCGGTCGCAAAGCGCTGAGGGTCAGGGTTATCTAGTGGCCTCAGCTCGACCCCATGAGTCAGCATAGGAGGGCTAGGGTGCTCATCGATGAGGTACATGGAGGTCGAGACCTCAACGTGCGCAGTCTCAGCCTGCTCCCCGCTCGCTCGGATCGGCTCCGCGTTCGGGAAGCTCGTGATGACGTCTTGGTCGAAACGAGCGCTCGGCTCCGCGACGAGCTTCACCCCATCGAAGTAAGACAGCACCGACTGCCGGAAGTAAAAAATCGGGGGCTGGGCGTTGTAGTCATCATGAAAGACCGCGACCGCGACAGGCACCGGGGGCCTCTGAGGAGGTGACGAGCTGCTCCCACCACCACCGCCACTTTGACCGCCTCCGTCACCTTGGGCTCCCCCTCCCCCTTCGTTGTCCCCTGAGCCTCCAGCGAAGGTGATCGGCACCGCGACCCTCCGCTCGACCGTGACGTCGAGCTGCCAGTAGAGGAGCCCAACCAAGAGCGACAGCGCGACGCTCGCGATGAGCAGGTGGCTTGTTCGACGCACGCGGGTCATCATGAGGAGCGCGAGGGAGGCTACCCCTAACCCAAAGAGGTCAAGCCACCAGTTGATGTCTCGATAGCCACCGATCAGCACCCAGTCGGTGAAGAAGCGAGGCTCATGGATCTGCCCACCTCTGTGCGCCGCGAAGAGCTGAATCACTGAGAGCAGGACGAAGCCTCCCTCAAGCGCGCTCCCGAGCCTGCTCCGTGTCCCCCAGACCCGGAGGCCACCGATGAGCGCCATCGAGCTCATCGCCAAGAAGAGCGCGTCTGAGATCCGTAGGGCTACGCCTGGGCCGAGCAGGGTGGAGGCGACGCTCCACTGCTCTAAGGTAGCGCTAGCCAGCCAGCCAAACAAGAGCAAGGCGAGGACCGTTAATCGAGCCCCACGACCGCTCAGTCGATCGCCATAGAGGCGCGTTAAGATCAAGGTCCCCATCCCCATGAGCAAGGCGCTCACGAGCCCAAAAGGCGAGGTGACAAAAATGAGATATAAGAGCAGAGCGCCGAGGTGAGCGGCGGACTTGGTGAGCCACAAGAGGAGAGGCTCTCCTGGCGTCGTGAGCTGCCGAGGCTGTGGCTCTGACATGATGGTAGGGCTCCTTCTTATGGCCTCAGCGCGCCGAGTAACACCTTAGGGAACTTGAGGAGGCTTGGCTTTTGTTCCATCTTGGTGAGCGCCTTCGCGGTCACCTCGCTCCGGCGGTGGGTCACAAACCACAGAGGCTTTGGGCTCACGGTGAAGGGGCCTCTGATCACCGTCTTCTCAACCCCCTCGAGCAGGTAGGTGTTGTGGACGAAGCCGACCCCACTCTGGATGTCTTGACGCGTGTGCCCTGGGTAGGCACCCCACGCCGTGACCCCCATCCCATAGCTGAGCGCGGGCCAGTGATTGACGCAGACGCTCCCATAGCGGAGCCCCTCGATCGCCTGCTCGAGCGCCTGACTGTGTCGCTTCGCGGTCTTTGGGTCGATGATCACGCAGGCGTTGAGGCTCCCCCAGAGGCGCTCATTAGCGAACTCTGTCGCGCGCTTGAGAAACGCGCTCGCGTCCTCAGCCTCAAGGCTGGTCTCAGCGGCGAGTCCGCAGAATGACTCTTGGGTGAAGCAGATGTGCTCACCCTCAGGGTCGACCCCTGTGATCAGCCCCCAAGGGAGAGGCTGAGCTGAGCCTGATGGCAGGTCGGCCTGGGTCACCCCGTCAATCCGCTCTGCGCCCTCTTCTGAGTTGATGAAGCGCTCAAAGCGCTCATGTGCCCCTGGGTAGTACGCGGGGCGTTGAGGCACCTGGGCGAGGATCTCACGCAGGGCCTGCAGGAAGGCCTCGCGCTGGGGCCAACCACGGTGGGTGATGATCACGCGGGCCGCGTTGCAGTTGAACCCCCCGTTGTTCGTCATCTGGGTCGCGACGTTCTCCGCGTGGAAGCGGAGCTCCTTGTCTGTCCAGACCCCCGGCGTGATGATGACAGGGCTCACGTTCCCTAGCTCACTGCTGATCTCTTTATGGCAGACGGGCTCATCAGCCTCTTTTCGACGCGCGCCCTCCTCGCCGACCCCATAGATAATGGCGTCATGGGTCTTGTCGCTCCCTGTGATGTGGATCTCCTCTACGAGCTCATGCTGACAGAGATAGATCCCCTCGGGCGCCCCTCCCTTACACATCCTCATGTAGCCTCTCTCGATGAGAGGCGCACAGATATATTCATAGTGAGGCGCGAGGTAGTCATTGACGGGGTTGAACTTGAGGAAGCAGACCCTCCCCTCAACAAACAGCTTATGTAAAGCGTCTAGAAGACCGATGCTCGCGACGTTCCCTGCGCCAAGGACAAGCGCGAGCGCCCCCTCATCGGCGCCCCCCTCTCGATAAAACGACCCTGTCCGTTGCGCCCAATCATCGCGTGAGGCGTCCGCTTGGAGCCACACCTCTGCTGTAAACCCTGCAAAAGAGAGCTGATCGATGAGGTTGTTGGGGAACACCTTCACCGCGAGCTGGCCGTTCGGTCGCCTCGTGGCGTGCTTGTCTGTGACCCCCGTGTGTCCTCGCTCATGTAAGGACTTGAGCGCCTCGATGAGCTGGCGGGTGACGCGGGCCTGTGCCATCGGACCCCCCAACCACTCCTCTCCTCTCTGGTGCGAGCTCGGCGCGATCCCCTTAGCCTTGATCGCGTCTGTCGCTTGAGCCTCAGCGCGCGCCCCAATCCGCTCTAAGAGCTCCTCAAGGAGCTTGATCTTCTTTGGGAGCTCAAGCGTCGCCCACTCTAAGCGCTTCTCGTGGAGGAGCTGTAGGTCTGCGTCAAGCTGTGTTGTGTCGAGTTGTGTCGAGTCTTGAGGGAGAGTGCTGCTCACGATAGGCTCCATCGAGGTGAATAGGGGCTTGTAGGAGGCTGAGGCTCAGGTATCTTATCGCTCTGTTCAGCGGAGCCTCTGCCACGTTGGTGGCACAGTCTAGGTCAGATCTGGTGAAAACTCCAATACGCAAACGCATATGTTTAGGCCAACACCACAGGTGGTCCCCGCTCAGGGTGTGTGTGTGGGCGCTCTACATTGCGAGCGTGAGCGTGTATCTCATGCAGCCGGGCTCCACATCATGGGCTGCTCCTGGTGAGCGGGCGAGCCAGTGTGTGAGGAGGCTGAGCCTTAAGGTGAGCTCGCTCAAGGTGAGCCAGGGGTCTGATCCTCAAGCGGAGGTCAGTTTAGAGGACGCTCGGTTGTCGCCTTGTGAAGGGTTAGAGGGGTGGGTTGAGCTCCGAGGGCGGAGGGTCACGCTTGATGATCGGTGGCTACGGCTTGAAGAGCCTGAGCTCAGGCTCGCGGGGCGCCTAGCTGTCCCCCTGCCTACGCTCACGCTCGACCGTGGTCAGCCTTGGCGCTGGCTGAGGCTCCCAAAGGCGGGGTGGTCAGAGGGGTCGCCTTGGGTGAGCGTACCGCTGAGTATCCCGATCGGTGAGCGTAGCCTGAGCCCTAGCGTTGGGTGGTGGCGGGGGCCGACCGCAGGCTTTGGCTTAACGCTTGATGAGGGCTCAGCCGAGCTGATGTGGTCTGCGCGCCGTGGGGGAGCGTTGATCGCTCAGCTCAACCGCGTCGCTGATCAGGCAGGGGGCCTTAACCTCTGGCTACTTGGGAGGTGGGCGTCGCGCCCGCTCAGCGTCGCCCCGCGCGGTGGGCTGAGCTGGGCTGAGCGAGCGCTACGGAGGAGAGAAGAGCTCTGGGGTGGCGGGAGCGCCTCGCTCACCCCTGGCGTGGAGCTCCGTTGGCTCAATCTACAGCTCACACCCCTCCTCGGCGTGAACGTGAGCGTAAGCTACGCGCGACTGAGCTGGAGCCTCCCCTCTGAAGATCAGCGCGTACAGCTCTCACTTGGAGGGGTCCTCCGCAGAGGCGAGCGCCTTGGGCAACGCGTCACGCTCGCGGGTCGCTATGAGCGCCAAAGGTGGCTGAGGGCCCTTCGCTTAAGGGCTGTGGCTCGAGCTGAGGGTCAGCTGATGAGCGAGGGGGACGACCCTACATTGAGCAAGGGGGG
>Ga0181594_10003948_pt1 | contig 13332 bp, 15 predicted proteins | sample 071ome_18_FD_145603 | JGI IMG/M metagenome (GOLD analysis project Ga0181594, IMG submission 145603) | Coastal salt marsh microbial communities from the Groves Creek Marsh, Skidaway Island, Georgia - 071413BT metaG (spades assembly) | ecosystem: Environmental > Aquatic > Marine > Intertidal zone... | reverse complement strand
AGCGTCGGATGCATGGGACGGGTCCTGGCTTATTGCCGGGACCAATTACCGGGGCCTTGCCCCGGCTGTCGATGGACCCGGTGGATTACGCTTGGCGGGCGGTGCGCATCAACGTTCGTTGCGTCACGGTCTTGGGATTGAAAAACTTAACGCAGACCTCAAGAGCAACGTCGTTCGAAAACGGTTTGCACGAAAAGATATCAAGGTAGATATCCCCGGTCAGGTCCGAGAAGTGGGCGCAGATGTTCGAGGTTTCGATCAACTGTACCAGCGAGTACCCCGCCGCTTCGGGCGAGTGGGTCGCAAAATGTTCGATGATCGGTTCGCCAAAGGCAGTCATCTCGATGGCCTCTACCAAGGCCGCCGAGAACGCTCGAATAGTGTCCGGATTGGTGACCGCGTCACGATCGCAACCGCCGAGGTCGAGGACGAGATGCTGCCCCCAGGCCTTCTGCGTCAAAGATGTTTCGACCTGTCCACAATCGGGTGTTCCGACCGCATTCTGCACGGCCGACGACATGTTGTTCATCGATCTCAAGTCCTCAGGAAATGGGCGCCATTTCGCCCACGAAGGCGCCAATTAAACCAAATCCCTGAAACCGGCAAATGAAATTGAGGGGTGCCCCTCAATTAGTCTCGGTCGGCGCCGCCCCGGGCCTGGAGCAAGAGGCCGATCAATACCCCGAGGGCCCCGGCAACGGGGACCCAAAGCCCAAAATTGTCCTGCCATCCGCCGACGGCGAGGCCGGCCAGGATGCCGGCGATGAGGCCGGCCCCGACCATGTTCGGGTGGCGGCGTGGGGTCGATGTCGTTTCTGCCATAGCCTTACCCTTCGCGGATCATGCGCGCGGCGTCAACCGCGAAATAGCTCAAAATGCCGGCCGCGCCGGCCCGTTTGAAACTCAGCAGGCTTTCCAACACCACCCGTTCTTCCTCGAGCCACCCGTTCTGCGCGGCCGCCTTGAGCATCGCGTACTCGCCAGAAACTTGGTAGGCGAAGGTCGGCACGCCGAATCGATCGTGCACCCGGCGCACGATATCGAGATAAGGCATGCCGGGTTTGACCATCACCATGTCGGCGCCTTCTTCGAGGTCGAGAGCCACCTCGTTGAGCGCTTCGTCGCTGTTGGCGGGGTCCATTTGGTAGGTCCGCTTGTCGCCCTTCAAGCGACTGGCGCTGCCCAGCGCGTCGCGGAAGGGCCCGTAGAAGCCCGAGGCGTATTTCGCGGCGTAGGCCATGATCGACACATCCTGATGATCCGCCGCGTCCAGGGCATCGCGAATGGCGCCCACCCGACCGTCCATCATGTCGGACGGGGCGATGACATCGCAGCCCGCCGCAGCTTGGACCAAGGCCTGCCGACAAAGAACCTCGATCGTTTCGTCATTGAGAATAACTTCGCCGCGCACCAGCCCGTCATGGCCGTGGCTGGTGAACGGGTCCAGCGCGACATCGCACATCACGCCGAGATCGGGACAGGCCGCCTTGACGGCCCGCACGGCGCGGCAGACCAGATTGTCGGGGTTGGTGGCTTCGGCGCCGTCTTCGCGGCGTTGTTCGGCGTCGATCACCGGAAACACCGCGACGGCCGGAATGCCGAGGTCGCGTGCCGTCGCGGCCGCTTCCGCCAAACGATCGATGGTCAACCGTTCGACCCCGGGCATGGACGACACCGGATCGCTTCGGTCCTGCCCTTCGATGACGAATACCGGCCAGATCAAGTCGTCTGGGGAAAGCGTGTTCTCCGCAACCAATCGACGGGCCCAATCCGCTTTGCGATTGCGGCGCATCCGGGTGCGTGGGTATCTGGCGTGTGGGGTCATGGACATTCTCTTCGGGCCGCAGGGTTAGGTGCGGGCGAACAATTACCTCAGAACTCGTTGCTCTTCGAGGCCTTGCGCAACAAGTAGGCGGCGATGTCTTTGTCCTTGGCCTTCAAGGTCTTCAGTTGTTCGTTCTCGTTGGACAGCGCGGCGCGGACCATCATGTCGTTCTCGACGTTGGCGACCTTCACTTTGAAGATGCCGGGTTCGCCGCGAATCGCCGGATAAAAGTCCGGATCAAGCAGCTGTTCGCGCGACCCGAGTTGTTCCAGCGCCGCGGCCTCGTCCTGATCGTCGTCTTGTTTGGCGAGCAATTTCCAGTCGTCGCGACCCGCCGCTTTGCGCGCCGTCAATGCGGCGACCGCCTCGTCGCCAGATCCGTCGGCGACGCCAACCTTAAAGAGGTGTTTGGTGACACCGACGCCGTGACCCCAATCCTGGAGGTCCTTGCTCTTGGCAATGAAAAGCGTGGGCACGGCTAGCCCTTTCCCTGCGACTTCATCATGTCCCACATCTCATCGGTCAGTTCTTCCATCATATTGAACTGGCCGGCCCCCTTGAGCCACTCGCCGCCGTCGATGGTGACGTTCTCGCCGTTGATGAACCCGGACTGATCGGCCAGCAGGAATGCCGCGAGGTCGGCCAGCTCTTGGTGTTCGCCGACGCGTCCCATCGGAATACGCGAGAGCATGCGTTTCTCGGCCATACCTTCGGGGAACAAACGCTTCCACGCTCCTTCCGTCGGAAAGGGGCCGGGCGAGATCGCGTTGACCCGAATGCCGCGACCGCCCCATTCGACGGCGAGAGAGCGGGTCATTGCCAAGATGCCCGCTTTGCCGATCGCCGAAGGCACGACATAACCCGACCCTGTCGACGCGTAGGTCGTCAAGATCGACAGGATATTGCCGGCGCGCTTTTCCGCCAGCCAACGACGACCGCAGGCCAACGTGACGTAGGTTGTGCCATGAAGGACGATGCTCAGGATTGCATCGACCGCACGGTGCGAAAGCGTTTCAGAGCGCGCAATGAAGTTGCCCGCGGCGTTGTTGAGGAGGGCGTCGAGCGGCGCCTCGGCCCATGCCGCGGCGACCATCGCCTCGACCGCCTCGGGATCGCGAATGTCGCAGGCATGCCAGCTCGCCGCATTCGCGCGTACTTTGTTGAACTCCTCGGTGGTCGCCGCCAAAACCTCTTCGCGACGACCGCAGATCACGACATGCGCCCCCAGTTCCACTAGGCGAGCGCCCATCGATTTGCCGAGACCGGTGCCGCCGCCGGTGATCAGGACGCGTTTGTCGTGCAAAAGATCATGCTGAAACATCAAATAGCCGCTGAATGATTGTTTGGGAGTGGGGCCGCCTAAGGCTTGGCGCTACGATAACGTCGTTATGCCTTGATATTATAGAAAATACTGGCCGACGGGCCGAGCGCGCGGTACTTTCCCTGGCGTGTGATGAAAATGGGGGACTCCAGCGACTCGCTTGCTGGGACCGAGACAAATGACGGACACGTCAGACGACCAGAACATAGACGAGTTCAAACGTGTCTATTTGGACTCGCTGCAACTGATCGAACGATTGCACCGACGCTTTCTCGATGTCGTCAAGGTCGAACTCGATCGATTGCGCATTCAGGACATCAACAACATCCAGTCGCTCATCCTCTACAACGTCGGGCGCGACGAAATGACGGTGGGCGAACTGACCAGTCGCGGCTACTACCTTGGCTCCAACGTTTCTTACAACGTCAAGAAAATGGTCGAGAACGGCTACCTGGAGCAGGAGCGCTCGCCGCACGATCGCCGCTCTATCCGGTTGCGTCTGTCTGAAAAAGGCCTCGATCTCTACGAAAAGATCAACGCGCTCTACGAAACCCACGTCGTGACGTTGACCCGCGGGCCACTCGGTTCCGGTACCCTCACCGAAATGAACGATACGTTGCAGGCGCTCGAGCGCTTTTGGAGCGACGAGATTCGCTACGGCGGCTCGCGCTAGGGCGCTAACCGATTATCAAAAAAAGGGCGGCTTGCAAGCCGCCCTTTTTGATTCCCTAAGTGCTCTTCTACTTGAAGGCCTGCAAGCCGGTCTGGGCGCGGCCCAAAATCAGGGCGTGCACGTCGTGCGTTCCCTCGTAGGTGTTGACGGCTTCAAGGTTCATCAAGTGCCGAATGACGTGGAATTCGTCGGCCACGCCGTTCCCGCCGTGCATGTCGCGCGCCATGCGGGCGATATCAAGCGCCTTACCGCACGAATTGCGCTTGATCAGCGAGATCATTTCCGGGGCGGCGCGGCCTTCGTCCTTGAGGCGGCCGACCTGCAGGCAGGCCTGAAAGCCGATGCTGATTTCGGTCTGCATGTCGGCAAGTTTCTTCTGGATCAGCTGGTTGGCCGCCAGCGGTTTGTCGAACTGCTTGCGGTCCAGCGTATATTGCCGTGCTGCATGCCAGCAGAACTCGGCCGCGCCGAGCGCGCCCCAGGCGATGCCGAACCGAGCGTTGTTGAGGCACCCGAACGGCCCGCTCAATCCACGGATTTCCGGGAAGGCGTTAGCTTCAGGCACGAACACGTTGTCCATGACGATCTCGCCCGTGATCGAGGCGCGCAGACTGAATTTGCCCTCGATCTTCGGTGCGGTCAGGCCTTCCATGCCCTTTTCCAGGACGAAGCCCCGGATCTTCCCGTCATCGTCCTTGGCCCAAATCACGAAGACATCGGCGATCGGCGAGTTGGTGATCCACATCTTGTTGCCGGTCAGCGTATAGCCGCCGTCGACTTTTTTGGCGCGGGTCTTCATCCCGCCCGGGTCTGACCCGTGATCGGGTTCGGTCAGGCCGAAACACCCGACGATTTCGCCTTTGGCCAACTTAGGCAGGAAGCGCTGGCGCAACTCCTCGGTGCCGTAGGCATGGATCGGGTGCATGACCAGGCTCGATTGCACGCTCATGGCCGAGCGATAGCCAGAATCGACGCGTTCGATCTCGCGGGCGATCAGGCCGTAGCTGACATAACCGACGCCGGCGCAGTCGTACCCATCGATGGTCGGCCCCAATAGGCCAAGCTCGCCCATTTCGTTGAAGATCTCGCGGTGGAAGATTTCGTGCCGATTGGCCTCCAGGACCCGCGGCATCAGCTTGTCCTGGGCGTAATCCCGCGCGGTATCGCGGATCATCCGCTCCTCTTCGGTGAGTTGCTCATCCAAGAGAAGGGCGTCGTCCCACTGGAATACGGGCTTCGACGAGGTCCGTTTTGCTGCCGAATCAGCGTGCGCGGTGACGGTCATGAAATCCTCCGAAAGTGACGGAATAGGCGCAAACCTGAGGGGTTTACTCAGGTGACTGCGTATTCGCCCCTATATACCCGCCAAATTGAGATGCCGCAAAGTCGAGGCTGCGACAACAAGTATGTTTGCTCCCTGGCCCCAGGGCACATAAAGTCCCCGAAAAGGTCCGGTACGTATGGATTATGAAGAGTTCTTTGCCCGCAAGATCGGGGCGTTAAAGGAAGAAGGCCGCTACCGCGTCTTCGCCGACTTGGCGCGTCACGCCGGCGATTTTCCGCGCGCGACCTATCACCACGGCAACCACCAAGACGAAGTGGTGGTGTGGTGTTCCAACGATTACCTCGGCATGGGCCAGAACCCGGTCGTCATCAAGGCGATGGAAGAGGCGCTTCATACGGTCGGCGCCGGCGCCGGCGGGACGCGCAATATTTCCGGCACCAATCACTACCATGTCCTGCTCGAGCGCGCGCTCGCCGACTGGCACGGCAAGGAATCGGCCCTGCTGTTCACCTCCGGTTACATCTCGAACGAAGCGACGATCGGCACGTTGGCAGGGCTTCTACCGGGCTGCGTGATTTTCTCGGACTCGTTGAACCACGCTTCGATGATTGCCGGCATACGCGCCAGCCGCGCGGAAAAGAAAATCTTCCGCCACAACGATGTCGAACACCTTGAGCAGCTGCTCAAGGAAACCGATCCCGATGTGCCGAAACTCATCGCATTCGAATCGGTCTACTCGATGGACGGCGACATCGCGCCGATCGCCGAGATTTGCGATCTCGCCGACAAATACGGCGCCATGACCTACCTCGACGAGGTTCATGCGGTCGGTCTCTACGGGCCGCGCGGCGGTGGCGTGGCCGAGCGCGAAGGCTTGGCGCACCGGCTGACAGTCATCGAAGGCACGCTCGGCAAAGCCGTCGGCGTGATGGGCGGCTACATTGCGGCGTCCTCGACGATCGTCGATGTGGTGCGCAGCTATGCGGCCTCGTTCATCTTCACGACGTCCCTGTCGCCGGCGATTGCGGCCGGGGCCTTGGCCAGCGTGCAGCACCTGAAATCCCATAACGAATTACGGGTGCGGCATCAGGAACGCGCCGCGTCGCTCAAGACGCGATTCCGAGATGCCGGTTTGCCGCTCATGGAATCGGTCACCCACATCGTGCCGCTGATGGTCGGCAATGCGCCGTGTTGCAAGCGCGCATCGGACATGCTGCTGAACGACTTCGGCGTCTACGTCCAACCGATCAACTATCCGACGGTGCCGCGCGGCACCGAGCGATTGCGCTTCACGCCGTCGCCACTTCATACCGACGGGATGATGGATGAACTGGTCGATGCCCTGACCCATGTCTGGTCGGCGCACGACATCCAGCGCTACCTCGCGGCCTAACGCGCCTCGCGGATCCAAACCCACACCACCGCCATGGCGATCAGGCCCTCGAGGCCGATGATGGTTGTCGCCAACGACGGCCCAACCAGCGTGACCATCAAGCCAAGGTGCAGGATGCCCAAAGGCCCGGTGCCGATGCACACCGAAAGCAGGCCCAGTACGCGCGAGCGCATGGCCGGCGGGGCGATCACGAAGGGCAGCGTCCCTTGCATGGTCGAAAAACCGGCGACCCCCAGCCCGCCGATCAAAACGATCAGCAGCGAGGCTTCGAACCACAGCGACAGCGAAAACCCGACGATCGCGGCCATAAAGATGCACGAGCCGTAGAAGTACATCTTTCGGTAGGCCCAAGACCACGCGCTGCCCCGGGCGGCGATGAGCAACGCCCCCATCAATCCGCCAAAGCCCTCGGTCGCGACCAACATCCCGATCGGCAGTTCCGATAAGCCCAGGCGTTCGTGGCCGATGACGGGCACCATCGCCATGTAGGGAAAGGCCCAGATATTCATCACGATCGTGATCGACAGCATGCCGAGGACGGCTTTGTCGCTCCGGGCGAAGCGGACGCCCTCGACGATCGTCGAGATTAACGTGGGGCCACCCGCCTCGGCGGGGCGGCGCACGTTGTCGACGCGGAACAGCATGTAGACTAGGCAGACATAAATGCCGGTCGCCAAGAAGTACGCACCTTCGATGCCGACGAACTGCATCAAGGCCCCGCCCGCTAGCGGGCCGATGATGCGCATGCCGTTGCGGGCCACCGAGTCCAACCCCATCGCGGTTGAAATTCGGTCCATGCCGGCAAACTCCCCCAAAAGGTTGCGGCGAATCGGAAATTCCATCGAGAAGACGGTACCCGTCAGGAACATGCCGATTCCGACGTGCCACGGCGTAATGAGGTCGCTGACGGCGAGAATGCCGAGTATTGCCGAGGTGACGGTGAGCATCGTGTAGCCGGCGATCAGCAGGTTGCGGCGGCTCACGCGCTCGGCCAAAGCGCCGGCGATCATGCCGAAGAGCACCATCGGCGCCGCGCGCGCCAGCGTGACGAGCGTGACCGCAAAGCCCGATTGAGTGTAGGCGAAGACGAAAATGCTGCCCGCCAGCATTTCAAGCCATTGCAAGGCCATGCTGGCGCCGCCCACGATCCACATACGCCGAAAGTTCGGCTCGCGGATCAAGGCGAAGCGTTGCGCGACGGTGTCTTGTGGCCCTGTCGAGGGGCTGGGCGCCGGTTCGGTGGTCAAGGGGTTGCTCGCTGGGTGTCGGTCCCCTAATGGAAGCGCCGCGTCACCCGTCGTCAAGTTCGATTTGCGAGGTGGCCAAGGAGGGGGCATGCTTTAGCCCTGAGAGGCTATGGCACGTCCGCACTATCTCATCGAATTTCATCGCGTCGGGGCCTACGTAAAGGTGTCGGTGATCGATCCCGTGACGAATACCGAAACCTCCATCGTGGGCGACCCACGGGCCAGCGAGGCGGAGTTGACGCGCCTTGCCGTCCGAAAGATGGAATACGTGCTGAAAAAGAAACAAGAGCCCGGCAAGCGATAGGCGCGGGTTTGTTTGTGCCTCCTTGGGTGGCCCGCTAAGCTAAAAGAAAAACGCAGGGGTGTTTGGGATGGCCGTGGAAGGCGTCGCGCAGGTGGAAAGCGCGCCGATGATGTCGATTCGCGGCGTCACGAAAAGCTTTGGTGGCATCCGTGCCGTCAACGAAGCCAGCTTCGATATCGGCAAGGGCACCATTACCGCCCTCATCGGCCCCAACGGTGCCGGCAAAACCACGTTGTTCAATATTGTTGCCGGGTTCATCAAGCCCGACGCCGGGCGGGTGATCCTCAACGGCCAGGACGTCACCGGTCTGCCCGCGCACCAGTTGTTCAAGCGCGGCTTGATGCGCACGTTCCAAATTCCCGCCGCCTTCGAGCGTATGTCGCTCATTCAAAATTTGATGGTCGTCCCGGCCGGACAATCCGGCGAGAACGTCTTGCGCACTTGGTTCTTGTGGGGCCGGGTTACCGCCGAGGAAAAGCGCGTGCGCGACAAGGCGAAAGAGGTCCTCGACTTCCTGGGTCTCAGTCATGTCGCCGGTGAATATGCCGGGAACCTTTCCGGCGGTCAGAAGAAACTGCTCGAACTCGGCCGCACGATGATGAGCGATCCCGACATCGTCTTGCTCGACGAGCCGGGTGCGGGCGTGAACCCCACGCTCATGGTCAAGCTGGCCGACGACATTCGCCGCCTCAACGAAGAGCGCGGCTACACCTTCTGCATCATCGACCACGACATGGACCTTGTGGCCAAGCTGTGCCATCCGATCATCGTGATGGCCGAGGGCGCGGTACTTGCACAGGGGTCGATGGACGAAATTCGCCAAAACCAAGAGGTGCTCGACGCCTATCTCGGTGGCGGGCGGAGCGCGCGGTTGCCCTCGGAGGAGCAAGCGTGAGCTTACTCGAAGCCCAGGGCCTGTACGGCGGCTACGGCGGCGTCGATATTCTCAACGGGATCGATATGCGCGTCGAAGACGGCGAGATCGTGGTTATCGTCGGGCCGAACGGCGCGGGCAAGTCGACGGCGATGAAAGCGGTTGTCGGGCTCGTGAAGATTCGCGAAGGACATATCCGCTTCGACGGCCAGGAGATTACCGGGCGGCGCCCCGATGAAGTGGCGCGCCTTCGAGTGTGCTACGTGCCGCAGGAAAAGAACGTCTTCCCGACGCTGACGGTTCACGAAAACCTCGAAATGGGCGCTTTCTTGCGTGACGACGATTTCTCAAGCCAGCTGGATGCGGTCTACGAGATTTTCCCCGCCCTGGTGGAAAAGCGCCGCCAGCCAGCCGGTAGCCTGTCCGGCGGCCAGCGCCAAATGGTGGCGATGGGTCGGGCGCTAATGTTGGAGCCCAAGCTGCTGCTGCTCGACGAGCCGACGGCGGGGTTGTCGCCGTTGTTCACCGATATGGTTTTCGACAAGGTGAAAGAGATCAACGCGACAGGCGTAGCCATTCTGATGGTCGAACAAAACGCCAAGGATGCGCTCGCGCTGGCCGACCGCGGCTATGTTCTAGCGCTTGGGCGCAACCGGCACGAGGACACCGGCGCCAACCTGCTGGCCAACCGCGAAGTTGCGGAGATGTTCCTGGGCGGCTGAGGTTGACGCAGGGTCATCGGCGGACGCTGATACACCACTGAAAAGTCACAAAGAATCGGCAATCCACCCGTTCTTCCTTGGGGTGGAGCGGGCGCGTGTGCCAAGATCAGTGCTTGCGTCCGAGGTCACCCGAGGGTGCAATTGGATTGTTCAAAAAAACCACGGCCTAACAAAAGGGAGGCTATCCCATGAAATCTTCAATTCTTCGGCGTTCGTTGCCGATCGTGCTGGGGGCTGCATTGGCAGCCGGCATGGGTCACGCATCGATGGCGCAAACCGTCAAGATCGGTTCGCTGTCGGCCGTGACCGGCCCCATCGCCAACCTCGTTCCGCCGATCATCGAGGCGGAGCAGCTTGCGGTGAAGGAGATCAACGATGCCGGCGGCATTCTCGGCGGCCGCAATCTCGAGCTCGTCGTCGGCGACACCCAGTGCAACGCACAAGCCGCGGTCGACGCGGCGGGCAAACTGGTCAACGTCGAGCAGGTTGTCGCCATCGTCGGTGCGTTGTGTTCGGGCGCCACGATCGGCGCGGCGAGCAACGTCGCCATTCCGGCGAGTGTCGTGATGGTTTCGCCGGCTTCGACCTCGCCTGAGATCACGGGGCTGGACGACAAGGACCTTCTGTTCCGCACGGCGCCGTCGGATGCCTATCAGGGCATCGTTTTGGCCAAGTACGTGAAGTCCAAGGGGATCAACAGCGTTGCGTTGACCTTTGTGAATAACGATTACGGTGTTGGTCTGGCGTCGGCCTTCCGTGAAGCTTTCGTCAAAGAGGGCGGCAAGATCACCGGCGATCAAGTTCACGAGGACAAGAAGTCTTCTTATCGCTCCGAGTTGGCGACACTCGCGGCCGGCAAGCCGGATGCGCTCGTGGTTCTTGCTTATGCCGGGACTTCCGGTGTCACCATTCTGCGCCAGAGCCTGGAAAACGGGTTCTTCAAGCGGTTCGTTGGAGCGGACGGGATGCGCGACGACATTCTTATCGAGCAACTCGGTGCGGCTGAGTTGAAAGACAATTTGCTGATCACGCAGCCGACTTCCAAGGCCAACCCGGCCAAGGACGCATTCGACGCCGCTTTCGCGGCGGCCGGCGGCGATCCGAACTCGATCTTCGTTCAGCAGAGCTACGACTCGACCATGCTGATTGCGTTGGCCATCCAAAAGGCCGGCAGCACCGATCGTGCGGCGATCAAGGACGCGCTTCGCGCCGTTGCGGGCCCGCCGGGTGTGAAGGTCGGTCCGGGCGACTGGAAAAAGGCCGTTGATCTGCTCGCCCGCGGGCAGGACATCGACTACGAAGGCGCAGCCGGTTCCCACAACTTCGATGCGGCCGGCGACGTTGCCGGTGTCATCGGCGAGTACGGAATCGAAGGCAATACCTTCAAAGAAATGGGCATCATCGACATCAACTAGTCGACGCCTCTGAAATCGCCCCGTCCGCTATTCGGCGGGCGGGGCTTTTTCTTGCGCGCGGGCCGGCGGCGTTTCGAACTCGGAGGCATCTACCTTGGGCAGCGTCTCTGGTAGCAGTCCTTTCGAGTAGCGCTGCAGCACGATCTGCAAACCAAGCCCGATCAAGAAGATTCGCAGGAACGTGGCGCGCACCGCCCATTCCGGCGGCAATTGCGAGGTCAAGAGCTCGGTTGCCGACCACAGGGTCCAAACCGCGAGCGCGCCCAAAAGGGCGCCACGGTTGTTGCCGCTTCCACCGATAATCAACATCACCCAAACGAGGAAGGTGGTCATCAGGGGCTCTGTGGCTTCGGGGCCGATGAACTTGAAGAAGTGGCTGGCCAGCGCACCGCCGAGGCCCATCAGGGCCGCGCCGATGACGAACCCTTGCAGCCTGAATCCGGTCACGTTCTTGCCGATCGCCGCCGCAGCCGCCTCGTTGTCGCGGATCGAGCGCATCACCCGGCCCCACGGCGACTTCCCGGCACGCTCCGCGAGCAAATACGCGATCAACACGACGAGGCCGACCACCAAAAGGAAGGCCAGTTGCGACCAGGGTTGGCTCAAGCTTTCAAACGGGCGCGGAATATTGGAAATGCCACGTGGCCCGTTGGTCGCCCAAATTTCGTTCTTGAGGATCAGACGGAAGATCTCCGCCACCCCGATGGTGGCAATGGCGAGATAGTCCGATCTAAGTCGAATACATAATCGCCCTACGAGATACCCGATGACGCCCGCCACAGCCATTGCGGCGACTAAACCCACGGGGAACGGCAAGCCGAACCCACCAATGAAATTGTCGGAGCTGGCTGCTGTCAGGATGGCGCTGACATAGGCGCCAATCGCAAAGAAACCGGCGATGCCGGCGTTGAACAGTCCGGTATAGCCCCACTGAATGTTGAGGCCGATGGCGAGCACGCCGTAGATGCCCGCCATGGTCAGCAGCGAGACCGCGTAAAGCAGGAGGCCGAGCGCGAGTTCGCTGCTCATGTGAACACCCGCCCCCGAAAAAGCCCGCTCGGTCGCCAGATCAACAACGCCACCATGAGCGCGAACGCCACCCCGGTCTTATAGCCTGGCGAGAGTAGGGGCTCGACGCCGATCCACGGGTAGCTCGAAAGTTCTTCCGCCAACCCGATCACCAGCCCGCCGGCGATCGCACCGTAGGGGCTGCCGATGCCGCCGAGAATGGCGGCGGCGAAGATCGGCAACAGCAAGTCCCACCCCATGTTGGTGTGCAACTGTGTGTCCATGCCGAGAAAGACGCCGGCGGTCGCCGCCAGCCCGCCGCCGATGATCCAGGTCGCCCGCACCACCTTTTCGGTCGGGATGCCGCTGACTTGGGCAAGGTCGGGCTCGTCGGCCATCGCGCGCATCGCTTTGCCGAGCTTCGAACGCGACAGAAAGTAGTGCAGTCCCACGACGATGAGGATCGTCAGGCCGACGATCCACATGTGTTTGTCGGCCAGGCGCAACGTATCGAAAAAGATGATCGGCTTGCTGAAGGTGCCCGCGGAGTAAGACTCGACCTTTACGCCCCAAATCAGCTGCACCAAAGATCGGATCATCAGCGCGACGCCGAACGAGGCGATCACCAAATAAATGGTCGGGCTGTTGCGAAACGGTTTGTAAAAACCGCGATCGAGCAAAACCGAGATGGCGGCGGTCAAGACGATCGCCGCCGGAAGCGCCAGCAAGACGGGAAAGCCGAGTGCGGTGACGAAGAAGAGCGCGAAATAGGCCCCCATCGTGATGATGTCGCCATGGGCGAAATGGGCGAAGCGCAAGATGCCGAAAAGCATCGAAACGCCGATCGCGCCCAACGCGTACATGCAGCCCAAGACGAGCCCGGGGATGAGATAAAAGTTGATGAACTCGATCATGCTGCCGGAAACCTTAGCCGATAAGGCGGCGGGGTACGAGGATCACACCGGTATATGGATTTTGGTCGCGCCGGGAATCACCCTGGTAGGACATTCGCGTTAAGATCGCGAGATGGATAACCGCAACTCACCGTCGCGCTACGTGCCGGACCCCGATCAGATGGCTCTTTGGCCCGACGTATCCGGCAACGCCATCAATGGGCTCGGCGAAACCCAGCCGCGACCCCCCAGCCCGGTCTATTGGCACGAACCCGACTCGATCCCGCATGGGCCGCTGCAGAACTGGTTCTACGGGCGCTACACCCAATCGCCCGAAGTGGCGGCCGCGCGGGCGCGACGGCAAGAGATCAT
>Ga0181594_10003945_pt1 | contig 13337 bp, 11 predicted proteins | sample 071ome_18_FD_145603 | JGI IMG/M metagenome (GOLD analysis project Ga0181594, IMG submission 145603) | Coastal salt marsh microbial communities from the Groves Creek Marsh, Skidaway Island, Georgia - 071413BT metaG (spades assembly) | ecosystem: Environmental > Aquatic > Marine > Intertidal zone... | reverse complement strand
GAAGTGCTCGGCATCGAAAAAGACCCGCTTGCCCTGCTCGACCAGATAGGCGACCGAATCGGCCACCATTGCCACTCCCTCATCAAGGGACGTGTTGAGTGCCTCGGTGACGTGATAATCCCAGCATTTGCCGACGATGCACACCACCTCAGTGCCGGCCGCCACCAGATTGGCCAGCGTCTGATCCGAATCGACCTTGCCTTTGGCTCGGCGGGTCGAGCCGAACGCCACCAACGTTGAGGTGGAAAGGTTCAGTTCGTTGCTGGCCCGGGCAAAGAACTCATCGTCTTTGGGGTTCGCTCCCGGCCAGCCGCCTTCGATGAACGCCACACCCAAGCGATCCAACTGTTCGGCGATCCGGAGTTTGTCATCGACCGTGAGCGAAATGCCTTCCAGCTGGCTTCCGTCACGCAACGTGGTGTCGTAGAGATCAACCGCGGCTGGCCAACTGGGATCATGAAGTGGTGAGCGGTCAATCGACGCCATGTCAACTCCGTGTGAGTTCGTTCCACGCTCGGTACTTGTCGTTGCGACCCCGAACCAGATCAGCGTAGGCGGCGGCCAACGCTTTCGTGGCCGGACCAGGGCACGGCACGGCCCGATCATCGACCGAGTTCACTGCGCTGACCTCCGCAGCAGTGCCAACCACAAAGATCTCGTCAGCCACATACAGATCGCTACGAGCCAGATCACCGATCCGGACCTCAATGCCGTGATCGGCAGCCAACTTCATCACCGTGTCCTGAGTGATTCCGGGCAGCGCCCCCGACGAGGTCGGCGGGGTCAGGAACACGCCGTTGCGTGAACAGAAAATGTTCTCCCCACTGCATTCGCTGACCAACCCCGCTCGGTTCAACATGACCGCCTCGTCGTAACCGGCTTTGATGGCTTCCATCTTCGCCAACGTGCTGTTGACGTAGTTGCCCGTCGTCTTGGCCGCTGGCGGCATGATGTTGTGATCGTGGCGGGCCCAGGAACTCACCTTGAGCCGCACCCCTTTGGACACCGCATCGTCGCCCAAATAGGCCCCCCACGGCCAGGCGGCGATGGCCACATCGACCGAACAGGCGCCGGTGGCCAAACCCATTTCGCCGTACCCGTAGTAGGCGATCGGCCGCAGATAACACGCCTCCAACCCACTGGACGCAACCACGTCCTTGCAGGCTTGCACGAGGTCCGCCACCGAATACGGGAGTTCCATACCCAGAATCCGGGCGGACGCGTCAAGGCGCTCGATGTGCTCGGTCAGCCGGAAGATGGCCGGACCGGCGTCGGTCTCGTAAGCCCGAATCCCTTCGAACACGCCCGTGCCGTAATGCAACGTATGGGTCAACACGTGGACGGTGGCGTTTTCCCACGGCACCAACTCGCCGTTCATCCAGATGCTTGGGGTTGGGGTAATCGGCATGGCTTCCTCCTTACAGACGAGCGGCGATCTGATCGCCGATGTCACTGGTCGTTCCAACAAACACGTCGGGTTCGGCACACGCCGCACGGATCCGGTCGGCCGCCTCGGTCTCCCCGAGATGGTCCAACATCATGGCACCGGACAGCACGGCCGCCACCGGATTGGCTTGACCGGTGCCGACAATGTCGGGAGCGGAACCATGCACCGGTTCAAACATCGACACATGGCCGGGATTGAGGTTCGCCGTCGGCGCGAGACCAATCCCACCCGACACAGCCCCTCCAAGGTCGGTGAGAATGTCACCGAAAAGGTTGTCGGTCACGATCACGTCGTAGCGCTGCGGGTCCTGCACGAAGTAGATACAGGCCGCATCCACATGGTTGTAGGCGGTGTCGACCGTCGGATAGTCCGACGCGACCTCGTTGAAGGTTCGTTCCCACAGATCACCTGAGAAGGTCAACACGTTGGTTTTGTGGACCATGGTCAAATGTCCCCGTCGGCTCGTGGCCAACTCGAAGGCGTATCGGCAGGCTCGTTCCACCCCCATACGGGTGTTGACCGAGCCCTGGGTTGCGACCTCATGGGGCGTGTTGGCCCGAAGCAGGCCACCTTCGCCGGCGTACGTCCCTTCGGTGTTTTCCCGGATCACCACGAAATCGTGACCTTCTGCGCTTTGGCTGGCTGGTTTCCGGAACGGCCGATAGTTGATGTACAGGTCCAGCTCGAAACGCATCTTGAGCAGCAGCCCCCGTTCGATCACCCCCGGAGGCACCTCTGGCGTGCCGACCGCGCCGCAGTACAGCGCATCGAGGCCACGCCACTCTTCGATCACCGAATCGGGAAGGATCGTCCCATCTTTGAGGTACCGCTCGCCGCCCAGGTCGTAGTCGACACAGTCCAACGCCACACCCGCCGCGGCGATGACCTTCAACCCTTCAGCCACCACCTCCGGCCCGATGCCGTCGCCGCCCATGATCCCGACTCGATGTCCCACAGTTCCTATTTCCTCTCGGACACAAAAAACCGTCCACCACGGTGGACGGTCCGGGCTGAGACCAACGCGGCCGAGCCCTCCCTACGACAAACGGCGACCCTTCTGGCAGCCAACGACGTCACTCTACCGGTCGTTCCCCGTCCGCTCAATCAGCCCGATTGGTAGTCTCTCCTCCATGCCTAAGGCCCATCACCTTTCTCAGGCGGCGTTCGACCGGATCAAAGCCGAACATGATGACCTCACGACTCGTGGCCGTATCGACATCGCCCGCAAGATCGAAGCAGCCCGCGAACTCGGTGACCTTTCCGAAAACGGCGACTACCACGCCGCCAAGGAAGAACAAGGCAAGATCGAAGGTCGGATCCTCCATCTCGCCCGGATGATCGACAACGCCGAGATTGTCGAGGTTGCGGCCGGCGCGGACACCGTAGGTACTGGAGCGATCGTCACCGTCGTGTTTGACGGAGACGATGACGACGACGCCGAGCGGTACCTCGTGGGCTCCATCGAAGAAAAGACCGACGGGGTCAGCGTCGTGTCACCCGGTTCGCCAATGGGCGAAGCGCTCCTTGGCGCGTCGGTGGGCGACACGGTGAGCTATGAAACCCCTACCGGTGCCACGCTGTCGGTCAAAGTTCTGGCCATCGACTGATCATCAATGACAACCCGCGTCGCATTCATCGCCCTGATCTGCAGTCTGTTCGCCGGTTGCGCCGCCGATGACCCCGTCGGGGTGTTCGCCGGCCAACGCGCCGCAGAAACCGACACCGTGGTCGTCGAAACCGACGAACTTGAGATCGACCTTGAGGCGCTGGCCAGCGACGAACCGCCCGACACGGTCGTGATCCCCGACGATGCCCTTGACCTCACCGGTTTTGATGCCGTTGACATCGACATTCAGGACAACGCCTTTGTCCAACGGGTCGTGGTGATCTCGGAAGGAACGTCCGTTACGTGGACCAATCAGGGGCGCAACGAACACAACGTCCGTCCGGCCATCAGCGAGGCGTTCGACCCGATCGCCACCGAGGAGTTGGCCAGCAAAGGAAGCCAAGCAACCCGAACCTTTTCTGCTGCTGGCGACTACCCCTACTTCTGTTCGATCCACGGCACCGCGAACCGTGGACAAACGGGACAAATCATCGTCGTTCCGTAGCCGACGAAACCAGCCGATGGAGTTGTCACACCGGTCGGCTTGAGTACTACTGTCACCAGCGCATACCTAGGGGGGATTCATGCGACGACTACTGATTGCCTTGTTCACATTCACGTTGCTAGCGACAGCCTGCGGCGGCGGTGACGACACCGAACCGGCGGCGACCGCCGACACCACGGTGCCGGCCGACGAACCCGACACGTCAACGGCTGACGAACCCGCCGACGAACCCGCCGATGAACCCGCGGCGGTCGTGCACCACGTCCCAGAAGATTTCGCCACCATTCAGGAGGCCGTTGACGCCGCGTCGCCCGGCGAAATGGTGCTGATCGGCGAGGGTATCTACAACGAGTCGGTCGTCGTCGAGACGGAGAACCTGGTGATCCGCGGCGTGGACCGCAATACGGTGATCCTCGACGGTCAGCATTCTGAAGAAATGGCCAACGGCATCATCGTGTTCGCCAACGGCGTCGCAGTGGAAAACCTGACCGTCCGGAACTATTCCAGCAACGGCTTGTTCTTCACTGGCGATTACGACTCGGATTTCGTTCTTCACGGCTACCGGGCCAGCTACATCACCGCCCACAACAACCGCAAGTACGGCATCTACGCCTTCAACGCCGAATACGGCGTCATCGAACGCAGCTACGCCTCCGGTCAGACCGACTCGGGCTACTACGTGGGCCAGTGCCAGCCCTGTAATGCCGTGCTGCACAACAACATTTCCGAAGCCAACACCCTCGGCTATTCAGGAACCAACGCCGGTGGCGAGCTGTACATCGTCAACAACGAGTTCCGCAATAACCGGGCAGGCATCGTGCCCAACACCCTCGACTCGGAAGAACTCGCGCCGCAACGCACGGCGGTATTTGCCGGCAACTGGGTCCACGGCACCGGCAACCCTGACACTCCAGCCAGCGACAACGCCCTCTGGGAGTTGATGTATGGCATCGGCATCGTGTTGCCCGGCGCAAACGACAACCTCGTGGCCCGCAACGTGATCGAAGACAACGCATCAGCGGGTATCGCCATTTCATGGTTGCCTGACGAAAACACCTGGATCGCCGAACGCAACCAAGTCATCGGCAACATCTTCCGCGGGAACCCCACCGACGCCATTCTGGTGGTGTTGGACGGGACCGACCCGCTCGGAAACTGCTTCAGCGACAACGAGTTGAGCTCATCGATCCCGGCCAATATCCAGACCGTGGCGCCGTGTGACGGTGAAGCGGCGGTGATCACCGACTTCGCTCCGATCACCTTCGTTACCCCACCCGGTGAAGACGCCCGCCTTGATTACACCTTGGTCGCGGCACCCGGCGATCAGCCCAACATGCCGGACGCGCTGACCGCTGCGCCGATGCCGGCCAATGTTCTGCCCGCTTTCGACGGTTTCGATCTGGATGCGATCGAACTTCCGGCAGGCGCCTAAGCGAACTGGGGTACGCACCCCTGCCATCTTCGGAGCCGTCGTTGTCGCTTCCCTCGCTGCGGCCTGTGGAAGCGTCAACGACGTCACCGTCGACACTCCGGGGGTTTCTCGCTCACCGCAAGAAACCCCCGGTGAACCGGCACCTGACTGGCTGATCGCTCGGGCGGCAGACGCCACGACCACCTTTGAGGTCAGTGAACGGTCGTTCAACCTGTCGGCTCGCAACGTCGGTTTGACTGCCCGCATCCGGTTCGCTGACGGCGACGAGGTGTTTGAGGCGTTCTTTGACGAGGCCTCCGGGCTCGGACCCGACTACAACGCCGAAGGCTGCACCTCCTGTCATGTCAACAACGGTCGTCTTCCTGACGCCATCACCGACGGGCCGTTACCGATCGGGCCGGTCGTTCATGTCTCGGCCGCCGACTCTCGCCGAACGATCCCTCCCGTCTCGTTGCCCGGATACGGCACCCGCCTTCAGGTGGACGCCACCCGCGGAACCCCCGAAGCCACCGTCACCGTGGCGTGGGAACTGATCGACGGCACCTATCCCGACGGTACGCCCTACCAGCTCCGGCGACCGAACCTCACGATCGTGGGCCGCGACGACGCCTTCCCTGACGACGCGCAGATCTCGTTACGTATCCCTACCCAGGTCGCCGGACCCGGGCTCTTGGAGTTTGTTCCCGACTCGGACCTGCTGGCCGCCGCCGACCCTGACGACACCGACGGTGACGGGATTTCCGGAACGATCCAATGGGTCCCTGACGGGGACACTGTGCGGATCGGCCGTCACGGTTGGAAAGCCGAAAACGCCGACCTTCTCCATCAGACCGCTGGCGCGCTGGCCGACGACATGGGGATCTCGTCATCGTTACGGCCCGACAACACCGGCACCGAAATCAGCGACCATGACCTGGCCGACCTTGCCTACTACGTGGAAGCGCTCGCCATCCCTGCTGGCCGAGATGTTGACGACCCTGACGTGATCGCCGGAGCGAACCTCTTCACCAGCGTCGGCTGCGCTGATTGCCACACCCCTCAGCAGCGAACCGGCGACACCAACACTGCCGAACTGGACGATCTCGTCATTGTGCCGTTCACCGACCTCTTGCTTCACGACATGGGGCCTGGGCTCGATGACGGCCGCCCGGTTCACATGGCTTCGGGCCGCGAATGGCGAACCGCCCCCTTGTGGGGTATCGGACTGCTGGAAACCGTCAACGGCCATATCTCGCTTCTGCACGACGGTCGGGCTCGTTCCATCGAAGAAGCAATCCTTTGGCACGGTGGCGAAGGACAAACGAGCAACGACGCCTTCCAGAACCTGACCCGACAGGACCGAGCCAAGCTGCTCCGATTCGTTGCCAGCCGCTAGCCGGCCCCTCGGCGCGTCGCCCGTCAGCCCCGCACCCTTGGCGGGTCGCCCGTCAACCCCGCACTGCGTGGATGACGAACGCCACCACCACCACGGTCACCGCGACCAGCACGACCCGCAACGCCCACAGCATCGCCGAACCAAGTTCACCTCGGGTGGCCTCCGACAGCGGCTGCCCTTCGTTTCGTTCTGCGCTGGACGTTCCCATCGACCACAAAGGGTACGGCGGTTGGCCTAGGCCTCGTCGCCCCCTGCCTCGATGCCCCGTACACTCCCTAGTGGTCCTGAACTCCGAACCCTTCGATTCGGGTGAAGGATCTGGTCACACCACCGCGAGATCGATCGCTCCACCAACGGGAAACTGGGAAATCAATGTCCGCTCCGCGAACCCTCAGCCAAAAGATTTGGGACCGTCACGTCGTCACCGCCGGTGTCAACGGCGGTCCAGACCTGCTCTACATCGACCTTCACCTCATCCACGAAGTGACCTCCCCTCAGGCATTTGACGGGTTGCGCATCGCTGGTCGTCCCGTTCGCCGGCCCGATCTGACGATCGCCACCGAAGATCACAACGTCCCTACCGCCGACATCGACCAGCCCATTGCCGATGAGATCAGCGCAAAGCAGGTCGATACCCTCCGGGCCAACACGGAAGAGTTCGGAATCACCAACTACCCGATGGGCCACCCCAAGCAGGGAATCGTCCACGTCATCGGCCCCGAGCAGGGACTCACCCAGCCCGGCATGACCATCGTCTGCGGCGATTCGCATACCGCCACCCACGGCGCGTTCGGTTCGATCGCGTTCGGGATCGGTACCAGCGAAGTCGAGCACGTGCTCGCCACCCAAACCCTTCCTCAGACCCGGCCCGGCACGATGGCGGTGACCGTCAACGGCCAGCTCCCTGCGGGGGCCACCGCCAAAGACATCATCTTGCACGTCATTGGCCGCATCGGTACCGGCGGCGGCATCGGCAAGATCATCGAATACCGCGGCGAGGCGATCCGAAATCTGTCAATGGAAGGCCGGATGACGGTCTGCAACATGTCGATCGAGGGTGGCGCCAAGGCGGGCCTGATCGCACCTGATCAGGTCACCTTCGACTATCTGCACGGTCGCGAACATTCCCCGACTGGCGACGCCTGGGATGCTGCGGTGCAGGACTGGTCAACGCTGTTTACCGACGACGACGCCGTGTTTGACGAAGAGATCATCATCGATGCAGCCGACATCACGCCCCACGTCAGTTGGGGCACCAACCCCGCACAGGTAATGCCGCTCAACGGCACCATCCCCGACCCTGCGAGCTTCGACGACCCCGCCATGGCCGACACCGCCCAGCGAGCCTTGGACTACATGGGGCTCGATGCTGGCGCTCCCATTACGTCGGTGGCGGTGGACACCGTTTTTATCGGTTCCTGTACCAACAGTCGGATCGAAGATCTGCGAGCGGCGGCCGACGTTGCCCGGGGCCGTCAGGTAGCTGACGGGATCCGTACTCTGGTCGTTCCCGGGTCCGGTCAGGTCAAAGCCCAAGCCGAAGCTGAAGGGCTACCCGAGGTGTTTCGGGCCGCCGGTTTCGACTGGCGTGAACCTGGATGCTCGATGTGTCTGGCCATGAACCCCGACAAGCTCGAACCCGGCGAGCGCTGCGCCAGCACCAGCAATCGGAACTTCGAAGGCCGCCAAGGCCGCGGGGGCCGGACTCATCTGGTGTCACCGGCGGTTGCCGCCGCCACCGCGATCGCCGGTCACTTTGCCACGCCAGCCGATCTGGACTGAGGAGCCATCATGAAAGCAGTACGTATCGTTTCGGGAACTGCGGTTCCTCTGGACCGCACCGACGTCGACACCGATCAGATCATCCCTTCGGACTGGCTCAAGCGAGTCGAGCGCACCGGTTTCGAAAAAGGGTTGTTCTCGGAATGGCGTGACGATCGGGACTTCGTGCTCAACCAAGAGCACTACGCCGGCGCCACCATCTTGATCGGCGGAATGAACTTCGGGACCGGATCATCCCGGGAGCACGCGGTGTGGGCCATTCAGCAATACGGCTTCAACGCAGTCATCTCACCTCGTTTTGCGGACATCTTCCGAAACAACTGCACCAAGAACGGTCTGGTGCCGGTCACCGTGTCACCCGATTTCAACGCCGCGCTGATGGCCGCCGTGCAGGACGATCCCTCCATTGAGATCACCATCGATGTCGAACGACTCAGCGTCGAAGCACCCGCCGCCGGACTCGAAACCGACTTTGCCTTGGACGCCGCCACCCAAGAACGTTTTCTCCAAGGACTCGATGACATTGGCCTGACGCTGCAACACGTGGACGACATCGGGCGATTTGAGGCCGACCGTCACGCCTGGCTTCCCACAACCCAGCGGTAGTCCACGGTTCGACTCGTTCGATTCGCATCGTCGTTTTCGCCTGACCTACCAACGACTTTCCCCACACGGGAACTTTTCATCCCTCTTTGATCGTCTGAGAACCATGCACGCCAAACTCCACGCCCCCACCCTGCGCACCGTCATCGCCCTACTTGTGGCCTTTGTCCTGTCAACCGCTGCGTGCAGCGCGGACGATGAACTCGGCGGGTCGTCCACATCGCTTGGTGGCAACGACGACAGCCTCACCATCGACGGCAACGACATTTCGTTGTCGTCTGCGTTGTCCGGATTCGAGAACTGCGATGACCTTCTTGGCCATCTACGAACCGAGGGCCAGAAGTGGGTGACGGCCTACGGTTTCAACGAAAGCCCGTTCGGTTTCGGACCCGAACGGATGATGGCCGTCGATGGCGCAGAGTTCGCCGAAGAGTCCATGGATGTCGCCTCGACCGCCGCCACGGATGAAGGCGGCGACGACGGCGCCCAATTCTCCGAAACCAACACGCAAGAAGTGAACGTTGACGAAGCCGACGTGGTCAAAACCGATGGCCAGCGTCTCTATGTCATCGCCGCCGGCAAACTCAGCGTGATCGACGTCGAGAGTCGGGACGTCATCGGCCAAATCGGCGCTCCCGACGGTTGGAAAACCGAGTTGTTTCTCAGCGGCGACCACCTGGTGATGGTGTCCCAAGGCTGGACCGAAATGTCTAGCACCGCCGGAATCTCCGAAGCCGATGACGCCTACTACGACTGGTCGAGTGGCACTAACTTCGTCAGGATCGGGCGTTACGACGTCGCCGCCGACGGCACCCCGACGTTGATCGACGCCATGACCATCGACGGCGACTATCTCGCCGCTCGGGCCGTGGACGGCGTCGCTCGGATCGCCGTACAAAGCCAGCCGCAAGCTCGGATCCCGTTCGTCTTTCCGACCAACCCCAACAGCACCGAAGCGGCCTTGGCCGCCAACCAAGCCGCTGTGGCCGAATCCACCCTTGATCAGTGGCTTCCTTCGTTGGCGTTCACCGACGACACCGACACATTGACCGAAACCACCCTCCCTGACTGCGGCAGCGTTCACGCTCCGAACGAATTCGCCGGCCCTGGAGTGATCTCGCTGATCAACCTGCCGCTTGACCGCGACGCAGCAACCGCCACCATCACCGAGGTGATTGCCTCAGGGTCACTCGTTTACGGTTCCACCGAATCGATCTACGTGACCACCACCAACTGGTTCGACGTGACCCCTCTCGATGACGTCAGCTTTGAGCGGTTCATGGAGGCTCGCCGGACCTCAATCCATCAGTTCTCGTTGTCCCCCACCGATGCCGCCTACCACGCCTCAGGATCGGTCCCCGGCAACATCCGGAACCAATTCTCGCTCAGCGAACATGAAGGACACCTCCGAGTCGTTACCACCAGCAACGGCGACGTCTCCGAATCGTTCCTGAGGGTGCTGACCGAACGCGACGGCACCCTGACCGAGGTCGGTGTGGTCGGCAACCTTGGCAAAGGCGAACAGGTCCAGTCGGTTCGGATGACGGGCGACACTGGCTATGTGGTGACGTTCCGCCAGATCGATCCGTTCTACACCCTGGACCTGAGCGATCCGACCAACCCCACCATCACCGGCGAACTCAAGATTCCGGGGTTCTCGTCCTATCTGCATCCGATCAACGACACGACGGTGATCGGCGTTGGCGCCGATGCCGACACCAGCGGCCGAGTTACCGGCGCCAAAGTGTCACTGTTTGACGTCAGCGACCCCGCCAACCCTCAAGAAACGTCGGTGTGGGTCGACCCGAACAGCAACACCGACGTGGGCTGGGAACATCGCAGTTTCCTGTGGTGGGAAGCTGAACGCATCGCCGTGGTACCGATCGCCAATTACGAGACCTCGTGGGCCGGTGTCGTCATCCTCCGCGTTGACGGCGATCAGCTGACCGAACTTGGCCGTATCGACCATCTTGACCTCAACGAAGTCCGCGGGGTTACCGACTGCTACGCACTCACCCGCGATGATCTCTCGCCGGAAGGTCAACAAATCTTCGACACCGAATTCGCCTACCTGCTCGACGAGAACAACGCGATGTTGCGTTGCGGTCCCGGTGACACGCCAGCCATGACCGGCTACGACTGCAACGAAGACAGTTGGCTTCAGGAAGAAGCAGTCCGTCTCGGCGTCACCTTTGCCGCCGGTGAATACCTGCTCAACTGCTGGGACAACCGCAACAACATGATCTCGATCTCTCGCAGCATGGTGATCGGTGGAGATGAACTTTGGACGGTCAGTGGCCGTTGGGGCTATCTCGACCCCTCAGTGTCGGCCAGGGTGCAAGTCAACGGCCTCACGACGTTGGATCGTCTCGCCGTCATCAACCTTGAACCCGCCCGCGCGGACATGGAGGATGCCGAAGACTAGGTTGCCGCCATGGGAAAGACTTTTCGCCGCGTCGTCAAAGTGCTGGGCCTTGGTGCCGTAGCGGGCACCGTGGTCGGCTTCGTTCGGTCTGTTCGACGCCAACCCGAACCGCCGACATCGGGAGAGGCCACGTGGGACCCGATCGCCCCAAGCCGCCCCGCCCCAGAACGAAACGGGCCGGTCGAGTTCGCCGAGTCCGTTAACGACGACGCTACCCCAGACGAAGCATCCGAACCGAGCTAACGCCAGGGAGGGCCAGCAATTCCTGCTGGACAGCCTCCGGAACTGGTCGATCGGTCGAGATCACCATCATCGCTGCGACACCGTCGTGGTCTTCTCCGATGTGCATGTTGGAGATGTTGACCCCGGCTTGACCAACGATGGTGCCGACCACGCCGACCATTCCGGGCACGTCATCGTTGCGGACAAACAACATGTCGTCCGACGGCCGAATCTCCAACCGGTGACCATCAACTTCAAGGAGACGAGGCCGGCCATCATGGATGGAGATCGTCCCGGTCATGCTCAACCCATCCCCCGACACCCGAACCGTGTTGGTGTGATCGCCCGTCGCGGGGCTGGAGATCATGCGGACCTCAACGTTACGAGCCTCAGCCAGCGTCTCGGCATTGACGTAACTCACCGGATCGCCTCCGATCTGACCCAGTAGCCCTTTCAGGAAGCTCAACCGTCCCAACGACGGATCCGATGCGCCGATCTCGCCACGCAGTTCAAGATCGATCGTGGCGGGAAGTTGGGTGACCCAACCAGCAAACATGGCGCCCAGCAACTCACACACCGGGAGATGATCACGAAGCGGGCCGCTCGCTGCCCCGGCCGCAACGTTCACCGCAAACGGTACGAACTCGCCGGCCAGGGCTTTGATCACCTGTTCGGCGATCGTGTAACCGGCCCGGTCCTGGGCTTCTTGAGTCGACGCCCCGAGGTGCGGGGTGACCACGATCCCGGGCACACCAATCAACGGCGAGTCGGTGGTCGGTTCTTCGGCGAACACATCGATGGCCGCACCACCGATCTGACCTGACGCCACCGCGTCGGCCAGCGCTTGTTCATCAATGATTCCGCCCCGAGCCACGTTGATGATACGCAACGATGGTTTCGCCAGCAGCAACCGTTCTCGGTTGATCAGCCCGACAGTTTCTCGGGTCTTGGCTACGTGCAACGTCAAGAAGTCGGCTCGGGCCATCAGGTCGTCGAGCGACACCAGTTCGACATCGAGCCGTTTGGCCACCTCTGCGTTGACAAACGGATCGTGAGCAATGATGCGCATCCCGAACGCTGCGGCCCGAGCTGCCACCAACGCCCCGATCCGCCCGAAGCCAACCACCCCCAACGTCTTGTGCTGGAGCTCAACGCCTTCCCACTGGGACCGTTCCCAACGGCCCCCGACCAGCGCAGCGTGGGCTTGAGGAACGTTGCGAGCCTGAGCCAGCAGGAGCGCCATCGTGTGCTCTGCAGCCGACACAATGTTTGACTCGGGGGCGTTGACCACCATGATCCCCCGCTGCGTTGCCGACGCCGTATCCACGTTGTCTAAACCAACCCCGGCCCGGCCCACCACCTGAAGCGTCGGGGCACCAGCGGCCAACAGTTCGGCATCGACCTGAGTTGCTGACCTGATGATCAGACCCGCAGCACCGGCGATCGCCGACCGGAGTTCTTCAGGCGACAAACCAACTTGGAGATCAACTTCGTGACCCGCGGCGCGCAACTCGTCGAGTCCAGACTCGGCAATCGCTTCCGCAACCAACACTCTTCCCATCCCGACATCTTCTCGGCAGAGAACGCCAACCCCACCGAAATGCCAACGAAATCCTGAATGTTGTTCAGCGTCGGCCTACCGGCGAGCGAATCACGTCCACCGGGGGAAGCTCGTCGGCCGGAGCAAAGCCCAGGACGTGACCGAAAAAGGCCAGCTCGGCTTCCAAGGCGGCGACCAGGTTCGCCGGTTGGCGGAACCCGTGCCCTTCCCCGGGAAACGCCCGGTAGCTGACCGGAACCTGATGGCGTACCAGCGCATCCACCACCCGAGTGGCCTGGCTTGCGGGAACGACCGGGTCATCTTGACCTTGCATCACGATCATCGGGGCCCGGATCGATTCGACATGGTGGATCGGCGACCGTTCCCGGTACACCTCGGC
>Ga0181594_10003944_pt1 | contig 13338 bp, 12 predicted proteins | sample 071ome_18_FD_145603 | JGI IMG/M metagenome (GOLD analysis project Ga0181594, IMG submission 145603) | Coastal salt marsh microbial communities from the Groves Creek Marsh, Skidaway Island, Georgia - 071413BT metaG (spades assembly) | ecosystem: Environmental > Aquatic > Marine > Intertidal zone... | reverse complement strand
CTCCTCAGTATCGCCTAGAATTTTTCTTCAACAGCTTATCGCTACATTGCGTCCAATTTGAACGACAAACGTTACTGTTACACCATATTGAAGCACAATCCCGCTATTGCATACAATGTTTCTGGCGAGCCTTCCCGCTAGTAAATGTAGTGGCTCCACCGGGGTACTTTCTGCACTACTTATGTTATGTGATGCAGCGAGAGCAAAATTGGGAGCTGAGTGTCCATCAGGCCCTTGCTGGCAGCCATGGCAGCGCCATACTGAATAGTGAATAGAAAATAGAAAGGCTAGGGAGCTAAATACACTGATGTTGAGTAGACGATCCTTTGTAGCGAGTTCTCTGGCCGCCTCTGGCCTCATTTGTGCTTCCGAGCTACCGGCAAAGCCCGCCAAGACCACGGTTTTGGTGGTGGGGGCGGGGGCTGGTGGTGCCGCAATCAGTTGGCGGCTGGCGTCCCTGGGCTTCAGTGTCACCTGCCTGGAGCAGGGCGGGTACGAAGATTACGCGAAATCTCCGGCGGCCGACCCCAAGTGGGAGTTGCTGCGGCAGCGAGAATATAACCCCGATCCGAATGTGAGAAACCGTGCCGAGGATTACCCGATCGACGTGGCAAAAAGCGATATCCACCCCCTGATGTATAGCGCGGTGGGGGGCAGTACGATCATGTGGTCTTGTCATGCCCCTCGATTTCATCCCTCAGATTTCGCTATCCGCACTCTGGACGGGGTCGGCGACGATTGGCCGATTCGGTATCAGGATTTGGAGCCTTTCTACGACTTGAATGAGTCAATCTCTGGCGTCGCCGGCTTGAATGGCGATCCAGCTTATCCGGACTCCAAAAAGCCGCGGCTACCCCCACTCCCCATTGGGCTGGGCGCAGAGAAAATTGCTACTGCACTCAATGATCTGGGGTGGCACTGGTGGCCCGCTGACGTGCAGGTCAACTCGGTTGCCCACGGGGCAGGAAGGGGCATATGCAACCACTGCGGGCCGTGTGAGCTCGGATGCCCACTGCGAGCAAAGGGTAGCACCGACGTGACCTACTGGCCCGAGGCGCTGAAGTCCGGTGCACAGTTAATCACTAACGCCAGAGTCACCAAGCTCATCTCCCGCGGCGATCAGGTGTTGGGAGCGGAGTTCCTCGATTTGAACGGACAGTTGCGGGAGCAACGTGCTGATGTGGTGGTTCTCGCAGGCAACGGTATCGGCACTCCCAGACTACTGTTGCTCTCAGCGACATCAGAACACCCCAACGGCCTTGCCAACAGTTCGGATATGGTCGGAAGGAATCTCATGTTTCACCCGGTGGGTATCAGCACCGGGGTCTTTGAAGATGCGCTAGACGGCTACCGCGGCGTAACCGCTTGCTCGATTGCATCGAAACAGTTTTGCGATACCCGCGCAGAGAACGACTTCACCCGGGGTTATATGTTGCAGATGTTGAGGTCGTTGGGCCCTGTGATGACTGCTCTGGGTGGTTATGGTGTGCCACAGGAGTGGGGTAGGGGGCATCGCGCTCGTTTTGATACGACGTTCAACCACACTGCTTCCATCGCTGTTGTCTGTGAGGACCTGCCCGAACCCGACAACCGGGTGACGCTGGATGCTGCTCTGGAAGATTCATCAGGACTCCCGGCGCCTCAAATTCACTACAGAGTAAGCTCTAACTCGAAAAAAATGCTCAAGCAGGGCAGGGAGCGCTGTGAGGAAATTCTGACCCGTGCGGGTGCTGGGGAGGTGCGTCATATACCCCTCCTTCAGGGGGCAGGCTTTCATCTGATGGGCACGGCAAGAATGGGAGAAGACCCCAAGCGTTTTGTGACAAACGAATGGGGAAGGACTCACGATATTAAAAACCTGTTCATTGCGGACGGCAGCCTGTTCACCAGTGCAGCTGCGGTAAATCCAACGGCTACTATTCAAGCCTTGGCGCTCCGGGTCGGCACGCACATCGCAAAGTCCTATGTCTGAGGAGAGGGGGGCGAACTCCATGACGTCGAAAACTGAAGCCGTATTAGACGCACTTTTTCAGCCGCCGCCCGATTGGCCGACTATTGGCGACCTGAATTTGGCCGCACTCTTTGATGCCGAATTGAATGAAGTCGGCGCACTGGCTGGCACATACGATCTGTTCGCTTTGTTGCCAGAAGCCTTCGTCGGACAATCCAGAGAGGAGCGGGAGGGCGCACTGAGGAAAATAGAGGCAGAGAACCCACTCGGTTTCGCGACCATGCTCGCGCATGCCAGCAACGTTTATTACTCCGCGCCGGGCGTGCTCCAGAAGCTGGAGCAAGCACATGGGTATCCTGCGAGGCCGCCACTGTATGTGGGATATGAGCTATCTGCCTTCGACGAAGCTTTGTTAGAGCCGCAGAAAAAGGTCGCCGAAACACTCTTTAGGGAGGTCTAACCGTTTTGGGGCGCGCTCGCTCCAAATGAGAGCTCAGATGGGCCTCGGGCAAAAAAAAGGAGCCGCCGGGCCCCTTCTCGCTACTTTGATGCGCTACTTGAGCTCAGCAAGCTGTGTAATGGCGGTGGGCCAGGGATTCGAACCCCGGGAACCTCTCGGTTCAACGGTTTTCAAGACCGCCGCTTTCGACCACTCAGCCAGCCCACCATAACCGTGCCGGGTTACCCCGGAAAATCGCGCGCATTATATCGTTGCGCGCGCTTCTATCAAGACTTTATCAGGAGCCTGTTGCGCGAGGCCCCCTCGGATCATTACTGGCGCGCTGCACATCTCTCTCAACCACCGTTACCGGCGGCGCCTCGGGTTGCCAGAACAACTGGCCCTGTTCGGTCGTAACAGGCGTGTCAGTAATCGGCTTGGGTGAAATCCGCGGGTCGTTTACGGCGCGCCCTGCTGCCGTGATACCGAGGGCTGGTTGCGCCGCTGGTTGGCCTGAAACCGACCCATCTTCTCCCTCTGATTCGTCGCTTTCTTGCGCGGTCTCAGTAACCATCGCCTTGGCAGCCTCGGTTTTCGCTGTTTCGATGGCTTCGACAACTGATGAGGGATGCAACTCCGCCTGCACTTGCTCCTCGACAGCCTGCTCTGACGCCGTTGATGAATCCGATTCCGTAAACGCTGCGCTCAGCGCCTCCGACGAAGCTATCTCCACCGGTTCGGCTGGGGCCTCGGTGGCTGCTTGATTGTCGCTCACCTCGGAGTCGGTATTGGCAGTTGGTTTAGCAGTCGACACTTCACTATCGACTTCCACGCTTTGTCGCTGGCGCCGGCGCCGACCTTCGTTTCGCTTCTCTGCAGGACGTCTGCGATGATTGCCTTGATCAGATTCCACAGCGGCATCGTCTGATTCATTGGTCGAGGCGGTCTCGCTCGTCTGATTCGTTGCTGAATCACTGTGCCGTTGTCCGCCGCGCCTGCCTCGCCTGCGGCGAGAGCGCTTGGGTTGCTCATCGTTCTCGCTCTGCTCCAAACCGGACTGCTGCCCGCTATCGGGCTGTTCACCAGCCGGAGATTCAGTATTCTCAGGCTTTCTCCTGCGTCCATTGCCCCGGCGATCTCTGTCGCCGCGATCGCGCTGGCGGTTGCCCTCTGACTTGTTGCGATCATCCCGCTGACGATCGCCAGACCGGTTACGGGATCGGCGGCGGCTTTGCCCTGTCTTTCCCTCGCGTGCCTGGCTTTTTTCGTCAGGTTGGGTGTCGTTGCTGCCACCGAACAGCGCAGACCACAATTTAGCCAGCAGCCCCGTTGGTTCGGGTTGCTTGTTGCGACGCTTTTGAGCGTCACGCCGCCTCTGCGGCTTTTTCTTCTGCTGCGGTTCTTTTTCCTTTTCAGATGGCGCCTCGGGGGCGGGTGCGTCGGGTGTGACGCCCCTTACCAACGCCTCCGGCGCCGACACCGGTGTTTCGGTGGCCGAATCCGTCGTGGGCTCCGCGGCCGAGGGCAAGTCGATATCGAAGCTCAGTCTTCTGGATTGATCAATTTCGTCATCCCGTAATCGTCTGACTTCAAAATGCGGTGTATCAAGGTAGGGGCTGGCGACAACCACTATTCGAACGCCACTTCGCGACTCGATCTCGTTAATGTCTGAGCGCTTCTCGTTGAGCAAGAACGCCGATACGTCAACTGGCACGACCGCCTGCACTTCGCCTGTTCGGTCTTTCGCCGCCTCCTCTTGAATCAGCCTCAGAATCGCCAAAGCCAGTGATTTGGTGTCGCGAATTGTGCCTTGGCCCGTGCAGCGAGGGCAGACGATACCGCTCGTTTCTCCGAGCGAGGGCCTGAGTCGCTGTCTCGACATTTCGAGTAGCCCAAAGCGAGATATGCGGCCAATTTGAATTCTGGCGCGGTCAAGCTCCAAGGCCTCACGAATACGGTTTTCTACGGCTCTTTGGTTGCGATTGGAGGACATGTCAATGAAGTCAATCACGACCAATCCACCCATGTCCCTCAGCCTTAATTGACGCGCGATTTCCTCCGCCGCCTCCAAATTCGTTTGCAGCGCGGTTTGCTCGATGTCGCCGCCTTTGGTGGCTCTTGCCGAGTTGATATCGATAGAAACCAAAGCCTCTGTCGGGTCGAGCACGATGGAGCCTCCCGAGGGAAGACGGACCTCGCGCTGAAACGCGGTTTCGATTTGGCCTTCGATTTGGAATCGGTTGAAGAGTGACAGTGGGTCTTCGTAGAGCTTGAGTTTGTTGGCGTATCGCGGCATCACCATGCCCACGAAGTCTGCCGCTCTCTGGTACGCCGCCGAGTCATCAATCAGTACTTGATCGATGTCATCCCGCAAGTAGTCGCGCACAGCTCTTATGATCACGTCGCTCTCTTGATAGATCAGGACAGGGGCTTTGCTTTCCTCGCTGGCCTTAGATATCGAGGCCCACAGTTGTAATAGGTAGTCCAGATCCCATTGGAGCTCCTCGGCGGAACGGCCAACTCCGGCTGTTCGAATGATGACGCCCATGCCGTCAGGAAGATTGAGTTGCGCGAGCGAGTCTTTCAGGTCGGAGCGGTCTTCCCCTTCAATGCGTCGCGAAATACCGCCCGCTTTGGGATTATTGGGCATGAGCACCATGTATCGGCCTGCAAGACTGATGTAGGTGGTCAGCGCTGCCCCTTTGGTACCACGCTCTTCCTTGTCCACCTGCACGATCACTTCCGTGCCTTCCTTCAAAACGTCCTTGATACGAGTTTTGCCCTCGTTTTCAGGTGCGCGGCTACGGTAATACTCAGGGGAGATTTCTTTCAGCGGCAAGAAGCCGTGACGGTCAGCACCGAAGTCAACGAACGCTGCCTCAAGGCTAGGTTCGACTCGCGTGACCTTAGCTTTGTAGACGTTGGCCTTGGTTTGCACACGCTGGCGGTTTTCGATATCCAGATCGTAAAGGCGCTGGCCGTCCACCATCGCGACACGCACCTCTTCAGGTTGCGTGGCGTTAATCAGCATTTTTTTCATAACAATGTCCAGTTGGCGATACAACTGGGCGGTGCGGGGATAGATTTATCCCTCGACTTGCGCTCCCACCTTTAATGGTGGGTATATTCACCGGGTAGCGTATGACGCTCCAATGTCCCGGCTCACTCGGCGCCTCGTTCATGTAAGCACCGGTTTCGCAATCAGCACCGCGCCATCTTGTGTCGCGGGTTTCAAAACATCTACCGAGACCTGCTCTGACGGCGATTGGTGCCGGAGCGGCTGAACGCGGTAGACTCTCAAATCTTTAGTCGGCTCGGTACGAGCGGGAACACTCGAAGCCACAGCATGCTGTCGCTGGTGGCGAGTAATACGTCGTCCTCAGGGCCCCCGTGGGCTTCGACTGAAGGGTACGCTTTGCCACCATTTGTCCGACGGGCGCAAGATAGCATTATGAAATCTTGGATTCAACGAATAGAAAGTGTGAAGAAATAAGCTGTCAAATGAACGATCTGAGCCGAAACGGGGTCCGTTTCCTGGAGGTGAGCGAGGAGGAGAGTGGGCAGAGGCTCGACAATTACTTGCTTCGAAATACAGCGGGGGTGCCCAAAACCCGCATTTATCGCGCTATTCGGAAGGGCGAGGTCAGGGTCAATAAGGGACGCAGTAAGGTGGACTATCGTGTTCAGGCGACTGATGTTGTCCGAGTACCTCCACTGTCGGTGGGCGAGTCCGCCGCCACAAGTAAGCCTTCGAGCGCTTGGGAGAAGCGACTGCGTAACGCTGTTCTGCTCGATAATTCAGAACTGTTGGTTATCAATAAGCCGCCCGGGATGGCGGTGCATGGTGGTAGCGGCGTCAGGCTCGGTTTAATCGAGTCGCTCAGAGTGATGTATCCACAGGAGCGATACCTTGAGCTAGTGCACCGCCTCGATCGAGATACATCGGGACTGGTACTGATAGCCAAAAATGCCCGGGTACTAAGAGAGCTTCACGCCCAATTGCGGGTGAATGAGGTGGATAAGGTCTACTGGGCCTGCACGGCGGGTAAGTGGCCCGCCTATCAAAAAAGCGTTTCCGCGCCTCTTGCAAAGGCGCATGCGCCGTCCGGGGAGCGAATGGTGAGGGTGTCTCCCAATGGGAAGCGCTCCCGAACCGAGTTTAAGGTCATCGAAAGATTTCAGCAGGCCTCACTGCTTGAGGTGAAACCGATCTCGGGGCGTACTCATCAAATCCGTGTGCATGTTCAGCATGTTGGACACCCCATATTGGGGGAGTCGAAATACCTGTCCGATAAATCCGAAGCATTGACGCAAAGCATCGGGCTTAAACGACTGTTTTTGCATGCTAAATCGATATCATTCGAGCTTTCTGGCGAGCGCTATGAGCTGAATTGCCCGATCGATAAGGAACTGGAGTCAGTACTGGCGCGCCTGCGCGGCCCTCGGTAGTGAAACCCCAGCCTGGCGTAATAAGTCGCACAGCGCAATCAGCGGGAGCCCCTCTAGGGCCGTGGGGTCTGGCGATCGCACAAACTCGAATAGACTGATGCCCAAAGCTTCCCACTTGAAGCTGCCCGCACAGTCAAGTGGGCGATCGATAGCGATGTAGTGCTCGATTTCGTCTGAGCTGAGTTCACGCATCTGGACTTCGCAAGCAACAAGTCGGCTCCACAAAGCCCCCGAATCGGAGGCAACGCATACGCCCGTCCAGAACTTCAAAAGATTGCCCGAGGCAGCGGCAAGCTGCTCGGCCGCCCGCTCGTCAGTTCCCGGCTTTCTGAGCAGTCTGTCCCCAAGACACGCGACTTGGTCGGAACCAATGCACAGACTAGGTGAGCTGAGCCTTGTCGAAGCAGCAGATTGCGCCTTGAGCCGGGCTAATCTGATCGCTCTGCGCTCGGGTTCTTCCCCGGCTTCCACGTATTCGTCTACCTCTGGCGCAACGCACTTGAAGGGAAGGCCCAGCCGCCGCATCAGGTTACGACGATAAGGGGAGGTTGATGCCAGCACAATTTCCATATCTCGGACTCAAATTTGGTGAAATGTCACTACCGAACCACAGTGTGCATCTGCCGGGAACGATCGCTTTGACAGGCCAGAAACCCATCCGTATGATCCGCGCCCATGAAAACTGCGACGCTGCCAAAACAGCTTGACCTTCGCGGTCTGGCGGCTCGTGGGGCAACTGTTTCAGGTACTGTAGCACCCGGAGAGTTGCCCAGGCTGGATGAGGCCGGAGTCGTATTGGCTGAGCCGCTGATGGCTTCGTTTTCGCTGCGCCGCGACGAGAATTCACGCAGTATCGTCGCCGCGGAGGTTAAGGCGATATTGACCATGCAGTGCCAAAGGTGTCTGGGCGAGGTGTCTGTTCCACTGAGCACGTCCTCAACCATGGCCTGTGTGTGGACTGACGACGAAGCGGCATTATTGCCAGCATTCTACGAACCGCTCCTCGTCGCTGATGAGGCGGTTTTGAGAGACATCGTTGAAGAGGAGATACTGCTTGCTTTGCCAAGCTTCCCGACGCACGAGACCGAATGCAAAACCAGAGAACAATTCGCGGCGCTCAAGCCACTCAATGCCCCGTCTGACGAGGTGGCAGAGGTAAGCGCTCAAGCAGACAGCCCGTTTGGTGTGTTGGAGAAGCTGAAGAACTGACGCGGGCGTTGAACGTACAAATCAGGAATCAAGAACAGATGGCGAGACGCGATTGAAGTTGAGCCATACCATTACATTGATAGGAGGCCGAAATGGCTGTTCAGCAAAATCGTAAGACTCGCTCAAAGCGTGGCATGCGCAGAGCCCATGATGCGATCGGGGGGCCCACGTTGACCGTAGACGAAACATCGGGCGAGACCCGGCGGCGGCACCATGTGAGCGCCGATGGTTTTTATCGCGGTAAGAAAGTAGTGGATACTGGCGACGACGAGTAATCGTTTTTGTCGGGTTACGCCTTTCTTTTTCCCGGGCAGGGATCTCAGTCAGTTGGCATGCTGGCTCAAGCGGCTGGAGAGTTCCCCTGTGTGGGCGAAACGTTCGAGGAGGCGAGTGAAGCGCTGGGTTACGACCTTTGGGACCTTGTCAGTAACGGACCCGAGGAGCAATTGACACTCACAGAGTTTACCCAGCCAGCGATACTGACGGCCAGCGTTGCGTTGCATCGCTGCTGGAGCTCTGCTGGGGGGAGTCAACCAGAGTTCGTGGCAGGCCACAGTTTAGGTGAGTATTCCGCCCTCGTTGTTGCCGGTTCGCTGTCTCTCCACGATGCGGCCAAGCTGGTGCAAACCCGGGGGAGAGCAATGCAAGGCGCGGTGCCCGCTGGAGAGGGGGCGATGGCGGCGGTGCTCGGGTTAAGCGACGCCGTAATCGACGAAGTTTGTGTCACCCATTGTGACGATGATGCCTATGTCGGCGCAGTCAACTACAACTCGCCGGGGCAGGTCGTGATCGCGGGTCACGCGGCAGCTGTGTCCGCAGCGGCTGCCTTTATGAAAGAAGCGGGCGCTAAGCGAGTGCTACCTTTGCCCGTGAGTGCGCCCTTTCACACACCATTGATGCAACCCGCGGCATCGGTAATGGCTGAGGCTTTTCAGGACGTTGAGCTCTTGGATGCGCAAATACCGGTTATCAGTAACGTGGACGCACAACCCCACCGTAAGGCGACAGAGATTCGCAGATTGTTGGTGAGGCAGGTGTCGGAGCCCGTCATGTGGACGCAGTGCGTGATGACGCTGTTACAAGCGGGCTGTGTTCAATTTCTAGAATGCGGCCCGGGTAAGGTGCTGACCGGCCTAGTGAAGCGCATTAATCGCGATGTCAGTTGCATCGCCCTGGAGGATCCCGTGGCGCTGACCAATACAGTAAAGGAGTGCTCGGTGTGAGCGAGGAATCGCGCAAAGTTGCCTTGGTCACCGGCGCGAGTCGAGGTATCGGCGCCGCGATAGCAGGTGTGCTCGCCGATGCAGGGTTGGTTGTCGTAGGGACAGCGACCTCCCAACAGGGAGCAGACAAAATCAATGACGCCCTGTCATCACGAGACGGTCGCGGGCGTGTGCTCAACGTTACGGATGCAACCAGCATCGATTCTTTGTTGGCAGACATCAGGGCTGATCTAGGCGATCCGTTGGTGCTGGTTAACAACGCAGGGATCACCCAAGACAACATCATCATGCGGATGAAAGATGATGAATGGCAGTCCGTTATCGATACTAATCTGACTGCCTTGTACCGACTCAGTAAGGCATGTGTCCGAGGCATGACCAAAGCCCGATGGGGCCGCATCATCAACATTACGTCCGTCGTCGGCTCCATGGGGAATGCAGGTCAAAGCAACTACGCGGCGACTAAAGCGGGTGCAGAGGGTATGGCTAGATCCCTCGCCCGAGAGCTTGGATCAAGATCTATAACCGTGAACTGCGTCGCTCCCGGCTTTATCGATACAGATATGACGCGGGCGTTGGAAACGGCGCAACGAGACGTGCTGCAAACACAGATTCCACTCGGTCGTCTGGGCGAGCCCGAGGATGTCGCTGCGGCGGTTGTCTTTCTGGCCAGCGATGCGGGGCAGTACATAACCGGTGAGACAATACATGTAAACGGCGGCCTCTATATGGGTTAACCTGCGTTATCAAGGGTTTAAAAGCGGTCGGAAAGGCTTTTACTTGGTTAAAAAGCTTGTAAAATCGGCGGCGTCCGGTGAAATGAGCCGACACACTACGGAGAGCAAAGATTACGTCATGAGCAATATCGAAGATCGAGTTAGAAAAATTGTCGCCGAGCAGCTTGGCGTCAAGGAGGAGGAAGTCAAGGCGGAGGCATCTTTTGTTGATGACTTGGGCGCCGACTCTCTCGACACCGTGGAGCTGGTCATGGCACTTGAGGAAGAGTTCGAGACCGAAATTCCAGACGAAGAGGCGGAGAAGATCACGACCGTTCAGTTGGCGATAGACTATATCAACAACAACCTCTCCTGAGCCGGTCTCAGAGAGCAACCTGTGGGGCCGCTCTGCTTAAGCAGCGCGGCCCTTTCATTTTTTGAGGGGGGCTAAACTCGCCTCTCATGCACAGTGGGCGGCAGGACCGACGCCTGAGCACAATCACATTTATGGTTAGGGGGCATCTAATGAAAGGCAACAGAGTGGTCGTTACTGGCATGGGAGCCGTCACTCCACTTGGTTTAGATGTGTCCTCCAGCTGGGAGGGTATCTGCGCAGGCAGAAGCGGCGCCGCGACCATTACGCAGTTTGACGCCAGTGCTTTTACCACCCGCTTCAGCGCCAGCGTGAAGGATTTCAGTGTCGAGGGCTATCTTGAGACTAGAGATGCACGGCGCATGGATCCTTTTATCCAGTATGGCATGGTTGCAGGCATTCAGGCATTCAGAGATTCCGGGCTGGAAGTCACGGAGGCCAATTCGCATCGCGTCGGCTGCGCGATCGGATCGGGGATCGGTGGAGTCGGCTCTATCGAAGAGACAGCCTTGCTGATTGAGCAGAAGGGCCCGAAGCGCATTTCACCTTTTTTCGTGCCCGGCGCGATTATCAATATGATTGCGGGCAACCTGTCTATCCTATACAACCTTCAGGGCCCTAATTTAGCCGTCGTGACAGCCTGTACGACGGGCACTCATAACATTGGCTTGGGCGCCCGACTGATTGCTGCCGGAGACGTGGATGCCATGTTGGTTGGCGGCGCAGAGATGGCAACCACCCCGGTCGGAATCGGGGGATTCGCGGCGGCTAGGGCATTGTCGACCAGAAATGATGACCCGCAATCCGCATCTCGCCCGTGGGATGTAGACCGCGACGGTTTCGTGCTGGGCGACGGTGCGGGGATGTTAATGCTGGAATCGCTTGACAGTGCTCACGCCCGCGGCGCGAGGATTTATTGCGAACTCAGTGGCTTTGGCATGAGCGGCGATGCCTACCATATGACTTCCCCACCGGAAGATGGGCGAGGCGCGGCGGCGGCGATGCAACAGGCACTGACGGATGCGAGCTTGAATCCTGGTGACGTCGGCTATGTCAACGCTCACGGCACCTCCACTGAAGCCGGTGATCTTGCGGAGTCATTGGCGATTCGTCAGGTGTTCGGCCACCACGCAGATGATCTCGCCGTCAGCTCTACCAAGTCGATGATTGGCCATTTGTTAGGGGCGGCCGGTTCAGTTGAGGCGATACTGTCTGTGTTGGCGCTGCAGGATAACGTGGCGCCCCCCACGATTAACCTCCAAAACCCCAGTCCTGGCTGCGATCTCAACTATGTGCCGAATCAGGCTCAGGAGCGGCCGATTGAACATGCGCTGTCTAATTCTTTTGGCTTCGGTGGCACTAACGGTTCTCTGATATTTAGTCAGCTGGACTAAAAGCTATCTATGCAGCACAAGTGGATAGATGGCATACCGGCCGATGTCGTACCGGTCGATGACAGGGGGTTGAATTACGCAGACGGGGTGTTTGAAACCCTTCTCTGCAGACAGGGAAAAATATTGGGGGCGCAACTGCATGAGGCGCGCCTTGCGCTGGGGTTGTCGCGTCTGGCTTTTCCCAATGCAGACAGTCTGGCGGAAGCAGTCTTCGCAACCGCGCGTCAATTACTTTCGGGGGTGGGACACTCCGGTGTTGCCAGACTCACCGTAACCCGGGGCTCAGGCAAAAGGGGCTACACACCCGATTTGGATGCTACACCACGCAGCATTCTTGTCGCGCAAAACGATCGCGTGGTGGACAACCCTGGGCTCCGCTGCGGACGGGCAGAAACGCACTGGGCTGATCAACCTCAGTTGGCAGGTCTTAAGCTGCTGGCTCGCACAGAGCAGGTACTTGCAGCCGGCGAGGCCGCTGAGGCTGGCTGGGATGATGCGATTATGCTTGATGCCAGAGGGCAGGTGATTTCTTCTGCGCGGGGCAATATTTTTATTATTTCCGCTGGAAAGGTACTCACCCCCGACCTAGCAAGATGCGGCATAGCAGGTACTCGCCGGCAGCTGTTAATCGATCGCATTCTCCCCGGCTTGGGTTCTGAGGCAGAGGTCTGCAATCTCAGTTGGGATCAAGTGAAGACGGCAGATGCGGTTGTCATCACCAACGCTGTGATGGGTATAGCCGAGGTTGTTGCGATTGGTGATACTGGACTGCCCGCAGATGCAGGCAACGGTCTGGTATCAAGAATGCGAGAGTCAATGAACCAATACCTATGCCAAGGACTGTCATGATCCGTCGGTTGCTCTTCAGCGTTATCTTGTTGGCGCTGGCCGCAACCGGGGTGAGCGCGACGGCTTTGCAAAACATATGGGACCAGGCGGTAGCGTTGCCCCAGGGTTCCGCCGTCATCACGATCGCGCCAGGCGAAAGCCTCGGGGTGGTGCTGGAGCGCGCCGAGGCAGATGCGTGGCTCACAGGGGCAAGTTGGGTGGGGTTGGTTGCACGCTGGTTGCAATTGGATCAGCAGATCAAAGCCGGCGAGTTTTTACTGGAGTCGCCGCTGACAGCAGGTGAGATGATCGAGTTTCTCGCCGCGGGACAGGCGCTGCAACACACGGTCACATTGCCCGAGGGTATTACGCTCGAGGAGGCGATCAGCAAGATTCAAAAGCACCCAAAAGTCCGGGTGACTCCCCATGACGAACTAGTTGGAGCACTGCTGGATCTGACAGCTCGAGCTGATACAGCCGAGGGATTATTTTTGCCTGAGACCTGGGCGTTCACTGCCGGTGACCGAGATTTTGATATTTTGCGGCGCGCTCACTCAGCGATGATGACACTGGTGGATTCCCTCTGGGATGGTCGGAGCCCAACATTGCCATTCGCCTCTCCCTATGAGGCAATTGTCCTCGCGTCGATCGTCGAAAAGGAAACTGGGGTGCCAGCGGAAAGATCGCAGATAGCGGGCGTTTTTGTCCGTCGCTTGCGTCAGGGGATGCGCTTACAGACAGACCCCACGGTTATCT
>Ga0181594_10003942_pt1 | contig 13345 bp, 9 predicted proteins | sample 071ome_18_FD_145603 | JGI IMG/M metagenome (GOLD analysis project Ga0181594, IMG submission 145603) | Coastal salt marsh microbial communities from the Groves Creek Marsh, Skidaway Island, Georgia - 071413BT metaG (spades assembly) | ecosystem: Environmental > Aquatic > Marine > Intertidal zone... | reverse complement strand
GGCCGAGGCCGGCATCAAGGCCGATTTGCTGGACCGGCGCCTGCGCACCAACCTGTCGGTGTTCTGGGCAAAGTACAAGAACTACCAGACCGCTCAGGGCGGCAACACCCTCGGACAGCTACCTGAATTCCAGGCACTGGTTCCCGACCCGCGCATCAGAAATGCGCTGGGCACCTTCGTCTATCCGCAGGGTGACATCGAGGTGAAGGGTTTCGAACTCGAACTCACGGCGGCGCCGACAGATGGCGTGCTCCTGGGTGGCGGACTGTCCTACACCGATACGAAATTCAGCAATGTGCCGGGCCTGCTTAAGGCTGCCCAGAACATACCGGCGGACGCCCCCGACAGCGAATATCGTCCGACACTCCGCCCGAAGTGGACTGCCAGCGCCTACGCCCAGTATACCTCCGAACCGATCTGGGATGACGCAACCTTCACCGCACGCGTCCAAGGCAACTACCAGTCGCGAATGATTTCCGCCGCAAACAGGGACATCCTGTCCATCGCACCGTTTTACACCGAGTCGATCCCCGGATACTGGCTGATCAACGCCCGCGCCGCGATCGAGAATATCAGTCTGGGCGGACTGGACGCGACCATTGCGCTGTGGGGCAAGAACCTCAGCGACAACCGGTCGATCTCCTTCCCATTCAACCAGTCGGGCGGCGCAGCGGCAACCTTCATCGAACCGCGCCGTTACGGTGTCGACCTGACCGTCGAGTTCTGATTACCCGTAAAAACGGGAGAGGAGAAAGGCCCGGGCCGGCGACGGCCCGGGCCTTTTGCTTGGGCTTGCTTGAGCGGTCTGCAAACCGGGCTCGCCCTGGCTAAGTTGCAAGAATACAACAGCCGTTCGCGGATTTCTTTTGTGGGGTAGCCACGCTCCTTCAAAAAACTATAGGAATGTGCGCGTTCAATCTAGGACCCTGCAAATCGCGGGCTAATGAGGAGTAATCAATGCCAACTAAGATCGCCACACGTCTGCTTGCAGGCACCGCAATTATTGCCGCAACTTCCATAGCAGCTCCGGCCTTCGCGCAAGACGCCGAGGGCAGCTTCAGCAACGAGATCATCGTTACCGCGCAAAAGCGCGAACAGTCGATCCAGGACGTTCCCATCGCGGTCTCGGCGCTTGGCGAGGACATGATACAGGCCAACCGTATCAGCAAGACGACGGACCTTACCGGTCTCGCTCCAGGTCTTATCGCCCGCGTCAATCCAGGCGGCAACGCTTCGCCAAGCTTCTCGATGCGCGGCGTTTCGGCCAGCGCCTCGGTCCCCACGCAGGACCGTCAGATCCCGATTTATCTGGACGGCGTCTACGTCGGCGGCAACCGCGGCTCGATTTCGGACGTTGTGGACCTGGACCGTATTGAGGTCCTGCGCGGTCCGCAGGGAACGCTGTTCGGACGCAATGCGACGGCCGGTGCTGTCCATTTCGTTACCCGCGACCCCACCGGTGAGCTCGGCATCATCCAGGCGCTGACTTTCGGCAATTACTCCCAGTTCCGCAGCCGCACCACGGTCGATCTGCCGCAGACCGGCCCGTTCAGCGCCTATGTCACCTACGTCCATGACGAGCGGCGCGGCGATGTCCGCAACCTTGGCGCGGGCACGACGTTCGACCGCACCAATCCTTTCACCGATTTCGGCGTGTCCAGCTCGCCCAAGTGGCTGGGTGGCAAGAACAGCGAAAGCGTTGCCGCAGCGGTCAAGTTTGACAACGGCGGAGCAATAACCGCGACTTACAAGTTCGACTGGTTCACCAGCACGGGGTCCGAGGCGCGCCCGCTCGTCGTCGTCAATCCAAACAACTTCACCGGCAGCTTCCTGTTGCAGGCCATTGCGACGCAACCGGCTGGTGGCGGCCGGTACGGCGAGATCGTGCTTGCCAGCAACAACAAACGCCCCAAGGCGATCAACAACGCTTGGACCCAGCCAACGTCTCAGAGGGTGCAGGGGCACAACCTCACGATCAATATCGCGGCGAGCGACAGAATTTCCATCAAGAACATCGCCTCCTACCGCAAGTCGAAGTCCTTCGGCCCGGTTACGATCGACGGCGCTTCGGGCCTTGAGTACAACGCTGAGCTGAAGGCTCTTTACACGGCCCCTCAGGCTTTCCTTGGCGGCGCTAGCTATGCGCAAGTGCTCGGCCGCAACAATGGCGATTTCCCGCTCGGCACTTACTTCGCCGGCTACGGCGGCAACAGCCGCGGCGATTACTGGCAAGCCAGTAATGAGCTTCAGGTCAACTATTCGACCGACCGTCTGAATCTCACCGGCGGCTTGATGTACTACTATTCGAAGGCGAACGATGGTGCGCTCGACGGGTTCACGAACAATTTCTTCATGAGGCCGGTGCCCCAACTGGTGCCGCTCGCAACTCCCAACATCTATGACGACGATGGCACCACCGAGTCCTACGCCGCCTATCTGCAGGCCGAATACAAGGTGACCGATAAACTCGGCATCGTGGCCGGCGCACGTATCACGAGTGAAAATAAGTATAGCCGCCTGTCGACTATCGGCACCTTTGTGGGTGACCGTGAGACAGGTCAGCTTGTTGACGTCGAGATTGCTCAGGGCGGCGAAGGTCGGTTCAAGAAGACCAAGCCGACTTACGAACTCGGCCTGAACTATGAGCCGAACGACGACATCCTGCTCTACGCCAAGTATTCCTACGCCTTCCTTTCAGGCGGTGCCACGGGCGCGTTCAATTTCGACCCGGAAATTGCGAAGTCGTTGGAGGCCGGCATCAAGTCTGACTGGTGGGATGGCAGGCTGCGCTTCAACCTCACCGGCTACTACGTGAAGTACAACAACTCGCAGGCGGCACTCAGTGGTCGCGCCGTTGCAGGTGCCGAGGCTCTGGGCGTCATCGTGCTCAACATCGGCGACGTCGAAGTGAAGGGCGTCGAGCTGGACTTCACCGTTGCCCCGGCCGAAGGTTTCACGCTGGGGGGTACGCTTGGTTACACCGACGACAAGCTCAAGAACGCCGATCTGCGTGTTACCCAGGGCCGTCCGTACTCGCGGACTACAACGCCGCTTTGGGTCGGTTCGGGCTATGCGCAGTACGTCACGCAGCCGCTCTACCGCGATGCGACGTTGCAGTTCCGTCTCGACGCAACTTACCAGAGCAAGAACCGGGCCTTTGGCTTCAAAGATATGGCTACGGTTCCGTCGAGCGCTGTATTCGCGCCCTACGAGTACATTCCCTCCAAAATCATCGTCAATGGACGTATCGCGCTGCGTGATATCGAATTTGACAACGGCGGCAACTTAGAGATTGCCGCTTGGGGCAAGAACCTGTTCGACAATAAGGACGGCCTCTATCCCTTCGACTTTGGGCAGATCCTGTTCTCGGGCAACTTCGAGCAGGCGCGCACTGTCGGCGTTGATCTGATCTACAAGTTCAACCGCTGATTGGCTGACTGCCGAATTTACGAATGCCCGTGAAAACGGGAATAGAGAAAGGCCCGGACCGGCAACGGTTCGGGCCTTTTCTTTCGGCTCGGGCTCACGCAAGAAGATCGTCATGACCCAAAGCCAGCCCCAGCCCACCCTGCTGACCGAGACATCGGACGGCGTGATGACCATCACCTTCAACCGGCCCGAGCGTGGCAATGCCTGGAACCCGGATATTGCCGGTCGCTATTTCGCGGCGCTTGAGCAGGCTGCGGCCTTGCCCGAAGTTCGCGCCATCATCGTGACGGGGGCAGGCAAGGCATTCTGCTCGGGCGGCGACGGGGCCAAACTCGACGAGATCGCCGGCTCTGGCGACGTGCGCCCCACATCGAACCGGCCCTATTATTTCCCCTTGCAGATTGGCAAACCGGTGATCGGCGCGATCAATGGCGCGGCGGTCGGCGTCGGCCTGCAGATTGCACTCTATACCGACGTGCGCATAGCCTCGGATAAGGCCCGTTTCTCGACTTTCTTCGCAAGGCTCGGCCTAGTCGCCGAGATGGGGCTGAGCTGGATGCTGCCCCGCCTGGTCGGTGCAGCGCGTGCCGCCGACATGCTGTTCAGCGCACGCATGGTCGGTGCCGAAGAAGCCATGGCCATGGGCATGGTCAATCAGGTCGTTCCGCATGACGATCTACTCAGCGAAGCACGCGCCTATGCCCTACGCCTGATCGAAACGTCATCGCCCTGGTCGATGCGCACGATGAAGGCACAGCTCTACGCCGACCTTACCGGCACGGTCGAGCAAGGCTATGAGCGCGCAGTGAACTTTGCCGACGAATCGGTGCTGCGCGGCGATTTCCGCGAAGGCCTCAAGGCGCTTTCCGAAAAGCGCAGCCCGCAGTTCGATCCCCTCGATCCGACGCTGGGCCTGATCGAGATGGATCCGCCGACCGGCTGACGATTATTCCGCCGCGACAGCCTCGGGTTCGGCATCGGGCGTGAAATCGAAGTATTTGTCGTAGTTGCGGCGATAGGCGAGGATCGGTCCGTCGCCCTGCACCAGTAGCGGCTTTTCCATGTTCTGCTTGTTGTTCCAGATCGGAATGTCCTGCTCGATCTGGCTGAGCAGGTCGCGGATGCGCGCCTGGGTCACACGCAGCTGGCCGTCGGACAGGCCCGGCGTGTAATACATCTGCCAGCGCACATGCGTGGTCTTGCTATCGATTGGAGTAACCTGCTGCGCCTGGACGACGTGGGTCACGTCCTTGTATTCGACAACCGACTGGCACGGCCCGGTCGCGGTCGTCTCGATCCGCCCGACCATAAGACCGCGCGGCGTTTTCATCTCGGCCTCGACCTTGTTGTGGCGAATCCAGCCCTCGACCTTCATGTCGCCCTTTGGCGCGAATGGCACGCCATGGACCGCGCCGAAATGCGCGTGATCCTGACCATTCTCGGGAATTTCGCGGCAATGGATATTGACGATCCACTCGCGCGTCATCGCCAGTACCCATTCGCCCTTGGGGCATTCCGGGATGCGGGCCACTTCCCACTTGGGCGCAGCCTTGGCCGGATGGTACCAGACATAGATCACGCCATCGACTTCCTCGACCGGCCATGTCGGCAGGCAAGAGCGCTTCATGCTTGGCGCGATCACGTCGGTATAGGGAATCTTGGTGACCCCGCCTTCGCCGTTGAACTGCCAATGGTGATAGGGGCAGCGCAGGTCGTTGCCGACAACGTCGCTGTTCACGCCAAGGTGCGCGCCAAGGTGCGGGCAGAACGGATCGACCACCCGGATTATGCCATCGCCGCCGCGCCACAGCACGAATTCGGTGTCGAAATAGCGCATCGTGCGGATCGCGCCGTTCTCGATCTCGCCCGAGAGCGCCACTGCAAACCAGCCGAACGGGATCGGCAACTCGTCATAGCCGCGCTCAAGCGTTGTCATCGTCGTCATCACAAACTCCATTCGGCGCGAGGCCTGAAAATCCGAGGCATCGCCCAATCTTTATGCATCGATTCTATGCCCGCTATTGCGGCAGGTCAAAATCTTCGCGCGGATCAACGTCCGCTGGGGATTTCCCGGAACGGGACGCCCTTGTCCACCCGGATGTCGGGCGGCAGGCCCAGTACACGCTCGGCGATGATATTCTTCTGGATTTCGTCGGTGCCGCCGCCAATCCGCAGGCCACAGGACCACAGGAAGCGCTGCTGCCATGCCCCGGCACGCGGCGACAGCTCCGAATCCTGAATGAGGCCATAGTGGTCGAGCATGTCGAGCGCTTCGCTCATCATCGTCTGGGTGCCGCCGCTCCACAGCAGCTTGGCTGCCGAGCCTTCGGGACCCGGCGATTCACCGCGCGAAATGGCCGTCAGGATGCGGAACCCGATCAGCCGCCGGGCTTCGAGATCGACGTGCAGGTCGGCGATCAGGTCGCGGAAGGAGGTATCGTCCATGACGGTGCCCTCATCGGTCTCCACTGTGGACGCGAGATCCATCATGTCGGACCAGGTCAGCCCGTTCGATTGGCCGATGGCGGCGCGCTCGTTCATCAGCGTGGCAAGCACGACGGACCAACCGTCGTTCACCTCACCGACGCGCTGGTCGTCGGGCAAGCGCACGTCGTCAAAGAACACCTCGTTCAGCTCCGAATCGCCGCCCATGGTGTGGATCGGCCGAACCTCAAGACCGGGCGCGTCCATCTTCAGCCAGAAGGCGGTCAGCCCCTTGTGCTTGGGCTGGTCGGGATCGGTGCGGGTGATGAGCAAGCCATAATCGGCGTGGGCCGCGCCCGAGTTCCACACCTTCTGCCCGTTGATCACCCATTCGTCGCCCTGCTTGACCGCGGCGGTGCGGATGCCTGCGCTGTCCGATCCGCTCGACGGTTCGGAAAACAGCTGACACCAGATTTCGTCGCCGCGCACAGCGGGTGGCACGCGCTCATTGAATTTCGCGTCGTCATTGAACTGGTGGATCGCCGGGATCAGCATCTTGAGACCGGTGATGTAGTAGGGATCGTGGATTTCCGCTGCAGTCTCTTCCTGCGAGAAAATCACGTCCTCGATCAGGGTGCCGCCTGCCCCGCCGCGCTCCTTCGGCCAGGTAATGCAGGCATAGCCACCTTCGGTCTTGGTTGCCTGCCACTGGCGCATCGCGTTCTTGTGGCCCTCGGTCCAGACCAGCCGCTGATCGGCCGGAAGCGCTGAAAGGTCCGGCTTGTTGGCCGCGATCCACTTGCGCACTTTCTCGCGGTAAGTCGCCTCTTCAGGAGTGTCGTCGAAGTTCATGCCGCTTGCCTTTCCGCCTGTTCCGTTGCTCGCTGTTCCTCTAGCAGGTCGGTCAATTTGCGCTTCCACGTCTTGGCCGAACCGATCGCAAGGCCAAGGTGGCGCGCGCGCCGGTAATGAAGATGCGGGTCGGCTTCCCAGGTAAAGCCGATGCCGCCGTGCGTCTGAATGTTTTCCTTGGCCGCTTGCCAATAGGCGTTGCAGCCGGCGACGCGCGCCGCTGCCGCCGCGACCGGCAGTTCGGGCGCATTGGTCGAGAGCGCCCAGGCACCGTAATAGGAGCTGGCCCGCGCCACCTCGATACGGATGAACACGTCGGCGAGCTTGTGCTTGATTGCCTGGTAGGAGCCGATCTGGCGGCCGAAGGCATAGCGTTCAAGCGCATAGTCGCGCGCCATTTCCAGCGCGTGATCAGACCCGCCGAGCTGCTCGAAGCTCATCAGCACGGCGGAGCGGTTGTGCACATGAGCGAGCGCGGCAATCCCGTCGCCGCCTGCGCCGAGTACCTGCGCGGGCGCATTGTCGAACAGGATTTTGGCCGCGCCGCGCGTCGGATCGAGCGTGGAGACCGCTTCGCGCGTCACACCCGGTCCGGACAGGTCGGTCACCACCAGCACCGGACCATCGCTACCCTTAGCCAGCACCACTGCCTTGCCAGCCGCCATGCCGTCGGTGACAGGCAGCTTGGCGCCGGTCAGCGTGCCGTTGGCGTATTCGACCGCCATGCGCTTGGCGCTGACAGTGCCCGGTCCTTCGGAGACCGCAATCGTGCCGATCGTCTCGCCGCTGGCCACGTCGGGAAGAAGTTCCTGCTTCTGCTCCTCGCTGCCCTCGGCCAGAATGGCCTCGGCAAACTGATAGATGCTCGATGCGAAAGGCACCGGCGCAAGGCTGCGGCCCAATTCCTCGGCCAGCCCGCAAAGCTCGACATAGCCGAACTCGTGCCCGCCGTAGGCCTCGGGAATTGCCGCACCGCACCAGCCCTGCTCGGCGATGCGGCCCCACAGTGCCTCGTCATGGCCGCGCGCCGGATCGTCCAGCACCCCGCGCACCACCGAGATCGGCGAAGCGTCGGCAAGAAACCGCCGCGCTTCATCCTTCAGCGCCTTCTGTTCGTCTGTGTAGTCAAAGTCCAAGGTTTGTCCCTTTCACCCTTTGGCCTGCCATATCGCGGCATCGTCCCACCATGGATAGAAGTCTGGCAGGTCGCCCGGCGAGCGCATCGGAAAATTAGGCGGCCGCTTCTCGAAGAACGACTTGACGCCTTCGGCCGAATCGGGGCTACGCGAACGGTGCCACGCGCCCCAGCTTTCCACCTTGTGCGCCTGAAGCGGATTGTCGAGCCCCAGCCCGCGCCACATCATCTGGCGGATCAGCGTCACCGAAACCGGTGCGGTATTTTCCGCTATTTCCAGTGCCTTGGCCTTTGCTGCTGCCATCAGTTCTGCGGCAGGATAGACGGCATTGACGAGGCCCGCCGCCAGCGCTTCCTCCATGTTGACACGCCGCCCGGTATAGCACCATTCCAGCGCATTCGAGATACCGACCAGCCGCGGCAGGAACCAGGTAGAGGCGCATTCGGGCAGCATCCCGCGCCGCGCGAACAGGAAATTGAAATGGGCCGTCTCGCTGGCGAGGCGAATGTCCATGGTGAGCGGCAGCGAGGCCCCCAGCCCCACGCAAGGCCCGTTGATTGCCGCGATCACCGGTTTGGTGAAGTGGAAGAATTTCTCGACGAAGATGCCCGAGCCTTCGATGACCTCGGGATGATCATAATCGATCGAGCCATCGGGCCGGATCGCCGCGTCGGTGCGCGATTCCTGAAAACTGCCCGGGCCGCGCGAGATGTCAGCCCCGGAGCAGAACGCGCGTCCCTCTCCGGTCACGATCAGCGCGCGCACTTCTGGATCGGCATCGGTGCGTTCCAGCGCGTCAAGAATCTCGCGGGTCATGCCGCCGCCCATGGCGTTGAGCACTTCGGGCCGGTTCATGGTCAGCGTGGCGACCGGTCCTTCGACTTCGTAACGGATCGTCTCGTAGGTCACATCAACCGCCGGCCCGGCGCGCGGAAGCGCGAACCATGTCCATGACCTCTGCAGTGGCCACGCCATCGTCGAAATTGGGCGCGATCTGCGTGCCGGTTTTCATTGATTCAGTGACCCTGGCGATCCAGCCGCCGAGCGCGCCCATAAAGCCGCCGCCGCCATCGCCCGACAGGTCGATCTGCTCGGGTTCCTGCTTGTGGCGGATCACCGACAAATGCGCGTCGTCGGCGATGCTGATCGCGCCCTCCGACCCGAACAGGTTGAACGTGCCGGGCAAGGCAACGCTCGAGGCAAAGGTGCTGTCGATGCTTGCCGTCGTGCCGCGCGAGAATTCGAGCCACATCGAGAAGGCATCGTCGGCAGTGGACTCGACCTCGCCGCCCTCACCGTCTGGGCGCATCTTGACCTCGGTGCGCAACAGACCGCCCGCGGCGACGACCTCGTCGCCGGAGATGAAACGCAGCGCGTCGATGTCGTGCGAGCCCGACGCGCCTAGCCAGCCGCCGCCGAGCGAGGCATCGTGGAGCCAGCCGTGATCGCGCCTGCGCGCAAGGCGGGCGGATTTGGTCCACGAGAAATGGACGAGATCGCCGATCACGCCGTCCGCCACCATCTGCCGCGCCCGATCCCACGAGGCAAAGCACCGCATCTCGAAATTGAGAAAGTGGAGCAGTCCCGCAGCCTTGGCGGCATCGCGCATCGCCTTGGCTTCGGTTGCGTTGACGCCGAACGGCTTGTCGCACAGTACCGGCTTACCCTGCGCCAGCGCGGCTAGCACGTGGTCCTTGTGCTGGAAGGGCGGCGAATGGATCGAGATCAGGTCGGCATCGCCTGCGCAGGACGCTTCGACCGCCGCCATGTCGCGCGAGGGCACGATCTCGACCTCCCAGTCGTGCATCTCGAACGCGGGCTTCATCGCGCTCGCGCCGAACCCCCTGCCTACAATCGCTACCTTCATCGCGCGTCTCCTCTCACCTCTTTAAGCAGCATGCCCCTGTCGACTTTGCCCGATCCCGTTCGAGGCAGCGCTTCATGGCGAAAATTGACCACGCGCGGCACCTTGTAAATGGCAAGGTGCGCCTTGGCATGCGCCTTGATCATGTCGGCGTCCAACTGCGCGCCCTCGCCCACCACGCAATCGACCGCAACGATTTCACCCAGCCGGCTGTCCGGCAGGCCATAGGCAAATGCTTCGCGCACATCGGGGTGGCTCGCGACCACTCGCTCGACCTCGGCACAATAGATGTTTTCGCCGCCCGATATGACCATCGACTTCTTGCGGTCGACGATCGTGTAGATGCCGTTCTCGTCGACCGTGGCAATGTCGCCGGTCGCCAGCCAGCCATCGACGATAGTCTCGGCAGTGGCTTCAGGGTTGTTCCAGTAGCCTTCCATCACGCCCGCGCCGCGCATCCACAGTTCGCCAGGCTCGCCGATATCGGCCTCACTGCCGTCGTCGCGGCGAAGCTGGACATCGACGCAGGGCACCGGCCAGCCGCAGGCGGTGGGATGCTCCAGATAGATGTTGCCGCTGATGCTGCAGGTCCACGCCGCGCCCTCGGTCTGGCCATAAGTGTTGGAAATGAGCGCATTGGGCATGCGCGCCTTGATCTGGCGGACGATATCGAGATCGAGCGGGGCAGCGCCATTGGCCATGTTGTTGATCCGCCCGAGCAGCTCGGGCGTAGCGCGCGGCGACTTGAAAATGTCGAAGACCATGGCCGGCACGAATGACAACCGGGTCATGCCAACATTTTCGATCATGTCGATCGCGACTTCGGGATTCCATTTGCCGGGAAGCACGATCGTCGTGCCGAGATAGATCGCGCGCATTGTCGGCATGATGCCGCCGAGGTGGAACATCGGGCCGAGGATCACGGCGGGCGAGCGCATGGTGCGGTGCTCGGGCGCCAGCGTCAGGCCGCTTTCTTCCTCGTAACGAATGTCCTGCAGACGACCCATGAAGCTGGCGAGCGAGACCGACTGGCAGATCGCCCCTTGGCTGAGCAGCGCGCCCTTGGGAAAGCCGGTCGTGCCCGAAGTGAACAGGATCACCCCGCCATGTTCCTGCGGCATGTCGACCGGATCGAATTCCAAGCCCGGCTGCGGCTGGCTCAGATCGTCGAATAGGGCATCGCCTTCGCGCAGCGGCACGATGACAGGATCGATGATAATGCGCGGCCATGCAGGATCTGGACGCTCCGCAGCGATCAGCGCGTCCTTGTCCGCTTCGGCAATCGCCAGCTTGCATTCGACGAGGTCCATCGCGCGCAGCATTTCCTCACCGGCACCGCGGGAGTTAATCGAAGCGGCAATCGCGCCTAGCGAGGTGATCGCGAGCGTCGAGACGATCCACTCGATCCGGTTGATTGTGACCACGGCAACGACATCGCCCTTGCCCACGCCCTTTTCGTCGCCAAGGTATTTCGCGAGCGCGGCGGCACGGGCGAAGAGTTCGCCGTAGGTGAGCCGCCTGTCGCCATCGATCACACCGGTGCGATCCGGATACCGCATTCCCGACCGGTAAAGCTGGGCAAGGTTGCGGGGCATGCCTTTGAACACCTGCCGGGGCCTGCCGCCGACAAGGATGGTCTCCAGCTCGTACTCGTCGCCCTCTGCGAGCATTTTCAGCGCCAGCGGGTCGCGGACATTCTCGCGAAACCCGCCCATGCTTTCGGGCTTCAGCTTGGTGTTCGTCTCTACCATTGCCCACGGCAATAGACGCCAGCCCGTCGCCGTCAAGCAATGGCCCGCGCCGTGACGATCATTTCCCGCCCAGCCCGCATTTGCGCCAAGACAGGCGGGGCTTCAGCGGGTAAGGCAGCGCCGAAGCGGCAGAGCCGGGAGAGAGACTTGTCCAAATTCTTGCCGCAGGGCGCAGGCGCGGAATGGCGCGCGCACTGGCCCGTGGTCCTCGCCGCCTTCTCGGGCATGGGCATGTCGACCATCGCGCAATACACCGTCAGCCTGTTCATCGAGCCGATCGAGGCCGACTTCGGCTGGACCAGAGCGCAGATCATGTCGGGCATGATCGTCACTGCCACGGTCGGCGTCCTGTGCGCGCCACTGATCGGCGCGGCGATCGACCGCTTCGGACCGCGCCGCTTCGGCGTGGCCGCCAGCCTTGTCGTGCCGGTCTGCTATGGCCTGCTCGGTACGACCAGCGACAACATCTGGGTGTGGCGCGCCCTGTGGTTTGTATTCGCCCTGTCGACGCTGCTGCTGTCACCGGCGCTTTGGACCTCCGCGATTGCCGGTTTCTTCGAGAAAGGGCGCGGATTCGCGCTGGCCTGCGTGCTGGCCGGGAGCGGCTTTTCCTCAATCGTCATGCCGTCGCTGGCCTATTATGCAATCGAGCAATTCGGCTGGCGCCTCGGCTTTGCCGCCGTGGGCCTGTTTTGGTTCGCCATCACTTTTCCGCTGCTGACGCTGTTCTTCACTAGCCCGCGCGACCGCAACCGAACGGCCATGGATCGCCCGGCATCGCAGCCAAGGGCGGGTTTCGGCTATGTACTCAGGACGGTCATGCTGTCCCGCAAATTCCTGCAAGTCGCCCTCGCCGGGCTGCTGATCGCAACCGTGGTCGTATCGATCGTGACCAGCCTTGTGCCGATCATGTCGTCAAACGGCATCGCCCGCGAGGAAGCCGCAGCCGTAGCTGGCCTGCTCGGCTTCACCGCCATCGTCGGCAGGCTGACGGTGGGGTGGCTGCTCGATCATGTCGAAGCGCGCTTTCTGGCGGTGGTCATGCTGTCGATGCCGATGATCGCCATCCTGCTGCTGACCCAGCTGCCGCACTCCGTCCCGGCGGCAATCGCAGCGACGCTGATCATCGGCCTCGCTCTCGGTGCCGAGCTCGACCTGCTCGCTTACATCACCTCGCGCTATTTCGACCTTGCCCACTTCGGCACGCTTTTCGCGACCATCGGCGGGTTCGTTACCCTTGCCGGCGGCATGGGGCCGGTGCTGCTCAATTTCGTTTATGACGCGACCGGATCCTACGTTCCGGCTCTGATCGGGGCGATTCCGGTAAGCCTGACGGCAGCGCTGCTGTTCCTGCTGCTTGGTCCTTATCCCGAAAGCACCGACCCACATTGATTTGCCGCAAGGCTGGCGCGGCCCGCTTTCGCCATGATACAGGCGCGTATCAATAAGGATCGGGAACGGACGGGATGAGCAATTCGAACGGCAAGGGACTCCGCACCATTATCATCGGTGCGGGCATGGCGGGCCTGCTGGCCGGCATCAGGCTCAAGCAGCGCGGCGACGACAATTTCACGATCTACGAAAAGGGCGATTGTGTCGGTGGAACCTGGCGCGAGAATACCTATCCGGGCCTGACCTGCGACGTTCCCGCCCATGCCTATACGTACAGCTTCGCCTACAATCCGGACTGGAGCCAGTTCATGGCCCCCGGCCCCGAAATCCGCGAATATTTCGAAGACATGGCCAACCGTTACGGCGTGATGGAGCACATCCGCTTCAACGAGGAAGTGACAAGCGCGGAATGGCTGGACAACCATTGGCATATCCGGACCAGCACGGGCCGCGAGGATCACGGCAATATGCTGGTCGCGGCGACCGGCGTTCTCCAC
>Ga0181594_10003940_pt1 | contig 13346 bp, 9 predicted proteins | sample 071ome_18_FD_145603 | JGI IMG/M metagenome (GOLD analysis project Ga0181594, IMG submission 145603) | Coastal salt marsh microbial communities from the Groves Creek Marsh, Skidaway Island, Georgia - 071413BT metaG (spades assembly) | ecosystem: Environmental > Aquatic > Marine > Intertidal zone... | reverse complement strand
CGAACCTGAAGATCTCGTTCGAATTCTTTCCGCCGAAAACCGAGAAAATGGCGGAGACGCTGTGGCAGTCTGTCCAGCGGCTGGAGCCGCTGTCGCCGCGTTTCGTGTCGGTCACCTACGGTGCGGGGGGCAGCACGCGCGCGCACTCATGACACTGTAAACCGGATCAATGCCGAAACATCGCTCTCGGCGGCGGCGCACCTGACCTGCGTCGGAGCAACGCGTGAGGAAGTGGACGCGGTCGCTCAGGATTACTGGGACGCGGGTATTCGCCATATCGTCGCGCTGCGCGGCGATCCGCCCGACGATAATCCCTATACCCCGCATCCCGGCGGATACGACTACGCCGCCGATCTGGTCAAGGGACTCCGCGACGTCGCCGATTTCGAGATCAGCGTCGCGGCGTATCCGGAAACGCATCCCCAGGCCGCCAGCGCAGAAGACGATCTGGACAATCTGAAACGCAAACTGGACGCGGGCGCAACGCGAGCCATTACGCAGTATTTTTTCGATGTCGGAACCTATCTCGATTTTCTCGACCGGGTGCGCAAGGCAGGTATAGACGTCGAGATCGTGCCCGGCATTCTGCCGGTCACCAACTTCGCCCAGGTGATGAAGTTCAGCGCAATGTGCGGCACCACCATGCCCGACTGGATGGAACGGCTTTTCGACGGGCTCGACAACGATCCCGAAACCCGGCGTCTCGTGGCTGCAACTGCCGCCGCCGAACAATGCCGGCTGCTGCATGCCGAGGGCGTCGACGCCTTTCATTTTTATACCCTGAACCGGGCCGACCTTTCGTTTGCGATCTGCCACATCCTCGGTGTTCGCCCGAACGGAGAGACGTCATGAAGTCGCGTATGCCAAACCTGCTTCGCGAAGCACCCGACCGTTCCGCTGCGGCCGGCGCCGGATTTGTCCAGCAACGTCAGCCGGACCGCACGGAAGAACTGCGAGATCTGCTTCAGGATCGAATCCTTGTCATCGACGGCGCCATGGGCACGATGATTCAGGCTTACAAGCTGGAAGAAGCCGATTATCGCGGCGACCGGTTCGCCGGCCATGCCTTCCCGCAAAAGGGCAACAACGACCTGCTGACCCTGACCAGGCCGGATGTGATCGAGGAAATCCATCGCGGATTCCTGGAATCCGGTGTCGATATTCTGGAAACCAACACCTTCAATTCCACCGCCATCGCGATGGCCGATTACGGCATGGAAGCGCAGGTTTACGAACTGAATTACGAGGGCGCACGCATTGCGCGCCGCGTCGCCGACAAGTTCAGCGTCGATACGCCCGACAAGCCGCGTTTTGTGGCCGGGGTGCTGGGGCCGACCAACCGTACGTCCTCTATTTCGCCCGATGTCAACGATCCCGGATTCCGCAATACGAATTTCGAAGAACTCGTCGATGTCTATACGGAATCCGTTGCGGGACTGGTCGATGGCGGCGCCGACCTTTTGCTGATCGAGACCGTGTTCGACACGTTGAATGCCAAGGCGGCTATTTTCGCAATCAAGCAGTATCTCGATGGCGAAGGCATCAATCTGCCGATCTTTATCTCGGGCGCGATCACCGATGCCAGCGGCCGCACCCTGACCGGCCAGACGACGGAGGCATTCTGGAATTCCGTCGCACATGCCGAGCCGCTGATGATTGGTCTGAACTGTTCGCTGGGAGCCAAGGAGCTGCGTCCGTATCTGCAGGAACTGTCCCGCATCGCGGGCACTTTCGTGTCCTGCCATCCGAATGCGGGTCTGCCCAATGCGTTCGGCGAATACGACCAGACGCCCCAGGAAATGCAAGAAATCCTTGGGGAGTTTGCGGAAAGCGGGTTCGTCAACCTGGTCGGCGGTTGCTGCGGCACGACGCCGGATCATACCCGTATGCTGGTCGAAAACGTGGCCGTTCACCCGCCGCGTCCGGTGCCGGAAATCGAGGTGCGGTGCCGTCTCAGCGGTCTGGAGCCGCTGAATATCGGACCTGATTCCCTGTTTGTGAACGTCGGCGAACGGACGAATGTCACCGGTTCCGCCCGCTTCGCGAAGCTGATCAAGGAAGACGATTTCGACACCGCGCTCGATGTCGCCCGCCAGCAGGTCGCAAACGGCGCGCAGATCATCGACATCAACATGGACGAAGGCCTGATCGATTCCGAGGCGGCCATGGTCAAGTATCTCAACCTGCTGGCCGCCGAGCCGGATATTTCCCGCGTTCCGGTGATGATCGATTCCTCCAAGTGGTCGGTCATCGAAGCCGGGCTGCGCTGCGTCCAGGGCAAGGGCGTGGTCAATTCCATCAGCATGAAGGAAGGCGTCGAAGAGTTTCTCGAACATGCCAAGCGCATCCGCTGGTACGGCGCCGCTGTCGTCGTCATGGCGTTCGACGAACAGGGCCAGGCAGATACCGCCGACCGCAAGGTCGAAATCTGCGCCAAGTCATACGATTTGCTGGTGAACGAGGCCGGGTTCAGGCCGGAAGACATCATCTTCGATCCCAACATTTTCGCCGTGGCGACGGGGATCGAAGAGCACAATAACTACGCACAGGATTTCATCGGGGCGACGGCGCGGATCAAGGTCGACCTCCCGCTCGCGATGGTGTCCGGCGGGCTGAGCAACATCTCGTTCTCGTTCCGGGGCAATAATCCGGTGCGCGAGGCGATGCACTCGGTGTTCCTCTATCACGCCATCCGCGCCGGCATGGATATGGCGATCGTGAATGCCGGTCAGCTGGCGCTGTACGACGACATCCCGGCCGATTTCCGCGAGCTGGTCGAGGACGTGATCCTCAATCGCCGCGATGATGCCACCGAGCGGCTTGTCGATGCCGCGGAATCCTTCAAGGGCGAGAAAAAGGAAAAGACGGAGGATCTGTCCTGGCGCGAAGCGCCCGTCGGCACCAGGCTGACCCATGCGCTGGTCAACGGCATGTCCGATTTCATTCTGGAAGACACCGAAGAGGCGCGGCTTGCAGCCGATCGTCCGCTCGAGGTGATCGAAGGCCCGCTGATGGACGGCATGAATGTCGTCGGCGATCTGTTCGGCGCGGGGAAAATGTTTCTGCCGCAGGTGGTCAAGAGCGCGCGCGTGATGAAGCAGGCAGTCGCCTATCTGATCCCGTTCATCGAAGAAGACAAGCGGGAAGGCGACGTCGACAAGGCCAAGGGAAAAATCCTGCTCGCCACGGTGAAGGGCGACGTGCACGATATCGGCAAGAACATCGTCGGCGTCGTTCTTCAGTGCAACAACTACGACGTCATTGATCTCGGCGTCATGGTGCCGGCGCAGAAAATTCTGGAAACCGCACGCGAGGAAAAGGTCGATATCGTCGGTCTCAGCGGCCTGATCACGCCGTCGCTCGACGAAATGGTCCACGTCGCGGCGGAAATGGAACGCGAAGGCTTCGACATACCGCTGTTGATCGGCGGTGCGACGACCTCGAAAATTCATACCGCCGTGCGGATCGAACCCGCCTATTCCGGCCCGACCGTGCATGTTCTCGATGCGTCGCGCGGCGTCGGCGTTGCGTCGAGCCTGTTGAGCGACGATCAGCATGAAGACTACGTTGCCAAAGTCCGCGCCGAAAACGAGGACGCACGCCGCCGTCACGGCGCAAAAGACTCTGCTTCCCGGGCGGTCAGCCTGACCGAGGCGCGCGAAAACAAGGTCAAGATTCACTGGCCCGACTGGCGGCCGACGCCGCCCGCGATGCCGGGGTTGCACAGGCTGGACGATTATCCGCTGGAGGAACTGCGCGACCGCATCGACTGGACGCCTTTCTTTCGAACGTGGGAACTGATTGGCACCTATCCCAACATTCTGGACGACGACACTGTCGGCGATACCGCGCGCGGTCTGCTGGACGATGCGGAACGAATGCTCGATCGCATCATCGAGGAAAAATGGCTGTCGGCGCGCGGCGTGTTCGGTCTGTTCCCGGCGAATTCGGACGGCGCCGAAACCATCCATATCTACGCTGACGATTCCCGCACCGACATCGCGTCGAATTTCCACACCATCCGTCAGCAGATAGCTAAGCGCGGCGGGCAGCCCAATTTCGCGCTCGCGGATTTCGTTGCGCCGGCGGAGACGGGCATTCAGGACTATATCGGCGCCTTCGCGGTGACCGCCGGGATCGGCATCGACGAACATGTCGCGCGCTTTGAGGCAGCGCATGACGACTACAACTCCATCCTGTTGAAGGCTCTGGCCGACCGGCTTGCCGAGGCGTTTGCCGAAAGACTGCACGAACGCGTGCGCAAGGAATTCTGGGGCTATGCCGCGGGCGAAGCGTATGACAACGAGGCGTTGATCAAGGAGGCCTATCACGGCATTCGCCCGGCGCCAGGCTATCCGGCCTGCCCGGATCACACCGAGAAAGAAGGTCTGTTCGCGCTGCTTGATGCGACAAACGCCGCCGGGATCGAACTGACGGAAAGCTATGCGATGCTGCCAACGGCGGCGGTGTCCGGATACTACATCGCCCACCCGGCAAGCCGCTATTTCGGTACGGGCAAGATTGCCAAAGATCAGGTGGCCGACTATGCAGAGCGTAAGGGAATGGACGTCGCGACCGTGGAGCGGTGGCTGGCGCCTGTTCTGGGGTACGAACGCTCATAAGCACAGGAGTCCACGGTGAAAATCGACGCTGCGCAGCGTCTGGTCGCCCGGTCCGTAAAGGCCGGTCACGGCGCGCTCTCCGAATATGACAGCAAGCGGCTGCTTGCCGCCTATGGCGTTCCCGTCACGCGGGAACGGCTGGTTCATTCCGCAAAAGATGCCCGCGCGGCGGCCGACAGGCTTGGCTATCCGGTGGTTCTGAAAGGATGCGCCCACGATCTGCTGCACAAGACAGAGGCCGGTCTGGTCATGGTGGGGCTGGGATCGGGGAAAGAGGTCGCCGACGGATTCAGGACCCTGAAAGCCCGGGCCGGCGCTGATTTTTCCGGCGGGTTCTTGGTGCAGGAAATGGTCAGGGGCGACCGCGAACTGATGATCGGCATGACGCGCGACGAACAGTTCGGCCCGTCGGTCATGTTCGGTCTCGGAGGTATTTTTACCGAAGTCCTGGAGGATGTCGTCTTTCGGCTGGCACCGCTGAAACTGTCCGATGCCCGCGAGATGATGACGGAAATCCGTGCCGCGAAAATCCTCGATTCCGTGCGTGGCATGGCGCGGGTCGACCGGGCACTGCTGGCCCGCGCGATCGTGGCCGTCGGCAAGGCGGCGGCGGACAATCCCGACATCGCGGAGATCGATATCAACCCGCTCATCGTCGCCGGTTCGCGTCCCGTTGCGGTTGACGGGCTGGTCATCCTCAAACCCGCGGGGGGCAAGTAATGGCCAAAAGAAACCTGAACCGCTTTTTCGCGCCGCGCAGCGTCGCCGTTGTAGGTGCCTCTGCGACCAAGGGCCGGCCCGGACGGGTGGTGATCGAAAACATGCGCGCCAACGGCTACAAGGGCGATATTCACCCGGTCAATCCGCGCGGTGGAAAACTGCTCGGGCTCAAGGTCTTCAAATCCATTGAGGATCTGCCCGACGGCATCGATCTTGCGATCGTCATTCTGCCGGCCCAGGCGACGCCGCAGGCCGTGCGCGATTGCGCGGCGCGGAAGATCGGCTCCATCGTGCTGGTTGCGGGCGGCTTCGCCGAGGTCGACCACGCCGGCGAGGACCTGCAGGAAGAACTGGCGCGGGCGGCCCGGGAGACCGGCGTGCGCGTGCTCGGCCCCAATACCGCGGGTCACATCTCTACCCCGGCCGATTTCACGTCCAGCTTCTTTCCTTTGGGTGAAATCCCGCGCGGCGGTATTTCCTACGTGGCGCAGACCGGCAATTTCACCGGCGCGATGATGAAACACATCATGTCGGCGGAAAATTACGGCGTCGCCCGATGCATCGGGCTGGGCAATACTGTCGATATCGACGAAACCGACGTGTTTGAATTTCTCGCGACCGATAAACACACAAAGGCGATCTTCTTTTATCTTGAAAGCCTGCGCCGGCCGCGCGAATTCATCGAAATCGCCAAGCAGGTGACGCCCGAAAAGCCCGTCATCGTTCTCAAGGGCGGCGCCACCGCCGACGGGGCCACGGCGGCGCTGTCCCACACGGCGTCCATGGGGTCGGACGACCGTATTCTCGACGGCGCGCTGCGCCAGGCGGGCGTTGTGCGGATCGACGAATTCTCGCATCTGTTCCTGGCGGCCAAGGCGGTCGCGCCGATGCCCGTACCGGCCGGCAACCGGGTCGGATTCGTTTCCCCGTCGGGCGCCTTTATCGTCCATATCAGCGATCTGTGTCGACAACGGCTTAACCTGAGCTTTCCCGACCTGACGCCGAAGACCATGGAGAGGCTGAAGGAAATCAGCCCGCCATTCATCCGGCTCAGCAACCCCGTCGATATCTTTCCCAGCGCGACCGTGCACGGGATGGAATTCGCCTATCGCGAAGCGATGGAAGCCGTCCTGAAGGACCCCAATGTCGATGCTGTTGTGTCGATCATGATCCTGACGAAGGAGCTTGGCATGCCGTCGCTCGATTTCATTCTCGAGCTGGCGAAAAAGCATCCGAACAAGCCGGTCTATATTTCTTTCAGCGGCGATCATGCCTGCAACGAGGAAGCCAAGGCTTTCCTGGAACCGCGCGGCGTGCCGACGTTTCCGCTGATCGAGGACGCGTTCAAGGCACTGGACGTGCTGGTGCGGGCGCGGGAGTCGCTCGGGACATGACCGAATGGGACGGCCTGCCCGAGATCTGGCGGGAAGCCGTCCGGCCGGAGTGGTGCGACTACAACAACCACCTGAACATGTCCTATTACGTTCTGATCTTCGATCACGGAACGGACGTGTTTCATGCCGGGCTGGGGCTGGATAAGGACTATCGCCTGACCGCCCATTGTTCGACTTTTGCGGTGGAAACCCACACGAACTACCTGGCGGAAGTTCACGAAGGCGACGAGGTTGGCGTCACGACGCAACTTCTCGATTTCGACGAGAAGCGGCTGCACTATTTCCACCGCATGTATCACGCGGAGAAGGGGTTTCTCTCTGCGACGACGGAAATCATGACCGTGCATGTCGATCTCGACGCCCGCAAGGTGGTGCCAATGGCTGATGCCATCAGGATTAAGGCGGAGGCATTGTTCAAGAGTCACAGGGGGCTGCCACGCCCGGATCGGGCCGGGCGCAGCATCGGAATCTCCCGCAATTAAACGTTATGTTGCGAAATATGTCTTTTCCCGCCCGCCGGGACGGGATAAATGTAAAAAGATGGTCTTCAAGCACTTGAATCCATTTTGTTATTTCGATTGCGGTCGCGGGGCCGCACGGGGCGCGCGGGCGTGAACACCCAGGCGCTGCTGGAACCGGTGCGCCGGTTCATTCGCAACAAGCAGCTTATCATGATCATTCTGGCGATCGTCACGGGCGCCGCGGCGGCTTTCGGCGCGGTGCTGTTTCGCGAAGCCGTCGTGTTGATTCAGACCGGGACCTTCGGCGCCTCGCTCGAAAATTCCACCAATGTGATTGCCAGCCTGCCAAACTGGCAGGTGGTCACGGTGCCAACCGTCGGCGGGCTGTTGATCGGCTTGTTCGTCTATTACTTCATGCCCGGAAAACGGGGCCGCGGCGTGGCCGACGTGATGGAATCCGTCGCGTTGCGCTCGGGGGCTATATCGCTCAAAGCCGGCCTTGGCGCCGCAGCGGTCAGTGCCGCATCCATCGGCGTCGGTGCCTCCGTCGGCCGTGAAGGACCTGTTGTGCATCTGGGGGCGACACTGTCATCGTTCGTTGCGACGCGGCTGCGGTTGAGCCGATCCCAGGCGGTTACGCTTCTCGGCTGCGGCGTGGCGTCCGCGGTTGCGGCATCGTTCAACGCGCCCATCGCAGGCGTTTTCTTCGCGCTGGAGGTCGTTATCGGGCACTATGCGCTCAGCGCGTTTGCGCCCATTGTCATCGCCGGCGTCATCGGGACCATTATTTCCCGGGTGTATTTCGGCGACTTTCCCGCATTCATCGTACCCGACCAGTCGCTGGTGTCGTTCTGGGAATTTCCCGCCTTCGCGCTCCTCGGCGTGGTCTGTGCGCTGACGGCGATCATATTCCTCCGTTCCGCCGCTGTTGCGACGGATATCGCCGCGAAAATACCGGTGGCACCGTATTTCAAAACGATGGCGGGCGGCTTCTGTGTCGGGGTCATCGCGCTGGCGTTTCCCGAGGTGATGGGTGTCGGCTACGAGGCAACGGACAAGGCGCTGAACGGCAAGTACGAGCTCGCGATCCTGATTGCGCTGGTTGCCGCCAAAGTAGCCGCGACCGCGATCAGCATCGGGGCCGGTTTCGGCGGCGGCGTATTCGCGCCGTCCATGTTCATGGGGGCCATGGTCGGTGGTTCGTTCGGCGTCATTGCGACGCAGATTTTTCCTGAACTCTCGTCCGGGCATTCGGCCTACACACTGGTGGGTCTCGGCGCTGTTTCCGGCGCCGTCCTCGGTGCGCCGATCTCCACTATCCTGATCGTGTTCGAACTGACGGCTGACTATGCACTCACAATCGCCGTCATGGTTGCGGTGGTGATCGCCTCCGTGATCACCCAGCAGGTGCGCGGAAATTCGTTCTTTACCTGGCAGCTGGAACGACGGGGGATCAATATCCGCGGCGGGCGCGAAACCGGCCTGATGGCGACGACCAAGGTCGAAAACGTGATGAGCCTTAAATACACGCCGGTCATGCAGGGGCTGAACATCAACGGCGTAAGGGAGAAACTGCTGACTGCACCGCATGGCGAACTGTTCGTGGTCGATGAAAACGGCGCCCTGACCGGGACGATCACGCTGGAAGACCTTGCTGACGGTGCGTTCGACCATTCCATCGACGATGTCGTCAACGCCCGCGATGTCGCGCGGCTGCATCCGCCGGTGCTGGAGGCGGGTGCGAGTCTCGATCATGCGCTAAAGATGATGCAGAACACCGGCGAGGAACATGTCGCGGTCGTCGAAAACCGGGAAAACATGAAACTGGTCGGTTTTATCCACGAAATCGATGTGATGTTCGTCTACAACCGCGCGCTCCTTGAAGCGCGGCGTGAGGAGCGTGGCGAACTGTAGGGGAAAAAGGGCGCGTCAGCTTTCGTCGGACCGTCCGGCAGTCAGGTCGAGCGACGAAATGCCGTCGCTGCCGCGTTCGAACGCACCGATAAGCAGATTGCGCGCATGGGCGCGGAGGTCGTTGCGTTCCAATCCTTCCGGTAGTTTCTCATTGAAGACCGCGAGCCCGGCCACGGAACCCAGAATCAGCTGGATGTCCGATATTCCGGTGTTTTCGTCCTTCAGGGATTCCAGCACTGCGGCGCTCCAGGTCGCGATCCGCTGCCGCCGCTCTACCGGTATGTCGGAAAACATCGATTCCGCAAGCGTTTCGCATGCCGTGAAATAGCTCGATAGTCTGGCAAGGTCCTCGGACTCGGACATCTGTTTCATTACCTATGAATCTCAACGCCCGGTTCAAAAATCGGGCACGCCGTACCTACTGCGATAAAAACCTATCGGACCGTACCTGCCGCTGCAATGTTCAAAAAGTTCTAGTAAGTGGGATTCAGCCGCAGCCACTTGTACCGGTCGGTCGATTTAATGGTCATTTCCGACGGCTGGTTGCCGCGCAGGACCAGTAGCGGGACTTCTACGCCGGGATCGCCCAGCGCCCAGACTTTACGGTAGAAATCGGCGAGACCCGTCACCGGTTTTCCGGCGACGCCCAGGACCATATCGCCTGGCCGGATGCCGGCCGCCCAGGCAGGACCGCTTTCCGGCACGCGGGATACGAACAACCGGCCCCGAAACATTTCAGAGTACAGGCCGAGCCAGGGCCGGTTCTTCTTCGACGATCGTCCCTTGGAGATCAGATCGCCAAGTATCGGTTTGAGCGCATCGATCGGAATGAACATGTTGCCGGGGAGGGTGCCGCCGTCCTGTTCCATCGCATTGGGGACGATCAGAGATCCGATGCCAACAAGTTTGCCGCCCGCGTCGATCAGCGCCGCGCCGCCGAACTGTGCGAAGGGGGGCGATGTGAAGATTGCGTTTTCCAGCAGGTATTCCCAGTAGCCCGCAAAATCGCGGCGGTCGACAACAAATGCGCCGATCGCGCTTGCGGCGCCGCCATATGCCGCGACGAGGACCGGCTGCTTTTCCGCCAGATCTTTCGAACTTCCGAGTTCGAGCGGTTTGACGCCGGGCGGCGTCGCGGTGCGAATGACGCCGAAACCCGTATCGTGGTCGTATGCGACGATTTCCGCCGGAATTTTTTTACCGGCGGCAGTTTCGATTTCGACGGCGCTGGCTTCCAGAATCACATAGCCGATCGTCACGATCAGACCTTCGCTGTCCAGCACCACGCCGGTGCCCTCGCGCGTGGTGCCCAGTGTACCGGCCGTCCTGGCTTCGCCGGGGACAGTCGAAGTGACTTTGACGATGGCTTTGAAGTGCTCGGCCGCGTTCTGCTGCGCCGCCGCCGGGGCGGCCAGGAAGCAAAGAAGGGCCACTATCGACCCGAGGGCGCTGATTCTGTTCATGGCCGCGTCTCCCGCCTGTTCAGACAAACCTTATCCCGGTACGCGAGTCCGGCCAAACCATATTGCGTCTGCTCCGCATTTCGTGACCGAACAGGCATTCGATTCGGAAAATGTGCCATTCGCCACGATACGTTGCCGCCAGACTGATATAATCAGCCCATGAACGACCAACCTCTTCCGCAACCGGCATCCGATAACCGACCGGCGCCACCTTACCTGAGCGGACTTAACGACCCGCAGCGCGAGGCCGTGGAGACGGCAGACGGGCCTCTGCTCGTGCTGGCCGGCGCCGGCACCGGCAAAACCCGCGTGCTGACGACGCGTATCGGTCACATCCTGATGACACGGCGGGCCTGGCCCAATCAGATACTGTCGGTCACGTTCACCAACAAGGCGGCGCGCGAAATGCGCGACCGGGTGGCCGGGATGATCGGCGGCGCCACCGAAGGGCTGTGGATCGGGACGTTTCATGCCATCGCAACGCGCATTTTGCGCCGTCATGCGGAAGTAGTCGGTCTGAAATCCAATTTCACGATCCTCGACCAGGACGATCAGATTCGCCTGGTAAAACAGATCATCGAAGCGGAAGAGATCGACGACAAGCGCTGGCCGGCCCGGGCGGTGCATGCCGCTATCGAAAGGTTCAAGGACCGGGGGCTGACGCCGGACAAGGTGGGCGTCGCCGAGGCGGGTGACATCGCCGACGGCCGGATCGGCGAATTGTACAGAATATACCAGGACCGGCTGGTGGTTCTGAATGCCGCCGATTTCGGCGATCTGCTGCTGCACTGCCTGACCGTGTTCACGTCCCGCCCCGAGGTGCTGGAGGAATACCAGCGACAGTTTCACTACATCCTGGTCGACGAGTATCAGGATTCCAACGTGTCGCAGTATCTGTGGCTGCGGCTGTTGGCTCAGGGGCGGAACAACATCTGCTGCGTCGGCGACGACGATCAGTCGATCTACAGCTGGCGTGGCGCCGAGGTCGGCAACATTCTGCGCTTCGAAAAGGATTTCCCGGGCGCCAAAGTGATCCGGCTGGAACAGAACTACCGCTCCACCCAGCAGATACTCAGCGCCGCGTCGCACATGATTGCCGTCAATCAGGGACGGCTGGGAAAAACGCTGTGGACCGAGGCCGAGGGGGGCGAGTCGATCCGCATTCATGCCGTGTGGGACGGCGAATCCGAAGCCCGGTTCGTCGGCGACGAGATCGAAACTCTGCAGCGCGACGGCGAATCCCTGAACGAGATCGCCATTCTGGTCCGCGCCAGCTTTCAAATGCGTGAATTCGAGGAACGCCTGATCACGCTCGGGGTTCCGTACCGGGTTGTTGGCGGACCCCGCTTCTATGAGCGGGCCGAAATACGGGACGCGATCGCTTATCTTCGCGTCGTTGCGCAGCCGAATGACGATCTGGCACTGGAACGTATCATCAACACCCCGAGGCGCGGCCTCGGCGCTGCCACGCTCCAGGCGATGCATGGTCATGCGCGGGCGCTAGGGATATCGCTGCACGAATCCGCGCGCCAGCTGATCGAAACCGACGAACTGAAACCGCAGGCGAGGTCGTCGCTGCGACGGATTATCGATGATTTTGCCCGCTGGCGCGCCCAGGCCCAGGCGATCGATCATATCGAACTGGCGGAGACGGTGCTGGACGAATCCGGCTATACCGGCATGTGGATGTCCAGCAAGGCAGCCGACGCGCCGGGCCGGTTGGAGAATCTGAAGGAACTGGTCTCGGCGCTGAACGAATTCGAGTCTCTCGGCGGGTTTCTGGAACATATCAGTCTGGTGATGGACCGCGATGACAACGCCGCCGGCGATATGGTCAGCCTGATGACGCTACATGCCGCCAAGGGGCTTGAATTCAATAACGTCTTTCTGCCCGGCTGGGAGGAAGAGGTCTTCCCGAACCGTCGATCGGTCGACGACGGCGGTGGAGCCGCGCTTGAGGAAGAACGCCGGCTGGCCTATGTCGGGCTGACGCGCGCGCGGCGCCGGGTCTGGATCTGCCATGCCTCCAGCCGCCGGGTCTACAACCAGTGGCTTGCCTGCGCGCCATCCAGGTTTATCGACGAGTTGCCGGAAGATCTGGTCGAACACCGAATGGAGGCCGGTCTGTACGGCGGAGTGGCCGAACCGGCGCTGAATTCGCTGGAAGATAACTGGGGCGGCAGCGCCGCAGGACGCGGCCCAGGATTCCAGCGCATGCGGGCGAACAGGGGCAATGCCGCCCGGCCGCCGGCGGGCGGCGACATCTCCACCGTCAGCTCCATTGCCATCGGCGATCGGATTTTTCACCAGAAATTCGGCTACGGCACAGTGGTGTCCAGCGATGGCGGCAAGCTGGAAATCGACTTCGAAAAAGCCGGAGCCAAAAAAGTCCTCGAAAGCTTCGTGGAACCTGCATGACCGGGACCGGATCTTCGTCAGGTGATATCTGGCAGATCGACATCGAATTGCCGGACAAATCCGCAGTCGAGCCTTTCGAAGCCGCGCTTGAAGACGTGGTCACCGGTCTGTCCAGCTTTGAGATTATCGGAACGCCCGGTTGGCGGGTCACGGCCTACACGGCGGGAGAACCCGACCGTGTGGACATCCTGGCCCGCCTCGGGACCGCCGCCGCGGCGGCGAATATCGCGGTGCCCGATATCGACGTTTCGCCGGTGGAAGAGCGGGACTGGGTCGCGGAGGTAGAACGCGCGCTTTCGCCAATACACGTCGGACCCTATTACGTGTTCGGTTCGCATGTGACCGACCCGCCCC
>Ga0181594_10003938_pt1 | contig 13349 bp, 8 predicted proteins | sample 071ome_18_FD_145603 | JGI IMG/M metagenome (GOLD analysis project Ga0181594, IMG submission 145603) | Coastal salt marsh microbial communities from the Groves Creek Marsh, Skidaway Island, Georgia - 071413BT metaG (spades assembly) | ecosystem: Environmental > Aquatic > Marine > Intertidal zone... | reverse complement strand
GGCCAGCTTTGTGCCCACCGAATGGGACCTCGATACTGGGCAGGTGGGTGGCCTTCAACTCAGCATCGACATGGGCGAAGACGGCAACAACGATGCACAGGGATTGGGTCAGCGGTCCGGTGACACGTGGACCTACACCTTGGACGTCGACCCAGAACATTGGGGCACGTGGACGGAATTCGATGTGGAAGGCCAAGCCGTCGTGTTGTGGGGTTTCCTCGACGACCCTGAGTTCTTCGAGGCCAGCATCCCCTACACGGTTGATGTTGTGCTCACGCTGGACCTGAGCGAGCCACGTGACATTGCCTTTGAGCAACGGTCGGGCACCTACACGGACCTCGACCCCACGACGCCCTCGGCAGGGTACAGCAGCGAGATGGACGGTCGCCTGACCTTCACCCGGCCCGTGTTCGATCAAGCAGCCGTCGCGGCGCTCGCGGCAGGGTTGATCGCCGACGCCGAAGAGGGAGACGACGACGGGTTCTTTTCGGCCCTGTTCTCGGTGTTCACAGAGCATGCAGGTGCTTCCCTGATGCTCCTCGTGCTGATGCTTGTCGGAGCCGTTGGAGCAGGGTATGCGCTGAGCGCGTCCAGGATCGATGCTCCGCGTCTACTTCCGCCAACGAAAGAGGACGTCATGGACGCCGAACTTGAAGGCTGAGCGTCACACGTTCGGTCGGCGAGGAATCTGCCCGGCCTCTTCAGAACGAGGCAAGGCCTCGAGGTCCGCGAACGTCATGCCACCCGTCACCAGTTCGCTGGCCACCTCCTTCCGTTCTGCCATCGACATTCGTGCACCAAACACAAGGCGGCCCTCCGACCTTGTGAGGTCGTACGAGATGAGCGGAGCATAGCGGATCATCGCCTGTTCCTCAAATTCAGTTCTGACCTTTCGCCCCTTGGCCAACGCGTACCCCCACTGGTAGGCGAATCCAACCAGCGCTGCTGCGTAGATCACCGCAATGACGGACGCGGAGAAAAGCACGGCATTCCCGTTGCGCACCTCTTCTGCAATCGAACGGGCGAGCAAGAGGACGAGTCCGAAACCAACCACGGGTTTCAGCATCGAATCCAACCAAATGGCAATTGGCGTGATGTTGGCCGTTGCAGGATCGGCCCAGACCAAGTCCGTCTCCAACGCAGCGGTCACGACACCAACAACCGCGAGAAGCACCACGTAGAGCATGGTGGTGATGAGGAGTTCAAGCCCAAAGTGGTTCAACCGCAAGGCCCAATGGATGATCAACCACGCAAACAGGCCCAGAAAGGCAAGACGGGGTGCTCCATGGAAGAACCGAAGATGATGGGAGAGTTCCATGACGCGCTCCCTCGAGGCTTCGGTCGTTTCGTGCGAGCGTGGGATGTGGACGATTTGCCAGTTCGTGGTTCGCCGAATGAGGTCCAAGATCAGCGTCAGGACCTGACGGCGAATCAGGATGAACTCAGCCAGCCAAAAGACGGGGAAGGCGAGCAGGATGACCGGGGCAGCCAGCATGAGCGCGATTGGAAAAATGAAGAGCGCCGGGAGGAGAATGAAGTGCGCAAAACCGAGTGGGTAGAGCGTATCGGCTTCCAACAGGCGCTGCCGCTGTGGCGTGATGCCCGATTCACGCGCGCGGTCGTCCAGCGCGACGCGGAAGGCTTCCAGGGGCATGCCCGCGTGCAGGATGCGTCGCACGTCCGCACGGTAGGACATGGTGTCGAGGCTCGAACCAACCAGCACCTGCCAGCCAATCCGCAGCGGCAACGCCAACAGTACGGGGACCAGAAGCAGGCCCACGGCGGAAGCAAGAGCCTCCATACCGGTCGCCATGGCTCATGGTGGACCTCCCCACCGTCAAAGCATCGGATGCAACCTTGATGGCCCGCCCACTTGAGCCGGGTTCATGCGCATTGCCATCACGGACGGACTGCACCACGACGCCTTGGACGTGCTTGAATCGGCTGGGGCCACGCTCCTGGTTGAACACCACGATGCGGCGGCCCTCGCGAGCGGTGTCCTGAACGGGGTGGACGCCATTATTGTGCGCAGTGCGACCAAACTGACAGCGGAGGTCATGGCCGCGACCCCCTCGCTTCGCGTGATTGGTCGAGCCGGTGTTGGCGTCGACAACATCGACCTCGCCGCAGCAACCACCGCCAACGTTCGCGTTGTGAACGCACCCGGGGCCTCGACCCGGTCTGTGGTGGAATTGACGGTGGGGCACCTCCTCGCTTCTGCACGGCTTGTCGGCCCCTCCGATCGTGCACTCCGTGACGGCCGCTGGATCAAGAAGCAAGCAACCGGGACCGAGATTGCGGGGAAACGCCTCGGTCTGGTCGGCTACGGCCGCATCGCTCGCGGTGTGGCGCAGGCGGCGAGCGGGCTCGGCATGGAGGTCCATGCCTACGACCCGTACCTTCCCGATGGCGTTGACATCGCTCCCGCCGTGCACCTTCACGCCGACCTCGACAGCCTCTTCGCAGCCTGCACCCACATCAGCCTGCACTGCAACTTGACCGACGAGACGCGGCACCTTGCCAACGCGGCTCGCTTTGCCATGATGCCGGTCGTTGGCGCTGATGGTGTTGCCTGCGGCAACCACGTGGTCAACTGCGCCCGAGGGGGCCTCGTGCACGAAGGCGATGCGGCTGAAGCACTGGATGCAGGTGTCCTCTCCAGCCTCGCCCTCGACGTGTTCGAGCATGAGCCGCTCGCTCCTGACCATCCCTTGCTGAGGCACGAACGTTTCCTCGGGACCCCTCACATCGGAGCCTCCACCCTCGAAGCACAGCGGCGTGTTGGCATGGACATCGTCGACGCCGTGCTCCAAACTCTGGCATCGGGGACCTGCTCCACCGTGGTGAACCGGGACGTTCTCTGAGGTTCACTTCTCATTCAGCGCCCCCTCCCTCCGTGATGATGGGGGGCCCTCCCTGTTCCCCCTTTGGCATGGGCCGGAGCGTACCAACGTGGCGAACGAGGGTGGACGAAGAGCTTGACGCGTTGACGCCGTACCGACGTTTGCTCCCCCACGATGAGGGGCAGGTGCTCGATCGAATGGTCGCCCACCTCAGGAACCGTCGCGGTGTAGCGGGCATGCTTCCTGCGCATGACCCGTGGACGGCTCTGCTGCTGACGGCGCTCCTCGAGGCTTGGGTTCGTCTTGAAGCCCTTGAACGGCGGGTGGAAGGCGATGCCGTCTGACGTCTGGCTTCTTGACGTGCACGACGACGGAACAGGGTCCTTTGTCGTCTGGCTCCGAACGGTTGGAGGGGAGGCGAGGCCGCATCGGGTGCGTGCCCCGTGCGTCCTCCATGTGGAGGCATCTGCGGAGCGCCTTCGGGCCCTGTCGGTCTGGCTCGACCAACCAGAGGTTCGCCTTCAGCATGGCATCCTCCACTCCCGCGAGGTGAACCTGCGCACCTCCTTGGAGGCCACAGCCCCTTCCCCTGTGTTGGAAATCCTGCTGGAACGCCCTCGGGACCGCCTTCGTCTCGCGCGTACCATCGACGACCGTGGCCTGCATCGGCATCACGTGCTCCATTCGGTCGATGTCGAACCGGTGCAGGCATGGCTGGGTGAGCACAACCTCCGTCTCTTTGGGGGCGTTCGACCATGTGGCGATGCATGGGAGGAGGGGGGAACCCCCGAGGTGCTTGCGGACATGCGCGTCCTTCGGATGGAGGGGCAGTGGCGGGGCCCCATGCTTGACGGTCACCTCGAAGGTGCCGTGGTTCGCGTTGTGGATGCGGTGGATTTCACTCCCCACGGGCCTGATCTGTCGGTGCTCCTGAACGGGCCCGATGATCTGCAGCGCTTGCTGAACCTCGTGCGGGCAGAGGACCCGGACATCGTGTTGACCGACGGAGGGGACGCCCACCTCTTTCCTGCCCTGCAAGGCCTTGCCGATGGGTGGTCTGTGCCGTTGGTGTTGGGGCGTACCGAGGCTCCTCTTCCCGCACCAACACGCCGCACAACCGTTCACTCCTATGGGCGGCTCCTTCGTCGAGGCGGGCACCATCGGCTTGAGGGCCGTGTGCACATCGATCTCAGCACGAGTTTTCTCGGACGCGAAGCGGGTCTGCCGGGGCTGGTGGAACTCTGTGCGTCCTCGGGGCGCACCCTTGATGCCGTGGCACGTCGCTCTCCGGGAGCGGTCATCAGCGCCATTCAGATCCAAACCGTGCTTCAGGACGGTGTGCTCGTGCCGTGGCGGAAGAACCGGCCAGAAGACACGAGCACGGGGTGGGACCTGCTGCACGCTGACCGCGGCGGCCTGCACCTTGACCCGCATCCCGGGGTGCATGCCGAGGTGGTCGAACTTGACTTCGCAAGCCTCTACCCAAGCATCATTGCCACACGAAACATCTCACCCGAGACCCTCGGCTGCACGTGCTGCCGGCCGAGCGATGATGCGCCGCTCGTTCCGCTTGACCCCGACGAGGCGCGCACATGGTTTCGGAGCAGGGCCTCCCGAAGGCACCTTGAGGGCGCGTCATGGCCACCGCCCGCTGGCCTCCGCGTCCCAGGGCTGCCCCTTCACACCTGTTCCCAGCGCCATGGCATGCTTGGGCGGGTGGTCGCTCCCTTGATTCGGCGGCGCCATCAGCTGAAGCGGCAGTGCACGGCCCCGGGCGACGAGGCCGACAGGCGTCAAAAGGCCCTGAAGTGGCTTCTCGTCACGTGCTTTGGATACACAGGATACAGGAACGCACGTTTCGGCAGGATCGAAGCCCACGAAGCGATTTGCGCATGGGCCCGTGACGTGATGATCCAAGGCGTCGAAGCCGCGCGCAGCCATGGCTGGGAGGTTGTTCATGGCATCGTGGACAGCCTCTGGGTGGTGGACCGGAGCGGCCGTACACCAGCGACCATCGAGTCGGAAGCCGCCGCGTTGGCAGCGCACATTGGAGCGTTGACAGGCGTCCCCCTCGAGGTGGAAGGGCGCTTCCCGGTTCTGGCCATCCTTCCCCGTCGCCGCGACGGGGCGGGTGCCTTGACGCGGTACTGGGGCTGCGGGTTAAGCGGTGTCAAGGTGCGCGGCATCGAAGCACGCCAACACTCGACCAGCCCCTTTGTTCGTCGTTTTCAGCTCGAGGCCCTTGAGGAACTTCGGTCTCGGGTTCTTGACCACGGCCTGAACGACACATCGACGCTCGAGGGCGTGCTCCTCGAGGCCCATGAACGCGCCCGGTTGCGGCTTGTCCGCGGCGATGTATGTTTGGACGACCTGCTTGTCGCACGCAGGGTCGAGCGTGGTCTTGCAGGGCGGCAGGCGGTCACCTCGCTTCAGCGGGCCCTCCGAAGGTCGGAACGGCTCGGGTGGCCGGTGGCGCTCGGCTCACGTCTTCGCTTCGTGGAGGTGGACGCGGACGACGAGGGCGTGCTTCTCGACTGTGAATTGGTTGGCGCTGGCCCCTTCCCTGCTCTGGACCTCGAGGTCCACCTCCGACGCTTGGACCGAGCCGCTTGGTCGCTTCTGGGCCCCTTTGGCTGGACCTTCGAGGCCCTCCGGCGTCCAGCAGGACAGCGTCGGCTGCCTTTGCAGGGGCAGGCGTGACCGCCCATCGATCTGCACCGTGGTCCAACCGGCTCCGTTGCGGCTGACGTCCAGCACGCCATCGCGCCCGTCCCCCCGCAGCGTGAGGACGTCCGTGGCCACGCTGGCCAGTTGTGCAGTGCGCCATTGCTGGCGAGCCGTACCGTGGCGCGCTCCAACAACGAGCACGACAGCACCGCTGCGTGCCACGACGTCCAGAAGGTCGTGGCACAGGTGCCGCACAAGGTCCCTTCCCTCGCGGCCCCCCACCTCGGGATCATCCAGCATCGCCGTAGGCGCATCAAGCACCACGAGGGCCGCACCGCTGGCTTCGACCTCCCCCGCAAGACGCGCCACGAGCGATGCATATTGGTGTGCGGTGAACCCGCGGGCCACGTGCAGATGCTGCAGGTCGCGGGGCCCACGTCCAAGGTGGCGAAGGTAGGGGATCATCCTTCCCGGATCAAGGCGCGACGCGCCGTCCACCCAATGCACCACACGCCCCGAGGCAAGGGCCATGCTGACCCACGCTTCGACCAACGGCCGCCCCGCCCTGCCGTGCCGTCCTTCAGCAAGAACCAGGTGAATCCCCGGCCGGCGCGGGCGCACGTGACCTGCGGCGCGGCCGACCATCGTCATCTCAGGCATGGGTTCACCAGACCTCGTTCGTCCATCGGGGCATCCTACTTGCTTTTGGTCGACCCCTGTCGAGAAGTGAACCCGCAGGCCTCAAGCACCATCGACACAAAGGGCGTGACGTGGGAGCCCCAAGGTTGCTCGTCCACTGTGACCTTGACGCCTTTTTTGCTGCTGTCGAGGTCCTGCACAGGGGCCTCGATCCCGAGCAACCGCTGATCATTGGTGCTGATCCACGGCAAGGTCGTGGGCGTGGAATTGTCAGCACATGCAATTACGCAGCAAGGGTCTACGGCATTCGTTCGGCGATGCCGATCAGCGAAGCGTGGCGACGTTGCCCAGGCCCGCCCCACGGACCGGGAACCTTCGTGCGCGGTTCCCACAGGTTGTACGGCCGGGCCTCTCGGCAGGTGATGTCGGTGCTCCGTGAGGTCGGAGGTCCGTTTGAGCAGGCGAGCATCGACGAGGCCTACCTTGACATCACAGACGCGGTTGGAGGGGACTGGGACGCAGGGTTGGCGCTCTGCGAACGCCTGCAACAGGACATCGCGACTGCGACAGGGTTGACCGCTTCCTTCGGGCTTGCATCAACACGGATCCTCGCGAAAATGTCCAGCGAAGAACGGAAACCGCGTGGGCTGTTCCGGTTGCTGCCCGGCGACGCGCACGCCTTCCTCCACGGGCGCCCGATGCGTGACTTGCCGGGGGTCGGCCCGGCCACGGCCACAGCATTGAGCGAGTGGGGGGTGCAAACCATCGACGAGGCGTACGCCTTAGGCTCCCTTGCCTTGGGTCGAATGGTAGGCGAGCGGTTTGCTCGGTGGCTGTTGGCGGTCGTCGAGGGAAGCACAAGCGACGAAGTCAGTCCCCTGCGGTCACGACGCTCGATCGGCAAGGAGCGCACCTTTGAGGTGGATGAACGCGACCATGAAGTGGTCATGGCTCGACTGTTGGACCTTGTTGGACGTGTGATGAGTTCTGCTCGAGAAATGGGGGTGGTCGGCAGGTTGGCCGAAGTGAAACTCCGGTACACGGGCTTTGAGACCCACACCCATCGACGTTCAATCCCCGTTGCGATGGACGATGTGGACGTGTTCGCCCAGATTGCTGAACGTCTGTTTGCAACCTCGGTTGAAGACGGCCGATCGGTGAGGCTGATCGGCTTCCGGTTGGGTGACTTGGAAGACCCGCCCACGCGTCAGACCACGCTGATGCGGTACGACGTGCCGTCACTCGAGCCTGTGCATCGACGTGAGGATGGCTGAAAACCGCGCCAGTTCGTCCGGGACAGCGATGCCCTGAATCGGTTGGTTCAGAGCAATCCCCCCCTCGCGTTTGGCCGACCAGACGGTGCTGTTGAAGGCCGTGATGCTCGACGTGAAGGCCCGCCAACCGTCCCCTCCTTCAGCGCCGGAGGCGCCAACGGCAGCAGGGAAGGCGCGCACATCAACGGCCGAGGTTTCGTACACGCTGGTCGTGATGTGGTGGGTGAAAAAGGGACAGACCGGGCTGAACGCCGTCAGGGCATCCCGCACCATCCGGTGCAGCACCCACGCCGCGATGTCGTCGCCGTCGTACAACCGTGTTTTGACCATCTCAAGCCAATGGCTCGGCAGGACACCGGTGAGGAAGTTCTTCAGTGCCTGCGTGGCTGAATAAATGTCCAGTGCTGCCCACGCTTCGTGGGCGGTGTGCAGGACATGGTCATGCTCGGCAAGGATCCACCTGTCTTCTGCTGCGAGGTTCTCCGGCACCGTCTCAAGGTCTGTTGGTACATCAAATTGGGAGGCAAAACGCGCAACGTTGTACACCTTGGTCAAGACGCCGTAGTACTTCTGTTCAATGTCCTCAGGATTGATGTGAAAGTCGTCACCGACTTGAGCCTCGCACGCCTTCCAGAGCCGGAAGCACTCGCTCCCAATCTTGTTGGCCTTGAGGGACACGCTGCCGTCCGGGCCCTTGATCTTCCATGAACCAGTGCGCCCTCCAGCACCGCACTCGAGGACGCTGTCGGCGTCGATGCCGTTCCCCAAGGACTTGGACATCTTTCGCCCCCACGGGTCCATGCCGAGTCCGTCGATCCAGACGTGCTTGAACGCGGGTGCGTCAAGCAAAAGTGCACTCTTGAGCATCGTGTAATACAGCCAGGTGCGGACAATTTCCTTGCCCTGTGGACGGAGGGCGGTGGGGAAGCACCGCTCAAAGCGCCCGTCGTCCTCAAGCAGGCCGCTCACAAAGAGGTTCGAATTGGACGAATCCATCCAGGTGTCGAAGACCTTCTCTTCTCCTTCGAGGTCCGTCCAGGTGCCTGAAAGGTCCTCCCAGAGCCCGACTTCCCCTCTTGTGCCACGGTCAAGCACGCGGCTGCCGGCTGGAGGCGCTTCTCGCCATGGTTGCACATAGGTTCCCTTTGGCGGGACGACGACCTTGCTTCCACCATCCACGTACCAGATTGGAATCTCGGTGTGGTACCACCGACGGCGGGAAATGGGCCAGTCGATGCTGATGTTGTCCATCCAATCAAGCAAGAATTGCCTGTTGCGTGGTGGATGGAATTCAACCTCGTCGACCAGATCCCGCAACCTGCCTTGCACGTGGGTTTGCTGGACGTACCATTCCTTCAGAAGGATGATTTCGACGGGATTCTTGCCACGCTCGGACACGGGCACCTCCTGGTCTTTTTCGACGACGCCAGCGAGGCGGCCCGCATCGTCCAACGTTTGAATGGCCTGCGCGCGGGCTTCAAGCACCGTCATGCCAGAGAGCGGCCCCGCAAGGGCCGTCATTCGTCCGTCGAGGTCGATGGCTTGGAAGGGCTCAAGCCCAAGTTCACGGAACACGGCGACGTCGTTCTGGTCACCAAAGGAGCAGACCATCAAGACCCCAGAACCGAACTCCATCTTGACCGAGGGGTGGGTACGGACCTCGACGGATGCAGGTCGTCCCTCGACGTCCATTGGGAGGTGCAACCGAAGGCCAACCAGGTCACGGTACCTGTCGTCCTCTGGATGGACCACCACCACCCCGCACGCGCAAATCATCTCCGGTCGTGTGGTCGAGATGATGACGTCACGCCCATCTTCCGCACTCCAGCGCACGTCAACCAGTTTCGTAGCACGCGTGATGCGTTCCACTTCGGCATCGGCAATCGTTGTCCCTTCCACGGGGTCGTAGATGTTGGGCCGCAGGTCTTCGACGATGGCCCCTTGCTCAAACAAGTCGATGAAAATGGCCTGCGTGACGCTGCGGTAATCGGGCGCGTCGGTGAGGTATTCCTTGTCGAAATCACAGGAGAGTCCAACCCGCTTGGCTGTGGTCCGCATCGCTTGCGTGAACGATTCGATGGTCTCCCTGCAGAGGTCAAGGAATTCTCCCCGCTCGTACGTGCGCATCTTACGCTTGGTGTTTTTTTCGACGGTGAATTCGATGTTGATCCCGTTCCGATCCACGCCCCAAGGGAAGTACACTTCCTTTCCAAGCAAGCGTTGGCTTCGAGCGATGACGTCGATCATCGAGTACTGAGCGACGGCCCCAATGTGCCACGTTCCGGACGGATAGGGAGGGGGCGTGTCGATGACGAAGGGTTCCCGCGTGCTTTGAGGATCGAACCCGTACCGAGCGGCATACCTTGCCGGGTCCGCGTAATGTTCCTCTTGGATGCGCTTTTCGAGGTCGATGGTCCAACGCTTGTCGGGCAGCTTTGGGTCCCCCATCGTTCTCCCTCCTCCCCTTCACCCGGGCCTCGGGTCCCCGCTCTTCAAGCCATCCCATCGAGCGTCTTCACCAGCGCCCTTCGTGGCAACACCCTTTCAAACGGGCGTGCGGCAGTCAAGTTGAGGGCGTTTCGATGGCCGATGAGCAACAGCCCAAAAGTGGGGCGCGAGAGGGCCGGATGGCGGCCCTCCGGGAGGCAGGACGCGCTTCCGTTTCTCGTCGAGCATCGGACTTGCGTGGCCGCGTTCGAAGTTTCGACGCCAAGACCGCCGTTGATGCGGTGCTCGACGCGCCGTCCAACATCCGTCGTGAATGGCAACAAAGCGGTGCCATCGGTGCCATCACGCGGTTTCCTTTGTTCACCGTGGTTGTGTTCTTGGCGATGACCGTGTTCTTCGTCACGCAGTCTGGCTTCCTCGACGGCACGAGGTTCGACGACGATTTGACCACGCCTGCACTCAACGTCAACGGCGACATGGAAGTGTACCTGCCCGATGGTTCCGAGGTCAGTTCACTGATTGGGTTGGTGGAGGAGGATTGGACCACGGACGTGATGGTCATCTACATCGAATCCGAGGACAACAACATCACCGACCAACGTATTCTTCAGGAAATCAGTTTCGTGGAGGAACGGTTAAACCCGTACATCTCGGACAGCGAAAACGACGACGTGATCTACATTTTGTCGCTGTCCACCGTCATCAAGGAAGTCAATTCGAGTGCTCCACGCGTTCGCTCCGCCCTTGTGACCGAATTGGGTGAGGTCGGATGCCCACCCAACAGCGACGAATGCGCAAGTCGAGACATGGCCGCCTTGCTGAACGACGTTCTGGAAGGCACCGACTCAACCTTTGGCGGTGCTCGGTCCATCCCTTCTCAGCAGACCATCGACCTCATCGTTCGTGAAATGTACGAAGACGACGGAAGCCCAACCCCGGGCCTCGACAAACTCGCCCGCAACACAAACCCGTGCACCCTTGCAGGCGGGGCGTGCGCGGACGATGAGGACGCATTGCTGGACCGTGCTGTGATGGCCATCGCTGTGACCGAGGCGAAGACGCCGAAGGAAGTCATCTTGGAAACCCAAGGGGAATTGGACAGGATTGCCTCATTGGAGCGGCCGTGCCAGTTCGATCAAAACGGAAACCCCGACCCCGCAACCGGCCTGTGCACGTGGCAAGACCTCGGTTTGACCATGACCCTTACGGGGCCTGTGCCCATCACGAACGCGGTCACCGAGTTCTCGTTCGCACTGTTTTGGGAAATTTTCCCCATGGCGGTGGTGCTGGTGGCCATTGGCCTGTTTGTGTTTCACTCGGACGTGCTTCAGTCTGGATTGACCGGCATTCGTCCTCTTCAGGGCTTGAAGGTCGTTATCATTTCCGGCCTTCCCACGTTGTGCGCCGTGTTTTGGACGATGGGAATCTTGGGATGGACCGATTATGAAGTGACCATGACGGTGATCATCGTTGGCCCGATCTTGCTGGCCTTGGGTGTCTCGTACGGCCTTCACATCACCAACAGATACGCAGAAGAAGGTGGCTCAAAGGACGAAAAGATGCGCTCAGCACTGTCCTCCACCGGCCGGGCTGTGTTCCTGTCGGCCGTCACGACGGTGATCGGGTTCATCTCCCTCGTGTTCACCCCAATGGCGCCGATCAAAACGGTCGGTATCGCCCTGTCAGGGGGAATTGTCATTGTGTACATCCTCACGATGTTCATGGTTCCAAACCTGACGCTTCTGCTTGATTTAAGGAAGCCAAAACACGCCCCGCTCAAGCCGTTTCACACCATGGTCGAAGTTCCTGTGAAGCGGTCAAAGGCCGTCTTGGCCGTGTTTTTGCTGCTGATCCTTGTCTCGTCGACCATCGGTCAGGCGAACGTTGAGGAGAACATCGACCTGCTTGGAATGGCTCCCGAAGGCGAGCCTGCGGTCATCAAGATGAAGCAGTACAGCGAGGAATTCAATGCTGGTCAAGTCGGGATGGTGCTGATCCACGCGAACGTCACGGGCGACATCAACGACCAAAACCCCGAGAACGACGACCCCGCCTCAATTTTGGAGCAAATCAACGTCCTTGAAGGCAAAATCAACGCCATCGAAAACGCATCGGCGGTGTCCATCGTCTTCCTGATGAAAGCAACAGGCGTGGCCGTGTCCATTTCGGGCGCCCCCCTCGCAGAATTCATCGACACCGTTCCTGGTGTTCCTGAGAACATCAAAGACGCAGCATCGGCGCTGCTGAATCAAGAAGTCATCGCGGACGCGTCGTTTTGGGACGTGCTCACCAACCCTTCTGCATACAACATCCCAGCGGACACGCAGACACAGATTTTCCTGCTCAACGTGTTTTATGCCTCCATCACGGAGGAAACGCTGCAGGTCTTCATCAACGAGGACTACGACAGGACGCTCATTTTGGTCGACATGCCCTTCATCCCCGTGGCCGATACGGCCAGAAGTGTCGTACGGATCAACGAAGAGGCCGCGGCCTTCCGAGGCGAAAACAGCGAACGTGCTGAGAAAATCACCGGTGTGGCGGCAACGGCCATCGAAGTGAACGAATTGATCGTCGGTTCCCAATGGAATTCGCTCGGCTTTGCCGTAGCGCTCACCATCATCACGTTGGCCGTGGTGTTTCGCGACCTGAGGTATTCCCTCCTTACCACGTCCCCCGTCATCGCGACGGTGGCGATGCAGTGGCTCGTCATGTGGCAGTTGGATGTTCCCTTGTCCTTGGTGACGGTGATGATTGGGTCGATTTTGGTGGGCGTGGGTGTCGATTTCTCCATCCACATCGCCAACCGCATCAAGGAACTTGGCGGGGGAATCGATGCCATTCGAACCGCGGCCGTCGGGACCGGCATGTCGCTGGCAGAAGCAGCGACCGTGACGTCGCTTGGACTGATCACCGCCTACCGCATTCCGATCCCAGAAATCAAGCCGTTCCTCACGGTCATTCTCATCCTCCTCTGGGTGGCAGCGGCGGGTGCGCTGGTGCTGCTTCCCGCCATCTTTGTCGCGATGGAGCAGGCCGGCTATCCTCCCGTCGCTTCTTCCAACGCGCTGGCCCGTCGCGTAGGACTCGGTCGGAAGCAAGGGGGCAACGAGGACGTCGTCTACGACGCGGTCCTCATCAGCGAAGCAACCGACGCGTGGTGAAGCGAGCCTTCAATGACCCTCCAACGGACGGACGTTCATGCCAGCACGATGGCTCATGAAGTCGGAACCCGACGTGTACGCGTACGCGGACCTTGTTCAGGACGGACGGACGCATTGGGATGGGGTGAGGAATTACCAGGCACGGAACATGATGCGGGATGCGATGGCCATCGGGGACCTCGTGCTCTATTACCATTCGAACACCAACCCGCCGCACGTTGCTGGTGTCGCACGCGTCTGCAAAGAGGGGTATCCGGACCACACGGCCTTGGACCCTACGTCGCATTACCACGATCCGAAATCCACACCGGAGG
>Ga0181594_10003934_pt1 | contig 13355 bp, 10 predicted proteins | sample 071ome_18_FD_145603 | JGI IMG/M metagenome (GOLD analysis project Ga0181594, IMG submission 145603) | Coastal salt marsh microbial communities from the Groves Creek Marsh, Skidaway Island, Georgia - 071413BT metaG (spades assembly) | ecosystem: Environmental > Aquatic > Marine > Intertidal zone... | reverse complement strand
CATGATCATGAGCGTCATTCCTTTTGCCTTTGTGGGCGCGATTTGGGGCCACCAGATTATGAAGCTTGCGGGGCTTGTCAGTGGGCTCGCTATGATGTCGATCCTTGGCATGATCGCCGCAGCCGGTGTCGTCGTGAATTCCTCTCTCATCTTAGTGTACGCGATTAATCAAAGACGCGAGGCGGGAGAGCCGCTGTTGCAGGCCGTGATTGAGGCATCCACGTCCCGATGTCGACCGATTGTATTAACCTCGATGACGACGTTTGTGGGGCTGATGCCGCTCATGTTTAACACCAGCGTGCAAGCGCAGTTTTTGGTCCCTATGGCGGTATCGCTGGCCTTTGGCGTCTTGTTCGCAACCCTTGTCACGTTGTTGGTGGTGCCATCTATTTACTTGTTCTTTGAAGATTTGGCAGACCTCAAACGTCGCTTCTCAAGCATTGATTCCACGGATGCCACCCGGTCGCCGGGATAACATTCATGCCACGCCACCCATTTACACCGCCGCGTGGTCGGCTCGAAACGTTTGAGATTACGTCCGAGCGCTTGACAAATACGCTGGGTGACCCGATCACGCGACAAGTTGGGGTGTACCGGTCGAGCCTTTGTGAGTCAGATGATGATCAATACCCCGTGTTCATCGATCTTGCTGCGTTCACAAACTCAGCTTTGGGCCATATGGGGTGGAAGGCCTTCTCGGAAACCCTGCTCCAGAGAATTGATCGGCTCGAAGATGAGGGACAGTTGGGACCCGCGATCTGGGTGTTCCCGGATAGCTTTACCTCTCTTGGCGGCAATCAATTTGTGGACTCACCGGTGACTGGGCAATGGGCCACCTGGCTGCATACCGATTTGCTTGAGGCTCTGGAGGCTCGCCATCCGGTTCGAAGGGATCCTAGCGGCCGAGCACTTTTTGGCAAATCCAGCGGTGGCTTTGGCGCGCTGCATCAGGTGCTAAACCACGGTGAGCACTGGGCTGCGGCCGCCTGCCATTCGGGTGACATGGGCTTTGAGTTGGGATACTCGGCAGACCTTTCTCATGCGCTGCTTTATTTGGAGCAGCAGGGCGTCACTCTCACTGGAGCCCTCGACCGAATTCAAGCGAAGAAACGGTTGGGCGGTGGTGATTTCCAATTTTTAATGATCGCAGCGCTTTGCGCCTCGTACGATCCGGCACCAGACCAACCATGGGGAGTGCAGTTGCCACTGGATCCGTTTACCGGTGAGCGCATCGAGTCGCGCTGGTTGCAGTGGCTCGCCTTTGATCCGCTCACCCAGGTGCAAGACGATAAGAAGGCCAGTCGTTTGGCAAATCTCTCGGGGTTATTCATTGATTGTGGCCGTCGGGATCAGTACCACTTGGTCTATGGTGCCAGGCGCTTTATGGCCGCTTGCGAAGCCAGGGGGTTGGGCCCGAGGTTCGAGGAATTCGACGATACCCACTCAGGTATCGACTATCGGCTCGACGTTTCCCTGCCGTACCTGTATGCGCAAATGGCCTGAGCAACAATCCGCCCGTGAAGGCAGAGCGTTTGTGCAAGCTTCAATCAGTGCTGATGTCAGTGCTGATGTCTGGCTGGCGGCGAAGATTCTTTAGCGCGCTACCGTTGGCTTGTTAGGCCAAAAGCGTCACACGGCGTCTAGCATCTGGATGCTGGGCCGCCCGGCCATGTGAGGGCCCATGGCGCCGCCAAGACGTTTGAAGTACTCAGATTGATTGTGTGCGTCTACTGCCGCTTGGTCATCATACTGCTCGAGTACCACATAGGTGGTCTCGCTGTTGCGTGCTTTATGCAGCTCGTAAAATCGGTTGCCCGGTTCATTTGCTCGAACCTCTGCTGCCAACTCTTTGAAGATGGCTTCGAAGTCTGCGTTAGAGCCGGGCTTGATTTCTAGCGTAGCGACAATACCAATGGCCATAGCGAATTCCTTAACAAAAGAGTCTCGATTCTGGCATGGCCAGTGCGTGAGTCAATGGGAGAAGCCTGATCAGTCGTAAAAGATGATTGCAACCGGCGAGGACTCTCGCTACATTCTCGGCCGATTCGAGAGGATGACCGAGTGACGTTCCCAAATTCCAAGATGGTGCACCTCCCTGATGCGACGCTCGAGGTTTACGAGGCGGGGCAAGGGGGCGTACCGATTGTCTTGTGCCACGGCTGGCCAGAGCACGCTTACAGTTATCGACACCAGGTACCGGTACTCGTTGAGCGAGGTTACCACTGTATTGTCCCCAACCAACGTGGGTATGGGGCATCTTCCCGACCGGCCAACGTTACCGAGTATGACATTCATCATTTGACGGGTGATTTGGTGGCGTTGCTTGACCACTATGGCTTCGAGGATGCCATTTTCGTTGGGCATGACTGGGGAGCGATCAATGTTTGGAATTTGGCGTTGTTTCACCCGCACCGAGTGCGCGCGATTGCCAATCTCTCGGTGCCTTTCAGAGCCAGAGAGGTCAGCGATCCCGTCGCGTTTTGGGCTGAGCGACTTGGCGAGGACTTTTACATCGTGCACTTCAATCATCAGCCCGGGGTTGCCGAGCGCGTGATGGAAGCGGATGTGTCGGGCTTTTTGAAGCGCCTCTATCGGACTGAGCAGTGGTTGGATGAGAAACGCCCATTGGGTGCCAGGTTTTGGGAGCAAGAAGCTAGCCCGCTACCGGGAAAACTGATGATGAGCGATGCCGAATTGCAGGTATTTGTCGATGCTTTTGAACGAGGCGGGTTGATGGCGCCCTGTCATTGGTACCGTAACTTTACGCGCAACTGGGAAACCACGGCTGGGGTTCCCCAAGCGATTACGCAACCGACACTCATGATTTACGGCGAATTTGATACCGTGCCTCAACTGGACATGCGCGATACCGTGCCCCAAGCGGAAATCCACACATTGCCTTGTGGTCACTGGATCCAACAAGAAGAGCCGGAGGCCACCAACGCGCTGTTGCTTGCGTGGCTGGATTCCTTAACGAAATTTTAGGACGCCCCATTGCGTCACCCTAAAAAGGTGCGTCACCTTAAACAATAGGAAGAACAAAGCGATGCCCAAGGCGAGCGATATAAAACGAGGTCAGATAGTTGAAATTGAGGGTGCCCCCCACTTGGTCAAACAAGTTGAGGCGAAGAGTCCATCAGCGAGAGGTGCTGCGACACTATACAAGATCAAGTTTGAAAATTTATTAAATGGTCAGAAGCGAGAGGTCTCAAGCAAAGGGGACGAAATCTTTGCTGAAATTGATTGTCAGAAGCGCACAGCGCAATTTTCGTACACAGACGATCGTTTCGCCTACTTCATGGATCTAGAAGATTATGGCCAACACGCGCTCGAGCTCGAGAGTCTCGAGGATGAATTGAATTATTTGAAAGAGGGTATGGAGGGCATTGTTCTTCTCATCATCAATGAACAGGCCGCAGCGCTTGAATTACCTCAATCCGTGGTTCTGACTATTACCGAAACAGCCCCAGGCCTTAAAGGTGCCAGCGCCAGCGCGCGGACAAAGCCGGCGGTCCTCGAAACCGGTTTAACCGTTCAAGTGCCCGAATATATTGAGCAAGGTGAAACCGTGAAGGTGAACACCACCAATGGCAAATTTATGTCTCGGGCTTAGGTGTGCCGGGCATCAAGGAACACCGCGTCTAGCATCACGCTAGAAGGACAATCTGCAGGTGGTTCATCACCTGTAGTTACCGGAAAGCCAGGAGAGGGCAACGTGAGCTCACGAGACCACTGTAGGGCGCTCGAGTGCTGTCCCTTAGACTCTTTGTTGCCCGCTGCGTGCTGGATGGGTGGGCGATCGAACGAGGGTACGTAACAGATGAGCTTTTGCGAACGGTTCCTATCTTGGATGGGTCGTAAAGGCCAGCTCGACAGGACCCCTATCGCTGACGCTTGACCCTTATCAAGGCTGGGGTCCTGCGGGCGTTCAAACCGATCGACGTCCTTGGTGTCTGGTAGCCGCCGAGTGAATTCAACTGGCAGCCTTTATGCCTAAGTTCCGGTGAATTGACCCGGCCGGCGTTCAGCCACAGCGCGCACACCTTCTTTGTGGTCATTGGTTTGTTGCAAAACGAACTGCGCCCGTCCCTCGACGTCCGTGGCAGCCTGGACGGCATCGGCCAGATCACCGCGAACCTGTTCTCTAACGGAGACCACCGCAAGCGGGGCGTTCTCGGCAATTTCCGCAGCCAGTGCAATGGCAGCGTCCCTGACTTGATCGGTCTCTACGAACACATCACCCAATCCCCATGCCATCGCGGTTTCACCCGTGATTCTGCGGCCAGTGAAAAACAGAAGATTAGCCTTCTGAGGACCAATGATGCGCTCTAGGGTGTGGGTCAACCCAAAGCCGGGTGTGAAACCGAGCTTAACGAAATTGGCCGTCAGCCGGGTATCCGGGCAGAGCACACGGAAGTCTGCCATCACGGCCAGACCGAAGCCGCCACCCACCGCGGCACCTTGAACGGCTGCGACCACGGGGGTCTTGCTCCTAAATAATCTAACGGCTTCGATGTAGAGTGGGTTTCGCCCTTCGTCGTTTCGAGAGATAGGGCCACTTTGTCGTTCGCTTGAACCAAAGTTTGCGCCCGCGCAGAAGTGTTTCCCCTCCGAACACAACACGATCGCTCGCGCGTCGACGTGGGCGTCGATATCAAAAAACGCGTCGGCGAGGTCTCGAATCAGATCATGGTCAAAAAAATTGTTCGGCGCGCGCTGGATTTCGCACACAGCCACATGGTTCTCGAGTAGGGAGACCGATACGTCTCCATAGTGCGATTTCATCGGCATTGATCCTTTTCTAAGAATGGTGGGTCATCAGTGAGAGGACCCAGAATGCCAAAAAAAAAGGGTGGAAGACCACCCTTTTTTGTTAACACCTCTGAGCTTCCAGCCATCCAGCCTCAAAAAGGTCGAGAGGTCGGCTGTATGCCCTTGGGCCATTTGTCGAAATTCTCTCGAACAGCTTCACCGATCTCAGCCACGCTCCAGGGGCCTTCGGTGTTTTCTTTCTGGCAAATCGTTTGGGATTGCCATGAGAGCAACTGAACCGTGTTGCCTGAGGCTAGGAAGGTTCTTCCGGTGACGTCCTTGGCTTCATCCGAGCCCAGCCAAACAACAATCGGTGAGACCTTGTCAGGTGACAAGAGCTCAGCCATGTTTTGTCCTTGCGGGAAGATGTCTTCAGTTAATCGGGACCACGCCGCCGGCGCAAGAATATTGACTCGAATACCGTACTTGAGACCTTCTTGGAAGAGGCATCGTGCGAAACCTGCGATGCCCGCCTTTGCCGCACCGTAGTTGGATTGACCGAAGTTGCCGAGCAAGCCAGAGGTCGATGACGTCACCACAATGCTGCCCCCGGACTCCTGGGTCAGCATCTGATTGTAGGCTGCGCGAACGGTCAGATAGGTGCCTCTCAAATGAACATCCAAGACGATATCCCACATGTCATTGGTCATGTTCTTAAAGGATTTGTCTCGCAAGATGCCGGCATTCGCAATCAAGAAATCGAGCTTACCGAAGTTGTCCACTGCGGTTTGCACCATCTTGTTTGCGTCTTCTTCCTTGGCGACATTGCCATAGTCAGCGACGGCCTGACCGCCCATGGCTTTGATCTTGGCAACCACTTGATCGGCCATGGCGTTGCCACCACCCGAGCCATCTCTCGCACCGCCCAAATCGTTAACGACGACCGCTGCGCCTTCTTGCGCCAACAAGAGGGCGTGGGTCTCACCCAAGCCACCGCCCGCGCCTGTGACCAGCGCAACTTTTCCATCTAGTAATCCCATAGTTTTCCTCCGGAATGCTCAAAATCGTCGTAAAAATACAGGCGGCAAGTTAAGCACATCGATGAAATCATGACCAGCGTCAGGAAGCCGTCGCGAGATCTCCGCTTTCGAACTAGCCTCTTGAGGGCGGCAATGAGGTGCCCCAGCTTTCTGTCCAGCACCGCTCAAGTTCAAGTCCGGCTTGGTTTGATGAAGGGCTGTTCCCAACCCAGTGTGCGGCGGTTCAACGCCCCTAGGCAAACGTGTAGGTATGGAGTTCCTTGCCCCACGAGTGGAAGCCCTCGGCCTTGGCCAGTGCGCGAAAATCACGCCAAGCATCGCCGTAGTGGACGAGAATAATTTTTCGCTTGAGATCTGCGGGCAGCGTCGCCAATTCCTTAATGCCGCAGTGAACGCCCCCTGTGAACAACTGACAATCATGAAAGATGATTTCGGGGGCGTGCTTGGCATCGAATTCAAAGAGTAGTTCCGGGTCGAATTGCGTGTCGCCGGTGAAGAGTACTCGTTGATCAATGAGGACGCCGCAACTCCAAACCGCATCCCGCCAATGAGTTGCACTGTCTGGCAAGTGCCGAGTTCTAAAGAGCTTTAGATCCATTGAGCCTAGTGTGGTTCCGTAAACGTCACGCGAATAGCCCCTTAATTTTTTCGGGCGCTGCGTCGTCCACAGATCGGAAAATCCGAGCCGTTTCTGCTCAGACCATTCGGATCCGCCCTTTAGCGAATCATGCCAAAGCAGATCTTCATAGGCCTTGGTGATGATCATGTGAGCCTTCTGGTTGATGACATAGCGGTTGAAAAGTTGGACCTCCTCAAGGCCACCAATATGATCGGCATGACTGTGGGTAATAAGGTAATTTTTGATTTGGGCGAGGCTCACGCCATGCCGATGCAAGACGCGCGCCGAGGTGGTGCCCATGTCGATCAAGAGATGGTCTGAACCTTTGACAATGAGGAGATTGGTTTGATTGAGTGTTTTGGCAAACGCTGAGCCGCAGCCAAGGAAGGTGAGCGTCAATTGGCCATCATTGGTCAGCGATATCGGGTTGGGTTTAGTGCGGCTAACAATCAATGCAGACCTCCGGTTGCCCCCTTTGCTTGATGCCACGTAGCGGTGCCTGAGGTCTTTGCGCCGCTCGCGTCAATTCGGCTGATGGTTTAGGGGCTGACATTATCCTCGTCCTTGCGCCGATGCGCCTCACTGACACCGTCCAGAACGGGCAGGGGTTGATTAAGCTTGAGTTGTTCGATGAACTCTAGCACGTCTTTTGCTGAATCAATCGCCGCCTCTTCCATGGGTAGGTGGCCCACGTTTGGGTACCACTTAATCGTGGCTTGGGAAAGCCGGTTTTTGAGTTCGAGGGCAAGGCTCGGCGGCGTCCACGCATCGGCCTCGCCCCAGAGAATCAGAGTCGGCCCATCAAACTGAATTGCGCGGCTTTGCCTGTCCCCTCGTTGGCTCAGCCGCTCAAACAAGGCCTCCCTACTCCCCGCGCGGAGGGACAAATCGATGTAGCGTTGAATCAGCGCTTCGGTAACCAGTGACTCGCGAGCGTAAGCTGAACGAGCTGCACGCTCGGCGAACAAGGCCGGATCTAGATGTCGCCCGAAATATTGAACGCCCGGTATTTTAAAGAGCGTCCGGAGCGGGTTGGTGTTGGGTTTGGGAAGTGGGTCGTTTGGATTATCCTGAACAGGTGACTCTTGCTTCTCGGTCCTTGATGTTGGCGCTGACTCCGAGCCTTGGTCAACGCCCCGCTCATTCTCTCGCTGCCAGGGGGCCACGCTGTCAATGAGCAGCAGTCCGGACACGGCCTCGGGGTATTGCGAGGCATAGGCCAGCGCAAGCCCGCCACCCATCGAGTGACCACCAAGGAGGAACCGGTCAATTCCGAGATGCTGAGTCACCGACTGGATTGCAGCGACGTCTGCGGTGAGATCATACCGGGCAGATGCTGTGGCACCGGTTAGACCATACCCGGGCAGATCCAGTGTGATTATCCGCGCGTGTCCACCGATGAGTTCCACCCATCGCTCGAATTGATGGAGCGAACCGTTGGCGCCGTGGATCAACACGATAGGCAGAGCGTTGCTTTCACCCTGATCGCGGAAATGGATTCGGTCTTGGCTTTCGGTTCTCAAGAATTGAGATGCAGGGCTAACATATCGTGCATCAACAATTTCCGTAGGCAGGTCTCGTTCAAAAACCAGGAGTGACCCAAAGGCCGCGAGAACAAAAAGTGTGGGGGCGATCAAAGCCCAGTCTCGGATCGTGAAGTTGCGTCAGGCATCGAAAATCCTTCTATTCCATGTCTCGCGTGATCGAGTCGAATCATACTGAATGCTCCATACTGGCTCATCGAATATCTGAGCCTCGCTGATGCGAAGCGCATTTTGGCATTGGCCGCACCTTCGGTTAGACTCGCCGGTCTCAAGCCATCAACTCGAACTTAGTTTGCCACCGATGAACGCCTTGAACCAAGCACAGAACCAGGACAGCGATGAGCGAGATGTTCGCCATCTAGTTCTCGATGCGATCAATAGAACCCAGTCCGATGAGTTTGAGCGTTTTTTCGACCTCTTCACACCAGAGGCGACCTGGATGTTGCCGTCCCAAGTAAAGGATGTCGGCTTAGACGAAGCGAAGCGATTCTATCGTTTCACCGAAAAGTTTCGCTTCGAACAACAGGTCAATATCGATGAGGTCCGAGTATTTTCAGAGGTAGCGTACGCACGGCTGACCTTTGATGGTTTCCTGGTGCCGAAGCTGGATCCAAGCGCAGCATCGATTCGGTCGGTGAGCCGTCACCTTTGGATCATGAGAAAAGAGCACACTCAGCAGTGGCGCTTGGATCGCGTGATCTGGAATACTCCGCGACCCAATGAGCGGGTTACTCAGCGCGCCTACTAGAAGGTGCAGGAGCAAGTGAGTGAGGCGACTCGATAGGTTGCGCCTCTATCTCCCACGCCAATCCTCACCCAAATTCTCCGAACCCATCAGCGAAACCAATCCGTTGAGCGAACGGATGTCGCGGATTGCATCACCCTGCGTGCTCCCCTATGGTCGTAGGTTCGGGCAATAACAGATGACGCATCGATGAAATACGATTTTGCAGTTGGCCAAACCAATCCAGAGACCTTTCCAGTTGAGGCCTTCAAGCGAGCAGCGATGCAGGCGATTGAAGATGAACACGCCTCCTTCAATCAATACCCTGGGGGTAAGGGGCATCCACAATTGCGCGCGCTGATGGCGCAACGGGAAAGCGAGCGGGAAGGGGTAAAGGTGGATCCTGAAATGATGGCGTTGACCAACGGATCGATGCAGGGTGTCACCCTGGTCGGTCAAGCGCTCATGGATGCGCCGGGCGATCAGGTCATTACTGAGGCGTTCACCTACAGTGGCACCATCGCCGCCTACAAAGGGATCGGGCTCGACCTGGTGGGGATCCCCGTGGACGAATCGGGGATGCGTATGGACCATTTAGAGGCGCATCTTCGATCGATGAAAAAGAAGCCCAAATTTATTTATGCGTTGACGGCATACCAGAACCCGACGGGGGTTAATCTGTCCCTCGAGCGCCGACACCGCTTGATCGAACTGGCCGCCGAGTATGAGATTCCGGTTGTGGAAGATAACTGCTATGGCGATGTGCATTTTGATGGCGACAAGCCGCCTGCGCTCTATGCGATGAGCGATGACGCGCACCATATTTATTTGTGCTCGCTGTCCAAGATCTTTGCGCCAGGTGTTCGGTTAGGTTATGTCCTGGCTCGTCGACCCTATTTCGAGCAGATCGTCGGTCGACGGTTCGATGCCGGTAGTAACAGTTTCGCCGCTGCGGTGATGGCGAAATTCTACGAAGAAAATATCTGGGCGCACTGCGAGGCGGCCAACGTCGCACTGAAACGAAAACGAGACCTGCTCGTGTCGCGGTTGAAGGATGTGCTCGAAGATGAGTGTGTCTGGTCTCATCCAACGGGTGGGCTTTTTTTGTGGTTGCGCCTGCCGGAGGACACGGATCTGGATCGACTGCGTGCCGAAGCCACAGACAAGGGCTTTAACTATGCAGAGGGGCGCGATTTCCATGTCACTGGAGAACGCGTGCCTTATATTCGGTTGGCCTTTGGGCATGTGCCTGATGATGCGATCGTCGAGGGTATACCCGTTCTCGCCCAATGTGTTCAGCGCGCCCGCTCGAGTAACGCGGCGCGCGCGTTCACGAGTTTGTTTGATGATTAACGCTCGAGTTAAAGGACCTTTAGATGGGCTCGGAAGGAGCGACTGCGCTTGCGCAAGCCTAGGACAAACAACGGAATTCTTCACCTCCCAGTTGGCGGCGCTAACCTGAGGAAATCGAGAAATATTTCAAGCTTTTACCGGTCTCATCAGTTACGCTAGATTGGTGTCAATTCTGTTGGGTGACGCTTGATTATCGATAAAAAAGCGCTTTTTCCATCGGAGGGAGGCCAACCTGCCGCATCCGATGCCCCGAAGTCGCACATTCTGAGTGTGATGGTCCCTGACGCTGCCTATCTCATTCGCGGTGAGCTCTCGCAGGAGGGCTTCGATCTAGTGATGACGCTGCCAGACGGTCGGCAGCACATAGTCCACGATTATTTCAGTTTTCAGCCTCCGCCAACGTTGCTTAGCGCCAGCGGCGCTGGCCTTTCTCCATTGATGGTCAAGAGTTTTCTGGTACGGCCCTTCGACGGGGACGTGCTGTTTGCTGGCCCGGCGACAGCCTCTGGCGCTCTGGTCGAAATCGGTACGGTGACGGTCTTGGTCGGCCAGGTGTCGGTCAGGCGCCTTGATGGCTCTGAGGCCCAACTTGCTAAGGGGGACAAACTCTATAAGGGCGATGTCATTATTACGGGTGCAGGCAGCTTCGTGAAGGCTGTGATGCTCGATGGGACTCGGTTCCAGCTCGGCCAAAGCGGTGAGGCTGCGCTCGATAACTTCGAGTTTAACGAGGCGCAGAATGTGGGTCGGTTTGAAGCCTCAGTCCGTGTGGGCGGCTTTTATTACAAGAGTGGCAAGATCGGTGAGTTGTCCTCAAGCCAGACGACAGCGCATACCACACTAAAGACGCCCACCTCGATCATTGGCGTTCGAGGGTCCGAACTTGAGGGGTCCGTTGATGCCTCCGGTAACACCATCGTCGTGCATCGTTCGGGTGTACTTGAAATTTCAGATATCAATGGTGAGAACTCGGTCGTTTTGGATCAGCCTGGGAACACCGCGACGGTGGTGTTAGACGGCACGCCGCTGTTCACGGTTGAACCGCCGCCTGAAGCACAGCAGGCACTGGAAGCGTCACTCCCACCCGCCGATGCGGCATCAAACGATGAGGATGAAGAAGCTGAAGCAGAGGAGGAGGCCTCAGAAGAGGAATCGGAGGAAGTAGACGCCTCAGGGGATGAAGAAGGCGAGACGGACAAGGAGGAGAGCTCAGAAGAAGAGGCCGCTGAGGAAGAGGCTGCTGAAGAGGAGGCTGCTGAGGAAGAGGCTGCTGAAGAGGAGGCTGCTGAAGAGGAGGCTGCTGAAGAGGAGGCTGCTGAAGAGGAGGGTCAAGAAGAGGACACTTCAGTTGAGGGATCCGAGGAGGATTCTGGCGAAGATCTTGCGACCTCGGCCTCGGACGAAGCCGTGGGTGATGATGGAAGCCAAGGTGACGTGCTGGGATCATCGAGTGATGCCGCAGACGACTCGGGTCTTCAGAGTTCGAGCGGCGATATTGATATCTTGGGCGAAATTTCTGCCGAATTGAATCAGGCGGGCGAAAACGACACTGATCTTGAAGATATCGAGATCGATATCGAGGAGAGCGACACTATCCTCGAGTCCTCCTCACAAAATCAAAGCCAGACAGATACACAGACTCAGGACGACAATACCCTACCGCCTGATAATCCCCCAGAGACTGGGGACGATGAACTGGTCGTTTCAGGCTATGCCCCCATCGATGTCACTGACAGTATTCTAGCCAATGACACTGATCCTGATGCAAATCAGTCACTGACGATCGTTGGCGTGACGGGTTCGCGTGAAGGCGGCGCCGAAGTGGTCGATGGCCGTTTGTTGGTGACGCCTGATGCCGAGCTCATTGTTCCCCTTGCTGAAGGTGAAACGGGCACCGAGACCTTTACCTATACGGTGGCCTCTGGTGACCTGACGCAAACAGGCACGCTGACGCTCACGTACCTTGGCGCAAATGATGCGCCAGAGATTGCCCCCTACGCCATCGAGGTGAATCAAAGTGACCAAGGGTTCACGATCACGCCGGAGGCATTGTTGGCGGGAAGTTCAGACCCCGATCGAACCGATACGCTGTCCATTGAAAACGTGACGCTGAGTCTCGGTAATGCTATCGGTATCGCCGTCGACAACGATGGTTCGCTGGTGGTTGACCCTTCCGCCTATGCTGACCTCGCCGAAAATGAGCGAGGGGTCATTGAATACGAGTTCGAGGTGGTTGAACGGGACGACGAAGGCTTGGAGTTGAGTCGAACGTCGACGACGGCATCGATCACCATCATTGGCGTCAATGATGCCCCGCTAGTGGCGGGTGTTGAGAGTACAGCGACCGAGGACGATGCGGCTTATGTGATCAGTCTTCTGAGTGAAAGTGTCGATGTCGATGCTTCCAATATGCTGATTATTGAAAGCTTGACGCTTTCTTCGGGAGATGCCTCGGGGGTGACTGACAATGGCGATGGCACGCTCTCGATTGATCCAGGCGCCTATCAGTCACTCGCAGCCAATGAAAACAGTATTGTGAACTACACCTTCGAGGTGGTGGAGCAAAACGCAGACGGCATTGAACTGAGTCGCACCGAGTCGACGGCGTCGATCACGATCATCGGCGCGAATGATGCCGTGGTCGTCGAGGCAATCACCAGCACCGCGAACGAAGATGATGCGGCCTATCTTATCGATTTGCTCGCGAATAGTACCGATCTGGATGCCAGTGATCAGTTAAGTATCGAAAATCTTGTCTTGGTGTCTGGTGATGCTGCGAGCATCACTGAAAATGCGGATGGCACGCTCTTGATTGATCCAGGAGGTTTTAACTCGCTGGCCATCGGCGAAACCAGCGTGATTGTCTATGAATACGATGTGGTTGAACGGGACTCGCAGGGAACCGAACTCGGTCGAGCGAGCACTCGTGCGACTATCACGATGACCGGCGAAAACGATGCGCCCTTCGTAGATGCAGTGAATCTCGAGGCCTCAGAGGATGATGCAACGTATGTGGTGTCAGTCGAGGCGCTATTGGCCGGAAGCTCCGATGTAGATACTACCAATTCGCTTAGCGTTCAGAATGTCGCCTACGTCTCTGGTGATGATGCGGGTATTACGATCGAGGCTGACGGATCCCTCAGTGTCGCGCCCGCGTCTTACGGGGCCCTCGGAACGGGAGAATCTCTTGCGATTGAGTACAGCTTTGATGTGGTCGAATTGGATTCGACCGGGAACGAGCTGAGTCGAACGCCATCGACCGTGACCCTCACCGTCATTGGTGTCAACGATGCCGCCGTGATCGAAGGAATTCAGGCTGCGGC